>ODAI012190719.1_pt1 | contig 29579 bp, 16 predicted proteins | sample 1539321 | NCBI WGS metagenome assembly ODAI01 (sample SAMN02144231, study PRJEB22623) | gut metagenome | biome: sheep rumen | host: Ovis aries | place: New Zealand
CCCTTATCATATTCTTTATCTCATCCTCAAAGGGTTCTATAGTCTCAGTCTGGGCATCGGGAGCAAGGGAGACCTTTTTGGAGGTACCCTCCTTTATCCTCTGTTCGGTGATCATCCTGGGACTTGCTGAGGCCCCGGAGGCCTTTTCCGCCTCGTATTCGGAAGGGCCCTGCATCCTTATATCCTTCTCGAAGGGATACTTTACATCAAAGGCCTCCCTCAGACTGTCCATAAGCTGCAGCATCCTTATGGTTTCATAATGAGGCATTTCCCTGCACTCAAGGGAGCCTTCCTTTATGGCCTGCATCGAAGCCATTATCTCGTATTCATAGCCGGTTATCTGGACAGGCGCGGCATACTCCGCCACGACCTTCCTGTCCAGGTTGTATACACGTATCGACTCGTAATTATTGATATTTTCGATCTCTATATAGCCGCCGGTCCCGAAAATAAAGCCTCTTCTGTCTGTCTGCGCAAGCATCGTGGAGAAAAGATCCGCCATCCTTCCGTCCTGGTAGGTCAGCATTATCGTCTCCTGAGCATCTACTCCCGAATCATATTTTGTACAGTCCGCTACTATCCCCTTTATATCATCCCCGAATACCATGGAGGCAAAATTCAGCACAAAGACTCCCAGATCAAGCAGGGCTCCCCCCGCAAGCTCCGGCTTCACCAGCCGGTCCACATGCTCAAGGGGGTACCCGAGATTTGCGCTTAAGGAGGTGGGCTTGCCTATTATGCCGCTTTTCACCACCCGGTTTATGGTCTGCCGCATGGGCATATATCTTGTCCACATGGCCTCAGTGACAAAGATGCCCTTTCTTTCCGCTATGTCGAATATTTCCTGTGCCTGCCGGGCATTTACCGTAAAGGCCTTCTCGCAGATGATATGCTTGTCATGATCCAGGCACATCTTCATATGCTCATAGTGATGGGAATGCGGAGTAGATATGTATACAAGCCTGACCTCAGGGTCAGAAAGCATATCGGCATAGGAGCCGTAAGCCTTTTCAAACCCGAATTTATCCGCAAAAACACGGGCTCTGTCCTTATCCCTGGAGGCGACCGCGTAACACTGTGCCCCCTTCACGGACTGAAGTGTGGTCGCCATGGTTGTGGCCATGCTGCCCGCACCGATGAAACCGATCTTCATATACTCTCCCCCAACATCATTATATGAGCTGCCCGGCAAAAGCCCTTCGGGCTCCTCCGGCATAGGACATATGGTGGTTTCAGGCAAGCCAGACCACCATATGTCCTATGCCGGAGGCTGCTTCGCAGCCTTTTGCCGGTCAACTCAATCCATGATGTAAATCATCATTTTTCCAACCGAACCATGTTGTTATACACGGTCAGTCCATCCATATCCCTTAAAAACTGGGCAAACTTCGTATACTGATAGTCCCTGACGTTGAAGCGGGGAAGCTTTTTTTCTATCTTCTGCTTGACCTCCGGGAGCATCATCGTTTTGCTCGATACCGATCTGAGGATCTGCTTTACCAAAAGCTCCACATCCTCCTTCTTGACCCCGCTCTCCACCTGATACACGAGGATATCATTTCCGGAGGGAACCAGCCTTAAGGACTTATAGCTTTCAAGGAACTTGGACAGCTTGGAATAGCCGTAGTTTCTCACATCGAAATCGGCATGCCTGTTGCCGATCTTGTTCCCCAGTTCCCCGACCGTCGTATCCTTATCGTTAGCCTCATTATCGTTTATTATCTTAAGGATGGTCTCCTCTATCTCATCCCTTGATACGTTGCTTTCCTGAACGTCCTCGGCCGCAAGCATCTCCAGATACTTAAACTGCGTGCAGGAGGCTCTGAAGGCCTCAACCGTCTTCTTTTCGCCCATTCCGATAACGGTCATCCCCGCTTCCCTGAGCCTTGCGGCAAGCTTTGTGAAATCGCTGTCGGAGGAAACGATGCAGAACCCGTCCACCCTGCCTGTGTAAAGTATATCCATGGCATCTATTATCATTGCAGAATCGGTGGAATTCTTGCCCTGGGTATAGCTGTACTGCTGGACCGGAGTGATCGAGTTCTTGAGGACTATATCCTTCCAGTTGAAGGTGGCGGGATTGGTCCAGTCCCCGTAGGCCCGCTTGTAGGTCGCTATCCCGTAGCCGGACACCTCGTCAAGGATGAACTTGACATACTTGAGCGAAACATTCTCCGCATCTATCAATACCGCGAATCTTAAATTTTTATCAGCCATATATTATTCCCGGGAAGCCTCCTTTTCATGCTTCGGAACGAGCTTTTCCTTTCCTCCCATATAAGGCCTTAAAACCTCGGGGATATTAACGCTCATATCCGCGTTCAGATTGTTCTCAAGAAAGGCAATAAGCATCCTGGGAGGCGCCACTACGGTATTATTGAGGGTATGGGCAAAGTACTTCCCTTCCTTCCCGTTCACCCTTATCTTCAGTCTCCTGGCCTGCGCATCGGAGAGGTTACTGCAGGAGCCCACCTCAAAGTATTTCTGCTGCCTGGGCGACCAGGCCTCCACGTCAAAGGACTTGACCTTAAGATCCGCAAGGTCGCCGGAGCAGCACTCAAGGGTCCTGACCGGAATATCCATTGACCTGAAAAGATCGACCGTGTTCTGCCAGAGCCTGTCAAACCAGAGCTTTGACTCCTCAGGCTTACAGACCACTATCATCTCCTGCTTCTCAAACTGATGGATACGGTACACGCCCCTCTCCTCGATCCCGTGAGCGCCCTTTTCCTTTCTGAAGCAGGGCGAATAGCTGGTGAGGGTAAGAGGGAGACTGTCCTCCTCAATTATGGTGTCTATGAACTTTCCTATCATGGAATGCTCGCTGGTGCCTATAAGATAAAGATCCTCACCTTCGATCTTATACATCATGGCATCCATCTCCGCAAAGCTCATGACCCCGGTAACAACATTCGAACGGATCATGAAGGGCGGAACGCAGTAGGTAAAGCCCCTGTCGATCATGAAATCCCTGGCATAGGCAATAACGGCGGAATGGAGCCTCGCGATATCTCCCATCAGATAATAAAAGCCGTTTCCGGCGACCTTGCCTGCGGCATCCAGATCTATCCCGTCAAAGGCCGCCATTATATCCGTATGATACGGGATCTCAAAATCAGGCACTAAGGGCTCTCCGTACCTTGTTACCTCGACATTTTCGGAATCGTCTCTTCCTATCGGGACCGAAGGGTCTATGATATTGGGGATCACCATCATTATCCCCGTGACCCTTTCCGTAAGCTCCGCTTCCTTTTTCTCAAGCTCCTCAAGCCTTTCCGAATCCGCGGTGACCTGTTTTTTTATCTCCTCAGCCTCTTCCCTTTTGCCCTGGGACATCAACGCGCCTATCTGCTTTGAGAGCTTGTTCCTCTGTGCCCTGAGCTCATCGGCCTCCTTCTTGGCGGCTCTTGACTCCCTGTCAAGCTCAATGACCTCATCCACAAGAGGCAGCTTTTCCTCCTGAAATTTATTCCTTAAATTCTGTTTAACGATGTCAGGATTCTCCCTGACAAATCTCATATCTAACAAGGTTCTCCTCCTTATGTCTCCGGCAGCCTTTGCTGCCTGCTTTTCTGTATCTTTTTTCTGTATTATACCTTTTCCGACTCCGTGATCCTTAAGCCTATGCAGACGTGGCCGTTTTCGGGGTCCTTTTCAAGCAGGATAAGTCCGTCATAATCTGTCCAGACAGGAACATCCAGTGTCTTTGATATAAAGGAGAATTTTTTATAGGTGCTTCCCCCTTCAAAGTCCGACAGGAGCCTCTGACGCTCCACAATGTTCCTCACCTCCTCGATATGCTCCGAAGATACCGTCATATCGAAGACCTTTACGAATTCATCATAGGTGAATATCTCGGGAAGGCCGTAAGCCTTTAAGATATCGAAGGCCTCCTCATTGATGACACGGTTGTCGGTGATATCCGCCTCAAGATAGAATACCGCATTCTCGTTCATGACCCTGTTGTAAACGTTATTGGTCCATACAAGATGTTCAAGGTCATTGTCCCGGGAGATATTTTCTATGATGCAGAGGGCGCAGCGCCTGTTTACCGCGGTCTCAAGCCTTTCAAAGGTCATCCTGTACCAGCGTTTGCAGTTCTTTCCCTGATCCCTTACATGAAGGATCAGGTTCTTTTCTACCCTCTTCTCTCCTATCTTAAGCCCGTATATCATCTCCCTTATGCCCTCGGCCTCTCTTGAGGTCTTCGGGATATCAAAGCCCGCCAGCAGATTGTCTAAAGCATTGTAAAGGATCTCCCTGATATATCCTCCGTCCTCACCCCTGCGGTAGTGATCCATGATATCATCATCGAAGTAATAGCGGAACACTCTCATGTTCATATCATCGTTAGCCCGGGCACAGATTGCGGAAATAAAATCCATTGCCCTTTCCTCGGTACTGCTCGGGCTTTCCAGAACGACCAGATCCATCTTCACATCCTCTCCCAGATAAAGGAGAGAGCAGGCCGCAAGGCAGTTGACCGCGGAGCCGTCCTTCTTTTCCAGAAGATATTCCCTGGAAACATAATGCGCTTTTTCCGTAATGGAATAATAAACCGCGTCGCTGAAGCTCTCCACCTCGGTGAAGAGGACATTTGAGGTAAGCCTTTCAAGCCTTTCGGCCTTCAGCGCTTCCTCAAGGGTAATGCCGTGAAGCTCAAGGAACCTTTCGTTAACATAGGAAACCTCCTTGATAGCGCAGTTGTCCTGCCTGTCTATTATGATCCGGGCGATTCCCGCGATGCTGTCCTCAAAGAAGGAATTCAGCTGCTGCCTTAACAGCATGCTCTTCTTAAGAACGTTTATGGTGCGCTTCTCGGTCTGCATCCCGTAATAATCTATGAGCCTTCTGAGCCTCTGCTTCACCACATTTTTTTCAAAGGGCGTCCTTATGGCATCAATGGCGCCATGTCCGATGAAGACCTGTGTATTCTTAATATTGTCGCTTCTGGCGATTATAACGAGAGGAATATCGGTAAAATAGATCATTGAATTCTTCTCTTTTATGATGGCCTCGCACTCCTCAGGGATCGACTCGTAATCCACGAGTATGAGACTGACCGAGGAAAAGCTCTTCTTAAGAAATTCATCCGCCTCCTTTGCCGTTGAAACGGTATGCAGCTCTATCCGGTTTTCCATTATCTCCGTAAGCTGTCCCGGCTGCTCCTTATCTCCGGTCAAAAGCAGTATCCTGTCATAAAGCCCGATGGCATCGGTCGCTATTTCAGCCTCCGAGGTCTCCAGCTGTTTGATAAAATCCCCCTCGGTAAGAGGCCTGTGGAAATAATAGCCCTGTATACAGTCGCAGTCCATATTTTTAAGCATCTCGTACTGGTTGCTGGTCTCGACGCCCTCGGCAACGATCTGCATATGGATGGCCTTGGCCATCTGGATGATGCTGTAAAGGATATTTCCCGCACGCTCCGAGGTATCCAGTGAATCCATGAACTTCATATCGATCTTAAGGATATCCACGGCGAAATCCTTGAGCATGTTGAAGGATGAAAAGCCGCTTCCGAAATCATCCATAAGTATCTGGTGCCCCGAGCGTCTGAACCTTTCCACTATGTTCATCAGCGTCTCGGGCTGGTCCATGTAGGCGCTTTCCGTGACCTCTACCTTGATAAGGGAGGAATCGATGCCGTACCTGTCAACGATGCTCTGCAGCTTCTCATAAAGATCCTCGTTGTAGAAATCGATCCTTGAGAGGTTTACGGAGATGGGAACGGTCTTTTTTCCCTCCATTTTCCTGAAGGACTGGAACCGGCATACCTGCTCCCATACAAACAGATCCAGCTTTGTGATAAAGCCGTTCTTTTCAAAGGTAGGGATGAAATCACCCGGAGAAATGAGACCCCCGTCCTGCTTTCTCCAGCGCACTAAAGCCTCGGCGGAGACGATCTCCCTGGTATGGCTGTCAACGATGGGCTGGTACATTACGAAGAATTCGTTTCCTGCAATGGCGGGGTCGGCTTTTCTTACAAGCTCCTGCTCGTACAGAAGCCCGTCCCTCATCTCCTTCGTAAAATAGTTTATCCTGTTGATATAGCTGTCCTTGACAGCCTGCATTGCCATGGTGGCGCGGTCACAGGCCACCGCGATGCTGTCGTCCTGGGGCTCCAGCCTGTAGATGCCGGCATGCATATAGACCTTATAATCGAGGGAATGCCATTTTACTTCCCCGTAGACGATCCTGTGCATCTTCACCAGATTTCTTTCATGGAAGTCCAGGGGGGTCATGCTGATGAAGTGATCGGAGCTTATCCGCCCGCAAAGGTTATCCCCCGAAGCCAGCTCCTTCCTTAAGTATTCCGCAAAGTCTATGATAAGCCTGTCTCCCGCCGCGGTGCCGAACATCTCGTTTATGGCCTTAAAGCGGTCTATATCCCATACCGTTACCACATACGGCGTCTCGGGATGCTCCTCGATATATCTTGCGCCCTCAAGGAAAAAGGTCTCCTTATTGTACAGCCCGGTGAGAATATCTATCTTGGAGTTTTCCCTGTAGATGGCAAGCTCTGCCCTCAGATCCGTATTTATAGGCTCGTCGTTATCCGAGCGTCTTATTATTACGGAGAAATGCCTGACACCGTCCCAGACCTCAAAACCCTTAACATGGATCTCAAACCGCTGGTAATCCATGGTTGCGGTCTTCACCCTTAGGACCATGTTATGGGTATCCTCGCTGTCCACTATGGCGGTAAGCATATCATAAAAATCCCCGTAGTCGGAGGGATGCACCAGCTCGCTTACCCTGACGGTCCTTGTGCTCGGGCCGTTTCCGTTATCATAGCCCAAAAGCTTTAGCGCGTTTTCGCCTACGAACTCCGTAAAGAACTCATCCTCAAGATAGAGGGAGATATAGCCCATATTCATTGTACGGAGCGTATTCATCGCTCTGGATACAAGGTCAAAATGACCGTCCCGCACATTTATCAGCTCTCCGATAAAGGTGGAAACGTCATTGTCTATCTGACGCTTTATCCTTGCGGCGTTTATCGGGTGCCTGAAGCTGTAATTCGCCCCAAGGGAGATGGCCCGGTTGGAAAGCTCGGTCCCGATCCCCTCGGAGATGGTGCCGACAAGAACGTTATGATAGCTCCTGTCATTTTTGATGTAGGAAATAAGTCTGAGACGTTCCTCCACCATCCTGTCAAGATTGATGATAACAATGTCCACCGGTCTTTCGGACATGAGATTCTTTACATCATCGGTCTCCTTAAGCTCATAAACGATGTAGCTCTCCTCTAAAAGCACCGCCAGTGATTCTATTCCGGTGTCGTCATCCGAAAGGATCGTAATTACAGCTTTTCTTTTCACCATGATAAAAACCTCTTATAAGTGAAACGACAGTTTATAGTAAACGAATATGATTCGTTTTACTATATCTTCAGTGGACGGATCAGGTGGAAGCACCCTGGTCCTTTGCATTGATCGCCGAGTGATAGCTCTGGAGCGATCTTACCGATGTCATATTGTGCTGCATTGTCTTTATGCCTGCTGCCGATGCCCGGGCGGCGGCCATTGTGGTAATATACGGGATCCTGGCCTTTATGACCCCTTTCCTGATGTAGGAGTCGTCCCCGGCTCCCTTTTTATCATCCGGAGTATTTATTACAAGGTCTACCTCATGATTGGTGATCGCATCCAGGATATTCGGCCTGCCCTGCTGAAGCTTGAAGGTCTTTGCCGCGGGTATCCCTGCCCCGTTTATCATATCGCAGGTCCCGCCTGTGGCGATCAGCTTAAAGCCCAGGTCATAAAAGGCCCTTGCCACCTCGATAAGCTCCGCCTTATCCCTGTCGTTTACGCTTATGAGCACCGTTCCCGATAAGGGCAGCGGGTTCTGCGTGGCCTCCTGTGCCTTGTAATAGGCCTCTCCGAAGGTTTCGGCCATTCCAAGCACCTCACCGGTCGATCTCATCTCAGGCCCGAGGATCGGATCCACCTCCTGGAACATGTTGAAGGGGAAGACGGCCTCCTTGACCCCGCAGTGGTTAAGCTTTACGTCCTTAAGCTCCCCTACCGGAGACCCCTTTCCCGTTATGGGCATCATGATTATCTCAGTGGCGACAGGAACCATCCTGATATCGCATACCTTTGACACAAGGGGCACCGTTCTTGAAGCCCTGGGGTTTGCCTCCAGTACATAGACCTTCCCGTCCTCTATGGCGTACTGCATGTTCATAAGCCCCTTCACATCCATTTCACGGGCTATCTTCTGTGTATATTCCCTTATCGTCTTAACGCATTCCTCCGGAATATTGATGGAGGGCAGTACACAGGCCGAATCACCGGAATGGATGCCTGCCAGCTCAATATGCTCCATTACGGCGGGAACAAAGGCATTTTCTCCGTCACTTATGGCATCGGCCTCACACTCAAGGGCATTCTTTAAGAACCGGTCTATAAGTATGGGACGCTCAGGGGTCACACCTATGGCGTTGGCCATGTACACCTTCATCTGCTCATCGTCATGAACTACCTCCATCCCTCTTCCGCCAAGCACGTATGAAGGCCTGACCATGACCGGATACCCGATCCTGCCCGCTATCTCTGTGGCCTCCTCCACGTTTATGGCCATTCCGGACTCGGGCATCGGAATACCGAGCTTATCCATGATCTCCCTGAACCTGTCCCTGTCCTCCGCAAGGTCTATGGTCTCAGGCGTGGTGCCCAGTACATTGACCCCGTTCTTCTTAAGGTCGGCCGCAAGGTTTAACGGAGTCTGTCCGCCAAACTGGGCGATCACACCCAGGGGCTTCTCCTCCTCATAGATGCTTAAAACATCCTCCAGGGTCAGAGGCTCAAAATAAAGCTTGTCAGAGGTATCATAGTCGGTGGATACGGTCTCGGGATTACAGTTTACGATTATGGTCTCAAAGCCCAGCTTCTTTAAGGCCTTGGCGGCGTGTACGCAGCAATAGTCAAATTCTATTCCCTGCCCTATCCTGTTGGGGCCTCCCCCGAGAATCATCACGCTGCCCTTTTTATCCTTACCGGCCGGTCCCCCTGCGCCTTCCTGCTTCGTAATGTTGTATGATGAGAAATAGTAGGCGCTGTCCGGGGTCCCGCTTACATGCACCCCTTCCCAGTGCTCCCTGATATCCGCCTTAAGCCTTGCTTCCCTTATGGCGTCCTCGCTCACCTGAAGCAGGCCGCTTAAGTATTTGTCGGAAAAGCCGTCCTGCTTTGCCTGCCTCAGCACAGCCTCAGGAGGGATCGTCCCTTTATAGCCAAGGAGCCTTTCCTCCTCCTCGACAAGCTCTCTCATCTGCTCGATGAACCAGGGCTTTATCCTTGTAAGCTCGTACAGCTCATCGGTGGTAGCGCCCTTCCTTATGGCCTCATACATGATAAACTGCCGCTCGCTTGTGGGGATATGCAGAAGGTTCAAAAGCTCCTTCTTTGATCTTTCGGCATAATCCTTCGCCCCTCCGAGCCCGTAGCGTCCGATCTCTAACGACCTGATCGCCTTCTGGAAGGCCTCCTTATAGGTCTTGCCGATGCTCATTACCTCGCCGACGGCCCTCATCTGTGTTCCCAGCCTGTCCTCGGCCCCTCTGAACTTCTCAAAGGCCCACCTTGCGAACTTGATCACGACATAGTCCCCGTCGGGCACGTATTTATCAAGAGTGCCGTATTTGCCGCAGGGGATGTCGCAAAGCTCAAGGCCCGCCGCAAGCATCGCGGACACTAAAGCTATGGGAAAGCCCGTGGCCTTTGAGGCAAGCGCCGAGGAACGGGAGGTACGGGGATTGATCTCTATCACGATTATCCTTCCGTCCTCTGTATTCCGCGCAAACTGAACATTAGTACCGCCGATCACCTGTATCCGGTCCACTATCCTGTAGGCCTGCCTCTGGAGCTCTGCCTGAACGTCCTCGGGAATGGTGAGCATAGGCGCCGAGCAGAAGGAATCGCCCGTATGCACTCCAAGGGGATCGATGTTTTCGATGAAGCAGACCGTGATCATCCTGCCGGCGGCATCCCTTACCACCTCAAGCTCCAGCTCCTCCCAGCCAAGCACCGATTCCTCCACCAGGACCTGCCCCACGAGGGATGCCTGCAGCCCCCTTTCGCAGACAGTCTTAAGCTCATCTACATTGTATACAAGACCGCCACCGGCGCCGCCCATGGTATAAGCAGGCCTAAGCACAACGGGATACCCCAGCTTCTCGGCGATCTTAAGCGCATCGTCCACGGAATATGCCACCTCGGAGCGGGCCATCTCGATCCCCAGCTCCTTCATGGTGTTCTTGAACTCGATACGGTCCTCGCCTCTTTCAATGGCATCCACCTGTACGCCGATGACCTTGACTCCGTATTTCTCAAGGACCCCCGCCTTATAAAGCTCGGCACAGAGGTTGAGCCCGGTCTGGCCTCCGAGATTCGGAAGAAGCCCGTCAGGCCTTTCCTTTTCGATTATCTGTGTAAGTCTCTTCAGGTTCAGAGGCTCGATATAGGTCACATCCGCGGTCTCCGGATCGGTCATTATGGTCGCCGGATTAGAATTTACGAGTACGATCTCATACCCCAGCCGTTTAAGAGCCTTGCAGGCCTGGGTCCCGGAATAATCAAATTCACAGGCCTGACCGATCACTATCGGCCCGGAGCCTATGATCAGAATCTTATTTATATCCTCACGTTTTTTCATAATATCTCCTCTGGTAGATGAAGGGAAAGTCTGTTACACAAAATCATTTCCGCATAAACAGCTGTCTTTATCAAAAAAGACAGCTGCCTGTGCTTTTAGTCTGAAATTATACATTCACCCTGTCGGCATCGTTGAAGGGGTCGCCGCAATTGGGACAGAACTTCGGAATATTGTTCATATCCTCAGGCTCCCATCCGCATTTATTGCATTTCCACTTAAAAGTGGCGCTGTTCGGTCTCGGCTTGCCGCAGTTCTGACAGAATTTTCCGGTATTTTCGGTTCCGCATTCGCACACCCAGGAATCAGACGCGGGCTTTGGCTTGCCGCACTGTGAACAGAACTTTCCGGTATTGCCCGTCGCCCCGCAGGAGCAGGTCCATCCGGACTGAGCGGCAGGAGCCGCCTGCTTGCCGGCCTGTCCCATGGCAAAGAGATCCGCGGCGTTCATCCCGCCTGCCTGGTTTGCCATATTCATCCCGGCAAAGGCCATCATGGGGCCGGCAGCCTCATTCTTTGCAGCCGCCACCATGGCGTCGGCCTGAGCCCCGGTTATAGCGGCGGCAGCCATCGTAGGATCCCTGAGCACGGCGCTCTTCTGCAGATTCTTGATCATCTGCTCGTCCTCCTCCGAGGCCGTTACGCTGTTGACGCCGAAGGAAACCACCTTAATACCGCGAAGCTCCGTCCACTTTTTGGACAGCACGTCATTCAGGGCATCAGCGATCTCCATGGTATGTCCCGGCAGAGCGCTGTATCTTATGCCCATTTCCGAAATTTTCGCAAAGGCCGGCTGTAAGGCCGTCATAAGCTCCGTTTTAAGCTGTGAGTCGATCTGATCCCTCCTGTAATCGGCAGTAACATTTCCCGATACATTAGTATAGAAGAGTATGGGATCGGTGATCCTGTAGGAATATTCTCCGTGGCACCTTATGGCGATATCCACGTCAAGACCTATGTTTTTGTCCACCACCCTGAAGGGCACGGGATTTGCGGTCCCGTACTTGTTGCCGGGTATTTCCTTTGTGTTGATATAATATACCCTCTGATCCTTTGCGGTATCTCCGCCAAAGGTGATACGCTTTCCGATCTGCTTGAAGGTATCTATTATATTGGCTCCCAGCTTACCGTAAAAAATGCTGGGCTCACTGCTGGAATCCCATAAAAACTCGCCGGGCTCCGCACAAAGCTCTACCACCTTCCCCTGATCTACTATGATCATGCACTGCCCGTCGGCAACTGCGATCACAGAGCCGTTGCTTATTATATTGTCGTTTCCCTTTGTATTTGAGCTCCTGTTGCCGTTTGTGGACTTGCTCGCCTTTCTTAAAAGGACCTCCGCCGGGAGCGCTTCACAATAAAAAAACTCGCGCCATGCATCAGCCAGCGCGCCGCCTGCCGCGCCTAATGCAGCCTGTATCAAACCCATATCGCTACCTCCTTAAAAACTACATTATAAATGATTTTACCACACTATTTTACAAACATAAATACCCATTCTTGCCCTGGCAGGGCAATCGTTTAACACCTCAGGGTTGTGTGGGATATGCTGATCATAAAAAAGTCCGTCTCTTCGCGGCTACTGGTTCAGGATGTTCTCCCTGCACTCTCTTTCATATTTGGAAAAGGCATCCATAAGGTTTCTGTCCCTGGTCATAAAAAAATATTCTCTGTCAAACCTTGCAAAATAATGGTCATACCTGCCGCGTATGAGCTTCCTGAACCTCCTGTCGCTCTCAAAATCGTCAAGGACTATCCTGGCATGGACATATAAAAGCATATAATCCTCATACCTGTACACCAGTCCGAAGCTTTCTCTGTCGCACTCCGTAAGACAGGAAAGGGCATGCTCGTAATCATCAAAAAAGGAAAAGAGCTTTGCCAGCTGCAGCATCGCCCAGGTATAAACCTCCGATCCCCTTCCGGTCTTTTCCGCAAGCCTTACATAGATCTCATAGGCCTTCTGGTATTCTCCGCTGTTAAGCTCCGAAAGCCCCTTTGACAGAAGGCTCTCAACGCTCTCCCCCGGAATGTCCTCTATATTCCTTTTTCTGATGAGCTTTATGTCCTCATAGCGTTTTCTGGGCTTTAAGGGTAGTGCTGTGGGAGCGTAAACGGCATCCTTTTGTTCAGGAACGCAGACACCGCCTTCGACGGCTTCTGACTTATCACTCACAACGAGCCCGCCGTTCTGCCCGGCGGTGCCGATGTGCCGGTCCCTGCCCTGCTCGTAGCTTCGTTTGCCGATCCTTAAGCATACCTCCTCATACTCCGTATAATTGGCGGCGATCTCCGAGGAGGCGTACTCCACCACCCGGTGGTTGTTTTCATAAAACCCCGGATCAAGGAGGCTCCGGTAATATATCTTTATCTCGCTCTCAAAATTCTTCATCTTGCGGTCAAGCAGAGCGTGCCCGATGTGAACGTAGAAATCCCTTTTGCTTCTTAAGTGCTCCGGGTTACAGCAGTAATACATCCTGAGAGCCTCATCGTAATTGCTGTTAAAGTAATACAGCTCTCCGAGCGAGAGCGCCGTCTCCGAATAGATGCTCACAGAGGGATCGATATATTTTATCAGCCTTTCGTACATCCTTACGGCCTTGTCGTCCTGGCCGGTCTCCTTATAGTAGCGCGCGTCCCTGAGCCATTCGCTCAGGTTCTGCCCTATGTCCTCATAGATGTCGTTGTCTATTATAAACTGAAGGCCCTGTTCATAGGTGACGGGAGCGGAATTCTGATAAAGCATCATATTCTGGCTGTTCCAGACAAGGGTCAGCCCATATTCCGAGACCTCCCTGTTGGTCTCCAAAAGCTCGCCCTCAAATTCCATAAAATTAGAGAATGGATCTATCTCGAACCACTCCCTGTATGAATCGTTTATGGATTTTATAAGCCTGCCGGAGGCCGAATCCGTCTTTATGAGCCTGGCCTTTTTGCCCGAAAGATCAAAGCCCTTAAAAGGTGCTTCCACACTTGCCTCACGCATGAGCGGGTTAAGCGACACGGACTGTATACCGCCAAGGATTATGAGCCTGTCGTCCTCCAGTATATATTTCCCGCAGGGACGGAAGCTGTCATCAAGCATCGCTGCGGTCTTGTAAAGCCTTACATCCAGCTCCCTTCCCGTTTCAAAATAGATCATAGTAATTTCCTAATACCCGAGCTTTATCCTGTGGGTCAGCCTGAAGACATGCCCCTGAAGCTCCTCCACCAGAAGGTCCATGTCATAGGTGCCTGCCCCCACCGCGGTTACGGCATTGTCCATAAAGCCCTGCTTGTAATCCCCGTTTGAATAGATCGAGTATACCTGATTGAGGAGCGCTTCGCTGCCTATGAGATTCTCAAATTCATACTCTCCCGCGCCCCTGCTTATCACCTGGTTATAGCAGTCGTAATAATAATCCTCCAGAGTGTTTATCACGTCCTCCTGAGACTTTCCTATCTCCTCAAGGGTACGCTTGCGGTCAGGGTCGGGCTCTGCGGCCGTGCTCTCAAGAGGCGCCATATCGTCTACCCTGTATTTGGTGGCATTGCAGGGCGGAAGGTTTACGGACAGATCCTTCCTGATATGTGTGGAGGCATAATCCTTATCCGTTTTGTTGAAATAATCATATTGTCCCTGGTCCGAGTCGTCCCAGGTCACGTCTACGTTATAAAAGCCGTCGTCCAGCCCCACGATGTTCCAGGCATGATTCTCCCCCGCATAGCCCGTGCAGTAATAGCAGGGTATCCCCAGCTCCATAAGAACATACTGCATCGCCCTTGCGTATCCCGCGCAGACCGTCGCCCCGTTCACCAGCGCGCTGTAGGCGCTCTGGTTCATCCTTGAGGATATCTGGTAGGCCACGTTTTCAATGAGCCTGTCGTGAACATACTGCTCCTTGCCGTAATCCGTGGTGAGCGGAGCGGCGCCGTCGATAAGCTCAGCCGCCTTTTTATCGAACTGGGCCTTGGCCGTTCCGTAATTATCGGCGGTCCTGTTAAAGCTCAGATCCACCTCTATGCAGGTCCCGTCGCCCTTGAATTTGCAGGCATAGCCCGTATCCAGCCAGAAGAGCTCCGGATGATCGTTGTATACCGCCATGAAGGTATCCAGCATATAATCCTCGGAAAGGCTCTCCACCGGCCTGAACTGCCTGTTAAAGGCCAGGGTGTTTGCGTAGATCTGACGGTAAAGATGCTTTTCCTTATCGTTCAGCATATTGTAGTAGGGATAGAAAAGGGGATCGAAGCTAAGGCCGTCGCCCTCCTCTCCGTACCCCAGCTCCTTTGAGAGCCTGTCAGCCTCATCGTCGGTAATATCCTCGATCTCCTCGGTTATGGGCTGATAGCCCACCTTTCCCGCAACGGAGTCGGGAATGACGATATCCTCCTCCGAGGGAGGAATATAGGTCTCAGACGAGCCGTGAAGCAGAGCATCCGACAGCGGATCATATTCCGGCTCCTGGGCGGCAGCCTCCTCGGAAGGCGCCTCCCGATCCGGATCGATATCCTGATGCCTGTCAAGGACAGAGGGACGCTCGGGCACACTCTCCTCCGGGGCCTCGGCCTGTGCCTCCTGAGCCTTCCGTCCCGCAAGCAGATCCGATATTTTGGATGAAAGGTCGGGCTTCAGAGCGCAGAGAACGATAAAGCCCGTAAGCAGGATCAAAAGCCCTATTAAGCCATATCCGATTCCCTTTAATATCTTCATCTCGCCTCTCCCGCTTTAGTCCCCTTTGCTTCGGTCTCCGTCTGCTCAGAGCCCCGGTCTGCCGCAGCTCTTCTATCCTTCAGCAGACGGTAAACGAGATTATAGGCATAAAGCACCACGGGGATGATGATCGTAGCGCTGACGCTCCCCATAAGCATCCCCCAGTAATTCTCTGAACCACTCAGGGCAAAAACAAGCGTCATAAGATACATGCCGACCAGAAGTCCCACTCCGATAAAAGCCAGGATCCGTTTCATAATGATACTCCTTTGCGACCTTCATTTCGACAGCTCTGTGAATCGGGCAGGGAAGATAAAGCCGCACCCTGCCCGCCCGCGAGCCGCCGGTCAGCTTGCTGACATCTCCCTTTCGGCGGCTCTGCGATAAGAAAAAGAGCAGATATTATCTGCTCTCTCTGCGTGTAAGTGCAGGAAAAGGGACTTGAACCCTCATGATATTGCTATCACACGGACCTGAACCGTGCGCGTCTGCCAATTCCGCCATTCCTGCAGATGTCATCCGAGATGACCTGAGTATTCAGGCAGCTGCCTGAACATCTGTATATTTAATGATCCGGTACCCACACCGTATCATTTACTGCTGCGGACCGCCCTCAGACGGTCCGCAGACCCTTTCTGAAAAAAATGCTGCTTACGCTTAATAATTCCCGGAAGCTGTAATGTCCCCGCCCTTCCTATGTGAAGCTTGAGAACAGACTGCCGGTATCCACATTCTGTGTGCTTACGGCACCCGCCGTATAGCCTGAAAGCGTACCGAGACCGCTCTGTGCGGCCCTCTGGATAGTGCTTGCGCTGCTCTGGATATTCGACCCATAGGAGGAATGTCCCGAAAACAGTGTCTTGAGCGTTCCAACGTCAGCCTTCTTCAGCGCGTCCTCATCTACCGAAAGAGTATTGTCCTCTCCGATGGATATTCCCACCTTGCCGAGAAGTCCCTCATTCACCTTTGTGGTGTTTACCATCGTAAGAGAGCTTCTCAGAACGGAATTGTCAGTGGAATCGCCTCCGTTCTTTACCATGGCATTATAGCTGTCAACAAAATTGTTTACAAGCTTTGAGATCTTCTCACGATCATAATCGGTGGTCTCGTTGCCGTCCTTGTCCTTAACGGTTATCTTATTCTCGAACAAGGCCTTATCGTCAAGCGCCGTAGCAGCCTCCGAAAGCTTCGAAGAAACATTTTTGGTGCTGGAGAGCTCGATCTTCTTTTCCTTTTCGGCCTCTGCCTTCTCCGCAGCTGCCGCTCTGGAATTTGTGGACTTGCCGTAATAAGATTTTGCCAGCTTTGCGTAGCTGCCGTTCCTTATGCTTGCGTAATCCGCCAGTATATTTGACCCGGAGCTTGCAGAGCCGGAATTATTTGTGGATAATGAGGAAAACAATGCTGAATAATCTGTCGTGCCGCTTATCCCAAATCCTGACATATTCATCACTCCTTTGAACTGCCGCCGTGTCCGGCCGGCAAACAGGCATCCCTGCCTCGTTAATATGTAAAAGGGCATAAAATCCCTTCGTTAGATTATAATAACACTTAAAGCATCCGCCGTCAAATAAAAAAATGTAAACTTATGCCGAAGCCTCAGTCAATGTGTAACGGTCCCCCCTTCGGTGAACTGTTGCGTCAATGCTTCCCCGCAGCGCTTTGCCTCCTCCGGTGATTCAAAGCCGATCTGTATGTTCTTTCGGTAACGCTCATAGATGCCCTCCTCAGTCACGGGCCTGCAGTAGTAAAAGCCCTGAAGCCTGGTGCAGCCGGCCTTTGTAAGAAACTGTGCCTGCTCCTCAGTCTCCAATCCCTGCGCAAGAGTCTCGATCCCGAGGGCAAGGGCCGTCCTTATAAGCCCTTCAATGATCACCCTGCTGCCCGATACCCTGTCAGGCTCGTACAGCAGCCTCATATCAAGCTTTATAAGATCAAAGCTTATGTCACGAAGGATGTTCGGAGAGGAATTGCCGCTCCCGAAGCCGTCAAGCCATACAGGAAAGCCGTTTTCCTGAAGGCGCAGTATCTGCTCCTTCATATAATCAAAGTCCTTCCTGATGGTGCTTTCCTTAAGCTCGATAATAAGCCTGTCATGACTTATTCCCGCCTCATCCGCTCTTTTGCTTATCTCTCCCACTATGTCGCAGGTCTCAAAATCCTCCTTGGAAAGGTTCACGGAGGCAGGGACAATGGTAAAGCCTCTTTTTTCAAGCCCCTTTATCTTCCTGATCATCTGCCCGAGCACAAACAGATCCAGTCTGTCCACAAGCTTTGCATCCTCAAGATAGGGAATGAAATCCTCAGGCAGTAAAAGTCCGAGCTTCGGATCATCCCACCTTGCCAGGGCCTCCTCGCTGCAGACCCTGCCGTTTGCCGTGCGTACTACGGGCTGGTAATAAACCTTTATCCACTCCTCCCTTAGGGCTCTGTCCAGATTGTCGATTATGTACTGACGCCTTTCAAAGCCCTTCAGCATATCCTCGTTGAAATATCTGAAATTGGACCTGTAGGCATGCCTGTCGACATTGCAGGCTATCCTTGCCCTGTCACAGGCAGTGCTTACGTCCACCGCGCCGAAGCTGTCAGGATATATCCCCACTCTCACCGGAAGATTTTTCCCGGAATTGATCCTGCCGCATTTCTCAAAGAGCTCTCTGAGAGAGTCCTCAAGACCGTGCGCATCGGTAAAGACAACGAAATGATCCTGTCCCGGCCGGCAGCAGTTTTCATTGCTGAAATGCTCCGCAAGGAGCTTTCCGAACTCATGGATAAGCCTGTTGCCCTCATTGAACCCGTATTTTCGGTTAAAGCTCTTCATTCCGTTCAGATCCATGAACAGGATCGCGGACTCCTTGCTCTTTTGCCTTATCCTGCCTCTTCCGGCCTCGGCCAGCTCGAAAAAATAGCTCATATTGGGAAGCCCGGTCAGCTGGTCGTAGCTTGCGCTCTGATAAAGACTGCTGACATGCAGGGCCTTGTTGAAAAACCGGTTCAGCTCGGTCTCGTATTCGCTCTCGGAGGGGTTGTCGGCCCCTTCATCCATGTAAGCTACCACCGCGAGCCTCTGGCCCGTATCGGTATATTTATGCTCGCCCCTGGCATGGATTATCCTGTAACCCTCGTTGATCCTGGTACGGTATACTACGTCGTATTTCCCTCCCTTTGTGGCAAACCTCACGGCGGCATCCGCTATCCTTGCGGCATCATCCGGATGAGTATCCCTGTACATGTCATTGTCCATAAGGAAATAGGCTTCCTTCGGATCCTCATAGCCGAAGAGCTTTAAAAAGCCACGGGACAGCACAAGGGTGACTACCCGCCTGTCGATAAACTGATATACGGCAAAGGGGACGGGGCTGCTTTCCATCAATTCAAGCAATGCTTTATCGTAGTGATATCTCTCCACGGGGCGACCTCCAAAGAGCCTTATTCTTCCTCTATACAGAGCCTTATGTGCACATCCTTAAGCTGCCTTTCCTCCACCTCGGAGGGAGCTCCCATCATCACGTCCTGTGCCATCTTGTTCATCGGGAAGGGAATGATCTCTCTTATGCTTTCCTCGCCGGCTATGAGCATTACCATCCTGTCCACCCCGGGAGCTATTCCCGCGTGGGGAGGAGCCCCGTAGCAGAAGGCGTTGTACATCGCGGGAAACTTTGCCTTCACCGCATCCTCGCTAAGGCCCACCAGCGAAAAGGCCTTCACCATGATCTCCGGATCATGATTCCTTACGGCGCCGGAGGAAAGCTCTACCCCGTTGCATACAAGGTCATACTGATATGCGAGTATTTCCAGTGGATCCTGCTCGTCAAGCGCCTTCATCCCGCCCTGCGGCATCGAGAAGGGATTGTGGCAGAATTCCAGCTCTCCCGATTCCTCACCGATCTCATACATGGGGAAATCCACTATCCAGCAGAACTCGTAGCAGTCCTTCCTCATATGCTCCTCAGACACATTGCCCAAAAGCTTCCTCAGTACCCCCGCGCTCTTAAGCGCGTCCTGCTTCTTTCCCGCGGTAAGCCCCACAAAGTCGCCGTTTTCAAGCGAAAGCGCCTTTATTACCTCTTCCTTTATGTCCTGAAGGAATTTGGCTATTCCTCCCACCAGCTCACCGTTTTCGTCAAGCCTGAACCAGTAAGCCTTTTTCCCGCTTATAACCTCCGTATCCGCACAGAGCCTGTCTATGACCTTCCTTGTCCCCTTAAAGCCCGATACGACTACCGCTTCCACGGTCTGTCCGGCAAAGGGCTCAAAGCCGCATTCCGACAGGACCCCGCTTGCATCCTTAAGGGTCAGGTCGATGCGCAGATCAGGCTTGTCAGAGCCGTAGGTCTCCATGGCGTCCCTGTAGGATATCCTCTTAAAGGGCGCGGCGGAAGCCTTCTTATATATCCCGTATTTTGCAAAGACCGGAGGGAGCACGCTCTCTATCACCGAGAACACATCCTCCTGGGTCGCAAAGGCCATTTCCATATCAAGCTGGTAGAACTCTCCCGGAGAACGGTCTGCCCTGGCATCCTCATCCCTGAAGCAGGGAGCTATCTGAAAATAACGGTCAAAGCCCGCGGTCATAAGTATCTGCTTAAACTGCTGGGGCGCCTGCGGAAGCGCATAAAACTTCCCGGGATGGTTCCTCGACGGAACAAGATAATCCCTGGCTCCCTCAGGGGACGAGCAGGTAAGTATGGGTGTGGTGATCTCAAGGAAATCATGCTCAAGCATGCTCTTTCTGAGCTCTGCCACTATCCTGCTCCTCAGTACGATCTTCTCCTTTACGGCAGGGTTTCTCAGATCCAGGAACCTGTATTTAAGCCTTACCGCTTCGTCAGCCTCCCTTGAATGGTTTATCTCAAAGGGCAGCTCATTATATATGCACTTGCCCAGGACCTCGATCCTTTCAGGAACCACCTCTATTTCGCCCGTGGCTATAGTATCCGTTTTATTGGACCGCTCCCTTACGGTTCCCGTAACTGAAAGCGTAGATTCGTTATTTATCCCGTGAAGAGACTCCATCATCTCCTCATTCTCTACCACCACCTGCGTCGTTCCGTAGAAGTCGCGCAGGATAAGAAACCCGAGATTCTTGCTGACTCTGCGCATGTTTTCATACCACCCTGCAAGAGTCACCCTTTCTCCTACGTTTGCGATCGTAAGCTCATTGCAGTTGTGAGTCCTTGACTGTACCATTTTTTCCCCTTCCTGTATTATATTTATTCACCTCAGGGTGAACAGTTGCACAGGACAATCGCTTAATACCCTCATAAAACCCGGCGGGATATGCAGATCATAAAAAGCCCGTATCTGAGCTGCAGCCGCGAAGAGACGAGCTTTTTTATGATCAGCATATCCCACACAGCCTTGAGGTATTAAGCGATTGCCCTGACAGTTGCAATTTACAGCTTGACAAGTATACCAAAAATACTTAAAATAAACAATGTTCGGAGGTGCTCCGAAGAAAAGAATATCTGTTGTCCCGGAATGCTCCGGGAAACGCTTTCAGGCAGGGTTAGTACATCGGTAGTATATCAGCTTCCCAAGCTGAGGAGGCGGGTTCGATTCCCGTACCCTGCTCTTTTTATTTCTCGCCCTTCGCTTCAGCGATGACTTCATCTACAAGCTCCATTGCAATGTTTTTACCGGACTGTTTACTCCTCCACCTGTTCCTTCACCTTAAAAACGATCGCCTCATCTGACGGAATAGGCTTGCTGAAATAATAGCCCTGAATAGTCTCCGCCCCGAATTCCCTGAGCCTTTCGTACTGCCACTTCTCCTCCACTCCCTCGATTATCATTTCCTTATCGAGGTCATGCATAAGCTGGATGACATCCCTTATGAAAAGATCCTTTCCATCCACAAGATAAGCATCCACCAGCGACTTGTCAAGCTTTATGACATCAACCGGTATATAGGTAAGGTAACCCAGGGAGGAGTAGCCCGTTCCGAAATCGTCCATGAGCAGCCTTATCCCGAGATCCTTAAAGCGCTGGAAAAGCTCCGAGGACTGGTTGGAGCGCTCTAAGAACAGCCCCTCCGTTATCTCGATCTCAAGATATCCGGCCGGAATATCGTATTCCTCAAGGAGCCTTTTCACCATGCTCAGGTATCCCAGGTCATTTATCTGATTGCTGGAGAAATTCACCGACACCGGGTGAAGCTCGTGTCCCTGATCCCTCCAGCTTGCAAGCTGCTTTATCACAAGCTCGGTGGTGATCCTGCCTATTTTCCATATCCAGCCGTTCTGCTCGGCGACCGGTATGAACTGGCCGGGATATATCCCCGGCTCCTTCATCCTTACAAGGGCCTCGTATCCGCTTACCTTCTGCGTCACCGCATCGATCTGAGGCTGGTAGAGCATATAGAAGCCGTCATTCTCAAAGGCCTCCAGGAGCTTTTCCCTGATCCGCTCATCATCCCTCTGCTTCTGTCTCATCTTCTCATCAAAGACAAAGGCTCCGTTCCCGCCGCGGGTCTTTGCCACGTACATGGCGCTTTCGGCATTGAGCACATGCTGATCCGTGGAGGTCTCCCCGTCCGAATTGGAAACACCTATGCTTGCGGCAAGGGCCACGGTCTCACCCGATATGGGGATGGGACGGCTGAAGAGCTCAAGCAGCAGCCCGGTAACATCATCTCCTGCCTCCACATGCCTGTTCCTTATCATGAACAGGAACTCATCTCCCCCGTATCTTCCCGCAAACCACCCGTTCTCACCGGCCAGCTGCTTTATACTGTTTCCTATGGTGACAAGTATCTCGTCCGTTATCTGATGGCCGTAGCTCTCATTTACGTTCTTAAAGCCGTCGATATCAGCCATTATCACACTGTAGGTGTCCTGAGCGGTAAGCTCCGCCCTGAGATGATCCGCGGCCGCTCTCCGGTTTAACAGCCCCATAAGCTCATCGTGCTCAGCCCTGTAGCGCATCTCCTGCTCGGAGCGTTCGATCGTCTCCTTGGACCTTCTCAGCTCCTCGTTTGCAAGCTTTGCGTTTTTAGCCGTGAGCATGGCCGCCGTAAGCAGCATCAGCAGCGCGAGGGTGATAAAGAGCACCGGAGGCAGTATGTAGCCGTAGGCCTCAAAAAAGGTCTGAGGTCTGTTATAGATAATGCTGTCCGGAGGAAGGAGTGCGGGATCGAGGCCGAATTTCATAAGCATCGTGTAATCGTAGGAGGATATTCCCGAGCCCTCGGTGTCCACCAGCCGATCCTTTATGTCCGCTCCCGAAAGCACCGAAGCCACAAGCTCTCCCGCAAGCCGGCACTGCTCCCGTACGTCAAGGTAGGTGCCTCCTATGATGCCGGTCCCCTCGGCTCCCAGATAGTTCCTAAAGACCGGCTGATCGGTATTGCTTATGATCACATTTGTCCTGTCAAGCAGCGAATAGGTGATCCCGTCGATATCCGAATAACAGGTCATATATATGATCATGCAGTCCTTCGGAAGGCGCTCTAAGGCATGGATAAACTCCGTAAGCGTCATATAAGCGGTATCAATGGTGGAAAATTCATAATCCGGATAATCCCTTCCCACATCAAGGAATATCTCGGCATCCGCCTTTCCGGCCTCCGATTCGTCATGAAGGGCGACGACCTTTTTTATGTCCGGAAAGAGCTTTATGGCCGTATCGATGGTCTGAGAGAGGTAATTCACCTCATAATACCCGGTCATCATCGGGTTTTTCCCCGCCTTTCCGGCCCTTTCCATATCATTTATCCCGAAGAAGATGACGGGCAGTCCGTCAAAAAGCTCGTCCTGATACTGCATCACAAATTCAAGGGCATTATCATCCCCCGCGATCACCGCCTCATATTTTCTCCTGCCCTTCATCCTGTAGGTGAAGTATTCATGAAATGCCATCTTATCACTTACCGAATTGTAATTCATGGCATCCATATAGACGGTGTCAAACTCCACCCCGTTCGGGTACAGGCTCTCCTTGAGCCCCGCAAGCTGGTCGTCCGCGGTAAAATACTGCGGGTTATATGAGGACAGGAAAAGTACCCTGTGGGAAACCTCCGCAGGGGTATCGGGTTCTATCGCATTGTCCGACTGCAGATCGTTAAACAGCGTAAAGATCATCATCACTGCCGTAAGAAGACAGGTCAGGCTGATCATGATAGCTGCTAATCTTATCCTGCCGTAAAGCTGTTGCCTTTTCATAAAACTACTACCTGTTACCTGATGTACCTTCTGTCTCTGAGCCTCTTTTCAAATTCCTCCCGTGGGAGAGGTCTGTCATAATAAAAGCCCTGTATTATGTAACAGCCCACGCTGTTTAAAAGGGCAAGCTGATCGGCCCTTTCCACGCCCTCGCAGAGCACCTCCATGGAAAGCTCCTCCGCCATATGAATGATGTCGCGCAGGATTATCTCGTCCTTCCAGGAGAAATCATCCGTGTTTACAAAGGAGCGGTCAAGCTTCAGGGTATGAAGCTGAAATTCCCTTAAGGTCGAAAGTGAGGAATAGCCGCTTCCGAAATCATCGATGGCCGTCATTATATCCAGGTCGTACAGCCTTTTGATAAAATCGGTGAGCACACCGTGCTCCTCCGTATCAACGGACTCGGTAAGCTCGATCTCTATAAGCCTCTTATCTATGCCTGACTCCTCAATGATCGAATTGATCCTTTCCGAAAGCCTCCTGTCCTTAAGGTCCTTTCTTGAGAAGTTGACGGAAACGGTCACCGGGTCAAGCCCCGCGCTTTTCCATTTCATGATATCACTGCAGACCCTCTTAAGGACATAGCAGTCAAGCTTTATGCTCTTTCCGTTTTCCTCAAGCGCCGGTATGAATACCCCCGGGGATATCATCCTGCCTTTTCTGAACCACCTGACGAGCCCCTCGGCGCCCGTTAACAGCCCGGTACGGGAATCGACCTTGGGCTGATAGTAAACCGCAAATTCCTCCGCCTTAAGAGCCTCGTCAAACACCTTAAGCAGGGATCTCTGCTCACTGAGCTGGGTTATAAGGTTATCAGAGGCGGAGACGATGCTCTGGTGCAGTACGTTCCTGGCCTGGTTAAGTGCAATGGAGGGCCTGCTTATCACCTCGCCCGGGTCGCTTACGTCAGTGGTTATATCCCACACCCCGATCGTCGCCGATATCTTAAATTCCTCTATCGTTTCGTCAAGGGGCATGGCAATGGTGGCATCGGAAATATGATCTATGAATTTCCGGCGCCCGTCCTTTTTTATAAGTGCCATGAAATTATCGCCGCCGAGGTGACCTATTATCTCATCCCGCCCGGCAAGGCCCTCAAGCATTTTCGCGTAATACTTAAGAAGCTGGTCCCCGATCTCCCGGCCGTAACGCCTGTTTATGTCCCCGAAGTCCTTGAGATTAAAGTAAAACGCGCTGTAGAGGCTTAAGGGGATATCCCTCTTTATAAGCTCGGCCACCCTGTAAAGATAACCCGAGGAGTTTAATACTCCGCTTATCTCCTGTCTTGAATATACATTGAATACCGTGTTCTCAAGATATATGAGCTCAAGGTAAAAAACCATGCCCGCGGCAAAGAACTCAAGCTCCTTCCTTTCGTCCCTGTCAAAGCTGCGGACGCCCGGGTAAATATAGATAAGGATGTTCCTGTGCTCGCTGATGTGATAGCTGAAGCGCAGGGGCTCACCCGCGGGAATGATATCGCTGCTTTCAAATATGAGCAGATCCTTTTCATTGGGGCCCACATTAAAGCTTCCGACAAGCTCCGCTTCCACTCCGCAGATGTGGTAAAGCTCCGCCACATCCTTTACCGCCCTTCCCAGCATATTAAGGGTATAGGGCTCGCAGGCCAGGCTGTGCAGGTAATTGAGATAGACATCATCGTAGTTTTTTCTCATATGTCACTCTTACTCCGGGAGAAAAGCCATTCTCTGAATTCATCGTTATCTCTGTCGGAAACCGCTACCCATGAGCAGTGGGGATTTACCGAAAATATTTTCTTCATTTCACCCTTTTTAAATTCGGTGTACCTGAGGTCTTCGTGCTTATCCTTTAACGCCTCATAGATGTCTCTCGAGCCGTAATGAACGGCCCAGACACTTTCCCCGCCATGGTACGAAGCCTTTACTATCTCATCATCCGCGGCGTGAACGAGCCACAGAGGAGTCTTTACAAGCTCATCAAGGCCCTCGGCATTTGTGGCCCCGCATATGGAAAGCGCCGCCGCAAAAAGGCCGGGATTTTCCTTTACAAGCCTTAGCGTCCCCACGCCCCCGGCACTGTAGCCGTAGATGTATATCCTGTTCTCATCCGTCCCCGGCCTCTCGGCAAGGGCATGTATAAGCCTCAGCAGCCCACGCTTTACATAGTCGTCGGACCAGTACTGACCCGGTCCGTACTGGGGTGCGAGTATATAACATGGATGCCTTTCCTGCCAGGAGGGCAGGGCAAGCATCGTCCCTATATCATGCATTGAAAGCTGAAGCTCGTTATCCGTCCCGATGGCATCGGCGCCGTGCAGATATACCGCCAGGGGAAGCTTTTTTCCGCTGCCCCGTCCTTCCGGTGAAAAAAACCTGTATGGAAGAGAAAAGGAGCCGCATGGAAATGTTCCCTTCTGAAACAGCCGGCATAACTCATTATTATGTTTATCGGGTTTGTCCCAGTCCTTCGGTAGTTTCATTAAAAATTATTATCTCAGTCCACGCCGGCGGGAGCTCATATATCTATGTCAAGCTCCACCGGACAGTGATCGGAACCCTCTCTTTCCGTATGTATCACCGCCTCCCTTATCCTGTCCTTAAGGCAGTCCGATACGATAAAATAATCGATCCTCCAGCCGGCATTCTTTTCCCTTGCCTTAAAGCGGTAGGACCACCAGGAATATATGTTCTCCCTGTCAGGATAAAGATAGCGGAAGGAATCGGTAAAGCCCGCGGCAAGTAGCTCGGTAAGCTTTCCCCTTTCCTCATCCGTAAAGCCCGCGTTATGGTGATTGGTCTTCGGGTTCTTTAAGTCAATCTCCTTATGGGCTACGTTCAGATCCCCGCAGAGAATGACAGGCTTTTTCTCCTCAAGGCCCTTGAGATAAGCCCTGAGATCATCCTCCCACTCCATCCGGTATTCAAGCCTTGAAAGATCCTGCTTTGCGTTCGGAGTGTAGCAGGTGACCAGAAAGTGCTTTGGAAATTCCGCGGTGATAAGCCGGCCCTCCCCGTCATGCTCCGCCTTTCCCATTCCGTACATGACCTTTAGCGGCTCATCCCTGCAGAACAGAGCGGTCCCGGAATAACCGGCCTTTTCGGCGTAATTATAATAGCTGTGGTAACCGGGCAGCGAAAGCTCAAGCTGCCCCTCCTTAAGCTTTATTTCCTGAAGCATGAAGGCATCGGCCTCCGCCTCATTGAAAAAATCCATGAACCCCTTGCCCAGACAGGCCCTTAAGCCGTTTACATTCCAGGATATATATTTCATCACAAATCTCCGCATGGCAGAAGGTGCCATATACATTTTACAGTATAATCAATGACATTGGATCACTTTATTCATAATTTTATAATAAAACAGAAATAAAATAAAGAAAAATCGTACATTATGAATAATCATGCATCAGCTTCTGCCGCCTGTCTGCTTTTGAATATCCTCACGACAGTCTTTATAACGTTCAGTGCGCTGTGCTCCAGGTCCTCCCTGCCGGGCCTGAAGCCGTCGACCTCCTTATCATCGCTCACGGCACTGATAAGATCCTCTATGTTGATGAGCCTTCCGGGCATCTGAAGATCGTTCCCCGCCCATACGCAGCCCGTTGAGGCGGATATGGGATAGGGTGAATTATTGGGACCCGTAATATCCGGATCATCTATGGAGGTGCACCAGTCGGTCATCACCAGCCCGTCAAAGCCCCATTCGTCCCTGAGCACATTCTGGTTAAGCTCAAAGCTGTTTGCGGTATGAATGCCGTTTAACAGGTTGTATGAGGTCATGACCGAATAAGGCTCTGCCTGCTTTACGGCTATCTCAAAGCCCTTAAGGTATATCTCGCGGAGCGCCCTCTCCCCTATATGGGAATTGGTGAAATACCTGTTTGCCTCCTGACTGTTTGCGGCAAAATGCTTTATTGTGACGCCCTTCCCCGGACAGCTCTGCACACCCCTTGTAATGGCCGCGGCCATCCTTCCCGAAAGCAGAGGGTCCTCGGAAAAGTATTCGAAGTTTCTGCCGCAGAGAGGATTCCTGTGAATATTAAGCGCGGGGGCAAGCCACAGATCCACATCAAAGAGCTCCATTTCGGCACCCACTATCCTTCCGGCCTCGTATATGAGCTCTTCATTCCAGGTCTGTGCCAGCGCCCAGCCTATGGGCAGAGCCGTACAGTACTGATAATGATCCACCGTATCCTCCAAAGGCACCGAGGGATCAAAGGGAACAGGCTCCTCTCCTACTATCTGGCCTCCCTTTACAAGCTCTCCGTTCCTTAATGTCTTAAAATGGGGAATGAGCCTCAGCCCCGCAGGCCCGTCCGCCATTACGATGTTCGGTATCCCGTATTTTTCAAAGCCTTTTGAGGAGGTATCCCCTGCCGCTCCGGGGACGGCTCTTGAAGCATCTCCCACTACCGAGAAGCCCTCTTCCGATCTTACCGCCTGCGCCCCCACACAATAATGAGCAAGCTCCTCTATGGAAAGCTGTGCCACAAGCTCCTCCGCGGTGTGAATACCCTTAAGCACGTCCTCAAAGCTTACGGTACCGCCGCAGGGCGTCAGAGCTTCTCTTCTGACCGTATATTCCACAGCCTCCGTACCGATGGTGTCCGGATCCGCCACAAGCCTTAAAAGGCCCTCAGGAGATTCGTTTACCGGTCTTTTGGGAGGAGTAAGCTCATCAAACTCCGTACTGCCGCCGAAGCAGTTCTTAAGACGGCTGGTCACCTTCTCCTCGTTAAGCGTCAGGACCGTAAAGGCGGCGGCATCTGCCGCGTTTTTTCCTATCCTTATGATATAGTCACCCTTTTCAAGGATCCACTCTGCCCTTTCCGCATCGTAGGAGGCAAGCTCTCTTATGTCAAATTCTATATCCACATCCTCCCGCTCCCCGGGCTTTAGCTCACCGGTCTTTTTATACCCGGCAAGTACCTGTACAGGCTTTTTAAGCCTTCCCTCGGGCTGGGAGACATAGACCTGTACGACCTCCTTGCCCGCAAAGACCTTTCCCGTGTTCTCCACCCTGACCTTTACGGAAAAAAGGCTCCCCTTAACAGAGGCAGACACTCCCGCAAGGCTGAATTCCGTATAGGAAAGCCCGTAGCCGAAGGGATAAAAGGGCTTTACGGAAAAGGTATCGAAATATCTGTAGCCCGTGAATATTCCTTCCTTATAATATTCATCGTTCACATCCCCGTCATTATCCGAAAAGGTATCCGAGGAAGGATAATCCTCATAATTCCTGGCCCAGGTATCGGAAAGCCTGCCGGAAGGGACCACCTCTCCGGTAAGCACCCGCGTTATCACTCTTCCGCCCGTATTTCCAAGCTGGCTCATAAGAAGGATCGCGCCGATGCCGGGGATCAGGTCCGTTTCCTTCATATCCATGACCCCGCCGATATTTAAGATAAGGATCAGCTTTTCGTATTTATCCGAAAGGAGCCTTAAGTTCTCAAGCTCCTCCTCGTAGAAGAGATAGTCTCCCTTCATGACCCTTCTGTCGGCTCCCTCTCCCGAATTTCTGTAGATAACGTAGATCGCGGTATCGGTCCTGTCGTTAAAGATATCCTCCGGTTCTATACTTACGGGAGCAGGCTCGTAGAAATGATTGTGCATCATCACCAGATGCTCAGGCATACCTATCCTTTCGGACTGCCTCGCGGCATTTTCCTTGAACTCGGAAAAGCTCTGCCTGCGCTTATCGGAGTACCTGTCAAGCCACCCGGAGGTGAGTATCTCAAAGCCTCCCTCCTTAAGCCCCTCCTCTATGTTTATGCTCCTTCTGCCGTTTACCTTGCCCGAGCCCGTTCCACCGGTAATGGTCTCACGCGCGCCCGGTCCGTAGAGAGCGACCGCTCCCTTTTTTATCGGGAGCGTACCGTTATTTTTAAGAAGCACCACCGCCTCGCCGCCTGCCTGCTCCGAAAGCGCTTCATGCCTGAGCTCCCTTTCCGTTATCGCATCAGTTACCGGTATGTTATCATAAAGCATATGAAAAAAAACCTCCTTCATTTCACCGACTTGATCAATCAGTCTTTCCTTAGTAATTCTCAAATATCCTTATATAAAACACTGAAAACAGATATGCCG
>ODAI013812365.1_pt1 | contig 29567 bp, 49 predicted proteins | sample 1539321 | NCBI WGS metagenome assembly ODAI01 (sample SAMN02144231, study PRJEB22623) | gut metagenome | biome: sheep rumen | host: Ovis aries | place: New Zealand
CGGTTTCTCGTTTCCATCTTTCTCTCCTCTTTTCTTTCTTCTTTCTTCTCTTCTTTCTTCGGTTCGACTTCCTGCGCTCGCTCTTCGGCGGCGAGGTCGTTCTCCAGTTCGCCGATCTCTCTCTCCAGTTCGGCCTCGGAATCCGCGTGAGCCTTCTTCTCGGCTTCGAACGCTTCGACAGCTTCGGTCACGGTGTTCCGTTCCTCTTCCGTCTCTGCCTCATTGATCGCGGTTTCGATCTCGGCCTCTCTGGTGACGAACTCGGCATCTTTCGCTCTCAGCGCAGACAGCTCCTTCTTTTTGGTGTCAATCTGCTTTCTGAGCATCAGTGCTTTCAGAGCCATTAGTTTCTCCTTTCAATCGTTTTTTCATCGTTGCCTTCCACGCCTCGCGCTCACGTTTGATCAGTTCGTCACGCTGTTCGGCGCGTGCTGTTGCATTTGTTTCCTTGTAGGCAGGAAACGTGCATAAACTGCACTCCATTAACTCCGCTTCTCTGATCGTCCAATGCACGCTACCATCATCGCGGATTTCGGTATCCTCTTTGATGATTGAGAAGCCGATCGAACACTGCGACACATCACCACGTTTGACCCTTGCATAGGCATTCATGGCATCGGTATCGTCACGGTTGATCACGATGCTTCCGAACAGGCCATGCGAATCATCACGAAGTTCAAGCGTGTGCGCGGTAGTTCTCCCAAGCACCAACGTGGTATCATGGTTAATCAGAGCGCGTATGTCACCACTTAATGAGTTCTCGAACGCACGCGGCGCGATACTCTCGCTCATGCCCTGTGCGATTTCGTAGTTGCTGTTATAGACAGCGAAGTATGCGTCTATGATCAGCGCGTCACCTTCCTCCCTCGTTTCGAACGTGGTCGGAATGCTTCTAACTTGTCTTTCCATTTGCAACCTCTCCTTTCAGCGGGCAATTCGCCGCCTTCTCGGTCTGCTTCCATTTGCCGTTGAGACGGCACAAAAAAACGTGAGCGCATGGTGTGTGCGTCACGTTGCAGAAGATTCTTTTATACTCGTCAAAGTACGCCTTCCGGCATGTTATTTGGTAGGACATCGCTTGCCATCGCCGTTCTATTCGTTAGTCGATAGTCCCAACGGTCACATTCACGGTTGCGATAGCACCCGTTGTGCTGACGAATGTTACTGTGCAAGTACCATTCGCGACACCTCGAACGCCGTATTCGCCTTCTATTTCAACAACAATCGCCACGCTTGTATCGCTCGATTCATAAGAGGCAACGCTTCCGACTACCGTTAAAGGTGTTCCTTGACCGACACCTGCTGTCACGCTATTCGGGAAAACACCAAACGTTACCTCTTGAATGAACAGCGTATTTTCTCCAGCCTGTCCGACATCAGCAGAACAGTCAAACGAGGCACCGCCCTCATACACAGCCAAAGCCGCTCCGCTTTCGCCGTCTTGCGCGAGTATAGCTATATCCCCGTCATCGTCCTCCGCTATTCCGGTAAACGAATGACCATTGATAGTGATTGTATAGGCGTTTCCGAGAACCGGCATCGCTGTCAGTTCAATCTGACCGCCAAATCCGGCACCGCCGGGAATCTCCGAAAGTGTCACCACCCCATCGAACAGGACGGTTCCGCTCTCTTCCGTTACGGTTCCCCATGCTTCACTTCCGACCTTTGCGAATCTCGCGCTCTCGCCGAGGTATGCGTTTTCACCAATCATGTTTATTCTCCTTCCTGTATCAGTTTTTTCTGGTTCCCAATCATGTCGATCGGTATGTAGTTTTCCAGAACCTTGAACTCCTTCAATCCTGCCGGATTCATGTGCATACGGTCACGCCACTCGTCTCCGTTGACGTAGCCGCGATCCGCGCCGGACAGAAGCACATCGCTCACGGTCTTGAGGTCGTAGTCCATCAGCGACCAGATGTTGAACGTGAGATACCATCGCGGATTGAGAATCAGCTTCTTCGTTAGTTCTGCCGCGATGGACTTCGCGATTGCCATGACGGTGGTCTGAATGAAAGCGTTCCATTCGTCTTTCTTGTATTCGCCAACTCCGACCACCCACGCCGGAACTCCGAACAGAGCCGCGACCATCTTCTTGTCGAGCGTGACGGAATCGTTGATCGCCAAGTCACCCAGCGTCAGAGGCTTCACTTGCTCGATGTCAAACTGTTCCGCAGGAACGAGCCAAGGTTCGCCCTTCTTCTGCGGCTTGATGTACGACTCGATCAGCTTCTGCCGCTTTTCCGGATCAGCCATGTCTGACACCATCGAATCGACCTTGATGATCACGCTCGGTTTGTACTCCGAACTCATGAACGCCTTCTCGGTCGCTCGCGCCTGCACCAGATTGTCAAGAACATCCTTCAAGGCCACCGTGATGCCTGTGCCTCTCCACAGATAATTCTTGTCCGGATTGTAGACGAAATGAAGCACGTTCCGAGGATCTTTCGGTATGCCGTCAATCGTCACCTGGTAGTCGCGGAAGCCGTCAGCTTCAAACCCTACCCTTGACGCGGCGATCGGCTCAAGTGATTGAATGAAACCGTTCCATGTGTGCGGCTGAACGATCGCGTTCCCTTTGCCGTAGAGGAGCATCGTCATCACGATGCCCTCCATCCATACAGGCCGCGTCATATTAGGCATCGGCTCGATGTCGATCACCCTCGACAGCTCGTTCACGATCCGCTCGTCACCGCCATCGGTGTTGCTCATCAAGTGGATAGTTGCCGAGCCGATCAGTTCCGCGATCTTCCGAGCGCAGGCCACGACCTCCGGAATCCTGTCGAGCGGAGTATAGCCGGACGTGCAGATCTCATCGAAGAACGAACCCTGCGCGAAGACCACGCTTCTTTTCTGCTTTCTGAATCGATCAAATAATCCCATAGATCACATACCAAACCATTTCTGTGTCTTCTTTGACTTCTCGTTGAACTCCAAACAGCGAATACATGCAAAAACCGAAGCATCGAACAAATCAATCCTCTGCTCCGGCTGAATCTTTTCGTATTGCACCATGTCATCGGTCTTCTCGACCGCTCTGACGTTGCTCACGCAGTACTCATAAGCCTCCGAGTGCAAATAGTAGAGGTTCCCGTCCTTCGCGGCCTTCTCGATGTGCCGGAACCCTCGCGACTTGATGAAATACAGCTGTGGCTGATCCACCACCGCGAACCCTGCCTGCTTCATCAGAGGGAAGTACTCTTCCCCCGCGAACTTCCGGTCGTGTCCGACTTGCACGATGTTGAAACCCTTCTTCCGCATGTCGGTAAACCACATCACCACATCAGCGGTGTTCACGGTCGGAGCGTTGCACATCGTCAACCATCCGTCATCTGCCCATCCGAACAGAGGTATGTTGTCCTCGTCTGCTTTCTTGTAAGCCTGCGTGACAGGGAAGAAGGCGTGCGTGATGATGATGTCCACCCCTTGATACTGACCGAACAGAGCCGCCGCCGTGAGGTCGTACATGCGCGACAGATCAGCACCGCCGAACCACTGGATCGGAAGCTTCGCCAACTCATCAAGCGTCCATTTGTAACGACCGTCCGATGCCTTGAACTCTTCCAGATCGAACCACGCCTTCATCGCAGAGGTGTAAACGTTCAGCCTCCGGCTCAAGAAGTCCTTCCGCTGTTGCGGATCGTTCTGAGCCTGCAAGGCATCGTTCATGATGTCCTGCGGACGGATCGTAACGCCATAGGACGGATTCGCCTTGCGGTGCTGAATCTCGGACGTGTAGTCGCAGTTGCCCTTCTCGTCAACGTCTGCCCTTGCCACATACGCGAATAGGGAATCATCCTTCACGATTCCGCTCGCGACCTTGCAGGCATACTCCATCCGCTTGTAGCCGAATGAGTTGATGTTGTCTCCGGCTGTTGTGATTCCTACCATCAGCCGATTCGTATATGCCGCCTGTGCCTCTTTGAAGCGGTTGTACTGGGCAGGCTTTCGATATGCCGCCACCTCGTCAGCGATGGCGAAGTTGCAGTTGAACGAGTCCTGCGCGTCCGGATTCGAGGCCATCACTTGTATGTCGATCGAGCCGTCCGGTCTGCCGTCTGATTGAAACGTGTACTTGATCGAATGCTCGAACGAGTTGTTCCGGATCTCGAATTTATCGTTCAATCCCTTGTACCGGATCGAGAACTCCAAGAAGTTGAACGTCTCAAGAGATTGCTTGAGAGCCGCCGCGACCACGTACACCGATGAGCCGCTCTTCCTCTGGATAATCGCCACCGCGAAGGCCAAGGCCGCGATGAATGAAGTCTTTCCGTTCTTCCGACCGACCATGATGAAGGCCTCTTTGAACCGCCTCTCCTGCGTTCCGGCCTTCCAGAATCCGAGCATGTTGTAAACGCAGAAGATTTCCCAAGGTTCAAGCATGAACGGTTTCCCCATCAGAGGTGTGCCGTCCAGAGCCTCGCCCTTGCGGTGTACCATCATGCCTTCCATGATCGCGCAGGCCGCATCCGGCTCTGTCGTTCGGAACTCCAGATCATCTCGGTTCAGATCATCAAGGAATCTATGGCACGCATGAACCACATCCTCGCCGATGATGATCTTCCGGTCAACGACATCCTTCGCATATTGGATCGCTCGCTCTGCGTATCTCTTCGCCTTCATACTCCTAATTCAAGCAACGCCTCTTCAAGGCTCTTGCTCTCCACCTTCACGTTGAGCGAGCCTGTCGTTTGCTTGAATGCCTTCGGCGTGAGGCACAGTTCCTTCCAGTAGTTCAGAGCCTGCGCGTTGCAATCCATCAGAAGAACCAGCGCAGGATTCTTCGATACGTTCGTGTGATTCCTCGCGTTCGTGTGTTCCACGACCGTCCGGCATCCGCTCTCTTTGTACTGCTCCTCCGCTCCGTCACGGATCTCCAGAATTCCTGCTAAAGTGTCGATCACTTGATCGAATACTGGCTTGTATGTGCCTGCTTCTTCGCACGCTGAACGAATCTTTGCTCGCCATTCCTCTCGATTCATTTCAACTTTTGCCCTAATTGCCCCGTGTGTATAAATGCCTCCCCCGCGCCAAACGGTCGGCCTTGCGATTCAGCCTATGAGGTGGGGGGATACCATCTGCCGTCTTTGTATTCCATGTTCAGCTTCTTCGCCGTTCTCAGTAAAAGGTCTTTCCCTTCGTTCGTCAGCGCGTCCGTGTTGCGATCGTGCAACGAATTATGCGCGGCAAGACACACGCTGATCAGATTCCATTTACACCACTGGAACTCCGGATACTCGTCTCGAGGGAAGATGTGGTGAACGTGAGTTGCTTCGACCTTCCGTCCATACCGCGAGGACACCTTGCAGATGTAGCCGTCCCTTCTGAGGACGGATTCCCTTATCTTCTTCCATCGCGGTGTATCGTAGAACCTCATCGCTTTTCAAACATGCCGGATTCGTAGACCACCCACTTCCTCTGCGTGTCATCCAGATCATACAGAGCGTGAGATCGGTCTGAAGTATGATGGCATTCCTCCGAGCAGAGGTCGCACTTCTTCCTGTCGCAGATGTAGAACTTGCGTTTCCAATCGTCTCTTGTGAGCGTCTGGCTTCCGGCCTTATACGGTTGATTCCGTTTCATGGCAAACGAATAGGGACTCCGTTTCCGGAATCCCTGCGAGGTGGTAGTGTCATCAATACCTTTTGCTTTTTCTCACCCTACCTTATAACACGTTTTAATGTGCTATTGTGTGCTAACTTTACCCATATATCAATTTGACAGTTGGCTCATATTCTTCAGCATCGTCATAAAGCGCACCGCGCGGGCTAACTGGCATCAGTTCCGTAAAGTCAACCCACCGAAAACCTCTCACTGTTCCAAACGAGTCTCCGCTTCCATCATCGTACACCAGGAACTCGTTATCTCTAATAGCGTATACATCACTATCAAATACTCCACCGAACCCCTGCGACATTGAATCATGCCAGTACCTTGTAACACGCACCCTTAATGAATTCGTCTGAATCATAGGTATTTCCTCCCAAATGCTTGTAACGCTTCCCCATGCAGATGCCGCACCCTGTCGAATGACCTATGCGTCCTCACCGCGATCTCCTCCAAGGTCAGCCGCCGTCCGTGCTTGCCCAATTCCACATACCGCAAGCGCAGGATCTCAGCGAAGTCACTCCGCCCTATCTCGTCTATCTGCTGAGTCCGAAGAAGGATCTCCTTGTAGTAGTTGAACAGAGCCTCGCCATACTTCTCTTCAGCCTCGATCAGCTTCGGCATCAGTTCTTCCATTCGATTCGATGGTGACACTTGCACTCTGTCCTTGTCGTAAGTGATAGCCTTCAGCCCTTCCATCTCCGCGCGGAGTGCTTCGGCCTTCTCGCCGAGGCTGTCGGCGGTCTGCTTCATTCGCTGAATCTGCATCAAGTATTCTTTCGCGGTCATGCTAATCCTCCAGATCGAGAAGCCACGTTGCCCTTACGTCCAATAGTTCGCCCAGAAGCAGAGCCGTCTTTACACTGAGCGGTCTGTGTCCCATCTCCAGAGCCGACACCTCGCTCCGTGACATGAACGCATACCGAGCGAGGTCTTTCTGCTTGAGATGTTTCTGCCTTCGCGCTTGCCGGATTCGTCCGCTCACCACTTCCGGCCTGTACTTCGTCATCGTCTCCTGTTCCACCTTTCCGCCGCGATCTCAAAAGCGGCATACTCCGCACTGGTCGTAATCACTCCAGACCGCGCTCCGCATTTCTCACATTCAATCCACGCTCTGCCAAGGTTCTCCTTGCGTACTGCATCACCTCCGCAGAACGGACACGGCTTCAAATCATTCATCGTCTCCTCCTCTTTTCGCGGCCTACCCCAAGCCGCACGAGCCAGTCTCCCGAATAAAGGCTTCCCTGCGCCACGCAGAGCGCGATGAACTTTGTGGCGTAGCACGTTTATTCTGCGATGTCTTACTTACACCATACCCGTTCGAACATAGTGTTCAGCCGCTGAAGTGTCTCCACCTGCCGCTTCTCCATTTCGTAGATCAGCGTCAACATGCTCAACACCTCGTTATCCTTCGGTTCTTCTTTTGCCGGTTCTTCCGGCTTCGGTTCGACCGTGTACTCCATCAGCTTTTCAGCCGTCACGCCGAGTGCATTTGCCAAGGCATAGAATGATCCGCGTTGTATCCGGCCTTCCGCAAGCGAGATGTTCAAATACCCTGCCGATCTTCCGATCGCCTCGTTAAGGTCTTTCTTTTTTCCATCCCATAGTGTCCGAATCGCTTCTCTGAGCCTTTCCGGTGTTTCGATCTCGATCATGTTGCTCCTCATGTTCCCCATGTTCCCCAGTTCCTCCTTTGACATTGTGTTAATCAATGACCCATACTTCTGCCGAGTACATTCCTCGGTTCAGTGCTTCTTCATGCGAATCACAGTAGATGTCGAACCAGTAATCGTTCATGTTGCTGTCTCCGCGATCTTCTACGCAGTACGTGTGACCGTTTATTTCTACCAACGTTCCGAACGGCAGAACATTGTTTGCGACCGTCCATCCGGCTGTCGGTGTCGCTCCGGAAGCGGTTGCGTTGCCCCACGCCCCACAGCAAGACGAACATCCGCAGTAGTGAGTGACGGTACACACGTTGTAAAGGTGCTTCGTTTCTTCCGGCTCCACCTCCTGCGCTTCGATGACTTCCCTCGGATGTATCTCCGCTTGTATTCCTGTCGCGCCGCCGTCCGCGATCATCACAGCACACAGGAGCGAGGCCACAACCGTCTTCATAGCACACCTCCCACAGGCTGAGATAGGATTCCGGCAAGGCTGTCGAAGTCGTAGCTGTGCCGATCCTCAAAGGCCGTGAACTGATTCTGCTTCACGGCCTTGATGGTAGGTCGCTCTTTCCCTCGTTCCTTCTCGCGGCACTCCCACGTCCGCACGCAGGCCTTCCAATCCTCGACAGGCCGTCCGTTTGCTTTCTTCCACTTCTGGCTTTCGTAGTAGTCAAAGAACTGGTCTGGATTCACCGTGTTCTTTCGTTCAAGGCAGTATTCTCGGACTTCCTCGCGTGTAGGCCGCGCCTTGCGCGTGCTTTTCTTTTTATCTTTTAAATCATTATCAGAATCATTATTCATATCATTATCATTATCGGCATCATTCGCATCCGTTCGCATACGTTCGGATGCGTTCGCATGCGTTGGCATACGTTCGCATACGGTGGCATCCGTTTGCATGCGGTCGTTCCATCGCTTTTCTGCCGATCCTTTGCTCTTCGCACATCTCTCTTCATACCGTCTGCGGTTCTCGTCAAGGTCATCGCAGATGAAGTCGAAGGCCATCGCGGTCGCGTCATCCATCTCCGGCATGTCCTCGCCGCTCTCGTGCGCGAGGATCGCGGTGAACAGGACACCTCTCTGTTCCATGTTCAGCCGCTGAACCTTCCGAGAATAGCTTGTGAAGAGTACGAAGCTGTCTTTACTTGTCATCTGGAATATCTCCTTCCAATACTCGAATCCAATCTGCCGCAAGCTGAATGATCAACCAAGGTTTGTCATTCCTTCGCCACATCACGAACGGAATCTTCTTCCCTTGTGAATCCCTCAAGGCCTGCTCGATCGCGTCATACACGTTGAGACGCTCGGCTCGCTTGACCTCGATGTGGAACCCGTCCATGCCTTCGATGTCAGCCGCATCTCCTGTGTTTCCGCAGTATTGAGCGGTACGCCGGACATCGTAGCCGAGAGCCTTCAAGAACCTCACCGCTTCCAACTCTCCGCGTTTGCCCTTCTGCTTGCTGTTCATGATTCTCCTTTCTTGTACGTGATGCCGCTCAGATCGCCGTAGAAGCGTTTTAGGTATGAGCCATATACTTCTTGCAGTTCGCGCCGTTTCACGCTGTTGTCGAAGTCTGAGTGGCACTCAGCGCATAGTGTGAGGACGTTCTTCTCGATTCCGAGGCCGCCGTGACTTCTGGCGATGTAGTGAGCGCAGGCACACTCGACCGGAACCCATCTTCCGCACCCTACGCAGTGCTGTCCGTCTCTCTCCCAGACCTTTTCCTTGACGGCCTTCGGAATCATGCAGGCCTTCGTTCGCTTGTGCATACGTAACCTTTCAGCCTCTGGATTTCCGTTTCCGGCATCGTCTCGATCCCCTGCTCCTTGCATTCGCTGATCAATCCGTCTAAGAGTGCCGAGAACTGCGCGGAATCCATCTTTGATGAGCCGAGGAGCTGAACGTAGGCGTTCCACTTGCCGTCTGACTTGTAGAGCATCCAATGCCCTTCTATCCGGCTCAGAGGAACATCGGCCTTCACGGTGATGAGCGTTCCTTCGACCACTCCGTACCGCTCCAACATGATCTCATGTAGTTCATCATTCGAGGTTCTGAGTGCCTCTGCCAAGTGCGACAGAAGCACCCAGTAGTAGTTATTCGCGGTGAGCGACCTCTTCGGATGCCACACCTTGACCTCGAAGGTCTGATCCGGCTGGTCAATCAGCCATTTCAACGCATCAGCTTTGTTTCCGATCATAGGAATACACCGCGATGTTGCTGTGGCTTCCGTCTGCGTTCTTGACCGTGCGAACCGATGACTTCAGCAGGATGCCTTTCTGCCTCAGATCGTGAACCCTTGCGGAGAGCCTCAGACACCCAAGGCTAACCGCGTCTTTCTGTGTGATCTCGCCGTGCTTGTCAATGTAGGCGAGGATTCTCTGCTCCTGTGTCATGACACCCTCCTATTCGAACGGATTCTCGAAGTCCTTCGGCGGCTCGGTGAAGCGGCCTTCTGACTTCTTCGGCTCTTCCTGCTTCTTCTCGCAGAACTCTTGATGATCCACGATCACATCGGTCGTGTAGACCTTCGCGCCATCGCGGTTCGTGTAGCTTCCGGTCTGGATGCGTCCGATCACCGCGATCTTCATGCCCTTCTTGAGGTACTTGTCCGCGAATTCTGCCTGCCTTCCGAAGGCCACGCAGGACGGGAAGTCCGCGCCTTCTTTCATACGGTCAACCGCAAGCGAGTATTTCGCGATCTTGCTATCGCCCTTCTCGTTGTACGCCGGATCGTCCGTCAGCCTGCCGATGAGGATCACTTGATTCATCCTTCCACCTCCGCGACCACCTTGTTGTAGAACATCATGATCTGCACGTCCGTCATGTCCTCGAAGCGGCTGACCTTCATCGCTTCAGCCATACGAGCCTTCAGTGCCGGAGAAGCGTTTGCCTTGATAAAGGCGATCATCGTGTCGCGGTCTGGATAGGCCTCTTTCGCCTTCTTCAGTTCCTTGTTCTTCAGAGGTTCGGAGCCGTACTGGTCTGGATCATCCCCTGTGATGATCTTGTAGGCCTTCATCAGAGCGTACTTGTCAGCGTAGGTCATCGCCTTGCCGACCGCCTTATCCTGCGGATCAACTCCGTCTCCGTAGGTGGTCATTTCGATGTATTCCTCCGGCTTCTCCATGTTCACGAAGCGGTAGGTCACTTCCATCCGAAGGAACTGCTGTTTCGTTTCGTAGTCCTTTTTTACGGTCGTGATGACCGCGCTCTCCAGAATCCTCCGGCTTGCCGGATAGGAGTACACTCCGTACTTCGCCTCGATCGGCTTCACCGCCGCGAGGATGTCGGCCTCTCCGACCGCCTTATAAGAATTTCTGCCCATGTCCACGTTCAGATTCTTTGCAACCGCGCTGATCTCCATCGTGATCGCGCTCATCTTCTCGATTAAATTCATAGTTTCCTCCTAAAATGATCAAACACCGCCGACCTCATGGCTTCGTTCAGTTCGCCGGAATTCTCGTTGAAGTAGTTGTTGACGCATGTCTCACAGAACACGTACCCTTCCTCCATCACTCCGGTGAAGTCGTACACCGTGCCGGAAAGAACGTCTCCGCACTCAGCGCACTTCGGCTGTGTCGCGTCTCGCATCTTGCAGTACTCGTCCCATTCGAGTTCGCGCTCAATCGCGTCATGAATCGGATCACTCGATCTCATACGCACCTCCTACCGCAATGTTCTCCTTCAAGTAGGCGATCAGCCGCTGATGCCGTTCCTCTTTCCGTCTCTCCAGTTCCTTCACGTCTTCCTTGAAGCCGAGGATCTTCAGAACCGTTTCCGGCCTCAGATTCACATCGTCAAGACATACTTCGCGGAGAGCCTGCACCCTTCCCAGAAGGTCGGTGTATGCGTCATGCTCGTTCTGTTCATTCATCTGAATCCTCCGTTCGCGTAGGTGTACGCCATGAGATAGGTGAAGGCGAGGCCGAAGATGATCAACCCTGCCGCCATGTGGAACTCCAGAAGCAGAAGGCCGTACAAGGCGAGGATCGCCGCACAGTATGTGATGGCCTTCACGATGATGATATGTTTGCGGCTCTTGCGTTTCCGAGCCGGACGTGCTACAATTCTTATGACCTTGTAAGGCGCTGTGTTTAACTCCCCAGTTCGCACGGCGCTTTCTTTTTTTGCTACCATGTCAACCTCCTATGAACGCCGGAGCGGTTCCGGCCTTGATCAGTTGCCAGTTTTCCATGTAGTCTTTCACGACATCCTCGCGGATTCTCCTGTGCGGTATGCGGATGATGGTGTCTGCCGGATACCGTTTGCCGATGAGCGTCTCGATCTCGGCGAGCCGTCTCTCGATGGTCTTTGTCGAGCATCCGTATTCTTCCGCGAGGACGTGTTTACTCGCCCTTTTCACCTTTCGCCTCCTTGAGAGCATCCTCGAACTTCTTCGCGATTTCGATGTACTCTTTCGCCGCCGCGAACTGTCCCATGTTGACCGCCTCGGTCGCGTTGTTTGATGCTCTTGCGATGATGGTCTTGATGATCTCATGACCGAAGCTGTCGTTGTCGAGATGAACTGAGAACCAATCCTTGCCGCCCTCGATCTTGTAGAAGTCAATGTACATGCGTTCCTCCTTCTGCCGTTTATGGCTCCTTAATTAACTCGTCAACAGTTACTCCGAGCGCATCCGCTATCTTTTTCAGCTTGTCAACCTTCGGCGTTGTCCTGCCAAGTTTCCAATCGCTGATTGTTGCTCTCGGCACTCCTGCGGCTGTTGACACTTCCGTGTCGCTCATTTTCGCCGCAATCCGAACCTTCTCATAACTCCCGTAATACATCGTTCCTCCTTTCTTTTTTCTTGTATTCGATACGGAAAACCGATATAATAAGAGCGCCAACACCTATTTTTTGCCGCCGAGCGCTTTCTATGTGCTTTTGCGGCTCGGTTTTCCGTACCGTCAATGTTATTGTATTACGGCTTTACGGATTTTACAAGCACAAATTTACTACTTTCCGTATTTTTTGAGAGGTGGATCATGTACGAAGTATTCGCAAAGCTGTTAGAGCAGAATCACGTGACCGCGACCGAGGTCAGCAAAGCGACCGGAATCCGCACATCAACATTGACAGATTGGAAACATGGACGCACGAATCCGAAAGCCGACAAGCTTCGGAAGATTGCTGACTACTTCGGTGTGTCTTTGGAGTACCTCATGACAGGAGAGGAACCAGACGGCTTTTATTTGAACGCAGAGACGGCTCAGATCGCGCAGGAAATGTTTGAAGACCCAGATATGCGTACTTTATACGACCTCAAGGAAAAGATCGGCACAGAGCGTTTCAGAGCGCACATCGACCTCATGCGGAAACTTTATGAGCAGGAGAACCCAGATGCTTGAAGTCATCAACGTGAAGCTCATCGACATGGACACGGGCATACAGGAACAGGTCGTTAAGAATCATGACGGCTCTTATACCGTGTTCATTAACGCCAGATATGCGACCGAGGCACAGAAGAAGGCATATCTTCACGCGGTCGGTCATATCGAGGACGGCGATTTTGAAAAAGAAAACGTGCAGGAGATCGAAGCGGAACAGCACAGGAGAAGGCCATGTGGATGCAGGACACCCCAACAGGGAAGGTGAAGTATTTTGAGCGGTTTGACGGCAAGGTTTACACCATCACCATGCCGGACAGAAAGAAGTCCACGCAAAAGGACGCGCTTCTCCGGCTGAGAGCGAAGGCCAACGTGACGAAGCCTGACACCGTGACCTTCGGCACGATGCTCGACCGATACAAGGCTCATCTTGCGAAGGAGATGAAACCGCAGACCGCCCACGCGGCAGAAATGCAGTTCCGAAAGATCGAGGCTCAGATCGGCAGGCAGACACGCCTCGCCGCGCTTTCCGCGCCATACGTTAGGGAGAAGCTGTTCTTCGACAATTCTCCGTCCAAGTACAACGAGAGGCTGAAGCACTTCAAGGCCGCGCTCAGATGGGCGTACATCGAAGAACTGATCGAAGATATAAGTTTCCTCGACCGCCTGCCGAAAATGCGCTCAGAGAGCCGCAGGGAGGCTCTGACGCAAAAATATTTAGAAGCTGAGGAACTGACCGCACTCCTTGACGGAATGAAAGAAGAAAAATGGCGGCTTCTGACCGAGTTCCTTGTCTTGTCCGGCCTCCGGATCGGCGAGGCGATGGCACTCACCCAGAAGGATGTTAGTCTCAAGGCCAGAACGATCACGGTCAACAAGACCTATTCGCTCAACCTCGGAGCGGTGTCCGAGAATGCAAAGACAGACGCAGGAAACCGGATCGTGTCGATACAGGACGAACTCCGCGAGTGCATCGTGCGGATCAACAAGACCATGCCGCGCAGACGGACGCTGTTCTTCGACCATGACGGATTCATCAATTATCCGTCATATTCAAAGTACTTCCGCGAGAACACCGAGCGGATTGTCGGAAGAAGGCTGACACCTCATTCCCTGCGTCATACGCACGTTGCGCTTCTGGCGGCCTCCGGAATCGGTTTAGAAGCCATATCGCGCCGATGCGGTCACGCTTCGAGCGATGTGACCAGAGAGATTTATTTCCATGTGACGAAGAAACTCCAAGAAAAGGATGCCGAGCAGATGAAGGCCGTCCGGCTTTTATGATCAAAAAGGCCGCAGGGACTTGAACCTTTGAGGTTGCAAAAGGTTGCAAAAAGTTGCAGAAAAGTGGCCCTATTTGTCTCGGTTTGTCGCACCCTCAGAGCAGCAAAAAAGCCTGCAATTTCGCGGTTTTTCGCGATTTGACAGGCTTTCTTGAATATCCGTATTCGTAGCGAGGGGGAAAGGTGAACATTTTCGGCGGTTTTTGCCGTATTTCTGTGCAGATTCGGTGTTCTGAACAGCCACATTTTTCGTCATAAGTAGCAGGAAAGTATCATCATTCGATTGATTATCACTCCGAAGCCTTATCTTCTCGCACCACTCTCTCCAGAAGCTTGAGCATCCATTCCGGAGGCTGTCTGCGTCCTGCATCCCAATCCTCCAAGGTTCGGATCGGTATCTCGTACCGCCGCGAGAACTCCGCTCTGCTCACTCCGAGGATCGCTCGAATCTCGACCGTGTTCATCGCTCCACCTTTCTCAGATCGATCACCGCATCGGTCTTGTCGAGGTCTGGGTCGCCGTATTCGTCCGGCTCCGCGTAGGCCACGAAGACCGCCTCGCGCTCCTTCTGGTCGCGTTCGGTGAGGCTGTCATAGATCGCCAGACCCTCACGCACCGCGTCATCCATCGTATCGGCCTTCAGTTCCGTGTTGAACATCGCCGCCCTGCTCTCTGTGCAATCCTCGATCAAATACAATTTCATTTTCGCCACCTCCTAAGTGGATTGTAACGCGGTCTGACCACCTACCGCAAGGGATTTGATTTACTTCAGTTTCACGTACCAGTAACCCCATCCTTCACGCTTTGCTTCGATCACGTTTTCCTCGCCGTACTTCTCGCGCACCAAGTCGATTCCTTCGTTCTCAACGATCTTCGCCATCGTGTGACCGATGCACGTACTTCCGAAGCGTACCCAGTAACCACTTTCGAGCAATTCGTACGCCTCTCTCAGCGTGTCCTCATGCCACGTGTTCAGCGTGTAGACGCTCTTGCACTCCTCGTCTTTCATCGCTACATTTTCGAGCATCATCATACCTACCACCTTTCTCCCCGTCATGCCGATAGGTCAGCCAGTTGTTGTCAAATGCGGTGATTATTCGAAGAGAGGAGCAGATCACGAAGTTCAAGTGCCTCCCCGTATGTCCAATCATATCCGTCTTCATTGTTGATGTTTTTCCTTAGGAACGCTTCGATGCGGTCTAAGCTCCATCCGTTCCTAACCTTGTGATTGACGATCTCGCAATCAATCCAAGACGTGAGCCTCTTGTATCTCTGCCATGTTCCGAGAGTGATTTCCATCATGATGTTCTCCTCCTTCTTATTTCTGTGTTGCTGTTACCTTGTTTCTGATATAAATATACCACGCTATGCGTGGCATGTCAATAGTTATTTTCAAAAAAGGCAAAAAAAATAAAGGCTCACCGATTTCTCGATGAGCCAAGCAGGAGGAACGCCGCCAAGAGTGGGGAGCGTCCTCTTGACGGTTTAGTTGAGGAACCACTTCTGAGCCGCAGTTCCGTTTTTCTTGTAGAGGTAGATGTTTCGACCGTTCTTCGCGATCGCGCCGGAGAGGTCGAGAGCATATCCCTCATTCAGTGCAGATTCGAACGTGACAGAGCCGTCAGAGTTCTTCAGCATCTTCCACAGCTGAGCCTTCGTGCCGTTCTTCGTGTACTGCCAGACATTCCGCTTGTTCTCGACCTTCGCGCCGGAGACATCAAGCACCATGCCGGACTTCACGTTCGTGATGGTGTAGTAACTTCCGACAGGCTCAAGGATGAAGTCCTGCGCGGTCGTGCCGTTCTTCTTGTAGCATTGTACGTTCGCCCTGTTGGATTCTGACGCTCCTTTGACATCAATGCAGTACGCTCTGTTGACCGCCGATTCGATCACATGCGAATCGAACGGTGCGCGGAATCCGGCATAGAAGTGGCGGTCATCCCACTGGTCAAGAGCCACATTTCTGTAAGGCTGTGCGGCCTTGATCCGGTCATTCGAGCCGAGGTCGTACTTGCCTACGTTCGAGGCCGATTTGTAATAGGTCAGCGCGAAGGCGTGAGATTCCCAGGTCGGAACGGTCTGTCCGTCCTTGTAGAAGAGTATGAAGTCCGAGCGGATCAGCTTGCTCTGGTCTTTGATGACCTTCCACCCCCAAGAGGTCAGAATCCTCTCCATGTTGGAAGTGACGAAGCCGCCCTTCTGCTGTCCTGTATATCCGAGGATGAAGCACGCCAAAGCCTCAAGCCGGTCACAGGCTACCCTTTTGTCGATGATGCAAGGCGGTATCGTCTGGCTGTCAGAATAGACCCATCCGAGGTTATGAGCCATCTCATAGGCCGCGTTCAACGCTCCGAGGATCTTCTCTGGTGTCAGAAGGTCGTGACCGTAGTCGATGATGCAGAATGATTTGATCGAGGCATCCGTCCACGAATAGGTCTTGACCACACACTTATCGGAGCTGTTGCCTTCCGCACACTCAAAGGTCTTCTTCGATTTGTTCATCGAGATGACCCTGCCCATGTGGCTCCGCTTGAAGATGACAAGCGCACCGATCTGCGGCGTGGTCGAAGTCTTCCGTGCAGAGATGAACCGCTTCTCCGTGTCGAACACACTCATGCCGCAGTAGTTCCTCGCGGTCATGTTCCAATGCCGCAGAGCCTCTGCCTTGCCGAACGCCATCAGCTCAAGTGCAAACTGGTATGTCGCGCACCATGCCGCGTTCTGGTAGCCTTTGAGGCCGTATCGGTTCACGATGTCGGAGAACTGATTCCAGTTGTTCTTCCCTTCGGTGTAGCCTGTCTTTGCATAGTACTTCGCCATATAGACGATGAAGCTTTTCGCGTTCGGCATTATTCATCCACCTCCGGCAGGCCAGCGAGTGAAGTCAATAGCGACAAGATGCCCGCCAGCACTGAGGCCGACAGAACGATTTTCCAGTTCACTTCCGAGAGCACCGCGCTCGTCCCGATAGTTGCAACCGCTGTCTGAGCCACCGTCTTTACCGCACGGACACCAGCGGCCTTCAGCCACTTCATAGAGAGTTTCATAGCCTTCCTCCTTTCATGCGAAGTCGCGCTTCTCAAGCCGCTCCGCGTACATCTTGCGGATGTGTTCCACCGTTGCCGCCGTCTGGCTGTTTTTGAACTCTGGATGCTGTTCGCAGTAGTGGTCATATGTCGTGATGTCCGTCATGACTTGGTCGAAGCTGTCCTTTGAGTGCTTGCGGTTCTCCTGCAATTCGTCCTCGAAGCGCAGGATGCGAACCCTACAGTTGACCGCCTCGCGCCGGTCTCCCTTTTCGTCAAGTTTCTTGATGTCTTTCTTGATTGCTTCCAGCTCGTCCTTGATGCCCTTCATGTCGTCTTTGCGCTTATCGTGTCTGTTGATGAAAAACGTGATGAGCGTCACAAGAGCACCACCGCCGAAGATGCCTAAAAATGCTTGCATTTGGTTACTCCTTTTAATGTTACACGCCTACCATCTTGCTTGCGTAATTGCTCCAGTTTTCTGCCGTCTGGTATGCTTCAAGGCTTGCCGATGGAACGTAAATCACAAGATTACTTGAAACATTGCTAAACACATTCGTCCCCAAAGTAGGAGGCGTGGTCGACAACATATGCACTTCCCTTAATGATCTGCAATATGTAAATGCCGAGTTCCCAATAGATGCTACGGTAGCAGGGATTGTAATCTTACCCAACTGGAAGCAATAACGAAAACAATAACTCAAAATTGAAGTAATATTGCCTAATCTAATTTCTTTCAAGCTGTAGCACGAATCGAAGTTAGACGCTATAGTTGTCGTCATTAAAGGCACATCGAACTTTTTAATGCATGGACAATATCTAAACGTATTAAGTTCTAAGTTGGGGTCATAAAAATATGCTCTGATTAACATGGACACATATTTAGCTTGCGCATTTGTAGCCAAGTTTGACGTTCCGAATGTTGTAGACGAAGCACTTAAAGCCGTGGAACACTTGAATACAACCTCATACTCCCCGCTATTTATGTATGAATGTGAAAGGGTAGCACTTTGGTTTTGTTCAATCGTCCCATCACCCCAATCAATCGTTATATCGTTCTTCGCAGACGTTATAACGAATTTATAATCATCTCCATCTACGGGAACACTAATAAACAAATGCGTCTTACCATCGTTCGGAGGGTCTGCTTCAGTATCCACCGTCACGGGACTATACGCCTCACCTGCCGGAGCAGTATACGTGCCGTTTGCCGTAACAGACAGAGGACTAACCGTTATGCTTTGGCCGCCGCTTGCCGTCCCTGTGACCCGCTCACCCGTTGCCAGATGGAACGTCTTCCCCTGCGCGACATCAGACGCGACAGCCGTGTCCCCTGTCAAGTCGAGGAGCGTAGTGCCATTCAAGGCCACCTTGTTCACATACGGATTAGTTGCCATAGTTTCACCTCATCAGCCAATCGTAACCGTCACACCACCTGCGGCATTGTCCGTTTCCGTGTACGGAATCGCGTTGACCGTGACCTGTGACAAGTAGTTGTAGGTCGGAGTGTCCGGAGTAATGGTCTGAGCCGTTGCGGTCGGAGTGACCGTCTTCGCCTGTGCCTTGACGTCTTCCTGTCCGCTCATCGTACCAGTAACACCGAGGATCGTGATGCCCTCGCGGATGTTGGTCGCAACAATCTTAGCCTGTTCGGTCGAGGAGATAGACACCTTGCCGGAACCGTCATGATAACCCTGCGGAACCGTATACTGGTCTGCCTTCGCGCTGATTGTTCCAGTTACCGCGCCGTTGTTCGGCATCGTGCCTGTGACCTTCGCGCCGTTCTTGTAGGCCGTCTTGCCGTTCAGAATCTCTGCCGCAGTTGCGGTCGCGTCTGAAGTGTCAGCATCATATGTGCAAGTACCAGACACCACCTCACCAGTTGCCAGATGCACCGCCGTGACGGAACTCAGAACCTTCGCCGCCGTAACATCGTCAGCCGTCAGATCAATCAGCGTGTTGCCGTTGTAGATTACCTTGTTCTTGTACTGGTTCGCCATTTTTACCCTCCGATATAGACCGTTGTGCCTCCGGCCTCGTTGCTCGTTTCAAAATACGGTATCTTGTTGACAGTTACATCATTGTCCATAAACAGCCCTTGCGTCTCCAAAACGACCTCGAAGTCCGCAAGAGGTGTTACGTCATACACTCCTTCGTAGTGATTGCCGGAGATCGTCTGGATCGCCGTTGACAGTTCCATCGGCATCGTGACAGACCCCTCTCGCACTCCGAGCGGAATCACAGGATTCTCCGCTACATTAAGCGGTACGGTGATAGGATTCGGAATTATCATGAGATCACCTCGTCAAGAAGGTTGCCCGTCACGTTTACAGAAGCAATTTCCGAACACGCTCTCTTGACCACGCCGCCCTCGTTGTAGATCCAGTTCAGCTGAAGCCTTACCGTGCCGAGGAACCGCGCCGTCTCTGCCTGCGACAGGAACACGTTGACCTCATGCTCAGACACTTCGATCTCGTCCCCTGTCTTCGTCATGACTTCCGAGCCGTTTGCCCTTGCGAACGTCACGAACACCTCCGAGGCCGCCGTCAGATCCACCGTCTCCGGCAATGTCAGCGTGAATGTTGGAGGTGTATATCTGACCATTTCTTTAATCTCCTTAGTGTAATTTCAGCACACGGATGCCGCCGCTGACCGTCTGAGCCGAGCCGATGTTGTGGTACGCCCTCAGATACCACCGCCCCGTGCTTGTGCGCTTCTGAATGGTGGTCAACTGCATGATGGTCGGCTGTGCGTTTGACGGTGCGAGTGTCAACTGGCTCCAATCATCGACAGCTGACCCCGTGTTGGTCGTCGCGATGTGCATGTGCCGCCGTCCGCTTGAGGACGCAGGAAACCGCACGTATGCGCTCACCAGGTAGACCCCTGCCCCGTACTGAGCGGTCAAGCAGATGGTCGTGTCCGCGCCGCTCGCCGCCGAGACGGAATCCGAGACGTCAACAGGATCGCTCATAAACGCCTCGGCTATGACCTTGTTCTGGACGGGATTTTCCGAGGTCGTGCTGATGGCATCGTCAACCGTGACGGCGACCTCGCCCTTCAGCTTCTCCAGAAGGTACTGGGCTTGCTTGACCGTTAGATATTCGTTCGCCATTTATCCGACCTTCCTGCACACTACGCGGTAAATGCAGTTGACGGTCGTTTGGTCAGCTTGTCTCGCCCTCACGGAAACCGTAAACGGTGAGGCACTATAAAGGACAGCCACCGCTGAGGCGTTCGTGTACTGGTCATTTGTGTAGGACGTTGAGCCGTATCTCCGACTACCTTCGTCAATCCAACAGCGCAAGGTCGAAAGGCTCGTGTCATTTGCCTGTGCGATTGCCGAAATCACATATGTTCCGGCTGGAAGCGTCAGCGTTCGAAGAGTTAGCTGTTCGCCGCTCTGAAGATAAGTCCCACCATCATATACGATTGCATCGCCTCCGCTTTCGAGGTTCCCAACTTCGTCAACGAGCCGCTCGACACCCGTCACCGTCAGGCCACTCAGCACCACACGATAGAGCGGAACCTGTGCCAGGGTATCACCGTTCTGGATGTCGCCGGACGTATAGGCCGGATCGGTCGCAGTTGCCGCCGCCGTGCCTTTGATGACCACTAACGACATGCTCTCGACCCCTGTCGAGCCGTTCTTGCTGTACTCAGCGCAGATCAGATCGTGCCGCGCTAATCCCTGCGAGCCGTTGTCGATCGCGATGGTGTCATACGTTCCCTTCTGGATCACTCCGAGGCATCCCTGCATGACCACCGCGCCGTCAGCGATGCGGATCTCGTTGTTGCTCACGATGCTCGCCGCCATCTTCGACCCTACGCTCAAGATGTACGTTCCACTTCCGAAGATCCCTTGATTGAGGTCACGATCCTGCCACGCGGTGACGTGAGGCGTTCCTTCATACCCTGTTACGATCTGCATGTTCATTCTCCTTCTATCTTGTACTCAATCGAATCGCGCCGTGACTTGTACGTCCAGACCTTGCCGATAATCGGTTTCGTCATGGTGATCCCTGTGATGTAGTCCCTGCCGCCGATGGTGTCTCCGATCTCTACGTCAAGGTCGAGAGCCTCCAGATCCATCTCAAACGATTTGTAGCTCTGTAGCTGTGGGAAGTAGTCCCTCGCATATGTCTCCAGAGATTCCGCATCAGCCGAAGGGAAGTCGTAAACATCCGCGATCTCATCTTCCCCTGTGTAGTACGGTGTCGTGCCGATGGAACCGTCAGCCTGTACGTAAAGGTGAAGGACGATCCTGTCCTTTAGCTCGCCGTCACCAAGGCAGATCAAGTGATTCACGCCGTCATTGACTTGCCGAGCGATGAAGTTCAGCCGCATGTCTCCGGACAGTTCGATCTGGTCGGAGTAGTCCACGATCGGAACGGCACTAATTTCGACATAGCCTGCCGCGCCCTGCTCGCCTTGCTTGTACTCCAGATGCAACTTATATCCGACCGACTTCAGCATCTTCTGGAGGCCGTCATGTAGCGTGCAGTAGCGTTCGAACTGGTAGTCGCTCACCTCTACGCCTGTGTCTTCCGTTGATGCCTTAAATAGACCGTCAAACTCCGGCTCGACCATGCCCCAGAGGATCGCGTTCAGTTCCCCTGTGGCGGTCGCGTAGTCCTGCCCTGCTTCCGGCTGAATGATCTTCTTCTCCAAGAGGCCGCGCCAAGTGTAGCCGCCCATCGTGACGGTGTTCATCGAGGTGGACGTTCTGATTCGCCGGATAAGTCCTCCGTACTCGGTATCCGGCACGAATATCCTTGATTTCTGCGGTATAGTGTCCTCGAATCCCACGCGGCTCACTGTGATCTCGAACTCGTTCACCTCGCCGATCTCCAGATCCACCTCCGCGTCAAGGATCGCTCTGACCTCGTTTCCTGCCGGATCAGCTAAGATCAACTCTCTCATCGCGGTTCGCTCCTTTCGGTGTGGAGCGTGAGATCGAATCCAAACAGACCAGACCACACGACTTCAAGATTCCCTCCTTTGAGCCGCTCGAAGATCGAAGAAGTCTTCACGCGGTAGTCGAAGAGGTTCGTCTGCGTGCCGTCCGTGCCTGTCTTCACGACAGTGTGAGAGCGTGAATCAATCGTCACATACTCCCCTGCTAAGATGGTGTCATAGACCCCTATCGTGACCCCTCCGACCGTGACCATCGGATCGACCACCGCTCCGTAGATCGTCATGGTGTACTCAGACGGAAGAGCCGTCCCAGTTGCCCAAGATTCCGAGCCGCTTGAGTCATGCGCATAATCAAACGGATAATCATACGGATAGTCGAGGCCTGTCGCACTCGTTCCGCTCTGAACGTAGAACGACCGCTTCACGTCCTTCATCCAGAACGGATACGGACAGAACACCTCTATGTCGTTCACTGTGCGGTTGAACTCATCCGGATAGGTCGAAGAGGCATATATAAAGCAGTTGATATAATACTCGCCCCAGATGAGAGTCGCAGGACGCACCGTCAGAAGGTCGAGTTCGAAGTCCTCATGGAGCCGCTCGATCAGATCCTTGTTCTCCAGATACGTCCCTCGGAACATCAGCTTCGATTCGTAAACCGCAGGATCGCGTGTGAATCCGGTAAGGTGCAGGCCGTACTGTTGCTGTACGCCTGCACTTCTCCATTGCCATTTGTGATAGTTCGCGGTCTTCGTGCGGATGGCCTTGTCAGCCATCAGATCGTACTGATTCCCACTCGATGCGATGTAGGTGATGTTAATGCTCATGCAAATGAAACCCCCATGCCTCTCATTAACCGACCGAACTCCTTCTCGCCGATCACGATCTTCGTCTGAGCGTTTTCCGCTCCGGCTCTGACCGCCGAATAAATAGAGTCTGTGTCGAGAGCGTTGACCCCTCTGCCGGAGAACATGTCCACGTCATTCAGCGGTGACAGAATCCCTCCGAGGTTCGGCATCGTCTCTTCAAGGCCGATCGCGAAGCCTTCGCCCGTCATCTCGCCGATCCACTTGAAGACCTTTGACGGAGAAGAAATCCTCAGCTCGTTCTCTACCGTTGCCCTTGTAGAACGTGCCATTTCTTTCGCCGCCGCGATGACCGCGCCCTTCGCGCTTGTGATGCCTCGCGCCAAGCCCAGACCGATGTTCAACCCAGTGTCATCCATCGTGCCTGCTACGTTTGCCATGCCGGACTTCAAATCGCGTCCGATGTCGTTTGTGAGTCCCTTGATGTCTGCACTCTGCTCCCAAAGTTCATTCGCCCTTTTGAACTCCTTATCCGACATGTTGACGAAGGCCTGCACGTAGTTCGAACCCTTCGGCCCCATCTCCAGAAGATACTGGAGCAACCCTTGATTGATGCCCCTGTCAGCCAGAGTGGTGAGGTTCGTCTCCCAGTTCGTCACGCCGTCAATCTGGCTCTGCATGTTCTTCAAGAGTTCATCAGTAGAGACTTCCGCGCCGCCGTTGAATTCTTCGAACATGCTCATCTGCGAGTTGATCGAGTTCGTTACCGCCGCTTCCATGTCGCGGTATGCCTGCGCGACCTTCTCGGCGGTCTGCCGCTGTTCAGCCGAGAGCGAGTTCCAACTCGGTATACTCGCATCGACCGCCGCCGTTGAATTGTTGATCGCGTCAGCGGAGTTCTGAACCGCTCCTGCCGCCTCCGTGCTTGCGGTCGTTAATCCTTCGACCTCTTCCATCAGAGCGTCATACTCGGCCTTTGCGGTATCCGCGCCGAGCGTTGCGTTGTCGAGTGCCTCGTTTGTGACGTTGATCGCGTTCTGCAACTCCACGAATCGCGCTGTCGTTGCCGCTGTCACGCCTTCATCGCTGAGAGCCTGCTGTTCTGCGAGTAATTCGTTCAGCTTCGTCTCGGCTTCGGTTCGAGCCTTGACGGATTCCGTGTAGTGTTCCAGAGCGGCATCCATCAGTTCTTGATTCTTCTGAAGTGCAAACCTTCTCTGAGCCGCCTCAAAGTTCGCGTCAAGAGCATCGGTGTTCTCGATGACCTTCCCTGTTGAATCCGCGATCTTGCCCGTCTCTCTGTCGATCTGGAGATTCAGATCCGGCATCAACTCATTGAGCCGTTTGACCCCTGCCGCCATCTCAAGCTTTTCATCAGCGGACAGGGATTCCTGCTTCTGAAGGTCGGAGAGCCGATCCGTCAGCTTCTCGACATCTTCCTTCTCGTCACCGATGGAATCCCTCTGCTCTTCGAAGGCCTTGTTCGCGTTCTCGACTTCATCGTTGAGTTCGGACATGGCTTTGCCTGCCCAATCTCCGTTCGCCGCGTAAGCCGCAAGAGCCACCGTGAGCGCAACAATCCCTGCGGTCAACATCACGACCGGATTCGCCCACATCGAAGCGTTCAGAGCGTTCTGCGCGGTCGTAGCCCCTGTTGTTGCCGCCGCCTGCGCTCCTGTCGCTCCGGCCTGTGCCAACTGCGAAGCCGCAGACAGAGCAGATGCCGTTCGGATCATGGAGAGCGTCTGCACCATGCCCATCATTTTCGGAACGAGGAACGCCGCTCCTGCTCCGAGTGCCGTCACGATGCCCACGACCTTCTGCGCGGTCGGAGACAGTTTTCCGAACCAATCCGCGACCTTCTGAACGATCTCGGTCACCTTCTCGATCGCCGGAACGAGCGTTTGAAGTGCCTGCCCTGCCAACTCAGACCCTACGGTCTTGAGGTTGTTCATCGCGACCTTCGTCTTGTCCCACGGATCAAGAGTAGCTTCATAGGTCGAGCTGACCACATCGCCGTATTCTTCGATGCTCTTTGTGGCTTTTTCGAGGTCGATCCGACCGCTCCGGATGCCATCTGCCATGACGATCGCACCCTTGCTTCCGAAGGTGTCGGTTGCGATCTGGAGAGCCTCCGTTTCGGTTGCCGCATTCTTGATCCTGTCCTGTGCGTCTGACAAGACCGTGTTTGCGTCTTTTCCCTGCTTCGCGGCGTTCTGAACGGCCTTCTTTAACGCCTGCATCGCGCCGGATGCGTCAACGCCGTTTGCTTCGAAGTTTGCAAGGATCGATGTCGCAGACGAGAGGTCGATTCCTAACTCTTGCAGAACCGCTCCGTTCGAATCGAGCGTGTTCATCAAGGTAGACATCGAGATGCCCGTGTCCTGTCCGGCTTTTGTGAGCAGGCCGAGGACGTTCTGTGTGTCGGAGGCATCGACCTTGAAGATCTTCATCAGCCGATCCACTGAATCAATGGAATCAGACACGTTCGTTCCGTTGATGGACGCGAACTGCAAGAAGTCCTTCGACAGATCTTCTAAGGATTCGCCAGTGACCTTGAAGCGCGTGTTGACCTCGCCGATCGCACTTCCGACATCTGCCATGTCAACAGGCATCTGAGAAAAGACCGAATCCGCGCTTTTCTTCAGATCATCCAGAGCCTCGCCTGTCGCTCCGGTCTTCTTGACGATGGTGTCATATCCGCTGTCGAGTTCTTTCGCGGCAGACACAGACCATTCAGCGACCTTCTTCGTCTGATCCGCGACCTTGCCCCACCACTCAGCCAACTGTTGTTTACTGAGAGCCAGAGCCGCCGCGTCAAATTCCTGCGTGCCTTTGGTCGCGTCCTGTACCTCTTCACCGTAACCGTCCGCGGCCTTCTCGGTGTCGGACAGATCGCGCTCCATGTTGTTGAGTGCGGCTGTTGCCTTATTCAGTTTGTCTTGAAGGTCGAGCGTTTCCGCGGCGTTCTCGCCATACTTCTGTTTGCTCTTCTCTAACTCATCAGCTAAGATCGAGATCTTCTGCTTCTGCGTGTCGATCTGCTTGTTGAGGACTTCGGCACGTTTCGCCGCCTTATCCTGCGCGGTTGTTTCAGCGTCAAAGGACGATTCGACCACCTTCATCTCAGAGGCTAACGCCTTGCTCTGAGCGGTGATCTGCTTCATCTGGTTGCGAAAGTTCGCCTCGCCCTCTATTCCGATTCTCGCGCCAATGTCAGCCGCCATTTATTTCAACCTCATGATTTCTGAGAACGATAGTTTTCTCTTTTCTTCCGCACCGCCGTTGAAGATGGCAAGGCAGGAGATCAAGTCCAACATCTCACCGAAGCGCGTGTTGAGTGTCTCCTGCCTGCCAAGTCCAAGCTGTAGGCCGTAGAAGATGAACCACGAACGGTTCAGCCTATGGCCTCGGTGCTTCTTGCGTTTTTTGACTCTGCCTCGATAGTGACCTCGCTGTCAGCCTTTGCGGTGGCTTCGGCGAGGTTCACCATCTCATCAAAGATTCTGTTCGGCTGTGAGAGGATCTCGTCTCGCGTGACCTTCTGAGCATCCGGCACTTTGTTCGCCCTGCACCATGCGCGGTGCATGATCATGATTCGTTCAATCTGTGCTTCGCTCACTGCGGTCTGCTGATTCTTCACGATGTAAGCATCCCACTCACAGTGCGCTCCGACCGTATAGGCCAGACCTAACTCCTTACCATTGATCTTCATTCCGTCCCTCCTGCTTTTTCAATTACGCAACGCCAAGCTTCGCTTTCAGCTTCGCCAGAGCCGCCGCCTCGGTCGCTTCGCCCGTGCCTTCATACTTCCAGTTATGGTTCGCATCATCAGCGCGGAAGATCGTGCCTTCGAGTTCCTGCGTCTGCCAATCGATCTCGGCCTCCTGCGTTGCCGCCGTAAGAGACGGAGTGCTGAAGAGGACTTTCGACAGCACGATCGGAACGTAAGAGGTCACTCCCTCTTCCATGTACCGGACGATGAACCCAACACCCACATACGGAATGCTCTGATCATCGCCGTAAGCCGTCCATCCTTCCGTGTCAGCGGTCGGAAGGCCGAGGATCAGCTTCTTCGCCGCATCCTTGAGGCCGTCAACCGTCAGCGTGACCGTGCCGGACGAGAACGTGCCGGAAACCGACTCCGCGACTTGGTTATTCGCATAAAAATTGTTGTCAGAGGACGTTTCGACCGAGAGGTCAACGTCAACGCCCCTTGCGAGAGCCTGCGCGGACGTGTAAGTCACCGTGCCGCCGCTCTCTCCGTAAAGCGCAACCCACGGGAAACTAAACCCAGTTGCAACTCTTCCATCAGCCATGGTTTATTCTCCTTTAATTCATCAGTTTGGTGATTTGGTCTTCCAGTTCCTTCTTCATCGCATCTTCCGCTTGCTTCTTGACGCGGTTCACAGCCTGCCGGATGACAGGCGATTTCTGCCGCCACGAAGTGCCGGATTCTAACGACCGTGCGATCAATGAGTTCGGTACGCCTTGCGGATACTTCTTCGTCTTCTTTGATCCGTAGCCGTTGAAGCCGACCTTGCGGTTGATGAAGTCCCCGTCCTTCCGGATCGGAGCGACACCGTACCCTGCCAAGAGGTCAGCCTTCTCCTGCGCGGTCAATCCCACCAAGGGATTCTTTGGAGAGCCGTGTTCTTTGTCTGGATGGATCGGAATCGTTTCTAAGGCCGCTCTGACCGCATCTGCGAGGACGTTCACGCCTGCATCGACAGCTTTCTCGATCGCCTCGTCCGTATCGTCTGTGAGGCTTTCAAGGCGTTTCACGTACTCATCCATCCCTTTGAAGCTAATCCGCGCCATACATTTGCCGCACTTTCCAGAGCCATTCGTAGTGGATGAACCCTGTCTCGTCTTCGTACTGCACCGAGTTCAACAGCCATCTGATCCGCGCCGCATTAAGAGCCAGTTGGAACGCTTCGATGTTCGGATCTTCTTCGTCCTTCGTGAAGTAGTCGATCGTACCTTGAATGGTCTGACCGCCTTTGTAGTTGTCAACATTCAAAGCATCCGATTCCGAATCCTCTGCCCATACGCAGTACTTGTCCGTTTCATCGAGTGCTTCGTAGTGGCCTACGTTCTCCGTCACCGAAAGGCATATGTTTTTTATGATCTCAAGACACGAAAGCATAGTTCTCATGTATCCTTTCAAGGCTCAATCGCGTGATTCTCAGACCGTCCTCATCTGTGGTCGGCTGAACCATCTGGATCTTGTACTGATTGCCGTTCTCTAAGACCGCCACGTGCATCGCCGGATTCAACTCATGCCAATCCGGCACGTTGATCACCGCCTCGATTTGCTGATTAGCCTGCAAAGCGGTGTAGTACCGATTTATGCCCAGCGTGTCGAAACCAAAGAAAAAGCTCTCTACCAACGAGAGAGCCTTCTTCGGCTTGCTTCCGGCTGATGCCGTGTCTGTTATCAAGTAAATTCCGACAATCCCATCATCGAAGGTCATGAACTCATCCTCTGCGATGTTAGAAGGTTGTTGAGTTGCCACCGCAGGAACCTCGGCATCCCTGTCTCGCCGTCTTTCCCTCCTGCGGTGCTTGCCGCTCTTTTGCGGAAGAGATAAGCGGCATAGTCGATGACGCAAGCGTTATAATCCGCGCTCGAATCATCAATGATGCCTTCCCTCTGGATCGCGGCCTCTCCTGCCTCAAGTAAATAGGTCAGATAGGTGTCGTTCGCCGAGGTGAGCATCTGCAAGTTTGATTTGAGAATCGCCAAGCGTTCCTGCAATGTCATGTTGTGTCTCCTTTACGAGTTCGCCGTGTCAGAAGCGAAGGTCATGGTCGCGTTCGGAGTCGTGCCGTCAATGCCGATGACCGCGAAGGCTTCCGCGATGACAGGCTGACCATCGTAGCGAGCCGTTCCCTTGTAGACCGTCTCGTCCGCGAGGAACCGGACATGCTCGGAGTTATTGATCTGGATTCCGGCACGCTCCGCAAGCAGATACAGTTCGAAGTAGCCGCCGATGATCACGTTGTCCGGCACGAAGTTGAGGACTTCGATGATGCCTCCGATGACAGGCATTCTGCCGTTCACTCCGGACACGATCGCGCCAGAACCGTCAACCGCCATCGCGTTCGCAATCAGCTTCGTGTAGGTCATTTCATTCATGACGAAGACCTTCTCGCCGCGAGCATACGCGCCCTTCATCGCGCCGCTGTCAAGGATGATCTGCTTCCAAAGAGCCGCATCCTTCACGGAGGCCGCGATGCTCATGATGTTGGAGGTGTGCAGATCGACCCACGGACGAGCCGTTGCCGGATAGCCGGACGGAGCCTGCGTCTGAGCCAGACGAGTGACCACGCCGAGCGGCATCTTCGTGCCAGTTCCGTACAGGATCGCTTTGTCGAGCGCGAGGCCGATCGCCTGCCCAAGAGCCGCGATCAGTTCGGACGCGAGGTTGATGTCGGAATCCTCAAGGACGGCGTTGCAGACCGCGAAGTATCCGGCAACCTTGTTGCAATCGACCTCAACATCGTTGAAACCGAGAGCAAGTTCGTTAAGGTTCGCACAGCACTCCGTCCAGACCGCTTCCGGAACCGTTCCCATGACCACCAGACGGCCTTCGCCGCCGATCCTGCGGACGTTCACATGCTTGTAAAGTTTGGAGTAGTTCTGGAGGTTCTCACGAAGGATTCCGAGGAACTCCTGCGGAACAGTGAGGCCGACATTCGTCAAGGCTCTCTTCTCTTTCATCGCGGTGCGGCACTCGGCAAGGAACGCCTGCACGCTCTCTCTTTTGACAAACTCATCGGTAAGGCCGAAACGGTTTCTCGTTTCCATCTTTCTCTCCTCTTTTCTTTCTTCTTTCTTCTCTTCTTTCTTCGGTTCGACTTCCTGCGCTCGCTCTTCGGCGGCGAGGTCGTTCTCCAGTTCGCCGATCTCTCTCTCCAGTTCGGCCTCGGAA
>ODAI010313984.1_pt1 | contig 29547 bp, 21 predicted proteins | sample 1539321 | NCBI WGS metagenome assembly ODAI01 (sample SAMN02144231, study PRJEB22623) | gut metagenome | biome: sheep rumen | host: Ovis aries | place: New Zealand
CAACTAAAAAACCGGATTATATTTTTCGGTGAATGCATTATTATTTTTGTTCACCGAAAATTATATTAATTGAGCGATACGCAAACCCCCCTGAGTATTCAATGACACTCAGGTGTTCGACTCCCCGAGGCACTCCAGACAAATGGATAAAACAATTTACCACATAAAAGTTAAATCAATCTGCGCATAAATGTTAAATTAATTTGCGCATAAATGTTAAATGGTTATAAGCGTGAAGACGGCGTATATGTTATTCCTATTGGATGTCTGAAAAATTAGCCACGAATTAATAATCTCATTAATTCGTGGCTGAGAGAGTCACCAATATATAATTAAATTACTTGCTAAGTTCTGACTCGATGCTCTTTACGAGAGTCTCGGGCTTTTCAGAAGGTGCGAAGCGAGCTACAACGTTTCTAAAGTAAAGCTTTAATGCACTCTTCGACCTTCTTCATATCGGCAGTAGGCTCGAAACGAGCTACAACGTTTCCTTCACGGTCAACAAGGAACTTAGTGAAATTCCACTTGATGTCGGGAGTAGAAGCCCAATTGGGATCTACCTTGTTGAACATATTTTCAAGGATTCCACGAAGCTCATGCTCATCAAATCCTTCGAATCCCTTCTGAGACTTAAGATAGGTGTAAAGAGGAAGTTCGTTCTCTCCGTTTACATCAGACTTCTTCATCTGTGGGAAGGTGGTGTTAAAATGCATAGTGCAGAACTCGTGGATCTCTTCGTCGCTTCCGGGTGCCTGTCCGCCAAACTGGTTGCAGGGGATATCAAGGATCTCAAGTCCCTTTTCATGATAATCTCTATAAAGCTGCTCTATGGGCTCATACTGAGGAGTGAAGCCACATCCTGTTGCAGTATTTACGACAAGAATAACTTTTCCCTTGAGGTCTGCAAGCTTAAGTGTTTCGCCGGTTCCGGTTGTTACTTCGTAATCGTAAATCATTTGTTGTCCTCCTTTAAAGTAATATTCAATTTGATTCAATTAGGTTTTACGCAATCGATTATGTCATAAAAAAGTTGCCCCGTCAATAGGGCAACTTGATTGAAATTCTAAAAAGAATATAAACTTATTCCGGTCTGTGTAAATAAAATCCCTGGAAGTAATCTGCTCCCGCGCCCACAAGGAAATCGAACTCTCCCTTAGTCTCAACGCCCTCCGCAACAACCTTGATCTTGCGGTCGTGGAATGAGCTAATAAGCGATCCTACATTCTCCTGCTTTTCTTTATTGGTATCGATACCGGACAAAAGAGATCTGTCTATCTTGACGAACGCGGGCTCGTAAAAGTCGACCACTTCCATATTATTGAGTCCGGTTCCGAAATCATCGATCGACAAGGGGGATTTTGCTTCCGCACAATACCATTTCTTCAGCCTCGCAACTTCCTGGGAAAAGAATGGATACTCCAATATCTCGAGTATTACATCGGCTGACTGGCGTCCGTAGTATTGAAACAAGACCTCAATCTCTTTCTGGGTAAAATACTCTGTCGGAAAAGAATTAATACATAAATTTTCAGTATATCCTCGAAGTTGATACTCCTGCAGTGCTCCGAAACAAGTCGCTACTTCAATTATATGAAGTTTTTCCTGCTGCCTGTACTTCTCTATAAGTTCCGTAACGGTCATATCCGTCGGACGCATCAGAGCCTCCCTGGCAAAAATTGTTTTTCCGTCCGGATAGAATATAGACTGGAAAACGTAATTGATCGAGAGCTCTCCTAAAGCTTTTACTATTTCTTTGTCTAAAGGTAAATCTTCAAAATATATCATTATGAAACCTCAACACGAGCTTTTATAATAAAACCTTACCCGTGCTTTGTCAATCATTTAATATGATATATTTATCAGAATATTTCACAACTATGCTACAGGTACTGCGCAACGCCGGTCTCGTCCACCCCGTCTCTAATGCACTTCTCAAGCAGACTTCCGTCCGAATCGCTTATAAGAAACTCGCGTCTCGTCAGTTCGATCATCCTCTCCTCCTCGGTTGTGTATTCGCCGTCAGCCGCCGCAATACCGAAAAGGGCAAAGTATACGATCTTTTTGATCCTTTCGGTACTGGATTTAAAGCTGTCGATCGCTCTTCTGAAATCTACCTGAGAAGGGTGTATCTCCGTGAAGGTCTCATTCATTTCCGCATCAAACGCATCGAGCAGTTCCTGCTCTTCGTCCTGCAACACGCCATCAACCATAGTAAGATAGTTCGCGATCACCCAAAAAGACTTTTTTTCATCCTTGCTAAGTTCGTGTAAAAACATATGGGACCTCCTTTTTAACTTTGAATTATAAAAACTTAACCTGACTACGCTCCTTAAAACAAATATTTATATAGGTATTATACCACAGATGAAACCCGAAAAATCAATCCTCGAAAACATCTTTCAGACAATTATAAATATATTCATAAATATACTCGTAGCAGTGGGTTCCCTCTTTCCAGGACTCGAAACGAAGCTTTTTATCTGCGCCGTCATCAAACCCTTCAGCCAGCATAGCCTTTATCTGCGCGCTGAGTGCGGGATATGCTATATCCTCATCTCCCGTGAAGGCAAATACATTATAAGAAAGATCCGAAAAGCCTTTCTCCTCCAGATAATCTTTCATCATTCTTGCAGTCTTTTCTGGGTAAGTAGCTCCTCCCTTTTCCTCTACGATCCAGCAATCTCCGCTTAGCGGCATATAGTTTTTAACAAGATCGAGAGCATTAAGGAATACTTCCCAGGTTGTCTCGCCGCCCATAGAAAATCCGCCGAAGGCTCTGTGATCTCTGTCAGCTATAGTTCGATATTTTGAATCGATCAGCGGAAGGAGATCGTTTCTAAATTCGTTATGATAAAACTTAGTAAGTACCCCTGCTTCCTTTATATCGTGCAAAGCGCTTTGGGAGTCACTGTAATAAAAGCTCGGCGTAACTACTATTATCGGTTCGATATCCCCGTTTTTTATCATATGGTCAAGGATATGCTTTAAAGCAAGGCTTCTGCTTTGGCAGTACATAAACTCCTCTTCATTACCCCCGCCGCCATGCATAAGATACAGGACCTTGTATCTTCTGTCACTTTCGTAATAACCGTCGGGTAAATACACAAGCGCTCTCTTTGTAACCTTCTCTTTTCCCGCGCAGTAAACTACCGAACCGTAGGTTATCTCTTCCAGTTTCCCTCCTGCGATCTCCTCGTAGTATTCCTTTGGTACCCTTTTCGTATAGTCTTTCATAATACCTCCCGTTAAACTATTAGTTATTCATCGCAATGCTTATTTCGCGAAATAATCATACCATATTTCGACAGATTTCGCGAAATTTCGCGAAATGCCATCTTGTTTTCGTATATTCCGTCAATATATAATATTCATAGCAGTCAAAAGAGGGCAGACAAATGGCAAAACTAACAGTTGATGAAAAATATATGAAGCTTGCAATCGGGCAGGCAAAAAAAGCAAAAGAGCTCGGCGAAGTACCCATCGGTTGCGTAATAGTTTACGACGGCAAGATCATCGGAAGAGGCTACAACAGAAGAAATACAGACAAAAACACCCTTGCCCACGCCGAGATTACGGCAATCAACAAAGCCAGCAAAAAAATCGGGGACTGGCGCCTTGAGGATTGCACCCTCTACGTTACACTTGAACCCTGCCAGATGTGCTCCGGAGCTATCGTCCAGGCCCGGATTCCCAAGGTTGTGATCGGTTGTGACAATCCAAAGGCAGGATGCGCCGGATCGATTTTAAACATACTCAATCATCCAGCTTTTAATCATCAGGTAGAAACCGTTAAAGGCGTCCTGGAAGAAGAATGCAGCAAAATGCTGAAGGACTTCTTCTCCGATTTAAGAAAGCGGTTGAAAACCGAACGTGAAGAAAAGAAGGCATCTGCCAATTAAGCAGACGCCTTCTTTATTATTCCATATAATATCCAATACAATATTTGAATTACTTAGTTTCCAAATACCTTAAGGTAATCCTTCTGGAACTTCTCGATACCCTGATCGGTAAGAGGATGCTTTGTCATCTGCTCGATTACAGAGTAAGGGATAGTTGCGATGTCAGCTCCTGCAAGAGCGCAGTCGGTAACATGGATAGGATTACGGATGGAAGCTGCGATTATCTCGGTCTCGTATCCGTAGATAGCGAAGATATCAGCGATCTGGCGGATAAGCTCGATTCCGGGAGTAGAGATGTCATCAAGTCTTCCAAGGAAAGGAGATACGTAGGTAGCTCCTGCGTTTGCAGCAAGGATTGCCTGGTTAGCGGAGAAGATAAGGGTTACATTGGTCTTGATTCCTTCCTTGCTGAGAACCTTAACAGCCTTAAGGCCTTCAACAGTCATAGGGATCTTAACAACCATATTGGGATGAAGAGCAGCAATCTCGCGGCCTTCCTTGATCATACCTTCCGCATCAACGGTAGTAGCCTTTACTTCGCCTGAAATAGGTCCGTCTACGATAGAAGCGATTTCCTTGAGGATCTCTTCCTGGGGACGTCCGCCTTCTTTAGCGATAAGAGAAGGGTTTGTGGTAACTCCGCAGATAACGCCCATGTCATTAGCTTTCTTGATCTCTTCGATCTTTCCGGTGTCAACGAAAATTTTCATGATACATCTCCTTTTAAATAATTATTTGTAAAAAACTTCTCCGAGCATCAAATCTTTCTTGAAGTCACGGATATTTGTGTTCTTGTCGATAAATACAGCCTCGATTCCCATAGCTGCTGCCCAGTCGCCCATCTGCTCCGCGGTAATATCGTAGGAGAAAGCGGTATGGTGCGCTCCGCCGGCAAGAAGCCATGCTTCGGTACCGGTATAGAAGTCGGGCTGTGGAGTCCAGAAATTAATAGCGGTAGGAAGCTTCGGTAAAGGCTTCTCAACCTTCTTGCAGTCAACATCCTGGATAATAAGACGGAATCTGTTGCCAAGGTCGATAAGGGAAGTAGCGATACCGGCTCCGGTCTTTGACTGGAATACAAGTCTCGCGGGATCTTCTCTGTCGCCCATGGACAGCGGCTGGCACTTGATCTGGATAGGTCCGTCGGAAATAGTAGGGCAGATCTCAAGCATATGAGCCTGGATGGTTCCCTCTTTTCCCTTAACAAGGTTGTAGGTATAATCCTCAAGCATTGAAGTTCCCTTGGAATCCTTCATACCGTAGCTCATAATCTTCATAAGGCGGACCATAGCAGCAACCTTCCAGTCGCCTTCAGCTCCAAAACCATATCCCTTTTCCATAAGTCTCTGAATAGCGAGACCGGGAAGTTGCTTTAAAGCGCCAAGGTCGCCAAAGTGAGTAACGATGGCATGGTAATTCTTTTCCTTAAGGAATCTCTCGAAGCCAAGCTCAATCTGTGCCTGAACTGCAACATGCTTCTTGAACTCTTCGGGATCTCTTCCCTCAAGGCAGATATCATACTTTGAATAGTACTCATCTACCAATGCGTTCGTATCGGATACAGATACAGCCGCAACAGCCTCAGCGATCTCATTAACGGGGTAAGCGTCTACAGTCCATCCGAACTTAAGCTGTGCTTCTACCTTATCACCTTCGGTTACCGCAACATTTCTCATATTGTCGGCAATACGCATAACGCGGATATGTCCGGACTCCACGATACCTACGGCGGTACGCATCCATCCTGCGATCTTTTCCTGTACAGCCTTATCTTTCCAGAAACCGACAACGATCTTTCTTTCGATACGCATTCTCGAAAGGATATGGGCATACTCTCTGTCACCGTGCGCAGCCTGATTCTCGTTCATAAAATCCATATCCATGGTTTCGTACGGAATCTCTTCGTTATACTGTGTATGAAGGTGAAGAAGGGGCTTTCTAAGCTCCTGAAGTCCAAAAATCCAGTTCTTGGCAGGTGAGAAGGTGTGCATCCAGGTAATAACACCGGCGCAGCTTTCATCATTATTGGCCTCGTTAAAGGTCTTTCTGATCATATCCGCAGTAAGGAGCGTAGGCTTCCAAACCACCTCAAAAGGAAGCACTCCCGATGCGTTAAGGCCTTCCACCATCTCCTTTGCATGAGCGGCAACGTGCTCAAGGCACTCGTCTCCGTAGAGATCCTGAGATCCGGTGCAAAACCAGAACTGATATTTCTTAACAGTTAACATTTTATAATCCTCCTATATCCTTTTGCCTATTAATTATTGCACTAAATAAGTCATTTATTGCTTTACAGATCTATAGCCTTGCAGATATCCTTCTGGGTGGGGATAGCCTTTACGTAGGTTTCGATATACTTATCAAATCCGGCTACATCCGCTGCATCGGGCTGCATAACGCTTCCCTTTTCGCCGTGGAATACCTTGTCTGAAAGATATTTATCAAGTCCTTCTCCGGCTTCTTTTCTGATCATATAAGCGGCAAGGAGAGCCATTCCCCAGGGTCCGCCTTCTCCCGCTGTCTCCATTACGGCTACGGGAGCGTTCATAGCTGCCGCAAGGATGCTCTGTCCTACACCCTTTGTCTTAAAGAGTCCGCCGTGTCCGTAGATGGTATCTACCTTAACCTTCTCCTCCTTGAAAAGGATATCGCATCCGATCTTCAAGGTAGCGAGAGATGCGTAGAGGTGAGTTCTTACAAAGTTGGCAAGATTCATCTGTGCATCGGGCTTTCTTGCGAACATAGGACGTCCTTCGTCAGTTCCGATAACAGGTTCTCCCGAAAGAGTATTGAAAGCAAGAAGTCCGCCGCAGTCCTTCTCTCCCTTAAGAGCATTGTTGTAAAGCATACCGTAGATGGTATTTAAGCTTACGTCCATTCCGAACATATCTGCGAACTCTTTGAAAAGTCCTACCCATGCGTTTAAGTCGGAAGTACAGTTGTTGCAATGAACCATCGCTACTGCAGGTCCGGCAGGTGTGGTAACAAGGTCAAGCTCTTCATGAACCTTCTTTAAGTCTTCCTCAAGTACAACCATAGCAAATACGCTGGTTCCGGCGGAAACATTACCTGTTCTTACGGCAACGGAATTGGTAGCTACCATACCTGTACCCGCATCTCCCTCGGGAGGAGCGATGGGAATTCCGGCCTGAAGGGTTCCGGATACGTCAAGTTTCTTAGCACCTTCTTCCGTTAGCTTTCCGGCATTTTCACCGGCTACAAGTACCTTGGGAAGTATCTCGCGGATGTTCCAGGGAAGCTCTTTAACCTTAGGAAGTCCGTCAAACTTATCAAGCATCTCACTGTTGTAATCGCATTTGGAAGAGTCGATGGGGAACATACCGGAAGCTTCTCCGATACCCATAACCTTCTCTCCTGTCATCTGCCAATGGATGTAACCGGCAAGAGTTGTAAAGAAGTCAATCTTATCTATATGGTCCTCGCCGTTTAAGATTGCCTGATAAAGATGGGCAATGCTCCAGCGCTGAGGAATATTGAATCCAAGGAGGTCGGTAAGTTCCTTTGCAGCCTGTCCGGTAATAGTATTTCTCCAGGTTCTGAAAGGTGTAAGGAGATTTCCTTCCTTGTCGAAGGGCATATATCCGTGCATCATGCCTGAAAAACCGATAGCTGCAAGATTCTTTATCTCAACATCGTATCTATCCTTGACATCCGCTCTGAGATTTGAATAGCAATCCTGAAGTCCGTTCCAGATATCATCAAGAGAATATGTCCAAACCCCGTTTTCAAGGCGGTTCTGCCATTCATGATCGCCGGATGCGATAGGCACATGATCCTCGCCTATAAGTACTCCTTTAATTCTTGTTGAACCAAACTCGATTCCGAGAACGGCCTTTCCGCTCTCAATGCATTCTTTTGCACTGTTCATCTTATTCCTCCGTAATATGGTTAATGAATCTATAAATATTTTACGGCCCGGTAACTTAGGTTATCCTGTGACCACGATACACAGATTGTATCATTGCCGGCTTCGTCAGTCTGCCTAAATATTGCGGACGATTCCTCGGAAATAGCGATATCCTACCACTTTTTATAAGGGCAATGACTGATCTTTGAAGCCGCGCGAAGCTCCACATAGCACCCACAGGCGTCGCAGGTTCCCGCGTTTAGCTTCTCGCATTCCTTACAGATTCCGAGACGCCTTTCATACTCCTCGGGCGAGGGTTGATCCGCCTGCTTAATGGCGCTCTTATATCTCTCGATCATCGCCTTGTCGGCTTCCGCCATCTCTCTTAATAAACATTTTTTACAAAAATTCTGAGCCATCGTCAAACGTCTTTCCTTTGATCTTTCCTAAGTTCTTTCCTCTTATTCTTCTCATCATTAAGTCTTATGTATTTTCTTGATTTAACAATACTATATACGACTGCTGCCAATGCGGCCCCCACTATGGACACTATAAGCATATTGTCAAACTTCATATGAATGCATGAAAGAAATACAAAGCTTATGATAAGTTGCATTATAAGAAGCCAACCAAAGGTTACCGCTACAGTAACAAAAAACATTATTATATCCCGAACAATATCTCCTGCGGTATACGGATGATCATGATAATTCTCCGTCATAACATCCGCGCTTTTTTGCATAGATCTAACCGTATCCTGAATCTCATCCTTATAAAGCTCAGACAGATCCATATCGGTACCTGCTTCATTTATCCGGTTGTCATTTAACCTCTTGTCTGTTTCAGTCATAGGTCTGCTTTCCTTTACCGTGGCGGAATAGATTTATTACTTCGCTTATTCCAAAGACTTGCTTCCCCAGATCGTGATCTGATTTGTATCTCCAAGAGCCGTAAAGGTCATCGTCTCTATAGAAGTTCCCTCAACGTTCATCGAAAGAGTAACTCCGGAATACGTCACACCGCCGATTACGATATTTATATAAGGAGTTCCCGCCTCGAGGCTCCAGGTTCCTTCGCAGTCTCCTGTAACGGTTCCGTCTTCATTAAGAATAACCGATGAAGGCTTGTTTACCTCAAGGTGCTCGTAATCAATGTTAAGCTCATGGATGATGAGATCGTAAGAACCTGCAACTTCCGAAGCCGAATAACCGTCGGTTTTGAGCGTCTCTCCACTTGTCTGGTAAGGAGCCGCCACAAGCCAACCCTCTTTATTTAAGAAAAGCTGATGAACCTTTACGTAGTGACCTTCGCTTCCGTCAGTAGTACGGGTGTGGAAAACCATATATGCTTTTCCATCGTCATCAACAAAGGCTGAGTTGTGTCCCTGGGCCACCTGTCCCTGAGTGAAAGTCCGCCACTTGTAGCCTCCGAAGAGTCTTACTCCGATGGGAAGATTGAAGTTCTGCACCCAGCTGTCAAAATAAGGTGTATTGCCCATCATATCAACGAAATCACCATCGGGTCTTTCGCTTCTGAATACTCTAACGTTATATCCGCCCTTTGCTTCAAGACCGCCGTAGCACATAAAGAGCCAGTAATAATCTCCGATTTTTTGGATGTATGATGCTTCTCCGGATACGTAACAGCCTCCGGCAATCTTCTTTCCAAAATAAGGATCGCTGTGAATGTTATCGGCGTAGGTTACGGATTTATCTCTAAAGCCTGTCTCCTCATCAAGAGCGAGCATAAAAATTCCGCCGCTCCAGGATCCGTAAGTCATCCAGAGATTTCCGTCATCATCGTAGAATACGCAGGCATCAATATTATTGGGATAATAATCTCCCCACTTCTTTCCCTTATTGTATCTCTCGGGATATTCCGTCTCTCCGGTTACTTCCGCGACGTCGGTCTCATCATAAAACTCATCGCTGTGGAATCCGGAATATACCACTACTCCTTCGTAGGTCCAATCGCCTTCGATAGTATCTGCGGTAAGAAGTACGATTGATGAATACCAATTGTCACCGTCTACAGACAGATACATACACCACTTTCCCATGGCTTTATTGTAGATCATATCCGGGGCCCACATATATCCGTCAACCTTATAATTCTTGCTTCCGTGAGCAGACCATGCTGCGGGTTCCTCTAAGATCTTTGCATAATCGGTACTTAAATTGTTGCTGAAATTAGTCCAGTTTTGGAGGTCGTATGACTTCGCCCAGGCTCTGTGGGATCCAAAAATATAGTAACACTTCTTTCCTTCCTTGTCCTCTCCGACGATGATCGAAGGATCATGGCAGGAAACGGTCTTTAAAGTAACTTTATCTGCAGGATCGATCTCAACTTTTTGCTGGTACATTATTACCTCCACGATATATCTTATCATCAGCTCTTCGTCGCCGCATTTAACCTTTACGTAGGGGCGAAGCGTTACTTTATCAATATCTCCGGAAAGAGCAAGCTTCGTTCCCGCTTTAGAAGTCATTTCCTCATCGGGATAAGCGGTAAGGGTTCCCTCGTAAGAACTGCTCTCTCCGTAAAAAATCTGTCCCGAGAAAGATGGCACTTTTGTTTCTCCAAAAGCCTCGTCATTTGAGCTTTCCACAGAAACCATACTTACTGTATACCCTGTTCTTTCATTGCTTACAGTAAGTGAATAACCAATGGTATCTCCCTTTTTAACGGATGATTTATCTGTGGCAAGAGTTACCGTTATACCGTTTTCGGTCTGGGAATCTATTTCTCCGTTATAACCGTCGGGTATATTCGCTGCATCATTTCCTCCCTTATTTTCTCCGGAGCAAGCCGCCAAAGATAGCGCTAAAGCTCCGGTCAAAAGCAAAGAAACAATTCTTTTATTTAAAAGGCTTACATATTTTTTCATCTTCTTCATCACCTGTTTAATACTAAAAAATCCTGTTTTTATAATCAAATACAGGGCTTCCGTCCTTGTCCCACTTTACTTCCATAAGCATCGTATGTCGATTGGGATCGTAGAGAGGGTCTCCTACTATCTCGAGATATGTTCTCGCATGGTAAACACAGACATCTCTTCCATCCTCAGTTACGGTAAAGGAATTGTGTCCCGGACCGTAGAAGCCTTTTTCCCTGTCGGACCTAAGGACGGGCTGTCTTTCCTTTTTCCAGGCTCTGGGGTCGAGCAGGTCCGCATCCTCCGAAATCGAGAGCATACCCATACAGTAGCATTCTCCCGTGGCGCTGGCCGAATAAGTAAGAAAGATCTTTCCGTTATGTTTTATTACAGCGGGGCCTTCATTCACCCAGATATCTACTCTCTCCCAGTCGTAATCGGGAGTAGTTAAAAGCACCTGGGCCGTAGCAAGCTTTGTAGGGCTTTCCATACGCGCGATATAGAGGTTTGAGATTTGTATCCCAACGCTTACCTTCTCTGCCCAAACGTAGTAATACTCACCCTTATTTTCAAATATTGTAGCATCAAGGGAAAAGGCCTCAAAGGAGTAAATGTCATCATCGCTCCTCTTCATCATCCCCTTCTCAACCCATTCATCCTTCATAGGGTCATCCCCTGTGCATTCAAGGATGTAGGGACGAAGTCTCCAGATATCTTCCTCTCTTGATGCGGCAAAATAGATATACCACTTTCCAAAAAGGAAATGCAGCTCCGGCGCCCAGATGTGACGGCTCATATCCCCCGAGGCATGCTTAGTCCAGATCGTCTTTTCATCGGCGCTCTTAAGACCTTCAAGAGTATCCGAGCAGCGAAGTACGATCCTGTCGTATGCAGGCACCGATGCTGTAAAGTAGTATTTTCCATCTTTGCTTCTTGTAATGTACGGATCGGCCCTTTGCTCTATAAAAGGTGTATTGTACTCTGTTATTTTTCCGTTTCTGGGTCTTTCTTGCATCTGTTTGCTCCTATTTTGTCAGTTCCGATTTACCGAAACCTTAATAAATTTCATACCTTGCGGCGTGACGGGGAAGTCACGCCGTAAAGTACAAAATTTAGAAAATTGCGTTTAATACTCTTAAAAAATCCCGGGATGCAAAGTATCCGCATCCCGGGAAACTTTTAAAATGCCTGCCGCTTATGACTGACCGGATGTTTCTTGCGGCAGGATAATATGTTTTTGGTTTTACTGTCCGTCAATAAGGATGTAAGAGCCATCCATTACAAATGTAAAGTAAAGGTCTCCATCAACTGCGATTCCGGTGTAGCTCTGGGTGTAGGTTGCACCTGCTTCGGTAGTAACATAAGCCTTAACATCAGCTGTGTCTCCGTTGTTGGTAACTGCTACAAGAACGTGCGCACCGTTCATATCCTCCTTGAAGGAATCCCAGTTCCAGTTGCACTCGGGTGTTACGATTCCTTCGTATCCTGCGCCCCAACCGTAGTTGTCGGAACGAACTACTGCGTACTCTGCATAACCTTCGGTGGTCTCTGCTGAGTGTCCGGTAGGAGTATTCTGGAGTACTACGTTGAAGTTGTTCCAGTTCTCAGCTCCTGAAGTGTAGTTGGTAAAGCTCTTGTAAACAGTATCTCCCTCTCTTACGGGATAGATATTTGAGAATGCTGTCCAGAAACCGCTTGAAAGATCGGTATTACCTACTCTCTCGGACTCGATGGTAACGTATGAGCCATCCATTACAAGACAGAAGTAGAGGTCGCCGTCAATAGCGATTCCGGGATAGTCCTGGGTGTAGATCTTGCTTCCGTCAGCGGTAGTAACTCTTGCGTGTACGTCAGCGGTCTCTCCACGGTTAAATACGGTAAGAGCTACATACGCTCCATCCATATCTGCCTTGAAGCTGTCCCAGTTCCAATCGCAGGAAGGTGTGCAGATTCCTTCGTATCCTGCGCCCCAGCCGTAGTTGTCTGAACGAACTACTGCGTACTCTGCGTATCCTTCGGTAGCCTCTGCTGAGTGTCCGGTAGGAGTATTCTGAAGTACTACGTTGAAGTTGTTCCAGTTCTCAGCTCCTGAAGTATAGTTCTTGAAGTAGATAGTCTTGGAGCTTCCTTCGGGAACTGCATAGATATCTGAAAATGCAGTCCAGAAAGGACTTGTTCTGTCGGTGTTACCAACGGTTACAGTATCAAAGCTTAAGTAGGAAGCTTCGCAAGAGAAGCATGCATAAAGATCTCCGCCTGCAATATCGATTCCTGTGTAAGTCTGGTGATAAACAGCACCGGTTGTAGTCTCGGCTACAATGCTGATATCAGCAGTCTCGCCGTTGTTGGTGATACTTGTTGTGATCTTGGCACCATCCATGTCTGCCATGAAGGTATCCCAGTTCCAATCACATTCAGCTGTAGCGATTCCGTCGTATCCTGCGCCCCAACCGAAGTTGTCCGCTCTTACTACCGCATACTCTGCGTATCCTTCTGTATCTGCACTGTGTCCGGTAGGAGTATTCTGAAGGATTACAACGAAGTTGTGCCAGTTGTCTCCACCGTCATTGTAGTTTGTAAAGGTCTTGGTTACGGTCTCGCCATATCCGATTCCGAAGATATCGGAGAATGCGCTCCACCAGCCTGTTGTTCTGTCGGTATTACCTACAACAATTCCGCCTGCCTTAGGAGTCATATCCTTTACGGAAAGGAGCTCTACATAGCTGTCCTTATTGGTAAAGGTAAGATTGATAGCTTCATCATCTGCTACTCCGGTAGCGAAGGTTACATTAGCAACATTTGCTCCAACCGATCCGTAGATGTCTATGTTATCGCAGGAAAGGGTGATCTCGTCACCTGTTCTTGAAACTGTGATAACGGGAGAAGCCTCTCTCATAGTATTCTGGAGCCAAGAGTTCCAGTTACCCCAGGTATAGGTAAAGTCATTTGTAATATCTGTTCCGTTTACAGTACCGGAAGCATCGGCATAAATAGTGGCGATATCCTTGCTCTCAGTAGCAAACTTAAGGATGTAGTTGTTCTTTACGTCAGCTCCGTCCGACCAGTTCTTTAAGGAGAACTTAAAGGTCTCGCCGTCCTTGATAGGATAAGCGTCTGATGTAAACTTGCCTTCCTCAGCCTTAAGAGAAAGATCTCCGAGAGCGGTAATAAATTCTGCGCTTGCTACGGGCTCGATCACTCTCTCGGGCTCCTGAAGCGCTACGGAAGAATCTCCGTCTGCCGCAAGTGCTGCGATCTCGGATGCGTCAAGTGCTCTGTCGTAGATATAGAGTTCATCGAAAGCGCCCTTAAATACTGCATCCCAGTAGTTGATTCCGAGAAGGAACTCGAAGGAATCAGCGGGAGCCATTGCGCTCTTAACGATACTAACGGGAACAACTTCACCGTTGGTTATCTTCTGATATTCCTGTCCGTCAACATAAACCTTGGCATAGTATAGATTTCCGTCTGCTGAAACATTGTTCTCGTCAACAACGAGTGCAAGGTGCATCCAGTGTCCGGTCTGAGGATCTGCTCCTGCAGCCTTCCATTCTGCACGTCCTACGCCTGCTCCCTCGTTTGACCAGATTCCGGGGAATACCTGCTGGGTTGAATCATCATCAGATGCAAGCCAGTCAAATGCAGCCCACTGCTCTGCTCCGATGTCCTTGTTACCCTTGATGTCGGGTCCCCAGATGGTGTTGGGCATATAAAGAGCGCTTCTCTGGCAGTATGTCCAGTAAGAGATGGTGTATGAATTTCCTACGCCGTTAACATCCTCAAGGTCGTATCCGAATACACCGTCATTGTAAAGAGCCTCTCCCTTTACACCGGGGATATAATTCTTTTCCTTCTCCACGGGAACCATTGTGGATCCTGCTTCACAGGTAACCTTTCTGATGGACTCCTTGTCATCTGCCTGATCAAATGAATAGTAGTACTTGTAGTCCTGGGGAATAGCGCTTGCAGTCTCGCCGCCTGCCTGAGCGTTTGCCCCCGTATCTCCTCCCTTAGAGCATCCCGCAAGCATTGCTGCCGCCATAGCTCCGCAAAGGAGAACACTTAAAAGCTTCTTTTTCATTTAGCTTTCCTCCTGTTTTTATAAATAATTGCTCTCCGGGCAATTACTTTCCGAATGAATCAACAACTGCCTGATACTGAGCGATCTCCTCGTCTGAAAGAACATCGTATCCGCTGGGACCGAAGTAAGAGATCATCGCCTCTGCATGGTAGTAGTTTGCCTGCTCGGTAGCCTCTGCAGCGTAGTCCGCAGCCTTTGCGGTTCCTGCGTCTACGAGATCGTGAATACCGATCTTGTTGAAGTACTGGTCACAGAAGTTCCAGTATCCTGCGATTGAGTACCAGCCGTAAGGAACAGGTCTTGTGATTGATGCGAAATAATCATCCCAATACTGCTTATGATCGGCGTCTGTAGGGAACATTGCCTTATATCTTTCCCAAACCTCTGTATCAAGAGTCATGGGAACAGGCATGTTAGCATGCTTAAGTGCTACACCTGAAGCATTTGTGATGCTCTCATCCTCGTAGATGTCAAGTCTTGCCTTCCATCCTTCGGTTCCGATACCCATAAATTTAAGAAGAAGGTATGCTTCGTAAGGATGCTTGCAAGAGGTCGATACACCGCCGATGTACATGTTGGCGATGATGTTGTGATCCTTCTCGTCTACTACGTTGGGAGTTACGTATGGAACGATATCAAGTCCGTACTGTTCCTGATAACCATCGGTCCCCCAAAGGTTCTGATATGACCAGAAGCCCTCTGAGAATACTGCTACGTGTCCGGTAGCACCGAACCAGGTTCCCCAGTCTCCGGACCAGTCTTCCATCTGCTGAGTGTTCTGCTTGGGAGCAACGTATCCACCGGTCTGAAGATCGCCGAATTCCTGCTCACCGATTGCCCAGTATCTAAGGTCGAAATCTGTTCCGTCGAATCCGAACTCACCCTTGATGGCACGCTCTGACGTAGCGCAGGCAGCAATTCCGTAAAGTGAGTCAAGTCTGTTGTAAAATCCGAGTCCGTAGTACTTCATACCTGAGCGGTCATCAACTGTAGCGTCCTTGATAAGCTGGATCATCTCGTCCCAGGTCCAGTCGGTTCTGGGCATCTGGAGATTAAGCTTTGTGATAACGTTTCTGTCGATGAATATAGCGCTGGGCTGGTACCATGTAGGAAGTCCGAACCATCTGTCGGTGTCAAACTTTCCGATACCATAGTTCTTGATGGATACCATCATATTGTCCATATCGGGATCGTTCTCAACATAGTCGGTAATGTCCATCCAATACATGTTTGCAAGTGCAGTGTCGGAGTCTGTACCCGAGAATACATCGGGGAAGGTTCCTGCTGCAGCTGCTGCAGAAAGGTCTGTTGACATATCTGCGATCTGCTTGCACTCAACCTTGATATTGGGGTACTTCTTCATGAAGGCCTCAGCCATAAGACCTACTGTGGTCTCATCTTCGTAGTGCCAATAGGTGAGTGTGATGTTGTCGGTAGTTACGCCGTTCTCGTCAACTCCGCCGGTAGATCCGGTCTTTCCGCCGGACGCACCGCAGCCTGCAAGAAGCGTAGCCGCCATAGCTACCGTTAAAAGGGCAGCTACAAATTTTCTCTTTTTCATAGTATCCTCCTTTATTATGAAAAATTAGTTTATTTGTTAATCGCCCCCTCCTACCTTCTGAAAGGAGGTTGCGGTTTTACCTACTTATTCGCCTGTGATACCGGCTCTGTCGATACTCTCTACGAACTGCTTCTGAAGTATCAGATACATGATAAGAAGAGGAAGTATACTAATGGTCGTTGCCGCCATTCGTACCGATTCGTTAAGGCTTGTCGCCGTATCACCAACGGTTGCCCTTGTATTAAAGGACTGGTCAAAGTTTTTAAGCTGTACCACAAGGTTTGTCCAAACGGTATTTGCTGAAAGTCCCTGTACGTACAGTTCCGTAAGGTAGGACTCGTTCCAGTACCAGACAAAGGAGAAAAGTACAACGGTTACTATAGCCGGTACCGCCGAAGGAACAGCTATCCTGAAGAAGGTCTTAAAATGACCCGCACCGTCGATTGCAGCCGCCTCGGTAAGCACTTTGGGTATCTGCTTAAAGAACTGATAAAAGATCAGTATAAAAATCGGTGCATTCAGTCCGTTTCCGAAAATTGCAGGTATTACAAAGGTAAGGATAGTTCCAAGGATATGCATATTGTTGTAAAGCACATAAGTCGGTATCATAGTTACCTGGCTGGGAAGGATGTAAGAAAAGATGAGAAGTCCCATCATTATCTTCTTTCCCTTAAAGTCATACCTTGCAAATCCGTATCCCACCATCATGCATATAACAATATTGATAAGTGTCGGAATACCCGCAATAGCGATACCTTTTAGAAAGCTCATAAAAAAGTCCATGCTCTTTCCGGCATCAATATAGTTTTGGATGTAAAAGCTCGAGGGGAGCCATTTTACCGATGTATCGAGAAGGTCATCCCTGCTCATAAAGCTCGTGCTTATCATATAGAGCATCGGGTAGAGATATACAAATCCGATACATATAAGGAGGGCGTAGATCACAATCATCTTTCCAACGCCCTGCTTTTCTCTCGTACCAAAGACAAAACGGTGGAGCTTTTCCTTTGTAAAGATCTTTTTAATAGTCGCCGCGGCCGTCGTAGGTCTTGTAGCGGTGGCTGCGCCTTGCACGCTCGAGTTTTCTCTCATTTCTTAAGCTCCTCCTTTCTATCTTTTTGGAAAGTCTCTCTTCTCTCTTAAGCATCCTCTTTCTCTTAGAAACAAGTCTGTCGTACTGATCTCTCTTATTTCCAAGGATTACAAAGAAGAGAAGAACAATAAGCGTAACTACGATGGAATACATCCATGCCATTGCCGAAGCGTATCCGTAACCCTTTTCCTTTGTACCTGAGAACATAGCGTTCTTTATCATTGTGATAAGCTCGTTTTGTTCGTTGCTCGATAAGAAGATTACCGTATAAACCGCATTCAGCAGGATGAAGTTTTTAATCGTCGGAAGTGTGATCTTCCAGAAGCATTCCCATCCGGAACCACCGTCCATCTTTGCCGCTTCGTAAAGGGAAGGATCAACTTTTTGCAGCGCCGACAAAAAGATCAGTATCTGCACTCCGGAGTACCAGAGGATCATGATCATATTTCCGAAAAGTTCTCCCACCGACTGTGCCACAGAATACGGCAGGAAGGAATCCAAAGCGTTTATCACGGCCTGCGTATTCATCGCAGGGATCGTGGACGCTCCTTCGCTTACCAGCATATTCATAACCGGTCCGCTGACGATGATAACGGGAAGGAAGAAGATAAGTCTGAAAAAGCCTTTCAGCTTGATCTTTCCGTTTAACATCATCGCAATGAGAAGAGCGAATACCACGATTATGGGAACCTCAACTATTGTCTGCCAGATGTAGGTGACAAGCTGCTGAGGGAATTCCGGATTCTCCAGCCAGATCTGTGTAAAGTTTCCCGTTCCCACCCAGGTGAATTTTGTTCCAAGAGGCGTAATCCTTATGTTGTACCACATATAGTAAAAGGATTGTCCTAAAGGAATAAGTACGAATATCAGCGTACCTATGATCCAGGGAAGTACGAAAAAGTAACCCATTCTGGCCTCGCGGGCTTCGAGTTTTCCTCTTTTTACCCGGACTTTTTTAGGTTTCTTTTCTTCTATATCTGATTTAACCTGACCATTAATATCACTCATTACCTGCCTACCTCATAGGACATTGAACCAATGGTTAGTCCGTCAACTTCTGTTTCTTTAGAGCCGTAGTTTATATAGACCTTGACTCCGTTTGAATAGGTAACTCTTGTCACTCCGTCTCCCAATATCTCATGCTTTTCGATCGTCGCTCCGGAAAGCTTTTCGTTCAGCTCCCCAAGCTTTTCATCGTACTCGGCTATGGTTGATCTGTAGGAAGAGTACTCAGAGCTGTATATATCGCTTGAGTTGGTATATATAAGCTCGGAGGAACTTTCTTTTGTGATGTAGAAAGAAGGGTATGAGCCGCTCTCTACCATCTTTAAAAAGAACTCCTGCTTATTGGCCTCAAAGTTTACATACTCCGCATACACCGGCATACTTCCTTTAAGTACCATACTCAGGAAGGGTACGCTCTCATCTTCAAAGATAAACGCCGATGTATAAAGAGGCATATCGAGGAAAGCGTTTGTATCGGCCCAAAGGTATGCGAAGGGCTGCTCCATAATAAGGTTTGTGTTTTTCGAAACCTCAGCAAGAGTTGCCGCGTAGGAACTTTGGGTGTCGTATCTTGAGTAATTATTTCCGCTGTAGTTGTAGGAGAAAAGAGTATTGGTAACTCCCGCAAGAGCAAGATTATCAACTCCCTTTTTCGTATAGCTTTTTATAAATCTGCCAAGGAGCTCGTCGCTTCTCGAAGGGATGAGATACAAAAGATTCTTGTACACATCCATATAGGTTGTGAGTTCAAATCTTCTCTTGTTTATCTTCTTAACTACATTGAAGGTTGCGTTTTTCTCATCCGGATTGATTAAAAGCGCATCGTTATAAAGATAAAGGTCTATTCCTTTTTCTTTTGAGTCATTTATAAGGTCTGTAAGCTTAGCTTTTCCACCGATCTTTGACTCTACGCTGTAGGCGCTTATGGGAAGATCGTACAGTCCGCCCTTTTGCCAGCCCTTATAAACCGAAAGTATATCCGTTACCGCTTCGCTCTCTAAGTCATCGTAGATTTCTCTGACGTCATCCACTGTAGTCATAACAACCGGAGTTGTTCCAAGGACCCAGCTTTCTCTCTCTGTTCCGAGGAAATCAACTCTTGTTTTGTATGAAGTATCGGATGCAATTAACAAACCGTTGGTTACAAGGTACTCTCTGTACGCATTTGCCATACCGGAATAGTCTGCTGACCCGCCTGATAAAAAGATGTATCTTACCTTAAGGTCTGAATGGCTTCTTTCCGATTCGAAAATGTGTAGAGATCCTGCCGTGGAGTTGTTACTTGTGGGCTGCGTATACGTCTTTCGGAGCGTAAACTTGGCGTAAGCTCTGTTGTAATCAACCGATACTCCGTTGGGAATACACTCGATGGATGCTCTTGCTTCGCCCTCTTCCACAATTCCGAGGTATGCTATTTTATCATCCGTGTGTGCGATTCCAAAGACAGGAGCAATTACTATCTCCGAGTCGGATATGGTATTGTATCTGTCCTTTAAAAGAGTAGTTACGTCGGATTCATCAAATCCTATGTCGTTTCCGTAGATCATTCCGGAAAATCCGCTCTTAAATCTTCCCTCTTTATCATTAAGATAGATTAAAGCTCCGTTTCCGTCCGGAACGAGAATATATCCTTCCTTGCTGTCTAAGTAGGAGTTTCCCATATAAGGATAAATGGCGATGGTACCGATGTAGTAGCTGTCACCGTCCTCATGTATACTCTCATCCGGGATCCGTGCAGTTACTCCTTCGTCCGTGATCTCCACCTCAAGGGTCATTCCGAATCTGTATTTATTCCAGTAAAGGTCGGCTGTAAATCCCTTGTCAGTATACTTTATATCCTTTTTTACATCGTCGTTTATAAGGTCTGCCTGCTGCGTATCGTCGTTTCCGTTGATCATCGTCAAAACCACAGCTGACTTCATAGCTCCGATCCAGCTTGCATTGTTCTTTCCGTCATCGTGGCTGATGGATGATTCCATATACGCGCCGGTTTCTTTATCCTCTACCACGAGAGAAAGGTCGCTCTCGTCCATGTATAAGCGGTACCCGGTGCTTTCTGCCACGAAGGTGTGACCGTTTATTTCGGTAGCAGCTTCGCTGACAGAAAGTCCAAGACCAAAGGGGAGGGTAGAGGTTTGCATCAATCCTAAAACAAGGGCTGATGCTAAGAGGGATGTAATTATTTTAGCTATTCTTTTATGAGCCAATTCGATACACCACCTCTCCGAATATTGACTGCAGGAAATCAAATACCTGCGACCAAAGTACATAAATAATAAATATGAGCAGCGCTACGATTAAGATCGTAAATATTGTAAGGAGTATGATCTTTATCGTCTCGCCTACCGTGTAGTTGTTTATCTCCTGAATACTGATAAAGACAAGTACCGCAATCCAAACCCACATACAAAGGCTTCCAAACTGTACGAAGAAGATCTCGTTGTTTGAAACAACATGTGAGAGGATAAACAGGATCGGTGTAAATATCAGGTACGGCGTAAAGCAGTAGATAAGCGAACAGTAAATATCTTTAAATCTTCCTTCGCCGTCGTTGATGGTACACATCAGATAGTTGCAGGATACTACAGCTATAAGCGCTATAAGTATCATTCCGATATCTGAAAGTACATCAAAGTTTCCTTCTCTTACAGTCTTGGTTAAGAATCCGCAAAAGTATTTGTTTACGATATAGAAAAGAGTTCCTATAACTAAAATAATATTTGCGGAAAGGACCGAAACCTTGCCTTCTCTCTTGATGCCGTAGCTTCCGTCGATGGGATGTCTGATAAAGTAAAACATATATTTAAGCTGCTTTATCAGTTTTACTTCACCGGCCTTTTGCAAAAGAGCCTTGGGCTTATCAAGGATATGCTTCTTTTTCTGAAGGTACTTTATCACTATCGTTGCAATTACGATAATGATGATCAGTATTGCGACCCAGGTAAGATTCTTTTTAAGCCATACATTTCGGATCTCCCAAAAAGCGTCCGAATAACCATCGGTGTCTTTTGCGATCCTTGCGTATCTGAGCGCACCCTCGTAATCTCCCTCTTTATAAAGCGCTTTTCCCATAGCCATATTGGCGTAGGTAAAGAGGTTGTTCATCTCGAGTACTTTACCGAGGGGCTCTTTGCTTTCCTCATATCGGCCCTTTGAGAAAAGGTAAAGAGCGTTATGAAGGTAAGCTGTAAACTCTGTAGGTTCAAAAACCTGTATCTGTGCTTTCTCGGAGTCAAGGACGTAAATCTTATCATCAAGTCCTATCTGGATAGCTTCGACCTTTGTGGAAAGTCCTATTCTTTGCTTTCCGTCGTCGCTTCCGCCGAACATAAAGAGCAGGTCGCCTTCATTGTTGTACTCGTAGATAAATCCGGTCTGTGTTGCTACGAATACGTTGTCATGGTTTCCGGCTGCTACCGCTGCCGGAATATCCGGGTAGTCGGTGGTCTCTATCATATTGACACCGGCAATATTGAGACGTTTTAAGGTGTCGTTTTTCTCACCTCTGGTTATTGTGTAGATAACGCCCTTATCATCTATCGCCATATTATCGGGTGTCGCAGGGATATTGGACTGCATCTTTGCTCTTTGTGCGTCGGTAAGTACCGCCCTCCAGATGATAGTCCAGATATTTGCTTTTGTGGCGTTAGTTCCGAAGTACCCGAGGAATGTACCTCCCTCGACGGGACTGATCTGAACAATACCGTTTGTGTTTGACTCGCAGACAACGTACATTGTTCCGGATTTATTGGCTACAATCTTTAAAGGCAGGAAGTCCTGTGTCTCACCGTACATCGCCTCCGTAGGCTTTGTGTAGGTATCTTTAAGATTTCCATCCTTATCAAATACAAAAACAGCCTTAGCGTCTCTGTCCGCCACATAAGTAGTGCGATCCTTTGTAACGTATATACCCTTGGGAGCTACAAGTATTCCTTCTCCGAAGGTCATTACCGGCTCGCCCTCCATATCGGATACCACAACTCTTGCGTTTCCGCTGTCCAATATGTATATATACTCGTCGTTTACAAGAGTAAAATCCGTCGGGGTAAGAAGGGTTTCTTCTCCGATCTTGGTTATAGTCTTGTAGGGAAGATAAGCCGTTTGTGTCTCTGTAACCGAGCCGTATCCGTCTACCGTGTATGTCTTGTAGGGCGCATCGGCAAAGGCCTGAAGGTAGCTTCCCGTAAGAACACTTCCCGCAAGTACAATTGGCAGTATCGCGGATTTAATTATTCTGATGAATCTGTTTTTCACGATTTCCACCTCTTAAACTTACTTGATTCCGGAATGTGCCATGGTGTTCATAACATTCTTCTGAAGAATGATGAAAAGTATAAGGTTTGGCAGGAACATGATCAGTGATGCCGCTGCTGCAATACCCTGACCGGCTACTGTATTGGTCGTTGTAGTTGAGGTCAGTGTGTTCATATAAAAGGCAAGTGACTTTATCGAGTCATCATTTACGTAGTAGTTCGATGTCTCAAGGTTGTTCCAGACCTGCTGGAAAACAAGGATTGCAGCCGTTGCGATGGCGGGCTTAATAAGGGGAAGAATTACTTTAAGGTAAATCTGCCATTCCTTCGCACCGTCCATGTACGCCGCTTCGATAAGGGAATCCGGCACCTGGTCCACAAACTGCTTTATAAGGAAAAGTCCAACAGGCAGTGCCAGAAGGGGAAGGATCTCAGCCCAGTAGGTGTCGATCATTCCGAGCTTATTTACAACCAGATATCTGGGGATCATAACCGCTACGGATACGAACATAAGAGCTATCTGGTTTATCTGCATCATTATCTTAGCGCCCTTAAACTTTATCTTTGAAAGAGCGTAAGCCGCCATTGTTGAAAAGAGCAAGGAACCGAATACAACGGCGACGGTTACGAAGATACTGTTGAAAAAGTACTTCGAAAGAGGAATACTTCCCGATCTTGATGCCTTGATAAGTTTTACGAAGTTATCAAGAGTCGGATGAAGAGTGATGAACTTCGGCGGGAATGCGAAAAGCTCTTCCATAGGTTTAAAGGCGTGGAAGATGATAAATATAATCGGCAGTCCGCAAAGAAGTACCATAGGGAGTACAAGCAGGTATATCTTTATCTGTCCCTTTTCAAACTTGTCAGGGTTTATTCTGTGTCCTTTATATGCCATTTTGGTACCTCCTTTCCTTAATCCTTCTCGCCAAAGAGCTTAGTTGATACGGAGCTGAATATCTGTACGATGAGCAGCAGTATTACGGAAACCGCCGCTGCGTAGCCCATCTCATATCTTATAAATCCATAATCTTCGATGTGGTTTACGATAAGCTGTGCGGAATATCCCGGAGTAGGGTTTCCGGCAAGCATCGTCGCGATCGTACCGTTTTGGAAAGCTCCGACAATCTGCATTACCGCCGCAAAGAGCATCTGAGGCTTCATACTCGGGATTGTTACGTAGATCATCTCCTGGAATCTGTTCTTAACTCCGTCGATGGCCGCCGCTTCGTAGAGGGATTCATCTACGTTTAAAAGTCCCGCGAGGATAGATAAAAAACCTACGCCCATGCTGCTCCAGAGTCCGATGATAATGACTATAGGGAGCAGGAAGTTTGCGTTGGTCAGCCAGATGACCGGTTCGTTTATGATTCCGATATCCATAAGCCAGCTGTTAAGATATCCCGTCTGGTCTCCCGTAAATAGAATCTTCCAGAGGACGCTCATAGCTACACCGGTTGTCATACTGGGTGAATACAGGATCAGTGCGAATATCGTCCTCGGTATCTTCGGAAGGTTCGCAAGTCCAAAGGCTAAGAGAAATGCCAGCACGTATCCTCCGACTCCGACTATAAGCGCGTACTTTACTGTATTGGGAAGTACGTATTTCATAAATACATCATCGCTGGTTATCAGATTGATGTAGTTTAGAAATCCTACAAACTTCGGAAACTGGATTGCGTTGAAGTTAGTAAAGGAAAGTATTACCGCCATAACGACGGGCGCTAAGATGAAGATCACAAAGAGCGCCGCATAGGGGAATACGAATACGTAACCTGATTTGTTATTGTGAGAGCGTTTTCCTACTTTTGTTTTTGACATAGCTCTAATATTCCTTGATTACCTACTAAGTTTACAGCTTAAAAACTAACATCATAATCTATCCGTCGGTTATTTATCCAGAATTGCTCTCACGGTATCAACATTGGGAGCGACATAGGGGGAGATAATATTACCATCGGAGTCGATGTAGCCGAATTCTTCGAGCTTGCGTTCGGTTTCACGGCTTACAGTTTTTACTACTTCGTCGATTCTTGAGCGGATGCTGTCTCCGTTTACAACAACATCGTTATATGCATTAGAAAGCTCTCGCTCCATCATATAGCTGCCGGGAAGTCTGGGCGCTTCTAAGATGTACGCGGACTGTTCCATGATGATGTTCTTGTCCGAGGTCGGATATGGAATCATTCCGAAGGCTTCGATGTTCGCTGTAGGCCAGATGTACTCATCTCCGTATAGGATCTGGAGTCTTTGTCCGAACTGTGCCTGAACCTCTGCTCTTGACCACCACTCTAAGAAATCCCAGGCCTTTTGTTCTCTTTCGGCATTCGATTTAAACATTACCGAGCTTTCTGCGCCGCCGGCCATATATCTTTTGATCTCTCCGGTCTCCGGATCTTCTACACCCGGAACAAGCTTTATAGCCCAGGAGTTCGCAATCTCGGGAGCTGCGTTCAAAATAAGGTTATAGGAGTTGAAGTCCGCAATTCCTATAGGCAGATCCCCGTTTCTGAAATGCTGGTAGAAATTGGGTACATCCACCGGCAAGTCGTAGAGTGTGAAAAGTTCGGTCAGCTGTGTAAATCCTTCAACTGTCTCCTCGCTGTCAACGGTTATATCGAGGGCTGTCTCTCCGTAAAGGCTTCCACCGTTTTGGAAAATAAGAGGCGTTGTTCCGTGGAAGTTTCTCATAGCCGCCATAGGTGCCGTCGGATAGTAAACATTCAGCCCTCTCATCTGAAGGTCCGGAAGCATCGCGATAAGCTCATCCATAGTATCCGGAGCTTCAAGTCCGAGCTTACTTAGGATATCTGTCCGGTAGAACATTACATAGAAGTTCATTGTCTCCGGCAGCGAGTAGAAGCCATCCCCCACAACGGAGGGAACAAGCATACCGTCCGAGTATCTGCCGAATACTTCTTTGTAATTGTCAAACTGAGTCATATCCACTAAAGCTCCGCGGATCGCAAGGTCGTAAGGAATTGAATAGTTGATTCCTGTTGCAATATCCGGCGTATCTCCCGAAGCGTTGGAGAGAATAAGCTTTTGCGCATCCGTCATAAGGCAAAGGTCAACTTCGATTCCCGTTTCGGGTGTGAACTCCTCGTCGATCATCTTCTGCATGATTTCTACATAAGTTCTCGGTCTGTTAACCCAAACCTGAATATGACTTTCGTCAGTATTGCTTGAAGAATACGACTGTCCAAAGAAGGAATTGAAAAATCTTGCTATGGACATTCCGATTCCCTTAAAGAATCCCTGGCCATTCGGAAGTTTTGCACCTTCCTGATAAATATATATGCGGTCGATCGCAAGATCGTTATCTCCGATCAGATCAACAAAGTTTGCAATCTGTGTGTTTACCGAGTTGGTACTGGTTGAGAGCTCTCCGACTCTGTATACCAGTTCGTTGGGCTCATCCGCCAGATCCTGAAGCTGTCTTGCCGCGATAAGTAAATAGGAAAATGCAGCTACGTCTTCCGCCTTTTTAGCATCCACATAACCATTAGCTTCGTCCGCAAGAGCGTAGAGCTCATCGGTCCAGCCCTGAAGCCTTTCCTGTATATCAGGAATATATCTTGTAAGTCTTAAATCTCTGTATTTATCTGTATTGGTTCCGGCAACCTTTGTTACTTCCAAAGAAAGGTCGCTGATACCACTCATTATCTCGTCTACTTTTTCAAGGGCGTAGCGCAGATTTTCGGCACTTATGGTAAGTGAAATCGTGTGCTCCCCGGGCTCTAAATATACGCTTAATTTCTCACCGTTTTCGTCTTTTAACGCTCTTGTTTTAAAATTGTTGCATGCCTCTACTGCGTATGAGTAGAAAGCTTCGTTCGGAATCTCCCCGTCTATCCTCCAGTCCACAAAAACAGGGAAGTCATTTTTCTCGGACTGTCTGTAATTCATTCCGATGTAGTAGTAACCGGCGGTTACTACTTCGAATTTGTATGTTACCGTCTGCCCCGCCTCATTGAAGGAGTCTTCATCTATAAGATTAAGGACTGTTGTCTTTACGTTTAAAGGATTGATCTTCGAAGAATACTCTCCGGTCGCATGTATCGAAGAATCGTTTCTCTCGTAGAAATCTTCCGCTTCGATGGTGATGAGTTCGTTTCCTTCCGCTTTTTCGGAGCCGGTATAGTCATCAATCTTTTTCGGAGCCTCTAATGTCAATCCTCCGAGCAATACCTTTCCTTCCTGCATAAGGAACTCAAATTCATGCTCACCTTCGGTTAATTCTATTTTTAAGGGCTGTGAGTAACGGTAGCTGGCATCCCCGAAGTTTTTATGTTCCCATTTAATATCCTTTTCGGGAAGAGCAACTATCTGGTTTCCGTATCTGTCGGTATCGACCTTTTTGGAGATCCAGGTCGTTTCGAAGACCATGCTCCTTGCCTCGTAAAAAGGATATTCTCCGTCGATCTTTACGCCGATTTCTACCGGAAGGATTGATGCGTCATAGGACAGATAATCCAGTCCGACCAGATACAAGGCCGTCTCGGGCACATTTATCTTGACCTTAAAACTGTCCCCCGCGTCGACCGTAGCCACGCCGCTACTGCCTTCGTAATCGAAACTGTCTGTAGTAAAAATAGTTTCATCTTCAAGGCAATCCGCAAAATAAAAACAGACGGTTTCTGCTTCGTAATCTTTAGCGGTATAGGACTTGCTTACACTTGTATAGTTAAACGAAAGTCTGTCCGCAGCAGCATCGGTATTTACCAATACATTTTCCACGGCATCTTCAGTCTGTCCTTCGTCTTTTGCATAAACCGGCGAGCTGCCAATGGTTAGCCCAAGTACAAGTCCAAATGATATTGCGATTGATACTGCCTTTTTAATCCTATTACGAAACATAACCGTCTCCGTTAACTCACGGGTCCGGTCCTAAACCGGACCCGTTTGTGTTTTTCTTTATACTGTTACTTCGAGATGAAGAACGCTGCTTGCGGGAATCTTGAACTTAATCTTGTTATCCTTGAAAGAAACGTCTTCAAACTTTTCTACCTTAACGGTATTGGGCTTAGCGAAGGTGTTGTGCGCATGGATCTCGCCGCCAACGATCTCGCCCTTAACGCTCCCTATCTTGCTTCCGGCGATCTCACCATCTACAGAGTATGCTTTCTTGATTGAAAGGTTGGTGACTGTGATGTGGATCTTTCCGTCCTTTCCTACAGATACTGACTCTGTAAGGTTGGGAACCATGTTCTCATCCTCAAGTCCGATCTCTTCAGTCTCAAGGAAGCTTTCAACAAGCTCTGCATCCTGATGGTGCTTGTACATATTGAATACATGGTAGGTAGGGGTCTTTACCATCTTGTCTCCTTCGGTAAGGAGTACAGACTGGAGTACGTTTACCATCTGAGCGATATTTGCCATCTTTACTCTGTCACAGTGCTTATTGAAAATGTTAAGGTTGATACCTGCAACAAGCGCATCGCGGATGGTATTCTGCTGATAGAGGAATCCGGGATTTGTTCCGGGCTCTACATCATACCAGGTTCCCCACTCGTCAACGATAAGTCCGACTTTATGCTGCTTGTCGTATTTATCCATGATTGCGGTATGGTGGTTGATAAGGTCTTCCATGTAAAGAGTCTTCTTTAAGGTCTGGTACCAGATCTTATCGGTAAACTCTGTTGCGCTTCCCTTGTTCTCCCATCCGCCGGGGAAGGTGTAGTAATGGAGGCTGAGACCGTCCATAAATCCGTGAAGGAATTCGGGAGCCGCGAAGCAGGTCTGCATAACCTTGTCGGTCCAGTTGTAATCATCTACGTTAGGTCCGCAGCAAACCTTAAAGATAGGAGCATCGGGCTTATAGTTTCTAACGTAAGTCTGATATCTGCGGTAGAGGTTTCCGTAATACTCGGGAGTCATGTTTCCGCCGCATCCCCAGTTCTCGTTACCTACTCCGAAGTAATCAACCTTCCAGGGATCCTTGCTTCCGTTTTTCTTACGAAGGTCAGCCATGGGTGATACACCTTCGAAGGTCATATACTCAACCCACTCGCTCATCTCCTGCACGGTTCCGCTTCCTACGTTTCCGTTAACATAGGTTTTGCAGCCGAGCTGTTTTGTGAGTTCCATGAACTCGTGTGTTCCGAAGCTGTTATCCTCAACGACTCCGCCCCAGTGAGTATTGATCATCTTCTTGCGGTTCTTCTTGGGTCCGATACCGTCTTTCCAATGATACTCGTCTGCAAAACATCCGCCGGGCCAGCGAAGAACGGGAACCTTGATCTCCTTAAGGGCCTTTACGACGTCCTTTCTCATTCCGTTTACATTAGGGATCTTTGAATCCTCGCCAACATATATTCCTTCATATATGCAGCGTCCGAGATGCTCGGAGAAGTGTCCCTGAAGCTCGGGATTGATGTGTCCTTTCTTGTTATTAGGATTAATGTAGAATTTAGCCATTCCTTTTCCCCTTTCGGTTAAATTATTTATTTCCTCTTCATTTTCCTATACTGTTCATTAAAAAGAAAAGCTTGTTTTGTTAAGTAAATTGTTTATCTTTTAACAATTTCCTTGTATTAGTTTACTTCTTACTGAAAAAGTTCATCATTTTCGAAGTAAATCTTATTTGTGTTTCACTTTTGAGTGAAATGCTATGCTTTTCGATGAAACTTAACTATACTGTACTAATTCCGAAATGATATTGCAACTCCTTAATCGTTTAAGTGAATTAGAAAATAAAACTGAAAAATTGTGCAATTTTACTAATAGTATTTCCCCATTGACAGTATTTATTGCACATTGTATAATTCATTTTAAGTGTTGACTTTATTATTAAATATTTCACTTTAATATTCCATTTTAATAAAGTCTTCTATATATAATTCAGAGAAAAGGGGATAAACGGTGCTTTACTTTAAGTCTTTAGTAGAAGCAGAAGAAGTTTTTAAGGCCTTG
>ODAI012027979.1_pt1 | contig 29547 bp, 29 predicted proteins | sample 1539321 | NCBI WGS metagenome assembly ODAI01 (sample SAMN02144231, study PRJEB22623) | gut metagenome | biome: sheep rumen | host: Ovis aries | place: New Zealand
CGGTGTCAGCCACACCTCCTTCACCCCAGCTTTCTCCCACGTCTGCAATATCCTCAGCGTCTCGTCCACATGCTCTACCCCGTCGTCCACGCCGGGCAGCAGATGGCAGTGGCAGTCGCGGAAACCTTCAAGGAGTCCGCTTTCACTCACCAGGATCTTTTCAGATAACAACCACATCTTCCAGATTCCTCACTCAAAGAATATTCTCCTTGATGACCTGAACGACGCTCTTCACGTCCTCATCGCTCACCATTGGACCTGACGGCAGACACATACCTCTTTTAAATAGGTCTTCCGAAACGCCGTTGACATACGCCGTACTGGTACGGTAGACAGGATGCTTGTGCATTGGCTTCCACAGGGGTCTCGACTCTATGCTGGCATCGTCCAGTGCCAACCGCAACGCCTCCACATTACGGTTCGGTTCACAGTCGGTACGTATGGAACCGCCACAGTGCAGGGTGCTGGCAGCCCCACCTACCGCCACGTTCACCGCCTCGGCGTAGGCCCGTTCCTCGTTCTTCACTCTCAACTGCTCGTCCAGCAGGATGGTGGTCAGCCAGTAGTTTGAGTCATATTCCTGACGCTCGTTGCCCGGTTGTGAATGCACCGTAATCCCCTCCACATCCTTCAGCAGTTCCGCATACAGTTCATGTACATGTTTGTGATGCTTTATATGGTCGTTCAGCACCGCCATCTGCCCACGTCCTATGCCGGCGCAGATGTTCGACATGCGGTAGTTATAGCCAATCGTCTCATGCTGGTAGTAGGGATAAGCCTCGCGGGCCTGTGTCGCCAGCCACATAATAGTATTCTTCGTCTCCTTGTCGGGACAAATCAGCGCACCACCGCCACTGGTGGTAATCATCTTGTTGCCATTGAACGATAGCACGCCGAAGTCGCCGAACGTGCCCAGCACCTGTCCCTTATACCGTGAGCCGAAACCTTCTGCAGCATCCTCAATCACAGGAATGCCATAGCGTCGTGCTATCTCCATGATACGCTCAATCTGGTACGGCAAACCATAAAGTGCCACAGGCACAATGGCCTTGGGTTTCCTGCCCGTCTTGGCGATACGGTCCTTGATGGCCACCTCCAGCAGCTCCGGATCCATGTTCCATGTGTCCCGTTCCGAATCCACGAACACCGGCTTCGCCCCGAGGTACATCACCGGGTGTGCCGATGCGCAGAACGTGAAGCTCTGCACGATGACCTCATCGCCGGGCATCACCCCGCACGCTATCAGGGCCAGGTGCACCGCTGCCGTCCCTGTGTTCAGGGCAGCCACCTCCTTTCCTCCTATAAACCCTTCCAGTTCTTTTTCAAACGCATCCACGTTCGGTCCGAGGGGTACTACCCAGTTTGTCTCGAAGGCATTCCTGATGTACTTCAGTTCTTCCTCCGTCTCACTCATGTGAGCCAGACAGAGATAAATCTTTTTCTTCATATCTTAGTTTTTTAAAATTTTTTTTGTCAGTTCGTATGCAATCCATCGACGGCTGTAAGCAGGTGCCAGCGGCCACAGCTTCCAAAAGTGCGACAACTTGATGCCTGTTGCTTCCACGTTGTGCCGCCACCCGCTGTCTCCGCTCTTCTTGTTGTAGTGTCCCATGTTGCCGCGATATCTCACAATGTCAAGGATTCGCTGGGCATAGCGACGGTCTTTCTCTGTCAGCATATATCCCAAGTCCTCTTTCGGCATCCCCAGGCTGTCTGTCAGTATGTATCCGATCGCCTTGAAAGCCCTTTCCATACCTAAATTCCGCAGGATCTCATGTATGCGGCTCTGGTCTATTTCGTCATGACAGGCATGTAGTATCACGGTCAAGTCGCACATCTGCCGGAATCCCACGCCCAGCCCCATCAGATGGCTGTATAGATGAATGAAAATGTATAGAGCATGTAGCGTTGGTGACAGCGTTCTCACCTCCATGCCGTTGACGGCTACCGTGCTACCGCCGTCCCCATCTACCAGTTGCTGCCAGTAGCGGTTCTTTTTCTTGTTGTAGAAACGTGTCAGGGCGAAGTGCCCCTCGTATGTCACCTCCTTATAGTCGTAGTGGATGTGGCAAGTCTCGTCACTGATGTCACCATCAATCCCCCACCCTTTCCTGACGGCTTCGATGGCCTTGGGAAAGTTCTCAGCGTCACAGTAGTAGTCTATGTCGCCAGCCTGTCTCAGCATCGGGTTAGGGTAATACGCTCCAACAGCCTGTCCCTTCACCACCACGAAGCTGACTCCCCGTTCGTCAAGCAGTGTCTTCAGTCGCCGCAGTCCCTCGTTCACCTCCTCGTTGCTGCGTTTCACCTTCATCATCAGCACCATAAACTCCAGGTATTGCTCCTCTGGCATTTTTATCTTGTTACGCACCAGCGCATCACCGACCAGTCCAAGCAGCCCCTGTTCCTTCCCCCCTCGCAGGATGTTTGCTGCCATCTTCGCCGACAGCTCCCCCGGCAGTTCCTCCTCATTCTGCCACAGCGCGTTACGCACTAATTTCAGAAACAACTCTATCGTGGTCATTTTATGATTTATTAGGGCTTACGAATCACACTATTACTAAGGAATAATTGCTGCGAAGTTATGTTTTCAAAGGAAATCATATTTCTTCTGACAACAGCTCATCCTTACGCTTGATGATAACATCATCATGATAATATTCTCGTCATATTCTCCGAGTTGGTTTTACCCCCTATTTCATATTCTTACCCTCACTCTCACTCAATCGAACAATTTTGCATGGATTCCCATAGGCTACACAACCATCGGGAATATCTCTCAGCACGACACTACCTGCACCTATTACACACCAACGGCCAATCTTTATGCCACTTATTATGGTCGAACCAGCTCCTATCAGCGTTCCTTCGCCTACAGTTATTAGCCCGCAAAGCGTTGCTTTAGGGGCAACATGAACGAAGTCACCTATCTTGCACTCATGGTCAATGCTCGCTCCGGTATTTACGATGCAGTGTCTTCCGATACGTGTATCAGCATTAACCACCGCATTGGCCATAATGACTGTTCCTTCGCCTACAATCGCAGTTTTTGATACTACGGCATTGGTATGTATAGCAGCATCAGCAATCTTACATTCCAAGGTATCGGCCACATGTTTCCTATCTCTATTAGAGCCAATGCTAATGATAATCTCATCAACATCTTTGGCAGAATGTCTCACGGACAGTCCTGTCATCTGTGTTATCTTTGGATTATCATCCACAAAACCGTCCACCTTCCTGCCTTGCCCCTCCAAAATCTCTCTGATTACCTTTCCGTGACCACTTGCTCCAAATAAATACATATTTCAATTTTTTCCGTTAAAAGCCTCCATGGTGGCATGTCCCTCTTCGCAAATTCCATCCCTTTTCATAACCTTGTTAATAGTCATGTAAATCACTTTTATATCCGTCAATAATGACACATGGTCCACATACCATACATCATATTTAAACTTCTCTGTCCAACTGATAGCATTACGCCCATGACACTGGGCCCATCCGCTTATTCCAGGTCTTACCTCATGTCTGCGAGCTTGCTCTGGAGAGTATAGAGGAAGATATTGAACCAACAAGGGTCTTGGACCTATCAGTGCCATATCCCCTTTCAGTACATTAATCAGCTGAGGTAGTTCATCAATGCTCGTTGAGCGAACAAACTTCCCCACCTTTGTCAGTCGATCCGCATCAGGAAGCAGATTACCATCCGCATCCATCTCATCAGTCATAGTCTTAAACTTAATCACCTTGAATATCTTCCCATCCTTACCTGGCCGTTCCTGAAAGAAGAATGCGCCAGCCCCTTTATTGGCAAAGTGTAACCATATCGTTACCGCCAGCAATATCGGGGAAATCAAAATCAATACAATCAGCGAAATCCAGAAGTCAAGGAATCGCTTGAAGAAATGCCTATACATATTTTATTATTTTTGACGCAAGCCTATATACTCCATATCCCATCATGCAGCCTGCAACATTATGGATCACATCATCAGTCTCGCATAGACCTCGTTTGAATATCAGCTGAAGTATTTCTATTGAAACAGACAGCAAAACACCTATACCCATAGCCCTTCGCCATGTCATATTCTTATATCCACATCCCATCAACAATCCCACAGGAAAGAAGAGAACGATATTCAAAATGTTCAGTGCGGCTGCCTCAATAAGATAGCTGTTCTCACCTTGCTCAAAGTAGCTTATTAATGGAAGAAGACGTATGCGGTAATCATCACCACTTTCCCGAAAGATTATGCTTGTCCCAAGCACTAAGAACACCCAATCCACAAGGAGTATCAATGTGCAACCTCGTAATCCCTCTTTCCATCCTTTACGCCATAGCAGGAATGCTGCCCCTATGCAAAAAATTGCTATAAGTACTATATAGATATATGAAGGTATTCCCTCTGCTGCACCTAAGCTAAAAACTCGCAGTTCTACCATTATCTCAGAATATCGTCATAGAAATCCACCCAGCAAGCTGTCAAGTCAGAACCTTTGAAGTCGCGTAAAGCACGTATTCTACTGTTCTCTCCCATTTTCTTAACCATATCAGGATTTTCATACATACGCTTCATGCAATTGTACAACGTCTCAACATCACCAACCTTGCAACGCAATCCTGTTTCACCATCAATATAAGCATCTACCACTCCGTATGCATCAGTACTTATACATGGAAGACCAATGCAAGCCGCTTCCAAGAGACTAGTACCAAATCCCTCACGATAAGTTGGTAATGTAAACACATCACCAGCATTAAGCACTTTCTCAGGATTTGAAGTAAGACCATAATAGTGGAAGTTTCTCCCTTCTTTAATGTTTTTATAATTTGATACTTTCCCGATATAGTTTTGTTCATCGAGACCAACCAGCAAAAGAAATACATCATCCACCTTTGCTGCTAACCTATCGAAAGCCTCATAAAGTTCACCGATACCTTTATCATGGTTCAATCGACCGAGGAATATAAAACATAATACTCCTTCCTTGATACCTACTTTAGCACGAATTTCTTTTCTTGCATCAGAATCAGGCACAAATCTTACAGAGTTCACTCCACTAATAGAACCATGCGCAAAAACAAGCGCCTGTCCTTCTTTTAAGACCCCCTCCTTTACAAGAAACGCCCTTTGGGACTTACCATCTACCATGATATGATTATCCAAACATGATATCACTTTATCAAGTGACTTCAGCAAAAGCCTCATCAGTCCAGTACTTGTAGCCCATACTTGACCAGTAAAGATATGTGTGCGGTGAGGTATGCGAGCCAACCATCCCGCTAAGGCTGAAACCAAACCAGCCTTTGGGGTTACAGAGTGAATGGCGTCAAACTTTATCTTGCGAAAATATCTGTATGCCTCCCATACAGACTTAAGATCCTTGCCGATACAAATCCCTCGCTCCATGTTAATATGACAGAAACCTTTAATCTCAACATTCGCAACATCTTCAGCTTTAACATTTCCTAAAATATAGACATCATACTGTTTACTCAGCCCATTAATATGATCACGCAGAAATGCCTGCACCGTGATGGGTACAGCCACGACAAAACATATTTTCTTTCTCATAAAAACTGTTCTATTTGAAAATTTTACGCATCATTGGGCTTTTTCTTACCCACTGATATAATGCGTTAGGTAAAAGTCCTATTATTAAGGGACGGAAACAATATATATGATAATACCAAGGAAGTCCTATCATTTTATACCCTATCCATTTTACATAAAACTCATTCCTTCTGTTCCTCCAAGTACGTCTTAAACTTGCATTTCTATCGTCACGCATCATGTAATAACTATCATGCATCTGGTATAATTTATATCCTGCAGCATAAATCTTAAACCACAAGTGATAGTCTTCAACTCGAAGTAAACGATCATCCACTGTATATCCTCCAACAGCTTTGAAGACACTTGTTCTGGCCATACAAGGCGCATGACTAACGGGACTGCGGAACAAAAAATCTTTTGCTACAATATTACCTTTTCCTATACCAACTCTAAAAATTCCATCTTTATCAAAATAAGTGCACGGATTGCTAACAACACCAAATTCAGGATGTGCATCTAAAAATTCAATTTCAACTTTAAATCTTTCAGGTTTAGAGATATCATCCCCATCCATGCGCGCTATTAATTCGGTATCAGCATATTCCAGACAATGATTTAGAGTATAGTTAAGTCCCATATTCTTATCGTTTTTAATAAGAATAATATTATTATGCTTGTCAGCATACTCTTTAGCAACCTCGTAAGTATTATCCTTTGATCCATCATCACAAAGGATAATCTTGAAGTCTTGATATGTTTGGGCATAAAGTGAATCTAAAGCCTCTGCTAAAGTTGGAGCACAGTTATATATGCCCATTAAAACTGAAATTCTTGGCATTTTATTGTTTTATTAATTGTTCATAAAAATCACTCATTGTCATTGCTTGCATTCCATAATCTTCACGACATTTTTTGTAGCATTTTAACACCTCCTCTAAAAAAGAAAAGTTCTGTTCCATATTTGCTCCAAAATTATGCGGATGCCACCAAAGGTGATATAATTCATGATGTTTGGCAGCATAAAGCATTTCTTTTTTTATTCTCCTTAATCTCAGAGGCTCTAAAAAACGAAGAGTATGCATATAGGGGCGGAGCATCCTACTAGCTGGTACATTAACAGGAATCTTATCTGTGTTAATTTCAGAATAAGGAATAGAGGTGTTCCCTCCCCAGTTAATGTATGTATCCAGCAATCGGGCCATTCTGTAATATAAAGCCAATATCCCGTTCCTTGTTTCTGCAAAGTACTTCTTCGAATTGCCACGGTAGGTCTTTATACCATGTTCAGCACAGGTCTCCAAATAATCTTCTGATACTTGATTCTTTGGAAAAACTATGCTCTTCAGTGTTATGTCTTCTCTATTTGCTATTTCTATGGCTTTCTTCAAATCTTCTTCAAATTCATCTATTGTTTGTCCTTCTTCCCAACAATAGTAATGACAATATGTATGTGTACCAATTTCTACCTGACTTGATTTCTTTAGTTTTTCTACTAATAGGGGAGAAAAATACATGTATATATATTTATCTTCAATCTTTTCTATATAATGGTCAGAATAGGGTGAATGTATTCTATTTATATAGGAAGGAATCTTTTGGGGGATGTTTTTCAAAGCATCTTCTTTACCTTCAAGCATAATCATACCTACTGTTGCTATGGTGGCGCGTACATCATACTTTGTAAAAAGATCCAACAATCTATTAATTACTATAGGGACCTGTGCAACGTTAGATATTCCATATTCCTCTGGTGATGTCCAGTCCTTACATCCCCACATCATTTCAAAATCAAGAGAAATGACTAATGATCCTACATTATTCTCCATTATCTATTCTTACAGGAATTTCTTTTATTACTTTCGCAGGAGAACCCGCAGCAATTGTCCAAGCAGGTATGTCCTTTGTTACGACAGAACATGCACCAACAATAGCCCCTTCGCCGATAGTAACACCAGGCATAACAATAGTTCCCATGCCGAGTTGACATCCTTTCTTTAGAGTTACCGGCGCATAAATATAAGGCAACTTTGTACCATTATCACCTTTCCGATATCCCTTCATATCTCTTCGATGACATAGGATTATACAATGATTTGTGATAATAACATCATCTTCAATATGAATCAGATTAGTATTGCCAACATCACAGCCAACAGAGTGACCGATACTTACATTCTTTCCTACATGACAACCCATCTTGCGCCACAATTTCGGACGGTTATAATTAAAGTCACGTGTATGAAAAAAACCTGGGTTATAAGCTTTTTTGAAATAATAGGCTGTTTTGATGGTTTTAAATACTTTTTCAATAAAGCCAAACATGGAAATCTGACCATACTTTTCTGCATCATGTATTAACCCAAGAGTGCAACATACTCGAAAAGTAAAACTTAATTTTTTTTGTATCATACTATCTGTTTAAATGAATAAATGCGTAATAGATAAAATGCATAGCAAACGTAAACCCAAAGTGAGTCAACGCCATTTTTCTAAAAACCATTTCCCTATTTCCCGGCCATGCACATCTCAGAACAGGATAGAACAAAACAACGACATACATGCCCCATGACAGAGCTGCTATTCGGTTGTTATAAGGCACATACATACAAAGCATCCATAAACTATTTGCAAAAAGATAAATACTCAGTATGCGTTCATAAAAAACATCAGCAAACTGTTTCTTTATAATTGCATAATAGCCAACAAGCACAGGCATTGCAGAATAAAGGACAAAATCTATTCGTAACCCACTCTTTCCGCCCCATTCTGTTTTGTTGCCCATCAAATATAACGCACCTTTTTCATCTGTATAGTCAGCAAAAATTGTTTGAAATACTGTGACGTGCGCAGTTGCACACATTAGACAAAAAAACCAAAAATAAAAATAAAAATAAGTATTCCTATAAAATTTTGTAAGTAAAAAGGCCACTATAAGAAGTTGCATGGCATGGTGAAATCCCCATGACACTAATAATATTGGCAGCCACACCTTCCAATTTTCATAGTAAGCTACAGCAATCATAAAGATGGCTGTAGCTGCTCCAGCTTTAATTCCATTTGTAGACGATGTAAACGTCATAAAAGCCGACAAGAAGAGTATAAACACCACCAATATATCATTCCCAAATAATTTGCGAAAACAAATATAATAACATGAAAAATATATTGCAGCAATAAGAATATAAAATAACGGATATGGAAAGTCGTTACAAGCTAAGAACATCATTAAATTATCGTATATTTTATTTTCTACTAAAAAATTGACATGAAAGGGTAATCCTTTCCAATATGAAAGATAGCCGACATATTGTGACATGTCCGCAAAGACATTACTCAAAGGTCGTAATCCAATAAAAAAAATGAAAAATATCAAAAGCCATATACACTTGTGATTTCCATTTTGATATAGTAATGCATTCTCTTGAATCTTGTAACTTGGTATCGTAAATAACACGAGTAACATTACAATTATCAAATATACATCTTGATATAACTCTGCAGGTATCATATTATCCGATCATATATTTTCCAAAAGGAAGTTTAGAAATAATCCAGGAGGTTACGTACGACAGAACACCAATAATTAACACCGTTAATGGTAATTGGATTGCATAATTCAAATTAAACTGAGCAATCCATAGTCTAAAGGGATACATAAAAAGCATGTGGATGAGATAAATGCCAAAACTTAACTTTGATATCGATTCAATGCTTTGTTTTATCAAGCCTCTTTCTGTCCAGCTGGGAAGTTTTACATTTTTCCAGAACACAAATCCGCACAACGTTGTCGCCATTGGGAATACGCAAGCAGAATTACCAAGCAGAACTCCGGTAAAACGCTTAATTAAGAATGCATAGACTGGAGATATTAGAATTGTTACTAAAAACAAGGTTATCTTAGTATTAAAATGATTAATCTTTACGTATCGATTACAATAATAGCCAGCAACGGCATACCACAGGAATCCTCCAAAATAATAAAATACATTATTGCCACATAGCAATGGAGAAGCATCTATTCCAAAAGCGTTTAAATATGGAATTATCAGAACACACGACCATAATATTAGATAAAACAACACTTCATTTTGTGTAGAGTTAGCCAACCATTTTGATATAATTGGCGCTAACAAATAAATACCTAATAATGCATACATAAACCACATCAACCCATACTGAGGAGATATCAGAATTCGTGGTATATTGTCAAAACAATCAACTGCTGGCAGTGAATTCCAAACAGAATGTTCCACAAATATGTAAATAATGCTCCAAAGCACCGTTGGGACTAACACTCTTGACAACCTCTTCTTCAAAAAAGAAATAGCATCTGTTTGGCTATTTAAAATACATGCCCCAGATATCACAAAGAATAAGATCGGTCCCCATGCCATACCAAAATAATTATCAACGCCTACCAAAAACTTACCACCTTGACCGGAATAATGTTGGGGAGCATGACAAAAGAGCACCATTATACAAGCGAAAGCTCTTAATAAGTCTATTCTATAATCTCTGACTTTTTCTATTTGCCTGTATTTCTTTTCTTTCTCCATTCTTCCTGCTTAGACAAAAGTTCATTAATTAGTTTCTCTGCCACTATATTTCCTTTAAAATTATTCGTGACAAAATCGTAACCTGCTTTGGCGATACTTTCCAGTTCTCTCTGATTTTCTTCCTTTTGATAGTATTCGACTGTTTTCTTTAGACCCTCCTTCGTGCCGTCATAAGCAATATAGTGAACACCAGGAATGAGTCCATAATCTCTATACATTGGAGAATCCAAACCAATGTATGCACTACCACAAGCCATTCCCTCTACAAAGCCAATGCCGGGAACACCAAGTATTTCTTCGCCAACCAAATGCATTTTATATTCGTTGAATTTTTCAACCATATTGAAAGAGAAATACTTCTTCTGCTTCCCTACATGTGTCCTGTTATATAGTTTTTTATATACTTTCATTAGTGCGTTATCTGATGAAAGTATTTCTTTACCAGGGTTGTCTTCTAAATAATCACTGCTGTAGCAATCAACCGTATTCTTAAAAAAATTAGGATTATCCTTCACAAATTTGCGTGCAGGTTGATCACATGGATTACCGTAAACTGAAAGAAATTCTTTATGTTTTTTATAAGTTATTGTGCCTGTCGAGAAGCATTTATTTTTACGTTCTGAAAATGGCTTGTTCTTCTTGAATCGGCTTGCAAAAACAAACGGATGTATTATCCAAGGCAAATTAATTGGATAATATTTTCTGAAGATTTCTGACGTTTTTGAAAGATTTGCCTCAGAGATAAAACAGTCGATTCTCGAATTAAGAATATCTTTCGCTTCTCCATCACGACCATGAAAGTGAAGCATACTTAATGCTTTGAAAGCATTAATATCCTTTAATCCTCGAAGTTCCTCATGACACACATTATAAGCGATAACAATATCATCTTTTCTGATTTCATTTGGATTACGCAACACTTTTATTCTCTTTCTGTCAATCTCGTTTTTTTTCAAGGTGATAGCATTTTCAAGACCAGCAAAAATATTAAGGAATTTTGTCAACAGACCATCCCCATTAGTATATAGTGAAAATCCACGGTCATTAATATAATTACAAATCTCATACTCCTTCGGATGATCCAAAAGGTAATCCAATATATATTTATGCTTCAGAGCAACAGAATATTTGAATACATAAACCATTGCTACTCTCATCAGCATCCAATCAGAGTGAAGATTAATAAAAACTATTCTTTTCATATTTGTTATTATTTAAAAACTTGTGTCATTTGAGATGCCATATGTTCTATTGAAAAATTTTGTAACCGATTATTGTCAACCCTTAATACAATTTTGCCTTTAAGAATACTATTAATTGAGTCTGCCCAAATTTCTGGTGTTTCATCCAAAGAAATATATTTGACGGCACCACAATCGCTAAGTTTGGGGATAATATCGGATGCCACGCAGGGTAAGCCTGAAGCTTGAGCCTCTATCAATACTATCCCCAAGCCTTCAAATACACTAGGCAAGAAAAACACGTCGCAACAATGCATGATTTCTGCAACATCCTTCCTTCGACCCAAAAAATGTGTTTTATTGAGTATTCCGTAGGAATTTAGCCTTTTTTTTACTTCATCTTCCATCTTGCCAACACCAACCCAGATTAAATCTATGTCATTTCTTTTTTTACAAATACTATTGAATACATCACAAAGAAACAAAGGGTTTTTTTGAGGAATAATTTGTCCAACCGTCAATATATGATACCGTGCTTGTATTACCAAAGACTCTTTTAATGATTTTATATCTACTTTAGCTTTAAATCGATTCAAATCTATACCATTATATATTACAGAGGGGTATTCATTTTGATGCCAATCATGGTTTCGATATAAAAAGTTCATAGCCTCTTCGGAACACCCACATCTTCTGTTGGAAAAATACCAACACATCCAACGCATAATTCCTTGATACAAGGATATTAAAACCGTCTTACCTTTAATTACCTCTTTTTGTTGTTGCGTATTATGAGAATGACAACATCGTATTGGCACACCAGCTAACCATGCAACAAACAAATTTGGACCGTTAAATAAATCTATATTAGTTTGAAATACATCATATTTCCCCTTCCGAAGAATCTTATATAACATCCAAAAATGTTTTATTATACTTATGATTCCGGACAACGGCGACGTATGAATAATATGGGCGCCTGTTGCTAATACATCAGGTTCGCGAACGAGACTCTCTGGTTTGTTACTTGGATTAACTACGGTTATTTCAAATTCTTCTTTACTTATAGATTTGCATAGATTTACCACAAAGGTATCGGTTCCGCCTCTTGCCAAACCATTCTGAAGAATACAGACTTTCGTTTTGCTCATTTTCTTGTATATTTCAACAACTTACCTAATGCATAACAGTATGCAAGCGCATAGGCTGTCACGATTTTATTAAAACTAACCAACCCACTTTTTCGTATCAACGACAAATGATTCCTAACGTTTCTCTGCCTCTCCTCAATATGCTCATCATACGGATATCTGGATAAAGAAGCATAATAGAGTCCCCACATATCTTCTATAGCATAGCGGGCTTTGGCAATGTCAAGATATTGTGGCCACTTTTCAGCTGTTTCTGCTGTGATTGTTCGCCATACTATAGAACCGCTTCCTTTCTTTTCAGGTGTCCACTTTTGATGCGACAAACTATTTTCATTCATTCGATAATGGTAAAATTGATTTGCTGTGAGCACCACTCTCTTTACCCTTTGCAACACATGCCATATAACCAGAGCATCCTCCCCGTAGGATATTCCACAATGAAATCTCACATTGTGTAATAAGCTCGATGCAACGAGCTTATTCCACAATGAGCCATTAAAAATTATATGCTTAAGGAAATGGCAGATAGCTTCTTCTTGTGACCATGTGTCAAATTCCACTTGGTCTTTTACACATACTCCATCATTCTTCACCATATCGCAATTTACAATGTCGGCATCGTTTTCTATTGCTAACTGTAGCATTGCCTCAACCATATCTATCTCAATCCAGTCATCGGAATCTACAAAGAGGATATAATCACCTTTTACTTTTTCAAGAAGATTATTACGAGTAGATGCAACCCCCTGATTATCCTGATGATAAATCTCTATGCGAGAATCTCTGGATGAATAGTCCTGTAGGATTCTCCATGTATCATCTTTTGAACCATCATCAATCAGCACAATTTGGAGATTATTATATGTTTGATTAATAATAGAATCCAAACACTGTGGAAGATACTTTGCCACATTGTAGCATGGAGATAGTATGGAAACTAATGGTTCTTCTTTCATTATTATATAGTCTTTGATACTAAATCTTCTATACTATCCACTATCTTTTTCAAAATCCAACTACAAATATATGTAAGAAGGATTGTCCAGAGTGTGATGATAAAAATATTGTTGGACACCAAAATGAATGGCTGATAAACAGCTCGAACATTTGTTGTAAAAAACAATGCGTGAAAGAACCACATATAAACACTGAGACTACCCAGTGAGGTGAGTATCTTCGAAAAGACTGGTAAATTGCATGAGTTAAATATAATGAGAATGCCTAGAATGGTAACTGTGGCGTGAATAACATACATATTAAAACCAGCTATAGTTCCACAGACAGCTCGACCGATAAATGCTACGACAATGAGTACAAAGCCTATCAATGCCATTAACCAATGGTGTGGAATATTAATCTTTTGGAACACCTGCTGTTTGGCGAAATAGTATCCAAGGAGCACAGTCGGCATAAGCATGCAATTGTTAAACAAAGAATATAACCACTTGTTAGTCTCCCATGTTGGTAGAGAGTGAACACAAACTTCCAACAAATAAAAAACAATGGAAAATCCTATTGTGGAAAGTATGGGATTCTTGTCTAACCAACGACTTATCAATGGAAGTACGATTATACAAAAGATATAAAAAGATACAAACCAACTGTACCAGTTAAGACTCTCAGATACTCCAAAAAGGTTCTGAACAAAATCCTCTAATCCGTTTTCTATTAAGGTCTTACCCCCCCCAGCCAACAAAATAGATGGAATTGTAATCACGATGAGTATCAGCCAAAAGACCCTTAAGAGTGACCAAATGTGCTTAAGACTATAACGCCAATCCTTCACTTTGGCAAAGGCATATCCATAGCCTACCATAAACGTGAAAATGCCAACACAAAGTTTAAATGATGGATGTAGGAATCCTAAAATAGGATATGAGTCCATAGTCCGAATAGGCACATCGTATGTTGCACCACTACCGCCGCAATGAAGAATCATCATCATTAAGATGGCTATTCCCTTTATTATCGACGTTTTATCCTTACCAAAGGCTAATGCTACTGTATTCATATCAAATCTAAGTCTCTATAGTTAGAACCCATAAACGGACGGAATATATGTTTGTCTAACAGCATGGCATACACTATATGAGAAAGATACAAACCTCTTTGCCCAGCATAGCGCTCATAATACTTACAGAAGATATGAGCATCTTCGAAGCAATAGCCTCCGGCATTGAAGTAGTGGTCAATGACACGCTTCTCTATCGTATTGGTAATATACTGCATATCATCAACAGCAACATAACTTTTGTGTTGGGGATTAACTTTAGTAAGTTTTTCTAAGGGATACACTACAATGCCATTCTGCGGAAAAATATCCGCTGAAAACATACTGTCTGCATCTTTAATAAATAATGTGCCGCTTATATGCTCCTGACAAATTGTTTGATAAACAGTTTCTGATTGTGAGGATGTTGGTTCATTGAGTAGCACTATTCGAGCTTGTTTAAGCCCCACCCTATCTAACTGTACACGCAGCATGGATGCTATTCCGTATTTTTCGTCATGCTGTCGAAGTATCGTGAAGTATATGCCCGTAAACTGTCCCGAATTGATATTCAATACGGCTTCTATACAGTTCGCTAGTCCTCTCTCGCTTAATCGAAAGATTGGAGGAATCTGGTCATTATAAATATCTTTATTTGCCGCTGCCGGCACAATCAAACTAAAACTCATGGAGTAACTGTTTAATGATACGTTTAAGATAATCTATGACTTCTTTCTCGTGGGCATACTGTAATACCCTCAGGAAGTTCATCAGTTGGAATACAGCATAGTGCTGATACCATTCAAACTGTGAAGCATATTTCACTATCTCACTGTCAACCTTGTCTGCAACTATCTTTAGACGCAATCTGTCATATTCGCCAGTAAACATCAATTGTGACCATTGAAAGGCGGAATCCTGACGTATCTTGACTATATCTAACAATGGTGACTCTATGAAAGAATCCAAGAAATCTATAAGATAATAGTTATTACCGTTGAATAATATATTGGAGAAAGTGAGATCACCATGACACTTTCCTACAGGAAGTTCTATGTCTGTTACGTTAGTAAAAATCTTCTCAGATTCTCCTAGAATATCACGGATCTCATTATCATCTTTCAATGCTTCATTGGCTTTTGTTTTCTCTGCGACATCTGCAAACTTAAGTTTTAAGATATCCGCCTTGACAGTTTGTAAAGATGAATGTTTTATCTCATAGTCCAGAAATAACTTTAGAGCTTTGCAAAAATACGCTATCTGCTCAAATCCCGCATACTCAAAATAGCCAACAAAATTCTTTGAATATACATACTCCATCTTCACCACGACAGAACGCTCGTCCCTGTGTACATTGACTATCCTGGGAATTCGAATATGCTGCAATTCCACCGTCGCTGCATCCTGCTGCTTCTGAGCTTGCAACTGTAGCCTAGAAAAATATTTCGGGTCAGTAGTGCTTTTATAGACGAATAGCTCATCGTTTTCACGAACTATGTCTATTTGGCACCCAGAATGTCCTTTTACTTCTATATCCATTTTTATCTTTTGAAATCTTCTTTAGTCACCACCAAAACATGCGCACCCGACGCTCTGGCAGCTTCAACACCAACCTGACTATCCTCAAAAATCAGCACCTCATTGGGTTCTACATTTAATGCATCCATAGTCTTGAGATAAATCTCTGGTGACGGTTTACCTTGCTTGACATCTACTCCGGCATAAATCAAATCGAACATGGAAGCCAGTCCAAGATAGTTCACAGCGTTCATCAAATTCTCTCTCCTTGCTGTTGAAGCTATAGCAGTCTTACCACCCATTTTTTGAAAGCTGGAAATCAGTTCTATCAATGCTTTATTAGGAAGCAGATATTGAAAGAAATTCGGATACTGTTCCTTTTTTACTTCCTTAATGACATCAGCTGTCTTTTCATCAAAGACACCCGTTGCCGTCATCAATCGCTCAAAACGGTAGCCAAAGCATTCCCTATACTTTTCTGCCGTAATGTCCAGACCTACAGATTGGTACGCTTTCTGATAAGCTCGAAGATTAGCCTCAAAGGTATCTACAAGTGTTCCATCAAAATCGGTAATTATTGCTTTTATCATAAATAATGTACAGTCCTTAAAACTTTATTCAGGGTAATTGACAACAAATAAGAAATTATAACTAAACTGATATATAGGATTATTATATTATTCGTCCATATCGGACTATTTTGAAAATATTCTTTTGTTGCAGTACTGAGCGGTATTGCATGTATAAACCACATAAACAGAGAATTCCTTCCTAAACTTGATAAAGTAGTTGAGAAAAGAATTCTGCCCCCCCCCATACAGAGTTGTCACTGACAATATAAATAGAGGCACAAATACTATATCTGTACTAATACCAAGCTTTCCACCAGAACCACAACGGAGAAGAACTAAAATAATAAAGAGAAATCGCCAGAAAACGAAGTTATCTGATAATTTAGATAATTTATTTAATATTTGAGTCTGCGCACACACATATCCAATTGCAAGAATTGGAGTGTAAAAGAAACACTGGCTAATAGCTCTTAACATGTATTGGCTGCTTTCCGTGAAATATGATATTATACAAGAAAATGCAATAAGAATAAATAATCTTCTCCAAGTATCATGCTTTAACAATCTTGAAATAAAAGGAAGTGCGAAAAGAGCATAAATATAAAAATAAACATACCAATTCCCTAAATTATATTGAGACATTAGTCCAACAAAATTTAGTAATGTCACAGACATATCGTAGCTAACATTTGCAATATAAGCTATTGATATGGTTACTAACAATATTAACCAATAACATTTTAGTAGTCGCCATATGTGTTTAAAAATATAACGAAAAGTTAACTCTTTTGCATAAAAAGTCCCATAGCCCACAAAAAAAGTAAACAAACCAACACACATTTTCATTCCAATTTGAAGACGAATAGAAAATATATTCGTAAGTATCTCAGGTTGATTCACGTAAAGCTCTTTAATCAATACATGATGTGCAATCATAAAGAGAATTGCATAACCTTTTATTATTTGGGTTGTGTCTTTACTCAAATAGTTATTTAACTCCATGGGATTTCAACTATAGATATCGTTTAAGTTCTTCTGGAGTACCATAACTGTAATACTCCTCCATTGTTGCCAATTGAACCTTCTCCCCTTCAGCTAGGAGATAATTATATAGCAATGAAACATAATACTCGGGCTTCTTGAATTCAGGTTCATTGAGCAGTTGGTGAGCAACCTGCTTAAACCGGCGTCCGGTAGAGAAGAAATAAGCACCGCATAAGGCATGATTGCTGATTACTTTCTTTTCTGCAGTTCGTATTACATAACCGTCTTGACCAATTGCCGCATAAGAATAACGAGGCTCATTGCTCTCGAAACTAACCAAAGCACCTCCATTAGCCTCTTCGAAAGATTGAGAAAGAATGCTCTTGATTATCTCTATGAACTTCTTACTGCGGAATTCAAGATCACAGTCCATCACGATAACAGCATCATCGTCAGCGATGACGGATTCTGCCATCAGGCAAGTCTCGACTGCTCCACGGGTAGTTTTCAAAACAGAGAAAATGTTTGCTTCCGGTAGGAAAGACTTGATGCCTTCGTCTATCTTATATTCATCGATATGTTCCTGACGAACGATAAAGGAGTACTTCATGTCGATGCCATCTGCACTGACACTACTTATAGCATGCTTGAACAATGGTTGTCCATGCAAGTCTATCAATGGCTTGGGGGTTGTCCACCCCTCTTTTCTGAAGCGGGATCCTTCGCCCGCCATCGGCATGATAATATGTAAGGGGCGCATATATATTACAAATTTAATGCATTAATAATAAACTGTCTAGATTCTTCTTGAAGTTCTTTCCTCTTGGTATTCACTGATGTCCAATCTATACTTTCCATAAGATTCACATTTTTGATGCTATCTGATGTTATCATACGATGTTGTAAATTGAACAAAGAAAGAATACTCTCAAATCGGGCTTTTCCTCGTCCTTCATTAACTACAACCCAAAAAGGTTTATTAAAAATGATACTAAATACTGTTCCGTGGAAAGAATCTGTTAATATCATTTTCGCTTCTGCAAAAGCTGACAGCCAATCTTCTACTGGAGGATAAACACACTTCTCTATATCTTCATATAGATTGTAAACATCATCTTCTAATTCTGGCATTGACTCAAATGGGACAAAAGAAGTCTTTTTGGCTATTATATCAATAATTCTCCTTTTCTCCTCGCTCCTATCGAGAATATAGCAGAATAAGTCTCCTCTTTCTTTTTTTGATGTTATAAGTTTAATATAATCTTCTTTTTCCAATAACAATGTTGGATCTAAAGTCTGTGTGGCTTCTACTCCAAAATGCTCTTTGCAAAGTTTGATTGCAGAAGATTCTCTCACAGATACGGCATCAAAACGCTTCAATAAAGAGCCACACTCTTCTGTCATTTCCGGTGGGAAAGTCCACTCGTCTCCACCAAATGATGCTGCATAGCTTATTCTCTTAATTTTACTCTCCTTAGGAAGGAAATCCAAAAAATAATTGGGTTGGCAAGGAGAATAGTAGGGACGCCATACTTGATCACTACCGACAATGATAGCATCTAACTTGTTTTTTAGGACAATTTCCCTAAGTGTTTCTGTACTATAACAATGTTCTGAACGAGGGCAGATATTCTTTTCAATAAAATTATATGTATACTTTGCTATATAACCACGACGTTTTTTATCTACCACGTAGTGCCATGAAGAACGCCTGCCAAGTAATAGTTTTACAATATGTTTAACATAATATACACAAGCTCCCCGAAAGGTGTATCGCCTATTAAAATCCCTTTGCAAGACCACGGTTTCATGCCCCATACGTTGTAAAATTGTTTGCAGAGCATAGCATTGAACCAAACCGCCATAGTTGGTGTACAATGGTTGTGTTAATATTCCTATTCTCATGCTCATTTATTTGTGTAGGCTGTTTAGCAATTTTGCAACAGCTATTTTTATTCTCAAAGCCAATGGATCTTTCGTTAGTCTTTTGGTCACAGAAATAACAGATTCACCTTTCCCAATCCTTGCGAAGAATTCCGTACGTTGTGGGGGTGTCGGTGCACTTTTAATTATTGCTGCGTTATATTTGGCTATCTCTGACACATCAAATTCCTTGATATAAGTCACACCTGCGTTTAAACATGCCTTCTCTCCTTTATCACTATGTATCAAAACCAAAGATATACCGCCATCTTGCTGCACATCATCCGAGTTGCCAAGAAGGGATTGTCCACCCCAGAAGTCCCCCAATGTGATATCCGCCATTGAGTTCTGGAGTTTAGAACTGCACTGATAGCATGATGGACGGAGCGTTAAATTATGGATAAATGCTCTCATCCACGGATTGTCATCGTGGTACTGGCTTGCTATCTTTCCGTCAGCAAAACCTATGGTGCAACTATAATTCCTCCAACCACTACATTTATCTCGTAGATTGATGGCAACAATATCTTTCATGTTTTCCTTCTTTTTTCTGCATTCCTCCTCAAGATACTTATCCCATAACGAGGCAGACGGAACACCATGACAAACACAAGCTACAGTCAACAGGTTAAGATAATCCTCTCTTAAAAACAGTTTTAATGCATTGACATCGCAAGGCAAACCACTAAAGAGAACTTTGCGACCTTTTTTTAGATTCTTCTCAATATCATAGAATATACCTTCGTTCGCAGCTTTCACGTACTTGGCTCCGCGGAAGGCCTTTAACTCGTCAATATGCTCTGCAACAGAATAAACAGTTTGCCAGTTATCACCCCATTTCACACCATACACAACGCCACCAGTTTCAATGACTACTGTTGCGAGCATAGTAAATACGCCACCACTACTGCTTGACAGCCTGACATCTTTATCGTCATTCTTAGCAGCAAAGGCCTTTACAGGTTCGTCATTTGTGCAGATATTCAGTTCAGGGCATACTTTCTCGCACAATCCACAGTCAACACACACATCCATGTTGACTTGCGGGTAGAAAAACCCCTCTTCATCTTCCTTCATAGTGATGCACTGCTTGGGGCAACGTTGGGCGCAAGCGGAACATCCGCAGCAGTTATGTTTGTCTAAAAAATTAATCATTTTTTAATGCAAAATCGCTTTCTTGACAGAATAAGCAGTATGAAGAAGTGGAAGCATGAACTTCTTAACTTTTAGCTTCTTTAGAAGCCCTTTGTACCAGTCACATCCTCCATATCGTCTATCAAACTCCGTCAGACTTGATCCATATAAACCATACAATTTATTTACAGCTGCTTGGCGGAATAGATCATTTTCCATCTGTAGGAAAACATCCTTTATCTGCTGATTGTCCAGGTCAACAGAGATGGCAGATTGGATTTTGACAAAGAGATAAGTTTCCCAAAATTTATAGTGCTTCTCTGCATCGCCCTCAAAATGGCTCAGTGAATTATTCAAGATGCGATACTGCGAGAAGGTCTCATTGATAAACCCGTATTTACCTACCATCAGCATGGCTACATTGAGGATAGTCCCTTCACCGAAATTCCATGATTCATCAATTATCTCAGGATATTTCTCGCACCCTTCAAGATATTCTTTTCTACGGAAACAATTCGTACTACCTAAAGGGTAAAATGGAAATTTCTGTGTCAAAAAGTCATATACGGCCTGTTTACCAGACTCATGAAGCAAAGGCGAATCCCAACCAAGTTTTGTTGCTATTGTTTCTTGTTTGTTATTGTCAAACTGAGTAAAACCTGCATGCAAAATTGAGACATCCTTGTGTTCATCTAAGTAATTGATATATTTCTGGAACACATCTGTACGGAGGAAAAGGTCATCACCATCAAGCGTAGCCACATACTCTCCTTTTGCCTCTCGGATGGCATTCACATAATTGCGAGTGACCATCATGTTCTTATCATTGAAAATAAGTTTTATACGGTTAGGGTATTTCTCTTGTAACTGTTTTAACACTTCTCTATTACCGTCATTGCTACCATCGTCTGCAACAAGTATTTCATAATCAAACGAGCACACTTGAACTAAAGCAGACTCTACAGTCTGTTCTATATACTGTACCTGATTATATGTCGCTATGACAAGTGATAGCTTCGGGTTCTTAACAAGATGGTCACTTTGAATAATCATAATTATAAAAAACTATTTATCAATTCAACGACCTGTGCAACCTCATCGAGTGTGATTGCTGGACCAATAGGCAAACTGAGTTCTTCGTCTGCCAGCCTTTCTGTGATTGGTAATGAAAGCTGTGGAGTATTCCAAATCTCCTTGGAATAACACTCCTGCTTGTGCGGAGCAATCGGATAATGACAAACTGTTCCTACTCCATTCTGTTCTAAATAATCGTGTAAAGCATCGCGCTTGCCACTACCAACCAGAATCGGGAATAGGTGATAGGCATTCTGCTCATCTGGAAGCAGGTCTGGTATTGTAATCAATGGATTATTGATATTTTCATAGTAATAATGAGCCACCTCTTTACGGTGGGCATTATCCTTTACAAGATACTTCAACTTCACATCCAGGACAGCAGCTTGTATCTCGTCGAGACGACTGTTGCGCCCTGCATACTTGAATACATATTTCTTTTGAGAGCCATAGTTGGCTAATGCACGAACTGCTGCAGCTAACTCTGGATCGTTAGTGGTAACAGCGCCTCCATCACCAAGTGCGCCAAGGTTTTTACCAGGATAAAAACTATGACCAGCAGCATCACCAATAGAACCGGTTACACGACCGTCTGTATGCTTACACCCGTGTGCCTGTGCATTGTCCTCAACCAGCTTGAGATTATACTTCTTGCAAAGCGTACCAATCTTATCTGAATAGGCATTGCGACCATAGAGATGAACGATAGCTATCGCCTTAGTCTTAGGCGTGATAGCAGCCTCAATGAGGTCATCATCAATCTCCAGCGTATTGAGCTTCGGCTCTACAAGTATAGGTTTCAAGCCATTTTCCGTGATTGCAAGTATGGTTGCGATGTATGTGTTTGCCGGCACGATGACCTCATCGCCGAGCTGCATTACCCCCATCTCAATGTAGGCGCGGAATATCCAAATAAGAGCATCCAGACCATTGGCACAGCCAATGCAATACTTTGTTCCTATGAATTTGGCATAGTTTTCTTCAAAGCGTTTGTTCTCTTCGCCTTGAAGATACCAGCCGTTATTTACAACTCTAGTTACTGCCTCATTAATCTCTGCTCCATGAAGAGCCGTAACATCTTTTAATGAAAGAAATGGAATATTCATATTATCGCTTTATTATTCTAGTATATATTAATAGTTTTAAATCCATGTACTGATCAAGTTTCTTATATGCAAATAATGAGATTCCTATAGTAGCAATTAAATCAAAGGGAATCAAGATCCCCCAAGAAGATTCATAATTTGTATTAATATAAATCAATGCAACAAAAAACACCAAACCCACCAACAAATATAACAAAACATCCCTACTATATTTTATATTGTATTTATACTTCATATAAATCGAGTCTAATAATATAGCTAATGCATGATTGATTATCATTGCGATACCAAAGCCCGCAAGCCCCCATGCCTTATAACACAAAATATTTACAAGCAAATATTTTATGAAAGACCACACTGATAATATAAAGTAAACTTTAGTATCTCTTTTGGGAACAAAAAGACATCCCATCGCCCAATCGGCACTTTGGAGAAATGACCCAATAGCTCCCCACATAATCATTGTTGTGATAGGATAGAATTCCGAAGTATACAATATATAAACCAACATTTTTGAGAAAATGATAAAAACAGTCAGTATTGGCAGTAAAATCATAGTAGATATGCGAATCTGATTATTAATAACGTCTTCACATGACTTGTTATCGTCAATAACAGCACTTAGACGAGGAACAAAATCAGAAGACATGGCAGAAAAAATCATTCCAACATAACCATTAAGAATCGCAAAGCCAGCAGAGAAAAAGCCGACCAGCTCGACGCCTCCGTTTTCGGACATAAATATTCTTATATAGTAGGAAGATATTAGAGGAAACACTTCTGCTGCTGCGATTGCAATTCCAATCTTTAGGATATCAGAGCTAATACTTTTAAATTCCTGACTACCCACTTTTACTTCGGATATCAACAACTTCCTCTGATAATAATAAGATACTATGAAAGTAGACAAACTTAAAAGTATCAGGACAGGAACAATTGCATTAACGCCCCAAATGAAATATAGCGGTATCGTAATGAACAGCGATATTAGATTGCCTACGATATTCGCCTTTGCATACATTTTTACTTGCCTACATCCCTTAATTATCATCTGATTCCCTGCAGTCAATTGCGTCAACAAGAGAGAGATGGACAAAAAGCAAAAGCTCCACTTAAAATCCTCATTTCCAAATGCCAACAAACTAAGTTGCTTGCAAAACAGTGCACATAGGACTGTTGCTAATAAACCTGTACACCACAACAATCGCTTTAAGACATACAGCACTTTACCCAGCTGATCTCTATTATCATCTTTATATGCTACCGCAATGTTCTTCATTGCGCTAATAGTAAGACCACAATTTGTAAAGCCGGTTATCGTAGAAGAAGTGGAAGTTAACAATCCGACAATTCCCATACCAGATGGTCCCAACAAAATAGATACCACCTTGTTGCGGACTATCCCTATGAGGATATTAAACAATTGGACACCACCCAATATGCTTGTAGCCTTAAAAATGCTCCTGTACTCGGAAGATTTATTATCAGATGATTCCATGATATTCACATGCTTCTTTAATACTATCCATAGGAATATAATAAGAACAATGAGAAGGGTTTATCGACGCTTTGTCATCTCTGCCTGTAACACATATCAAATCAACGCCGAAATGCTGAATCGGTAAACACATATAATCCTCAAATTGACGTTGAAAATTACAAAACTTTATTACTTTTGTGCCAGGGCGACAGAAGATGAGATTGGTGAATGCACTCCCACCTGGCCCGACAATATAATCAGCAGACATGAACATCGTTATTTTCTCTTTCAAAGAAAGCTTGTGTGGCTCTACGAAAAGGAAACCTAAATTCTCAAAGTATTTTTCAACTTCATCCCCATTTAACAGTCCCTTACCAAAACCTCCTCTTCTAGCTAAGAATAATCTTTTGTAGCTGGAATTAACAGTAATACCAGATTGCAATGGTTCTACAATTTCTTTTTTCACAAAATTCGCTGTTGCCTTGGGTATTGTTGAATCGCCGACTGAAACACTAACTTCGTGGTCAGTAAAAGTTGTTGGTCGTTCTATGAAATAAAGCACTTTTGCCTTTATTGCTTCATCCTCGGAAATTTGATAAATATTTACATTATATTTCTTCAAAATGCCGTTCACAATCTCTTTCAGCTGATTGTCAGTATATTCTGGAATTATAAGCGTAATCTTCTTCTCGCTATCTTTAATCGCATCTTCAAGAACGCCCAGTTTGGGTAAGTATTCTACTAATGCATGAGCCCAAATATTATCACAAACACCAATCATTGAAAAAGCAACATCTATCTCTGTTACGCGTCTAGGGTTCTTTAAACATAGTATACCCTGATGCTCACATAGACCATCTGGCGTTATTCCCGTGATTCTATCATAAGTAATATTATGATTATAGTTATACTTGAAGTATTTGGGCCAGACAGCATTACCATCCTTGGTTAGAACTACATCGGATTTAAAAAAAATCATAGAATCATGGAACTTCCACAGAGCAATTTCAGGATAGTCAATTTCAAAGGTCCCCCTAATAAAGTCTAAAACAGGGGGCATTTCGAATTTCTCCCTCGTATGAGGGCTAAAAACACAGACTTTAACGCCATCAACTTCTGGCCTTTGTATTTTTGCCTCTAATAACCGGCCTGTTTTTAGTTTTTTATTGTATATGTATTGTTTTACGCATTGATTTACCTTATGGTATATGACTGATATTTTCGCCCTCAAGTTCATAGTTCGAAATTTAAGTATTTAATGTAGTAGATTGCTTTTTTTTCTAGTTATTTCCAACGACCATCTATTTCTTTGACAACTATATGCTCTCTATTAGAAATCATATATTGGTAAATAGTATCGATAGAATCCTCAATAGGTATCATACTAAACGGATAATCTACAGTAAACGAACTTATATCGCATGTATATTCTTTGTTAAACCCTTCTTGCTCAAACAGAACATTCTCTTTTAAGCAGCTTTTATTGAGGATAATATTAGCAATTTCTGAAAGCTTATATGGCTTTAGAATTGCTATATTATAGTCATGTCTGCTCACTTCGTGTTCAAACAGGTAGTTGATTGCTTGGCCAACATCACGAATATCAACCCAACTAAACAATACGTCGCGTTTTAATGTCAGTGGCAATCCCATCACAGCTTTTGCACACAAATTACAAACAACATTCTTCGTATAGCGTTCATAAGGATTCAACGTACCAAACATGCGTAAGTTGTAAATATTTTTACTATTACGACAATACAGGTTCATGAGATATTTTCCGAACCCATACTTATCCTTAGGAATACTCTCGCCAAACTGTTCCTCTTTGATATTGGCAATTGGTCTGGACTTGTCATATTCAGCTCCACTGCCTAAGTAAACCATCTTCTCGAATTTCTCACTTTGTGAAGCTAACGCGAAATACATTCTCAAATTACTCTCAAGTTCCTCATCCACCATGTGAGTGGTCTGGCTGATGTTACTGCGATAGGTAGCACAATGAACCACAAAGTCAATATGATGCGCATCAAAGTAAGAACGGACTGCGGCATCATCTGTCAGATCCAATTCCTTACTGCTTGGAGCAAGAATAACATAGTCGTTCTCCAGATACTCTCTAATAAAACGACCTGTTATTCCTGTTGGGCCTGCTCCAGTTATAAGTACTGTTTTGCCTTGATTGGCCATTGTAAAATTATTATTTCCTTAATTCATTTAAAATAGCATCAATCTCTTCTCTCTCCAAGAAAGGACGCATATCTTCCAGTGGTCTGGACTGCATTTGCCCCTTCTCGTTCTTGAAGCTTGCCTGACGAGGCTGTATTGGCTGTACTATGGATACATTCACATCACAAAGCACTGGGCCATCATAATTCAAGGCTTCTGCTACCACACCTTCAATTTCGGAATTCTTATTAATAGAATAGGTCTTGATGCCGTATGCTTCTGCCACAGCCTTGATGTCTCCAAGCTCCAAATTGGAATCGCTGTTACACCCAACAAAATGTCCTTTAAATACATTCGTTTGCGTAGAAACAATCGTCGCATAGCCATGATTATTCAACACAAAAATCTTAATTGGAAGATTTAGATGCTTAACAACGGCAAGTTCCTGAATATTCATCACAAAACCACCATCACCATTATTGATTACAATTTTCTTTCCAGGATAAGCAATAGCAGCACCAATAGCAGCAGGCAATCCATAACCCATTGATGAAAGACCTTTAGTAGCAATGACTCGTTGACCTTTTTTCACCTGGAACGCATGGATGATGGTATCCACGCACGTTCCGGCACGTCCGCCACAATAGACATCATCAGCATTCATCTGCTTTGAGAGCGATTCCACAAACAAGTAAGAGTTGGCTGGTTCATCAACCTTGCGCCATTCATCATTGATATTGGGGAACTTAGCAACAACATCCTTGCAAGCCTTAATCCAACTCTGGTGGTCTGAGATTTTTACTTCCTGTTTAAGCATCTGTTCAATGAAATCCTTCACATCACATTCCACCTTCAAATAAGGATGTAACTTGACTTTATCAAGTTCTGCAGGATCAATATCAACCATCACCATTTTGGCATCACGAGCATAGTCATCATAATTGAAGCCTGTTTGCAAAGATGCCAAACGTGTACCAAAGGTTACCAACAGGTCACAACTTTGGATAATAAAGTTTGCAGCACGCTGGCCGATGCCACCTGGCCTACCCATATATAGAGGATGGCCATTCCAAATGATGTCAATGCCGTTCCAAGTGGTCATAACAGGAATGTTGTACTTTTCAGCCAACTGTACAAAGGCATCAGAAGCATTGCTCATATAGACACCACCGCCACCATAGAACACAGGACGCTTAGCTGTTTCCAGCAACTTTACCACTTCATCTAGGGTCTCTGCCTTAATAACAGGCTTCTTGTACTCGTCTTTATAAGATATTAGAGAATCTTCCTCAACAAAACTTGCCTGAACATCCAAAGGTACGTCTAACAAAACTGGGCCGGGTCTGCCTTGGCGAGCAATAGCAACACACTTCTCCAACTCGTAGCGTACCATTTGTGGGTCTTTTAATTTAATCGCATATTTGGTAATGGATTCCACAATAGGAATAACTTCCAACTCTTGCACCCCCATTGAGCGTACACCTGTATTCTCCAAAGAGTCAGCCCGTTTTACCTGACCACTGATAACAAACAATGGCGTAGATTCAATCCAAGCTGCACCAATAGCAGTTACGGTATTTGTAACACCAGGGCCTGTGGTAACAATAGCAACGCCCAAGTCACGCTTACAACGAGCATAGCTTTCAGCAGCCATAGCACAAGCCTGCTCATGAAGGCAGCAAACGTAGTTCATATCTGGATGGTTTCCTGCAGAATCATTCAAGTGCATTGCACCACCACCAACCAGCATGAAGCAGTCCTTCACGCCTTGTTTGACAAGAAAGTCTATTATATAATCTGAAACCTTAATCATTAAAGAAACACTTCTATCTCGTCCACACAAATATTATATACTTCTTCATCCTGATAACGCTTGTACCAATCTGCCACCAAGTCGATAGTCTTTAAGACATCCAAACGAGGCTTCCAACCAAGACGTGTCTTAGCCTTAGTAATGTCAAGCATCAATAGATTAGCCTCATGCAAAGCATTTGGATCTGAAACATCTTTCAGTTTACCCTTGCCAAAGCTCTGAACTAACTTGGTTGCGACCTCCCATACGGTAGATACCGAATCAGCTTCAGGTCCAAAATTCCAACCCTCGCAATACTCAGTAGGACGTTCCCACATCTTCTGAACAAGGAGCATGTAACCGCTCAATGGTTCCAACACATGTTCCCAAGGGCGAACTGCCTTCGGGCTACGGATGTCAATGGGCTTTCCTGCCTCCAAAGCACGAATACAGTCTGGAATAATGCGGTCTTTGGCCCAATCGCCACCACCAATCACATTACCAGCACGAACACTGGCAAGGCTTACATGGTGTTTCTTGCCATAATCCTCTGGATTGAAGAAGCTCCTTCGCCAACTCTGAATAGCAATCTCACAAGCGCCTTTACTGGAGCTATAGGGATCGTAACCACCAAAGGGGTCATCCTCCTTATAGCCTCGCATCTGCTCCTTGTTGTCATAGCACTTATCAGTGGTTATCATCACACCTACCTTCACGCTTTCCGTTGCACGGATGGCTTCCATGATGTTGATGGTGCCCATCACATTGGTCTGGTATGTCTCTACGGGAATCTCGTAGCTAAGACGCACCAATGGCTGTGCGGCAAGATGGAAGACTATCTCAGGCTGGTACTTGGCGAAGATTTCTTTCATCTTCTCACCGTCACGAATGTCTGCACGGATATCAGCCTTAATCTTATTGCCAATGCCAGAGAGGACGAAGTTGTCCTTCTCACTGTAAGGATCAAGGCCTACACCTACCACCTCTGCACCCAGTTCGTGAAGCCAGATGCTGAGCCATGAACCCTTGAAACCGGTATGGCCGGTTACAAGGACTCGTTTGCCCTTATAGAAATTGTTTAATATGTTAAAGTTCATGTCTCTTTAAACTTGAAATTTGATTTTTGCAACTTGAATCTTGAAACCTGAAACTTACTTTGCGTGTGAAGTACAGAACTCGCGGATACACTTAATCATCCACTGATTCATCTCCTTGGTCATGCCAGGGAATACACCAATCCAGAAACCATTGGTCATCACAAAGTCGGTATTCTTCAGCTCACCAACAATGCGATAGCCCTCACCAGTCTGACGCATCTCATCAAAGCCAGGATGCTTAGTCAGGATACCAGCAAACAGA
>ODAI010424100.1_pt1 | contig 29546 bp, 17 predicted proteins | sample 1539321 | NCBI WGS metagenome assembly ODAI01 (sample SAMN02144231, study PRJEB22623) | gut metagenome | biome: sheep rumen | host: Ovis aries | place: New Zealand
CGAATTATGCAGAAATGAGCCATATTCACGGTGAATAAGCCCATTCCTGCATATTCTCTCGCGTCAATATACAAAAAGCTGCACGCAAGCTTTGTATCAAAACTTACGTGCAGAGCTGGCTCTGCACCCCAACTTTGATACAATCGCAGTCAGGGTGCATTTTGGTGCATGCGGGTGCATCAGGGTGCAAGAGGGTGCATCAGGTGTAATCAAGTTTTTCGAGTATAGTCCACCAATGCAGGGTTTTTTAGGCTACCGTGACGATGGACAAGGCCACCTTCAAGAATGGAAATGGCACACCGAAAGGTGCGACTAATATCCAGGAGGTAGCAAGCCGCCTTTCCAAACAATCATTCTATCAGTTCAACTGCTCCGCCAGCCTTTCGGGCCATCTTTTCAGACTTAGAACCGGGATACGCATGAATAACAACGGTCGGGTCATTTGCCGCGGCGCCAATCTTTGTATCCCTTCCATCAAACCAAATATGAAGCGTATCAGGTCTAAAAATAGAATAGCAGCCGAAAGTATTGCTAAGTACTGTTTTAACGCCAGCCGGGATATTGATTTCCCGGATAGGGGAATCAGCGAAAGCGCTATCTCCGAGATCTTCCAGCTGAGAAGGCAAACGCACAGATTGAAGAGCGGTACGATAAAATGCGCGTTTTCCAATTCTTTTCAGACTTTCATTCAATTGAACTTCTTTTAGACTACTGCACCGTTCAAATGCACTGTCGTCAATATCCCGAATGTTATTCCCGAATATGACACTGGTCACATAATTGTTTTCAAAAAAACACTTTTTACTGATTGATGTTACCGGAGTCCCATCGATTTCATCCGGAATTTCAACTGCTGAGGCGGTATGCAGGTATTTTGTAATTCTATAGCCATCCTCTTTTTTTATGAATTTGAAAATACGTTTCCATTCTTCCATGGTCCTCTCCCGGAAAGACAATAAAGCATCCTCCGTGCTTTCGGAAATATGTGCCCTTTTGTATTCGAGCAAGGAAGAAATGGTCGACGGCATATTCTCCTTTATAGCGCGGTCAATAAAATCCTCGAGCTGTTCCGGTGGGATATCGTCTGCTATGCCTACCAGCTTCTCAATCCCTGCCTGCTCCTTGCCATTTAGCAGCACCAGCATCAGCTCGGAAACGTGTGCCTTTGCATAAGCGGCGATTGCTTCATCCTCATCTAGAGTATAGGCTTGGCCACTGCAAAGCCAACCGGCAGTGATGGATGTCTTAATCTTCGGACTGGCGCTTTTGAAGGCAATCACATTGCCATACAGGCGCAGCGTTGGACTGCAATGGGCAAATGCCTGTTTTCCTACAAATTGAAGGGATGCAGGCAAGGCGACTTCTTTCAGGCCTGTACAGCCATCAAACGCATAATCCTCAATGACCTCCAACCCATCAGGTAGAGACAGCGAAATGAGGCTTTCACAGCCGGCAAAAGCATTTTGTTCTATTTTTTTCAGGTTTTTGGGAAAATGCACTTTTGACAGACGTCTGCAGCGGTCAAAAGCCCCCCCTGATACAATAGTAATTGCATCAGAATAATTCACTTCTGTCAGGTTTGGCGCATTGCTACACCAGAAGCCTGTTTGCCCATATTTCTCAGGTATGGAGAGGCTGCTAACGACATTGCATTCCGACAGGAAATAATATGGGCTGAAGACGTCTGGGATCATCAAATCACTGCCGTCAAGATACTTTCCTACAGAGATAAGATTGCGATTCCCGGTAAATACAAAGTGATACAGTTGTTTGGAAGCAACTATTATTTTCTGATTTATTTCTTCTACGCTTTCCGGAATGACAACGCTGGTTATATCATCTCCCGCAATAACAAAACTGAATTTGCCCCTCCTTCCGATTTGTTTTACAGTATCAGGAATGATGACTTCTGTTTCTCCTGCAGCTACCGTACATTTGTACAGAATCCCGTTTTCAATGATATACTGCATGTCTCATACTCCTTCCTATTCTCGTATCTCTAAAGTACTAATTCATAGCGGTCAGGATAATCTGGATAGACACGATTCCAATATTCCAGAAGTATGGCAGTTGCATGAACTGATTCATTCTCCGTTGCAACCCGAATACAGTCAGCAATCTGAGCGACATTCAAGGTATCAAGGATCTGAACAATCTGTTCATCATCTCTGACAATACGTTCCATGATTGTTATTTGGTCAAGATAGACAAATATATGGTTAACTTGCCTGGTGTACTCTCTGAATGTAATCTCTTTAATTTCAAACCTGTCTTTCACATTCTGTTCATAATCAATTCGTTCTATAATTGCCTTACATCCATCGAATAGAATTTCAATATCATAATGGAAATCATTATCATGCACGGTAATCCCATGTTTTTCCTTATCCTTAAAACGATAAAACGGGATCATACAATTCCTATAGCGTTCCGGTTTCAAATCCTCTTTTCTCAAGACTGGTTCCCAAACCTGTCTGAAAGGCTGCTTTATTCCTTCTTTTACAAAATAGTCTCTCCACGAAGCAACCTGTTTTTCTGTCATATTCATCGGATGAGCAACACACACCGGCTCATCTGCAATCAGATTATACACTTTTCCGTTCTCGTCGATAAGTCCATTCTCATGCATAACAAAAGTATTTTCCCCTTGTTCCCAAACTATTGTCCCGGCTATCTGTTTTAGAACAGGATTTACAAAGTACATACTGTTCCATCGTTTAGAATCAGTGCCATTACCGGAAAGAAAGTCAGAGAATAAAAGTAACGATCTGATTTTTGCAACTTTTTTAACCGTCGTTTTCAATTCAGCATAATCGTCAGCAGCCTGCTTCGCCTTTTCCGGATCCACATTTTTCTTCGGAATAGACTTAACTGTTTTCCCTGTTTCAACATCTGTCAACCGGATACTCAGATCCTTCTGCAATTCTGCAATAATCCTTTTGCTACCGAGATCGTATTCCTTTTGACCCTTCTCATCCAGACCATATTCAAATATTCGGGTGTCCCTTATATCATCTTCAGTAGTTCCCCGTAGTTCCGCATAGCGTTTCAGGACTTTGCATTTCTCAGCAAGCATCATCGCTTCTCTGGAATCGCTGAGTTCAATTGCATTGATAACCGCTGTTTCATACCATGTCTTCCTGAACTGATTATATATGGCCTGTACTGTTTTCCCATCAACAAAGCGGAAAAGAGGTTTACACAATTCTGCCTTTCTTTTACGGTCGGCACTGTCATATAGTATCTTGATTGCGCGAAGGAGCGAATCATGATCCAATAAGCAAGCAATCTCATTTGTATCACGAAGTGCCATTGCAGGTCTGTAAAGATGCTGCCTGCGTTTTAATCCCTCTATCCATTCATCTTCATAGTATTCCTCATTCGGATAAGCAATTAAGGACGCGATGACAAATTTCACCAATAACTCTGGGGCAATCGTTTTACCATCCACATAATACACTGGCTCAATCTGTTCTATGCCCAAGCCAAGCAGAATTTTGTCACCTTTATTGTCCTTCATCCATTTGGCGCACTTATCTTCTTCAGGACTTCTGTATACTGTTTCCTGCGCTCCTGAAGCCGCGGCATTAATCATCTTATCCAGTTGATCCGCCATAGCTTCAAACATTGGTATATTGGATGATGCCAGTTTCTTCTTGATTTTCGTGCTGTTGTCGGCATTAATAGCACCAACAGAACAAAGAATCTGAATATAGGATGATTCATTGTCCTTAATGGCCAGAGCGACCACTTTATTCACCTTCTCCGCAAGGAAGTCCACGAACAGCGAAACGGTCTCCTCTTTCACCGGCCATTGTTCGTCCTGGAGTCGCCATATCATTCCTCTCAGTCGGCCCTCTTCATTAATCCTGTTTAACTTAATCTTACCTGCAACAAGAAGGTGATCGTAGCTTTCACATGTATCCTGATTGATTGGGGAGAAAACGACAGAACCATATTGGCCACAGGAAATCACCATTTTCCTATCAGGGCCATTATTCATTCGAACAATGAGCAATAGAGTTTTTCCAGCTATAAATGAGAAAATGCTGTCCAGTCCCTCATTGGTCAGTGGAACAAGGTTTTCAGAGATTGATACAGTTTTCAGTTCTGTACAATCCATGAATGCCCCTTTGGCAATTTTCTTGACACCATCGGGGATGTATATCGTTTCAAGATGTCCGCCATCCGATAAAAATGCAAGATGATCTATCTCTTCCAGGCTTTCTGGCAAATAAATCGTTCGGAGCATCGGCGCATCAGAAAAAGCGTGCGCTGCGATCCGGGTAATCCCCTCCGGAAGCGTTACTTCCATCTCGTTTGATTCAGGAATATACCGCTGCAAAACACCTTCTTCAATGGTATACATTCTTATTCCTCCCATTCATATATTCTAGGTATTATCTGATAAAATACGCTATCACTTGGCTTTTCCTGTCTATTCTTCCAATCCATCCAATTGCTCAATCTCTTGAATCACTTCCAAATGTCTCTCATAAAACAACAACTCCTTATTGTGACGGAAATAGGCCTCACATCCGAAGGTAGCGATATAACGGGAGATGGCAGGAGAGGCGGTCATTTCCGTTACCATAATTAACATTTCCTGTCCTTCCCCAAAGGTTTGTTCCACAAAGACAAAGGCGTTGTTCAGCTGTTTTCCCACATCCACAGCCTGGGTTTTATTAGCCCTCGCACGTTCGTCATAATCCTTCTTGATGATGGCAAATCCCTTAGAGTAGTCGGATTCCGGATCTAGAAGTTCACTGCAGTGAGACAGGTATTCGATTTCCGCCCTACGTGCGTGTTCATCTTCGCGTGTCACCATGTTGCCATTCAGCTTTCGCTCTAAATCTGCTGTTCTCTCTCTTGTAATTTGGACCAGCGCCTCTTGCATCGTCTGCTTCTTCGTTCCCGCACGAATTCGTGCATCCCGAATTGGTTTTGCCACATTTTCCAGTATTCGCCGGCAGTCCATCACAGCTCCGACAGAGTCCCGAAGTGCATCCATGATCAACCCAATAAGGGCGATTCGCTCATCGAACTTCGCTTCCATCGCCCGTTCCATAACAGCCTCAGACAACTCTCCTGCCAAAATCTGCGGCACCTGGTAGTCGCTGCGGTATTTTATCCAAAGATCGTAGTAGATGGCGAACTGCTTCGCCGTGTCGGGCAACTGGAGATATTGGGAAGTCAATGCTTCATCGACCGCCATGCCGTGCTGCTCGTACAGGCGCAGCATGTCGCTCAAGTCGATCCAGCCACGCGGGGTGACAAACCGCTTGCCGTCGACATTGGTCTCCAGCTGATAAAAATCTCCCTTGCGGATATCCAGATAACTGAGCACCGCGGCGTGAACATTTTGCTGAACGGCATATTCGCGCCAAACGCCATAGTCGGGTTCTACGGCGATTCGCTTGAGCCGGTCCCAGGTGACCATGTCGAATTCCCGCACAGATTCATTATATTCCGGCGGATTGCCCGCTGTCACCACTATCCAGCCTTCCGGAACCCGATGCTGTCCGAATACTTTGTACTGCAGAAATTGGAGCATTGCCGGGGCAAGCGTCTCTGACACGCAGTTGATCTCGTCCAGAAAGAGTATGCCTTCCCTCATCCCTGTGTCGCGCATGGCGTGGTATATCGAAGCGATGATCTCGCTCATCGTATACTCGCTGACGCGGAAGGTCTGTCCGTCAAATTCCTCTTCCCGTATAAACGGCAGCCCCAGCGCACTCTGGCGGGTGTGGTGCGTCATGGAATAGCTGACCAGCGGCAGCTCCAGCTCCTGAGCGATCTGCTCGATGATCGCCGTCTTGCCGATGCCCGGCGCGCCCACCAGGAACACCGGCCGCTGCCGGTTCATCGGGATCACCGGGCGTCCATATTCGTCCCGCGTGCGGTAGGCAACGATGGCATTTTTGATTTGAGTCTTGGCTTCGAGGATGTTCATCGGCCAGCCTCCCCCTTGACGACCAGCTCCCTGTACGCCTCCGGCACGCTCTCGGGATACTTGGCCTCGATGCGCTTCAATGGCCAACCTACGTAATCATCCAGGCCTTTGTTCCAGTGGACCACTGACAGATCTTTCACGTAAAAGCATTCGTCAAAGGCATCACTGGCCAGTTCTTCAACATCACCTTGCATGACGATGGTTTTCAGCGCGGCACATTTTTCAAACGCATTGGACTCCACACTTTTCACGCTGCCGGGCATAATGATTTTTTCCAGCAGAGAGCACCCGCTAAAAGCCGAAAAACCAATCTCTTCCAGTCCCTCCGGCAATTCCACGCCATGCAGCGAGCTGCCGCTGAACGCCCATTTGTCGATGGTTTTTACCTGTGCCGGGACGTGAAACACCGCCTCACTGCGCCCGGAGGGATAGCGGATGAGCCGCGAACCGTCCTTGCTGTACAGCACGCCGTCCATGGCTGAAAGGTATGGGGAATTGGGTACGACCCTGATGGCACGAAGCGAACCTGCCAGGGACAGCGCGTCAAAGCCAAAGCGCTTGCCGCCGAGGCTAGCGGGCAATACGAGCTCCGAAAGCTTTTCACAGTGCTTGAACGCACACATGCCGATCGCCTCGAGGCTCTCGGGCAATGCGATCTCCTCGAGGCCTGTGCACTCGGAAAACGCGTATTTACCGATCTCCCGGACTCCGTTGGGCAGCGCGATGTTCCGCAGGCTGGAGCAGCCACTGAAGGCGTCGTCGCCGATGGTCTCCAGCCCTTCCGGCAATGTGACGCGCTCCAGCCGCTTGCAATTCCTGAATGCTCCCTTCGCAATGTGACGGACCCATGCGGGCACGACCACCTCTTCCTGGTCGGGAAAGCGGCGGCAGATCAGCTCATTGAACCGGGTCTCGTTGATCACCTCGATGCCGTAGCGGCTTGCCTTGTCCGCCTTGTCGGTGCTGAGTTCGGCGTTGGCGACCAGATAATTGACCTTTTTAGTCAGGCCGGAGGCCACGCTCGCGCCGTAGGGCTTCAGGTAATCGGCGATCTCGTCCCGGTCCACAAAAGTCTCCAGCTTCCCAGCGACAGAAAAGACCAAGCCCTCGAGGTTGTCCGGCAACTCCGGACGCGCCCCGACCGTGTGGCTCGTGCCATCGCTGACCACAGCGGATCGGAACCGGAGGGGTACCGATTCCGGCGTCTGGGTGTACAATGTCTGGACGGTCCACAGCTTCGTCAACTCGTTCAGGCAGGAGTCCCAGCGCTTTACCCGGAAGGTTTTCAGCTTCAGCACACTGTTAATGCCGAAGGCAAAAGCGTCAAATACGACGCTCTCACCGGCGATACTGAGGTTTTCCAAGCCTGTGCAACCTTCGAAGGCGTAGAAACCGACCTTTTCAATGCTCGCAGGCAGCTCCAAATCGCGAATGTCTTCGCATCTTCCAAACGCTGAGCTCCCGATTTCAGTCAGCCCATTCGGAAGCGTGATTTCCATGAGACGCACACAGTGATAAAAGGCATTCGAACCAATGGCCGTGACTCCTTCCGGGACACTGTAGGCGCTCTCCTCCCGACCGGCGGGATAGCAGACGAGCGTCGTGCCGGCTTTGTCAAACAGCACGCCGTCCACGCTGCGGAAGTGCCCGTTGCCATTGCTCACCCGAACCTCCCGCAGGCGTTCGCAGCAGCCGGAAAGGCTCGAGAAAGCCGAAGGTTTGATTTCGCACACGCTGTCGGGCAATTCCAGCGTCTCCAGGGCTTTACAAGAGGAAAACGCGCACGCTCCTATGCTCGCCAGTCCCTCGGGCAGCACGATACGCTTCGCGCTCTTGCACGCCGTGAAAGCCCAATCCTCGATACTGCGGACCCATCCGGGCACGACGATCTCCTCGCTGTCCCCGAAGCGGCGACAGGTCATGCGGTTGAAGGTCTTCTCGTCGATCACCTGGATGCCGAGTTCCCGGGCCTTTTTGTTCTTCTCCGAGCCGGAATCCATGTCATTGGTCACCAGGTAGTCAACCTTTGCGGTAATGGCCCCGGCCAGCGTCGCACCATGGATCTCCAGGTAGTCCTTGACCCGGTCGCGCTTGTCAACGGTCTCCAGCCTGCCCGTCACGGCAAACACCAGGCCGGCAATGCCTTTCTCCGGGGTTCGTCTTTGCCGCGCCAGCGACTTTTCGATAACCATATCCGCGTCTGTCTCCTGCTTCTTTACGCGACGCTGCCGACTCTTTTCGAGTGCGTCCTTGCCCAGGACGTTCTGCTGATAATCCAGCAGCAGAGACGCCAGCTCCGTCGCATTCCGTCTGTCGGCCTCCTTGAGGTAGTCCTCCAAACACCGCGCCGGAAGCAGCTTTTCGCGGCACATCAGCCGCAGCAGTTCCGAGGTGTCGAATGCCCGGGCCATCAGCTTGGGGGCATTGCGCTTGATATAAGCCAGGTGCGCCTTGGCGCGCTCAGAGGTGAGGTCGGGCAGCTTCTCTGCCGCGAACCCTGCTGCCGCGGCGGCTCGTGCTGCTGCCGGAACTGCGCTGAGGTCCTCAACGTGCAGTTCCTTGAGTTCCTTGTATTCGCTCAGGATGCTCAAATCCTCCGGCGCACCCAGGATCGTCAGCCGCTTGGCGCTGTTTTCATACCAACCAAAGATCTCCGCGTCGATCTGCGTATGCTCCGGCACGACCAGCGCTGTAAGCTGATTACAGTTAGCAAACGCCATGTGCTCGATGGATTCCAAACTCTCTGGAAGTGTGATTCCCCGCAAGCTTGTGCAGCCCTCAAAGGCCTCCATCGCGATGACAGTCAGGCTCTCCGGTAATGAAACCTGCATTAGGTTCGCGCATCCGAAAAAGGCGCCCTCCTGTATCTCCTCAATGCCGTCAGGCAGAACAACGCGCCTCAGATCCTGCATTTCCCTAAAGGCCTCCATGCCAATTGACGTTACACCCTCGGGCACGATGGCCTCGACAACGGGGTCTGGACATTCAAATATCTTCGCACCTTTTTTCTCGGTGCTTTTCTCCTTTATCATGACACCGTTTTCAAAGATTACCCACTTCATTTGTGCTTGCCTCCTTTTTCCACTTATTTCTCCAGAATCACTTCATCCGCTATGTTTCTGAACAGCGCGACTTCCGACGAGCCTTCCGGAATGTGGACGGAGGCAAAGGCCGGGCAACTGAATACTCCACTGTGAGAGTCGATTTTCGTTGTCCTTCCCTCGATATAGAGATCAGTGACATCAGAGTATCCAAGGTTATCCAGATAAACCTTTTTACAGTCAGGTGAAATGCGGATGTTTCTTGGCGCAATATCATCATATGGATTGTATCCAAACGCATTCACGCCACATTCGCTCAAACCGGCAGGCCATCGTACCTCTGCAAGGGCAAGGCAGTTGTAAAACGCCCGCTTTCCAACAAATTCGACGCTGTCCGGCAGGTCTATGCTTTCAAGGGCCGTGCAGCCTTCAAAAGCACTGTCTTGAATGGCTGTCAAAGGCGCGCTGAAGCGCACGCTGCGAAGCTCTGTCCTGCCCTTAAAGGCATTCTTTCCGATCCATACAACGGGTTTCCCGTCAATCGCATCAGGGATTTCCACCTCGGACAGGTCCTGCTTCAATCGAAGTATCCTGATCTTGGCATCTGTTTCCTCGTATTTGAAGATTTTGCTCCAATCCTTCGATGGATTCAACTCCAGTGATGGCAACTCCGCCATACCCTTCTCTGCGCTTTGTTCCGTGGCGCGGGTGTTCTTGTATGCCAGCATTGCAGCCAGCATTGAGACGTGTTTGCCATCGTTGAATCGTTGGATATAGTCATCCACCATCTCGTCGGGCATGTCATCTGCGATCTTCAACACCTTTGACAGGCTTTCAGCATTGTCCTGCTTGATCAGGGCAATCAGCTTCTGAGGATGAGTTTTGATAAATCGCTGTATCTTCTTGCCCTCCTTTTCGGAGACGGGGCGCTTACCGACCAGGTATTCCAGCGCTACCGCCGGTTTATCGTCTGGTTTGACATTGGAAAACGAAAAGAGCGGAGACGGCAAGAGTACCCCACCCTTTCGGATAAGCAAATACGGATCAAGGGCATCCGCGGGCAACTCCAAATCGGCAGGACACTCTATGGTGGCACTGCTGCAACCTAAGAAGGCGTCTGCTTTCACCATGACACCCCGAGGTAAAAAGATTCTCTTCAACCTGGAATCATGTGAGAACGCTGACCAGCCTATACATTTCAAACCATCCGGAAGTTCCAATGATTCCAGATCGCAACACCATGAAAACGCCTCTTCTTCGATCACTTGCAGCCCCTCCGGAAAGGACACTGATTTCATGCTACGGTTGTAATAGAATGCTCTTTTGCCGATGGTTTTAAGCTGTCTCGGCAATTCCAGTTTTTCAATCTCGCAACCCTCAAACGAGCTGTCCCCTATATCGGTCAGGCTATCCGGAAAATGAACGCGGCTTATCGAACTAAAACCGCAGAAAGCCTTGCCTCTAATCGCACGTACTCCCTCCGGAATGATTATCTCCTCGGCATCCTTCGGAATTACAAGGTCAGGTTCTGCCTGCTTCAGAGGAACGTCCTGACACTTTTTCGCGCGCCTATTCGTCAATACCCCGTCAACGATATAAAGCTTCAGATCGCAGTCTTTGTTCATTACGTTCATCCTTTCTAATGTGGTTCATTTATGTTACTTCATTTACGCTGCGCCGTGTTTGTCCTGTTTTCCATTATTTCGATTTCATCTTTCTCCAATACGACGCGCATTGCCCAGGGCGGCACACTGGGCAATATGTATTCGTCCTTTTCCAGAAAGATAAACGCCGTCTGATAGTCCGGCATCTTTTCCGGGTAGACGCCATAGCCGTCGGTGAAATAGAGCAGCCCCTTCATCCTTCTCAGTTGTCCCTCTCTCCGCAGCCGGTTCACATACTCAAATACAGGCCGAAAGTCCGTGCCGCCAAGCCCACGTATAACCATCTGTTTGATGTACCTGTCAAACTCCTCCTGTGTTGTGACAACGGCGTCCTCCTGTATTTCGGCGTCGCATTGGATGATGTGCAGCACAAATCGACGTGCGAAACTCTCCTGTTGTTTGATGATGTTCCAGGTCTTCTGCAAAAACGCCTGTACCAACTCGCCCGACACCGAGCCAGAGGTATCCATTGCGATGACGAGTTCCCGCACGCGCGCGTCGTTGCGGTATTCGAGTGGCTCAATAAGCGGCATGTCCTTATACAGTGACAGCCCGTATGTGTAGAAGCTGTAGTCGAACTCGTCCGGGGACACGCGCATCACCTCCACCCGAGTGGCGAAGCGACGCAGGAAAGCTGCATAGTCCGTCTTTTCCCGGTTCAGCGATCGCAGCGATTGAAGCAGGTTGCCCGCCTGTTCACCACGCTGTTTGGAGAAGGTCTCCAGGTCGGTCTGTAGGTGCTCGGAGATTTCCCGCCACATTACCGAAAGTGCCTCTCGGTCGGCACCGGACAGAACGTCGGTACCGGCATTCGTTTTCCTACCCTCATCGACGCTCGCTGCCCGGTCTTCTGACGCGGATATTCCCAGCATCACGTTATACCAGGGCTTATGATCATCCACTTCGAACAGTTCCCGCAGGTGTGTCAGCACAACTGCTTCAGGAGGATTGTCCAGCAGGTCACGATACAGCTTTTCCGCTGTCAATGGATGTTGCCTTTCCGAAAGCGCACGCAGTATTTGCTCACGCTCGTCCTGCCCCGGCAGCGACCTCAACTGTCGGATATCTAATTCTGCCAGCATAGCTTCCGCCGCCATATCACATGCCAGGTTCCAATGATATGTGTCCATGCCGATACAGCCGAACATATGCCTGAATAGGCAATGCATCATCAGATGTCCCAACGCCCTTATGGCATACCCCTGATGCTGATGATAAGCGCGCAACAGCGGCATCGGACGATAGAACATGTGTCGTCCATCTGTCGCGAGGTCATACGCTTCGCTTTCAGTGAGCTTCATCTCGTATAGCGCCCTATCCAAAAAGCGAAACTGAACGAGAAGCTGCCCCTTTGCAATGGACAGTACCTCCCGCGCGAGCTGATTCGCCCGGCGTTTTCCGCTATCCATCTCATTATCCCTCATCCGATAAATCCCACACGTCGGGCTTCTTCGATCAGTTCGTCGTCGCTCATCCGCTCAACTGTGGAAACCGCCATCACTGCCATTGCTTTAGAGCAAATGACTGTTTTATAAAACCATTAGATATATCGCATGTTACTGACTAACGCCCTGAACACTTGCCTCTGCCTCTTTTCTTCTTCTCAATACAGCTTGCCCCCATGAGATGTGTTTCCATATCCCTTTGTCAGGCAATTCAATGATACAGGATAAAACTGAAATTAGTCCAGCCATTTGTCGGGGCTTTCGTATCCGTCGCCAAAGAATGGGTCGTTCAACGAACCGCCTGGAGCGCCATCGTAGTCTTCCACTTTTTCCCCCTGTTCGGAGTATGTGGCTTTTTTACTATCCATATCATATTTCCAAGTTTCTATGTGGGGAGGCAATCCGTTGGCGAAGTCTTCTCTACCCGTCACTTCAATACTGGCAATGTCATTCATCGACTCCACCTTCTGTAGTTGAGCAATGAAATGTGGGGCTGATACTACGTAGGTTTCTTCATCATCGTACTCCTGCATTTCAAGGTCCTCGGTATCAAATGGATGGGTCTCTTCCTCCCATTCATAGGTGATTACGCCCTTGCGCAGTAGTTCCAACACCTCTTCGATGCTCCCTTGCTGGCCCATTTCCTTGGGATAGAGCCTGGCGTTAATTGGGCCTCCGTCTCCGTCACCCATACCTTCATAGCGAATATTGTCTCCGTTTTTGAGGGTGATAGTCAAACAGATCGTGAAACTGCTGCTGCTGGAATTGGTTACGAAATCCGTTCTGATCTTCATGATTATTCTCCTCCTGTAATGTGTTTCTTCTCGTCGTCACAAAACACGATCTCCGGCATGAGCGGACAGCCGCCCATGCAGAGCTCCTTTTTTTCACATCCCGGACATGCGCTGCGCATCCTGTCACGGAATGCCTCGAAGGGTGTGCTGTTCCAAGCCTGTTCGATAGTGCTACCTCGTAAGGGAACGTAGTAGCGTCGGTTCTGGTCGAAGCTGCACGGCGTCATGTACATGTCCGCGCTGATGTAGCAACTGTAGCGCCCGCCTTCGCAAGTGTCCAACGATTCCGGTAGTATGTTCTTGCAGTAGTGAATCGCTCCCGGTACATTGCAACTGTCCATACCCACCTTGAATGGGTGTTTCCGGTCCACTCGGACAAAAAACTCCGCCACGCGCGGGTCGTGAAAGTTCAGCACGTTGGCTCTCGTGCCCTGTCCTGCGGGCTTGTGCAGCAGGAAGATCACCGCGTTGATTCCTTTGGGAAAATCATCTCCTTCCAGCCGTTGGGTGGCCTCGTCGATGGAGTTCTTGCCCAGCACATAGTGGATGTTCGTCTTGACGCCCGCATCCAGCAACATCTTTATGGCGTTCAGCGTGTATTCGCTCCTATACCAGCTCACCGCTACCGCACCGCAATACTTTTTGCATTGTACGGCGATTTCCGGCGTCATACCGTAACCGGAAGTAGTGAAGTTAGGCACCAGGTCGTTCTCGCGGCAGATTTTCAGTAGTTCCGCAAAGTGCTCGTGTTGGTCCGGATCGCCGCGCCCGCCCAGCGCGAACTGGTTGCAGCGGTGCTTCGACTGCTCGGCGATCCACCGGAAGTCCTCCAGTGCCATGTTGGGCTGCTCCACCGTCAGCCCGCTTTGGTAACAGCCGATGCCCGCTTTGGCACACAATCCTGTCTTGCCGTGGATACAATGTCCCATCACGCCCACATCAATCAAGTGAGGATAACTCGCCATGAACGGGTCGACACCGGTGTCTTTGCCATTCTCATCCAGTATACCCGTGCGCACATACGCCCCGGTCTCGGTATCAAAGGCCGAGCGGAAGTGGTAACGTACATCGTCGATGATGTATCTCAAACAATCACCTCGAAAGCAATTGTGCTATTAGTTCATTTAGTTAGATTCATCTTGACATAGAGTATCTAGTATTTCCATGTTGTCAAATAGCTCTTTTTTTCGTTTTGCTCATTTTTCTTTCTCAATCATGTCCTTAGCTTTTCAGATTACTGAACAGGTTTGTTTGAACTATAAGGTCGTTTGTTTCTGTGATCTCATTATACATCGTTGGGACGTATAATCGGGTTCGAATTGATATATCTGTATTGCTGTCTGCTTTTGCATAAAGTTGATATACCTGGTAATTCGGCATATAGTTCCCTGTTGACTCAACATAAGTTTCAAAATAGTCCAAAGCATACATCCATGCAATTTTGAGTATTCTCCCTTTGTGTAGCAAACCATCTTTTCGTTTTGGGAAATCCTCTATTATCTTCTTTTTTATCGCTCTGTGCGTGCACAGCTTGATAATTTGTAAAAACACAGCACATCTGCTTTGCAATTGTTTCTCAGTGAGAAACATATTATCTGTTAATGGTAGCTTCGTCTTTAACTCAGAATAATTTGCTGCCCATGCTTCCCAAGCAGGTTCGAAAAGACGTGGCTCCAACCATGAAGAGGCAGGATTCTGATAGAGCTTTGTGATTTCGAGTGCTGTCTTTTCAAAAACCACCGTCACTTCAAAGCTGCCCATCTTTTCCGTGCAGTCCTTTAGACAGTCAATACCCCCATTGTTTTCAACTATAGATTGATAAAACACGGGCGGAATATGATCAAAGGTATCATAGGAGAACTTATATCCATTTAGACAAATCTCCGGCGGTGCTATCTCCTCTATTTCCTCAATTATAACGGATTCACATAATTCTTCCACCTTTTTCTGCTTAGGTGCTTTTTTTGTGCGCTTTGGTTTGAGAATATCACGTTTACCGTCAATACTCAATTCTGCTTTATGTATAGTTTTCTTCTGAGACGGAATAATAATCAGCTTCTCAATACCCAGATCATCGCCTTCGATTTTGTTGTCGACAATCATCTTCGCAAGCTTATCAATACTATCCCTATACTTATCCCATCCATATCTTGCTTCTTTCCCTGTATCTCCAAAAATTCCGATTGGCCATGTTTCATCTGCCCAAGCCCCTTGAGCAAAAACAGGAGCCTCTGTCAGGTACTTCACCATTTCTTCCCTTGCTTTTTCATGTGCTTCGCCTTTACTGTTTACCAGAGTCGCGGCTTTTGCGTTCAATTCTTCATCATTCCAGACTGTACAACCAGATGACTCTCCATGTGAATCCCATACAAGGCTGACGTCTATTGTTTCCAAATCCTTGATTGCAGGCAGGTTTTTCCGAAGCGCACTTTTAGCATTATCATACAATCCCAACTGGCCCAGCAAGCCGATCAGTGCTTCTTTCGAAGTAATGGATGAATAACGTGCCAAAGGATTCTCTGTTCGAATTCTTTCGGCTTGTTTGCGTGTTATCGTACTCTTGGCAAAGTATTCTTCACCGGTTTTATCCACTGCACGGACGACCAGAATAAAGCTACTTGAACTTGAATTGGTCACAAAATCTGTTCTGATTTTCATATTATCCTTCCTCTAAATAAAAGATCAACAAGGCATTTCCCAAGCCAACCTATTCTCCTGTCTTTTTTCGCAGCCCATCTCGTTATCCCTCATCCGATAAATCCCACACTCCGAGCTTCTTCGATCAGTTCGTCGTCACTCATCCCTCACTTTACTGGTGCCTCGGAAATCGGCCTCGATTTGGATTTGTAGTGACGATAGATTGTCGTTCCGGGATTGGCATAAATCGTATAGCCTCGACATCTGCGGAATGGATTGTTATTCACGCAATATGCATCTCCATGTGCGATGAATACCTTTAGTCCGGAATCGGTAAAGGCCCATTGATCCATGGCTGTGCACATTTGTACGTCGATTCTCTCCAGCGCTTGGCAGTTGGCAAATGCTTCCTTTCCAATAAAACCATCAAAGCTATTATGAATCTCAACTTCTTTCAACACGGTACAGTTTTTAAAGGTCAGGGTGTTTATATTCTTTAGCGATGCAGGCATCCGGATCGATTCAAGAGCGGTGCAGTTGGCAAATGCTCCCTTGCCGATCTCCCGGATGCTGTCGGGAAGAATGACTTTTTTCAGCTTTGCGCATCCCGAAAACGCGTACTGCCCAATGGATAGATAGCCCTCCGGGATCTCAATGGCTTCGATCTCCTGATAATTATCCGGCAGCTTTCCGGGAACTACGCCGCCAATGCCCAGGACCTGCTTTCCATCCACTTCCCGAGGGAAAACGACGTAAGAATCTTCTCCCATATAAGCGCCGATGATGCCTTCCTTTTTTTTTGTGAATTTCCACGCTGCCGCAAGGTTGTCATCCAATCCCAGCATTGCTTTCGCCTGCAAAGCCTCCGCGAAATGCGCTTGCCTGTATTCCATCAGCCAGGCGGCAATCTGTATCCTTTTCAGCTTAACGGCAGCATTGCACAGCTTATCCATATACTCAGCTTTCAGGATTTTGAGCGGCTCCAAGGCCGTCAGGACATCCAATCGGTCCTCTTCAACGCAGGTCATCAGGATATCCATCGCATTTCTGTTGATATAGGATATATAGCGCTTTCTGACCGCGTCGGACAGCCGCTCGGGCCACAGGATGCGAAGCACCGCTGTCTTCTGTTTGTCCGGGCTGGACTTCATTTTTGCGAACACCTGATTATCCAGCAGGTCAAACGCAAAATCCGCGTGTGCTCCCCAGCTGGAGGCCAGCGAACAATATACATTTCTTGGTTGGTGTGAACCACCCATCCACACCTTGTATTTAATGCTTCCTGTTTTTGCGCTGCGGACAATGATCATGTGGTCATTCCACTGGCTGCTGCATGCGGCGATTACATACCTACGCTTTTGAAATATCCCCATGGAGCCGATATTGGTATCGCCATAGAAGCCGTTTGCATCATCGAAATACGTACCGGCAGGCTTTGCGTCCGGCGCCAGTGAATCGTAAATCGTGATCTCTTTGGCCATTGGGAAAATGCTGATCCCGATCTTTTTCACCGAGGGTGGCAGCGTAACGCAATCAACGGCGACCCCTTCAAAGGCATAGTTGCCAATCTGCTCCACTTGATCTGGCAGGAAGATAGTCTTCAACGCGGTATTGGCAAAACACTCTTCACCGATGACCTTGGTTTCCCGGGGAATCGGCGCGTTGTTCAGCTTACGGCAGCCACAAAACAGCCTTTTGGGTAGCGCCGTCAACGTTTCCGGAAGCGTTGCGGATTCAAGGGCGCCGCATCCTTCAAAAGCCCCTTCCTCGATGCTTCTGACGCTGTCTGGCAAGGAGACGCTGACAAGATGGGGATTATTCGCAAAGGCAACCTTTGCGATTTCCTTCACCCCCACCGGTACGACATACGTTTTTTTCTGCAGATCCGCAGGAAAAAGTGCCAGCTTTTCATATAACTTCGTAAACAGAACGCCGTCAATGAAGCCGCACCGAGCATCCCCTGCACTGTTATCCACCTGTACGATACAAGGGCTGCCGGCAAACGCCGTAGAACTGATATCCTCCACCCGTGCGGGGATGCGTATTTCTTTTAGTTCTTTACATTCCCCAAATGCAAAGTCATCGATAGTTTCCAGCGTCTCCGGGAGCGAAACCGTTTCAAGGGATACACAGCCATTAAACGCCCAACTCCCAATCGATCGGATTCCGTCAGGCAGGATGATCTTCTTTATGGCCGTACAGTTATAAAACAGACCCGCAGCAATGCCATGAGTTCCTGTTGAATCGGTACAGATTCCGGTGGAGGGAGCAAAAATCACTTCCTCCAGGGAAGAACAGCCAGAAAACGCTCCATTGCCAATGATGGATACACTTGTCGGAATATGTACTTTTTTGATTCCCGTATTCCGAAACGCACTACTTCCGATCTTGATCAGACCATCCGGCAGATCGGCTTCTATCAACCCTTCCAGGCCATCAAGAGCGTAGTTTCCCAAATGTTTGAGAGACGCTGGAAAATGGATACGCTGAAGATGGACGGCATCTGGCTCGTTGGACTCGCAGAACGCATGCCCAGCAATGTATTCGATTCCCTCCGGCACTGTATATTCACTGCCGGTTGTCAGGCATTTGATCAACGTATTGCCAATGGCTAAATAGGGTTTATCCACAAAAGGACATTCACTAAAGACCTCTATGCCGATTTCCTGCAAACCATATCCGCCAGTGATCTCTTTTAATGCTTCACTTTGATCAAAAGCGCCATTTTTTATGATTTTTACGCTGTCCGGTAGATAAATACTGACGGTTTTTGTTCTCTCGAATGCATACTCCTCAATACATTCGACGCCTTCCGGGACGGAGTATCGCTCGACAGTCGAAACGACTTGATCTAACATGGTCTTCCCATCTTTGGATAACAGACTGATGCCGTCCGAAGAAAAGCAGGGATTATCCTCTGAAACGATCAGCACGTCCTCCGCTGTAGGCAAGAGTTTGCTGATCATCAAGGGTCGCTGAATATCGACAAGACTGGATGGGATGATCAGCTTTCTGATCTTGGTAACGATCCATTTCCCATGCTTCTGATAGACTATACCGGAAGATGACACTTTCAAACTCGTAACCGGTATACCGTCTATTTCCACCGGAATCGCTACCGTGCCATTTTCATCGACACCCAGAAGCTTTACGATTTGGATGGTGCCTGCTTTGGCAAGGCCTATATCCTGCTCAAGCACCTCGTATTGAAATAGTGCGTTATCCATCATTTCCTCCAATATTATTATTGTCAAGTATTGGATTATCAAGCCAATCATTCGATTAGTTTTTTCAACCCATCGTGACTATCTGCTTCAAGCTTAAATTTGTTCTTGTTTTTCTTGATATATACCTGGTAAGCCTTTTCTATCTCGACATCCATCTCCACGCCATCCGCAACCATGGCGGCAAAGGCATAGCATGCAGGCTTGCGCATTTGAACGGCTAATTCTTCGGGTTTGCTGTTCATAAAGAAAATAGGAATCTCGTCTTTCTTAGCCATGACGACACACGCATAATCGAATGTTCGGTGACTCTTGCTCTTTGCCGCACTGAACGCTCCGGGCATAATCACATACCGCAGTTTATCGCATTTTGAAAACGGCAAATAGTTTTCATTAATATTACGTATCGCCTTTAAACCGGCCGAAAGCAGGACGGTTTTCAGATTGCCGCACCGGGAAAAAGCATTTGTACTGATTTTTTCGATCTCATCCGGCAAAACGATGGATTTCACACAGTCCCAGCCATGAAGCACTTCAGGATTATCTTTTTCGATCCAGCCTTCCGGTAGCAAAATGTCCGTATCATCCAGGTATTTGCCGACGCAGATCATTTGATCTCTTTGGGAGAAAGAAACGCTTTTCAGCTTTTTACAACCGGAAAACACGAATTCTTCCATCTTCGTTACGCTGGAGGGAATAACTGCATCAGTCAATTTGACGCAACCCGCAAAAGCAGCCCGCCCGACTGTTTTTAGCTTGTTCGGAAGAGATATCTCCTCTAAATCTCCGCAAAGATTAAAAGCATTTGCGCCGATTGACCGCAGTTTGGAGGGAAAATTGATTTTTCTGAGCCTCCCGCATTCTTGGAAAGCATAATTGTCAATGTGCTTCAATGATTCCGGAAGAGATACCTCCGTAACTTCTCTTTTTTCAAACGCGTATGCTCCGATAACCGCAACGCCTTCGGGAACAGTGACCTCTTCGCTCTCTCCCCAATAACCGTAGAATGTATCCCGGATGATGACCATACCTTTTTCATCGGCAAGTCCGCTGCAGCCCATAAAAGCGCCCATTCCGATGGTTTTCACGCTCTGTGGGATCACGACCTTTTTCAAACTCTTGCATCTTTCAAAGGCATATGCCTCTATTACCTCAAGCTTGTCGGGAAGAATGACCGTTTCCATTTTCGTGCATTCGCAAAAAGCACCCTGACCAATGATGCTGACTTTGGAGGGCACGACAACCTCTATTTCACCTTTGCTCAGTATGCATTTTTCTAATCTATTTCCCTTAATCTGAAAATCCATGATTGAAACCTCCTTTCAATTTTCACTCTTTGTCGGACATTGTCACAGAAAAGCGCTCAATTAAGACCTGCTATCCTTGCTTTCTCCAGGACTTCCGCTTTAAGCATGTTTGGCACTGTATTGTCTGTCGTCTGCTCCGTAACTATCACTTTGTTCTTATCGGTTTATCCTTCGATTGACTTCCCGCTCCAGGTATTCCACCTCATCGTCAGTCAGGTCACCACGATCGATGGTGATTTCAGTCTTTCCATCTCTTGCGGCGTCCAGGCACGCTTCGATCTTGTCCTCGACCACCATATTTCTATAGCCCATAAAGCTCATGAAATCGTCCATCATTTCTTGCCTCCGTCAATTATCTCGATATTGTCTCCCTGACCTCTCAGCCAGATATCAACACCATCTCCATATACCTCTGCTTTAACCGTCCACCCGGTACTGTCCTGGTCCATGATCTCAGCTGTCGGAAAGCGGTCCAGTACAGACTCGATGCTGAGCCCTCTATACTTGAACTTAATGGTTCTCAACTCACCGCCGAACATGAACTGGATTCTCTTGCGGAACTCTCCCTCCTGGAAGCGGTCCGCATATGGCACATGGAAGCGCTCGTCCAAAACCTCATATTCTGCGATCCGGTCTATCCGGTAGATGGTAGGAAATGGATGCTTTACTACTTCCGGAGTCTCTTGGCCGACGGAGATATAAGCGCAGAGATAAAAGTAGTACTCGGAAAACATGATGCCGACTGGCTGGATCAAGCGCTTTACCTTGTCCGGTTCCTTCAGTTTCTGATAGCGGATACGCATCAGCCGATGCTCATATACCGCGCTGCTGATGTTCCACATATCGTCTACAAACTTCTTGCCGTGATGTGGCTCCAGGTAATGGAACTTCTCATTGCTGATCAGATCCTGCACCTGCTTATAGTTTTTGTAAGGGACGCAGCACTGCAGGAGCTTATCGATGATCGGATACATCTCCTCTTTTGTGAGAGATCGGCTTTCCAGCATGATTTTACACACAGTCAGAATCTCACTGTTGGTCAGGGTCTTCTTCGAGTTCTGTTTCAGTACATAACCTTTCTTGGCACGGTCATAGATCAGCTCCCGATTGGACTCCAGATCATTTGCAAAGTATGCCCGGATGTCATCAATGTCTCTCTGGATCGACCGCTCATTTACACCGTAGCGGGCAGCCTCGTCTGCCTTCACCAAGACCTCTCCGTCCACGACCCGATTGTACAGGCCGAGTATTCTTTCAACCTTTTTGTCCAATCAATCACCACCCTTTCTATTGCGTCAGCTTACCTTTGTATATATCTTAGCAAACGAGCATGGACAGGATCTGTCTATGTAGCTAATTCCTTCTCAAGATATTTACCAGTTGTCTAAATCTGATAGCAGGTTATCGACAGATGTATTCTCCGTGGCTACGTCCATTTCCTTTAACCTCAGAAAAATCCTCGCGGTGGTTACTGCATCCGCCAGGGCTCTGTGTGCTCGCGGATTGTCTATGTCAAGCTTTTCTGCCAGTTCCTCAAGGGAGGCTTTCTTTGCTTCAATTCCGAGCTGTGCCTTAAACTGGTCGGCATATCGCATCACATCGAAGTAGCTGTTACCAATGATGATGTTTGCATAGCGCCCGGCCCGGACCATGAACTTGCTGTCAAAAGCCATGCAGTTGAAGCCGACCAGAATATCGTTCCCGGCAAATTTCATGAAATCTGCGAAGACCTCCCACATCTGGCGGGCATCTTTCAAATCATCCGGCGTGATACCAGTGAGCTGCTGGATCTCATCGGAAAGCTTCCGATCAAAGGGCTTCGCAAACTCCTGGAAGGTAAACTCAGCAGTCTCCACAACCCGGCCTCCGGATACACGGATCGCACCAATCTCGATGATGGAATCGATCTTCGGACTTCTTCCGGTCGTTTCCAAATCAAAGGCCACAAAGGTATCAAAGTCCGCATCTCTTGTCTCCACAGGTTTCGGATACTGATCCTTCGGAATTGCTCCCGGTACGTTCTTCCTCCGCTTTGGCAAAGATGCTTCAATACCGATGGATGCCAGAAAGTCGATATACTTCTGCCGCACTGCTTCCCGGTTTTCCTTTGGATTCGGCATATACTCCTGCTTGCCGGCCTCTGCTTTCTCAAGCTGCTTTGCATTCTTCTCAGCCCGGTTCTGCATCGTTTGCACGACAAACGGATCATCTGCAAAGCGCTGCAGGGCTTCTGCAATCACTTCTTCAGCTACATCATACCGGCGGGTCATGGTATAAAACTCCGCCAGGTTGTAATAGCCCTGCCAGGGAATAGCCTCCGACCTGCAAAGCTGGGAAGCGATCCCGTCTGCTTTGGTATATTCGTAATCCATGTAGTATGCGCCAAGCGCAATGCCATGAAGCCGGTTCTTTTCAGACTCTTTTATGGCATCATGATCCTTGATAGCATCATACATTTCATAAAACCACGGACGGCTGTCCTTCGGCACATTGGAGGATGCACCGGTTATGGACATCACTCTCAGGTATTCCTTTCGCGGCGTTTTCAATTCATCACTTACTGCAAACACCAGGTTTCTCAGGTTATATGGGCTCGACAATTCGCTGCCCAACTTTTCCCAAATCGGGTTTCCACCTGAACCCGGCTTGTAGGCGATCAGATCAAAGCATAGGCCTTCCAGATCTGTTCCGGTCCTGCAGCTATCACATAAGCAGGAAGGTGCTTCATTCCCGCACACTATACAAATTGCCATGGGTGTTCCTCCTTACTGCGCCTTTCCACAGACATAACGCATGTCACAGAAGGTACATGCATAATTATTGGTAACGCTTCCTTCAAAGTTCTTATTTTCAATATTTCTTATCGTCTCAGCAATTTCAGAAACTGTCGTATCGATGGCAGAACGTGTCCATTCAAAAGTAATGAGCGGATCGCCATTCTGGCAGTTGGTATAATACAAATGCATCTGCCTGACCTTTTTGCCGTAGCGCTTCTCGGTCAGATAGGCATAAAGCTCCAGCTGCTTTCTGTAGTGCTCCACCCGCTCTGGATGTCCTTCTATATCCGGTTTCGGACCGGTCTTGTAATCGACGATCTCAACGGTGTCTCCCTGACCCTCGATCAGATCGATGACGCCCTGGAGAATGTAATCTGGCAGCACCAGATTGATTTCTTCCTCAGCCCGCCATACACGTCCCAGTTCATCTTTCCTGTGATGGAAGTAGCGGATTACCTGCTGCAAGGCATTTTCCATCTGCTCATCGGTCAAAAAATAGCCGGTCTGTTCTTGCATGCCCTGGTAGTTCAGCGCAAACCACTCTTCGATCGCCGCTTCATTCACATAGTCCTGACGTCCGGCGATGATACATTTGTTCATGTCCTCCAGTGTCGCATGGACCAGAGATCCTACCGAGGTATGGAACATCTTATTCTGTGCAAAGCCATATTCCTTGTAGTACTTGTACTGCGTCGGGCATCCGTCATAGACGGAAATATGAGACGTGAAGGAATAGACATGTTTGTAGTTTGAGCCTTTCACATCGGCAAAGGTACAGGTGTCTGTGAAGGCACCCACATCAGGCAGTTGCATCAGATACTCTCCAAAGTATTTGCTGTCAGCTTTCTTTGTAGCCAGAACCAGCAAGTTCTGGGCTCTGGAGAAGGCTGTGTAGTACAGTCTCCAGAAATCAAAGTATTTTATATCCGCTATAGGCTCAAATGGTCGGCGGTGGAAAAAGCGGCTCTCTGCTGAGTACAGCAGGGGATCGCTGTTTCTTTTCGGTACATTTCCAAGGGAGCCTACGACTACGGCAGGGAACTCCAAACCCTTGGACTGGTGGATGGTCATGAAGGAAATACAGCCGTATGGCGCATACTCCGACTCATCTTCATATTCTCCGACACCATCCTCTATCATGTACTTGAGGTAGATATTGAAGAACTCTTCCGGCATCGCCAGCTTGTTGGAGGCAGACACGTTGTGCATGTCATGTAGGATAGCATATTTGTTGAGCATCCTGGACAGTTCTGAAAGGTTCCGGGCTGCCCGGCTTTTCATCACATTGTCCTTCAGACTTGCCTGCAGGTACCCTCTGAACGGCTCGTGGGCAATCAAGTGATAGAAAACATCCAGCAGGCAGAAGTCTGATTCCTCCTTCAACTCCAAGATCGCATCCTTCACGCTATCAATATAGTGCATCAGGCTTGAGTCGGCTTTTGCCAGCGGCAGTGCTGCCTTGAGGCAGATGATGTAATACATACGAAGGCTGTCGCTGATTCTGTGGAGGAACATGTTTTTCTTCAGGTCCAGCATATAGCTCTGGAAGCACATGATGATGCAGCCCAGTATCTGTTTTACTTCTGCTCTGTCAAAGAACATATCGGATCGCGGGGAATAGACCGGGATACTGTTTTCTTCAAAATATGCACCGATCTCCACAGCTTCTTTGCTCTTTACCGAACGGAACAGAAAGGCGATCTGGTTATAGTCGCTGACGTTGCCTCTCTCTTTCAGGTTTTGCACCATCCTGAGCAGTTCTTCCTTTTCGGCATCTATGGATTCACCAACGCAGGAATACACGCATGCTTCTGATAGCAGCGGCTTTTTACCTGCCGTGATCTTCTTTGCGTAGCGGAACTTGTCCCAATTGAACAGGTTGATCCCGTCCACGTTCTCCATCCAGCGGTTGTAGAAATCGATGATACCGGGCTCGGAGCGATAGTTGGTATCCAGGTGGATCACTTTGCACTCGTCCTCAGAAAACTTGTCAGGGAACTCCAGAATGTTTCGTATGGTAGCACCGCGGAAACGGTACATGCCCTGGTCGTCATCGCCGACCACGCAGATATTCTTCCGGTCGCCGGCAAGCATAAACACCAGTTGCTCCTGGATGAAGTTCGTATCCTGATACTCATCCACCATGATATAGCGGATGCTGTTACGAACCTTGTCAAGCACCTCCGGATACAACTTCAAAATGTCGTAGGTTTTTGTCTGTATGGAGGAGAAGTCCATCGCGCTGTTTCGAGCAAGGAGCTCCTGGTAGCGCTTCACCAGTTTTCCAAGGAACCGCATGTCCTCGTCGGCATCTGCTTCCATCGCATCCACGTCTACCAGCTCCTCCATCATCTGGTTGACATAGCGGCAGATCTCAAGGGACTGCTTCCATGGGTCCCTGGCCGATATATGCCGGGCAAATCCGCCCAAGCGGTTAAAGTTATCTATGTTTCGGCAAACGAGATAGGTCTGCTCAAAGGCATCGAGCATGCGACACTTGCCTTCACTTTCAGCATACTCCGAATTCTCCTTGAGAAGTCTCAGGCACACAGAGTGAAAGGTGCCGATGTACATCTCGTTGATATTCAGGTTCAGGTCAATAAGCTCATTGGAGAGCCTGGTGAGCAGTTCTTTACTGGCCTTTTCCGTAAAGGTCACCACCATGATCTCACAAGGCTTTACGCCCTTCTCCTTTACCAAATAAGAAATACGCTTTACAAGGGTGAAGGTCTTGCCAGTTCCGGGGCCTGCGATCATGAGAACCGGTCCTTCCGTTGTCAGAACCGCTTCCTTCTGTGCTTCATTTACCTGGCCGAAATCAAAGGCGCTCATAGCTTACTCCGATAGCCTTCATAAAATCGCAGATCTGATTCAGCTGGTTCTGGCTGGCATGAATCTTCAAGGTTATACTATCTGCTGAATTGGTAGTGATCTGCTCCTTCACTACAGGTGCTTGAACACCTGCTTCCGCTGCAACCTCTGTAACGGTCTTTAGTCCTGCCATAGAAACTGCTGCAGAAAGCTCTGCCTGCTTTGCTTTCACTGCATCCATGGAGAGAGTCTCCACATATACAGCCAGCAGTGTATCTACAAACGGGGAGGCCATAGCCTTGATGACTGCAATATCGTTATAGGCGCTATTGATGGCTGTCTGGATATCTTCCTCGTACTTTGCTCTTCCGGTAGATGCATTGACCCACTTCTTATCAAAGAGCTTCAGGTAAAGTGCTTCTGCCAGATCGCCCAGGATCACAGCCTTGCGGCTATAATACTTACTGACCTCCAGCTCCTTGGCTTCCTTCTGGCGGGTTTCATAATCCTTGATGGTATCGTCAATCAGCACCCTCTGGCGCTCGACCATATCCACGAGTTCCTTGATCTGAGGCTCCAGTGCCTCATAGGGAGTGAGACAGCGTGCCTTGTAGGCCTTTCTCGCATCCTCAATGACTTTCTTCACCTTATTCAGTGTCGTGCGGTCATTCTTCGCATCCTTTATGTTTTCATCTGTATATACCAGTCCGGCATAGAAATCCAATCCACGCTGAAGTTCAGCTTTAAGCATTGAAAAATCCCAGCCGCTGATGTCCGTACTCTCAAGTCTAATGATCTGAAGATCGTTCATGTCGATATCCTCCTCATCGGTAGACCTATATTAGCAAATCCGATTAGACAGAATCTGTCTATCCCCAGGATTATTCATCCTTACCAATCCTGATACTCTTATCCTTCGTTTTTTCGATATCTGCAGGAATAACCCAATTATTTCCAATTTCGGACGTGCCTCCGATACGACCCTTATTGCAGAGGGTGTTGAGCCATCTGAATCCGATTCCCTATTTTGCTGACACCTCTTTAATTTTCATGTATCCTTCCATGGCGTGGTCTCTCACTAAAAAGCAAAACGGCACTGCGGAATGTAAATACCGCAATGCCGACTAAAGCCCAAGCAACTGGCTGCCCTGAATGAACGGGCCTTATGTGGTTTTCCGCCAGCGTTGCCAATATTCGCTTTTAATTATACTTCACATTTAGCACAAAATCAATCTATTTAACGAAGTTTGTCTCACTTTTACAACCGACTAAATACTATACACGGCTATTCTGTCAAACGATCCCAAAAATAGGGAAAAGGGGCATGGCCAATCACCGCACCCCATCAACCTTATACTCAGACCCATCTCTCAGCACAAAGCTCAATTGTATATCCTTCTTCGTCCCACTGACAACTACTCTCTCCACGAAGGCTGTAAACAGTGCCGGATCAAACTCCAGGCTCTCCTCCTGCTCCGCCAGCATTCGCATGAACAACGAAATCCGCTTCGCACGGTGTTCCTTGTCATCTTTATCCCGCTGTATCGCCGCAATTCTGTCTGACAGCTTGCCATACTGCGCAACCAGCTTTCCGTATTCCGGCTTGAACTCATCCTCCGTCATCTGTGTCCTGGCGTTTTCACTGATCAACGCCCGGATTCTCTGCGCCATACCAACCGCCTGATCCTGCAGCTTTGCGATTTGCTTGCTCTGTTCATCTGTTGACAGGACTTCATCCAGCACCCGCCTGCAGTCATCCAGCACAGCCTGCTTGTTGGCCAGCACCTTGGACATCACCCGCACGAAGCCCGCTTTTATAGCTTCCTCCCTGATATGGGGCGTATTGCAGCGCTGTTCTTTTGAACCTTTCTTTTCATACTTCCGATTGCACCGCCAAATCACTGTCCGGTAAGGATCATTCGAGTGCCACACCTTGCTTCCGTAGAATCCTCCGCAATCTGCACACACGATCTTGCTGGCGAATACGCCACGCCCGCTGTACCGGCTTCCGAACTGTCTTCGGCTCTCGATCTCCATCTGCACGAGCTCAAAAACCTCGGCGCTGACAATGGCTGGGTGGCTGTTTCGCACACGGTATTGGGGAAGTTCACCCTCATTCTTCTTCATCTTCTTCGTGAGAAAGTCCGTGCAGAAGGTTTTCTGCAAAACCGCATCCCCCATGTATTTCTCATTCGTAAGGATGCTTTGAACGGTCGTCTCGCTCCACGTCTTTCGCTTCATGGGAGTCGGGATCCCGGCGGCTGTGAGCGCCTTGGCGATCTCATGGAATGTATTCCCTTCGAGGAACCGGCGGTATATGGTCTGCACGATCTCAGCCTCCTCGGGCACGACCTCGGGCATATCGTCCTCGCCTCTGCGGTATCCCAGGAAGGACTTGTAGTTCATTGACACCTTGCCGTCCGAGAAGCTCTTTCGGATACCCCAAGTCACGTTTTCGCTGATGCTCCGGCTTTCCTCTTGTGCCAACGAGCTCATTATCGTCAACAGCAGTTCGCCTTTGCCGTCGAAGGTATAGATGTTCTCCTTCTGAAAATACACCTCCACACCGTGCGCCTTAAGCTCTCTAATGGTGGTCAGACTGTCCACCGTATTCCTGGCGAAGCGGCTCACGCTCTTGGTCACGATCAGGTCGATCTTTCCTGCCAGGGCATCCGCGATCATCTCATTGAATCCCTCGCGTCGCCGGGTGCTCACGCCCGATATACCTTCGTCGGTGTACACCTTTACAAAGCTCCAGTCATCCCGAGCCCTGATGAACTCCGTGAAGTAATCCACCTGCGCCTGGTAGCTGTTTTCCTGCTCCTCGGAATCCGTGCTGACCCGTGCGTATCCAGCCACCTTGCGCTTCACGATGGCCTGAAGCGGCAGCTGTGTCAGGGGCTGGATGCTGGCTGGAATCATGGTGACCCTTTTCTCTCTTATCGCTGCTTCAGACATTCTTGCCTCTCCCTCTCTTTCCTGACGGCTTCTGCCTTCATTTCATCGGTCCAACTGAGCGCCCGCGAAGGGTTTTCCCAGTGGCGTTCAATCGTCTCATCTTCCATCCGGATTATCAGCCTGCCCTCCGGATAAACAACAATCTCCTGTATTCGTCTGCACTGACCTGGAACGTCCTCATCGGGAACACCCAGGATGCCCGCCAGTATCGGGAACAGTACCTTCTCGGAGATCCGCCGTGACGGGCAGACCGCCTTGGTCTTTGCCAGGTAGGTCTGGCAGACCCAAATGGGTGTCTTGTATTTCGCGTTTGTATTTGCGAACTTCCTTATGAAGTGCTTGCCGCATATTCCGCAGGTAATCTTCTTTGCCAGCGGATTGTGTTCCGTCACCACCGAGTTTCCCGTCTCATATAGATCGGCACGGCGCTTCAGTTCTTCCTGAACCCTGTCAAATGTCGCCTTATCGATTATAGCTTCATGGGAGCCTTCCACATAGTATTGCGGGAGCTCGCCCCGGTTCTTTCTCTTTGCCTTTGTGAGATGATCGGAGATGAACGTCTTCTGCAGGAGAATGTTCCCGGTATACTTTTCATTCCGCAGGACCGACATAATCGCAGTCCTGTTCCATGCCGTCCCTCTGCACGGCGGGATCTGCTTGAGATTCAGCTCAATGGCGATTCTCCCGGTTCCCATGCCGCCGAGATACCATTCGCATATCTGCCTGACAATATCTGCTTCTTCTGAAACGATCTCATATCTTCCCCCGCGTATCTTGTCCCCGTACATATCGAAGCTGTTTCCTTCTCCCGCCGCAAAGTTCTTCCTTATACGCCACTTGCAGTTTTCACTGACGGACAGGCTTTCCTCCTGCGCAAAAGAAGCGAGGATAGAGAGCATCAGCTCGCCATCCCCGCTCATCGAATGGATATTCTC
>ODAI012442359.1_pt1 | contig 29541 bp, 44 predicted proteins | sample 1539321 | NCBI WGS metagenome assembly ODAI01 (sample SAMN02144231, study PRJEB22623) | gut metagenome | biome: sheep rumen | host: Ovis aries | place: New Zealand
TAGACCGGAACGATAATGCAGTTATTGCAGCAGTCAAGGATCGTCGAAGCTCTGTATAAGAACTGCGACCACGTGTCCCATGGATTCGGTCTCATCTGGATTCGCTTGCTGAGATCAGGCTTGGCCGAGCCTATCAGCTGAGCCTTCAACTTGGAAGCGTGTCTTGCCCTGGCATCGATCGCGGCCCTCACGAGCATTGACTCGTAGATCTCACCTCGCCAGTCTCGGAAGACAGGTTCATATCCGCTGATCATCTTGAAGACTTCACTTGCTTCTATGACAAGCTTCGACTTCTCATCTCGACCGAGGATCTTGTCGAGTGTCTTTTGAATTAGTCCCATCTTCTCACTCCTGATTATTTAATCTTTGTCCCAAGTCTCCATACCACTTCTGACGAACGCAGAGTGCATCAAGCAGAGCTGCCGTTCCGTCGATATGTGACTTATTATTCAATTTCTTGAGCCGTACCTTCTGGGCTCTCGTGTCTCTCTCAAGAGCCGAATCCAATAGATGGATCTTGAGAAGTTCGTTGTTGCCTATATGGATCCGACCATCCTTCATGAGGCCTTCCATCTCGTAGATGACCGGAGTCAGATTGTGTCCTTGATAGACATCGTCTGTCTGGAAGCCAAAGGCTTGCAGATCCTGCACCAGATACTGAGCCGAATATCGGTCATATCCGACCATCAGAGGAAGGAGCTCGTGCTCCTTGACCGCGGACGTGATCCAATCGAAGACCGCGTGATAGTCCACGAAGTTCTCTCCTGCTAAGGACATCCAACCCTTTTGGATCATCGCGTCGTATGGGATTCCGTCTCTGGCAATCGCATCGGAGAGCTTCTCCGACGGAAGCCAAAAGTGTGAAATCACATACAGTTGACCGTTTCCTTCGACGACGAGACAGGCGGATGTCAAGTCCGTTGTCTGCGACAAGTCGATTCCTGCGACGCAATACTTATGAGCGAATCGCTCCATCGTGTACTCTTCGTCGCTCGAAGCTTCCTTGACCGTCTGTGCAGACAGCCAAGCCTGTGTGCTGTTCTGTTTAATATTGCAATACTTACAGAGAAACTCTGTTTTCTTGCTTAACGAGTCGCGAGCCGTGTTGATCTCATCCAGAATGAACTGGACGGAAACGGACGAGCCAAGCCCGGGAAGGCTCTTTCGCAATTCGTTGATATCGTCCCACTTATCGATGTCGTCTATCGTGTAGAAGATCGGCAGGAGTCTCTGATCGTGAGACTCTCCCAGAAGGAATCTCGTTCCTCTCGTGAAGAGCTCGTCATAGATCCCACCGTCGACATATCCGCCGGAGCTGATCGAGAGTGTAATAGGCTCTTCTCTTGCACCGGTACCGGAAGTCATAACCTCATACTGACGAAGACCTCGCGCTGCTGGCCACGAACTCATCTCGTCCGCGACCGTCAACATCGGAGAATATCCATCAGCCTTCTTCTCGGAGAAGGCGATCTTCTTGATCGTCGTGTTCGTCTCCGGAATGATATAGTCGTTCTTCCTCTTCTTAGTCCGCTTCTCCAAGTCCGGACAATGGAGCATTGTAAACTCCCATGCCGAATAAACCAGATCGGACTGGTCGAGCTTAGGAGCGATGCAATAGATCTCGGAACCGTACTCTCCGTCGATATACGATTCATAGCTCATGATCGCCCCTGCTTGTAAAGTCTTACCGCACTTTCTGCCGACAAAAAGTGCGACTTCACGGAAGACTCGCTTCCCTCGTTCATCTACGATTCCATAAAGAATCGATATCCAAGCCTTCTCCCACAGGTCCAGCTTCAGGATTCCGGGAGCAAGCTTCCCTTTATTGTGACGAAAGAACGTCTCGATATATCGAATCGCTCTGTTCGCCTTTTTCTGATCGAAGATGTAAGTTCCATCCTCAATACCGCTGACTATCTTTTCATATAACAAGCGAATCCACATTCCTACGAGCTCTGTTCCGTCTTGGATCGCCTGATAATATGCCAGGATAAAATTATCCATTCTTCAGGAACTCGGAAAGAGCATCACCTGAATCGTCTGATGCAGGAAGCAGCTCGTCAAGCTTCCTGATGATAGCAAGGTAGTTCTTATCCCTTGCTGTGAAGACTTTGCTCTCCGGTCGCTCTCTTAAGAACTCCACTCCGTCATTCTTCTGCTGAAACATCTCGGTCGAGCCGTTCTTCAGCACATCTTCCCAAAGAAGATCCAGCGATACCCTTAATCGCGCAGCCTGTCGGATGAGACCATCGACGAGCGCTCGCTTATTCACAGGGATTCCACCATACAGAGCTGAAAGTCTGTCGTACTCCTGCTGTTCCGCCTTTTTTGCGTCCATAGTCCCTCCATTTCTGAACATTTATTCGCGCGACCCCTGTACTACGGGTCAATTCGGAGGAATTCTTAACCCCCGCACCGTTCCCCGAGGGCGAGCCCGACCTTCGCGAATAAGGGGGGGCTCACGGAAGAATCGATAAACGCCCGTTTGTGTCGAATTTCCATCGTTTTTGCGCATTTTTCTCGCTGAAATGCTCATTATTGTGGCATTTTTGGCATAAACACTCTAAATTTTTCCAATTCAAAGAGATTGAAGGATCAAGATAGTTCTCTTCCGAAAGCCAGATCTTATGATGAACGATGTCTGCCGGGACGATCTCTCCATTGGCCAGACACCTCTCGCAGAGTCCACCCTTCGATGCCAGGTAAGAATCGCGAGTGATCTTCCAAGCTTTCGACTTATAGAACGAACGGTCTACCGATCTCGCCATCTCTTTTTTCTCCCAAACGAAAACCGCCGAGGCTTACGCTCGACGGTTAGATAGAAGCAAGCTGTTTCTTTTCAGATTCAACTGCTTATACTATATCATAGATCGACAGTCCTCGACCGTCTCAAACCGTATCAACTTATATAGATTTCTTCCATTCGCGATACTGATCAGCGGTCAGCTTGCGTTCCTCGGTGATCCGATCGGTAGCTTCGCAGGTCTGGTGGAACTGTCTGAGAGCTTCTCTCCTGTCATCCGTGTAAACCGCGATGTGCTTCAGACGATTCATGGAATCGCGATACGAGATAAGATAAACAAACTCATTCTTCATCTTCGCTGTCCTCCTTGGAACATTCGTCACAGTCGCCCGGGCACGGCTGCCCTTCGCAGTCTTCTGTGTATCGCCATAACCAAGTGCTCATTTTTCTTCCTCCTGACATAATTTTAAAAAATCCGTCTTTGATTTTTCCTTAATCTGTTCCCACACTTTGCTATCTGCCAATTCATGTGTCCAAACAGGTCTTCCCATAATATCCTCGATATACTTATGGAAAATAGAAAACTTCTCGCCCGTCAACATTGTTACTCCTGTATAAGCCATTACAATCGCTTTTTCTTTATCAGTCATCCTTCTTTCTCCTTGCTCCAATGCCTGCACCAATGCTCCATACATTGAACATAGCCGATATAGTGATTATCAATATCACAATGACATTGGATGTTGCCTAATTCTCCTGTCCTTATATTATGTCTGCAATTACAACAGACTTTGTTGTTCTCAACACTCATTGTCTGCCTCCATCGTCATAAAGTAGTTGCCGCCTATATATCCGTAAGCCGTGCCGTTGTTGTACCCTCGACAATTAAAGAAAAGGACATTCGGCTCCGTGCCTTGCTCATTCCATTCGACCGCACGGATGACCGCTTCGTCTGAATAGTCCGTTCTCTCAACTATCGAGTGTCCGTTGCGTACTGTCGAGAACTGACTCGGAGCTGTGAGCACCTCCGAGATGGAGTTCGGGAACCGTTCGTCCTCCACTCGGTTGATTATCGTCAAGGCGATGAGGACTCTACCCTCAAGGTTCTCGCTCCTGTCAGACTCCGCCTCAACGACGGAAGATATGAAGATGAAGTCCTCGACCGTCATTCCTGCGAGGTCGGCTCTCTGCTCGATCGTCATAGCCGTGATAGGCTGCGGAGCCTTGAATAGACTCAAGCCTATCGAAGCGATGAGGGATAAGATTATCAACTTATTCATCATCCTTCACCTCCGAGAATCCCGGCTCGATCGCAAGGCAAAGAGGACACTGGAGCTCGTCCGGATCTTTCGTGTATATCAATTCCTTTTCGTCAAAGACTCTTCCGCACTCGTAACATCTGATCTTACTCATGATTCGTCTCCTTTTCGTATAGTTCTGTGATCTTCTTCCTCATTTCTCGCCAGCATGACGATTTTGCATAGTTGAGTCTCATCGAGACTTTCGGCATCGAGAGCCCTTCGATGAAGAAGAGCCTCATGATCTCAGCTCCAAGACCGTCAGCTTGATAGATCAATGACTCGATGTGCTCGTTCTCTTCCTTGAGTCTTGAGAGCTTCTTGCGTAATCGCTCCACATCCTTATCGAGCTTAAACAGAGCATTGACCATCTTACCGTCAGGATCGGAGGAAGACTGAAGCCTGTCCTTCGAGTAGTCGATAGCTCCGGAGAAGATGGAAGAGATCGTGTCTTCTCCGAGAAATTCGAGAGAGCGGAGAATCGATCTCATAACTCTCCTGTTCTCCCGGATCTGATACAGTTCCGCTTCAAACTGGCTTCTGGTCATCTTCCACCTCCGAGATCTGATCGATATTGATCGCTATCCACGGCTCGTCCTTTGTCCACTTCTTCTTGAGGTACAGGACCGAGACCTGCTGGTCCCCTACTTCGAAGAACCCGAGCTCATCAAGGACATCCTGTAAAAGCTTCACCATGTTGTCGAGGTCCGGCTTCGTCTGCTTGAACTTGAGATGATCCTTCTTCTTTGCCGTGTGATAGTAGAATGTGACGGACATCATGACCGGACCTGTGAGATGGAGCCGAGTGAGCTGTCCTCTCTTAGCCAAGTCAGCGACGATCGCTTCCTTGTAGATCTGTCTCATCTGACGGACAGAGCGCTTCGTGTAGTGATGGATCCTGCCGCCCTGGATAGAAGTTCCCTTCTCCTGAGCCGTACTGCGTGGATTCTGTGTAAGGTTGATTTGAATATACATATCAGTCCTCCCCTACCAAGAGTGTCAAAGACTCCGAGTTGAAGATCTCCATGAGTCTTGCTATCTGGTCTAACTTCGGGTACCTCTGACCGAGCCTCCAAGCGAGAATGGTCTTGCGGTCCATACCTATCTCAGCTGCAAGCGAGCAGTCGGACCAGAAGCCTAAAGCCATCTGTTCACGAAGCCATTGAGCGAAGTTATAACACACGGATACCGTGTAATTCGTCTGAATGATCTGCTTATTCATGTTTCCTCCAAGATATTCTGATTCCATCTAAGCCAAGAGCGTCGAGCACCTTGACCAAGACTGCGAGAGAGATGCTCTTTCCTTCCCGGATGTTGTAAATCGAGGACGCAGCGACACCTGCTCTCCTACTAAGCTCCGAGTCAGAGAAGCCACGGAGCTGTTGCCTGTCAGCGACGGTCTGACCGAGAGCCTTAAGAACTCTCTCGATCATCTCGTCCTGCGTAATGTTGTTTTTGTTCATACTTCCTCCAAAGGTCTTAAATCGTGCGGAGTTCCAACCAGAACTTCTTTTACTGTCTGAACGTAAGTGTAATAAGGGAAGATCTCGACGATGTGTCCGGTCCAGTCCTTGTGGCGGGAATACTTGCCTACGAACTTGACCTTCTGACCGATATACCGCTGGAACTTATAGTCGCACGGTCTGGGTTTATCCTTCGGGATGTCGTATATAGTCAACTGACCGTTCATTCCTTCACCTCCAATAACTCATCTATCGAGATGTTGTCCGTCTCTCCCTTCGGCTTCACCACGGGAGTCTCATACGAATCGGGATCATCAAACACTAAGTCTATTGAGTAATACTGTCCGTTCTGCTTCTTCCCTCTGAACCCTGCCGTGTACGGTGCGATCCGACAGACTGCCATATCGAGCAACTTCTTCGGGATTGCCTTTTGAATGACTCCCCAGTATTCGCCCTTCGTCTGGATCAGATTGATAGGCTCTGGGTGAAGATAGATGTAGATCTTCGGGTTGAATGCTTCGGCGTAGACATTCTCTTCGACGAACTTCCTGTCATATCCCGGCCACGCGCCCTCACCGAAGCGATGGATCTCCACGAGCTGACCACCGTTCTTTCTGATGTCTATGTCGAGACCGCAGATGGAAGAGTCTAATTCTATGAAGTCTTTAAGTGTGATCATTTTCGTTCTTCCTCCTGTCTTTTCCGCAGTACGGGCAAAATGAATAGCCTAAATTCCCGACCGCAAAGCTAAACGGATTGCTCTGGATTCGACATCCACAATCGGGGCACTCGAGCATCTCGGTTCCGTTATCGATCGCGTGAACATAATCGTTTGAAACGGGCGTTCTATATTCATACGGTGATTGCTCTATTCGCGTGAGTCCTACTTTCTTCCTGAGACACTCGTCTCCTGTCAGATCCGCTATGCACTCGACCGCTCGCCTGAGAGCTTCACTATCCGATACTGCTCCAAGATTCTTCATAAGCCAGGAACGAGTGTCAGACGATCGAGCGATACGGATGGCTTCTTCTTCAAGATGGCCATGCCAAGTCTCATATAGTCGTGTGTACTGTGATGGAGTGATCATTCTGTCTCCTTTCTGAGGATGTCGCTTCAGAATCCTCGGTCCGGGGAATGTCGTCGCCTGTCTGGCGACATTTCCCGTAGGGGATTTATATTCTGAGGAACGAGGAATATATATATAGCCGATGTCCTCAATCCCCTAAATATTTTTTACTTTTTGAGGACATCGGGGATTTTATCGATATTCCCTTTTATGAAGCCTCGTTCCGAGAGGTCATAAATTCCTATTTCCGAAGCGTACTTTCTGATTGTCTTTTTATCCTTTCCGGTATAATCGACCATGTCAGAGACGCGAGCTTTTCCATCAGTCTGGCACTCGATGAAAGCTTCTTCGATGAGCCTTCTCTTCTCGTCGTCGCTTATCCTGTTCGGGTTTTTCGAGAAGTTGGCTTCCGCTGAGCCTTCGATATAGCAGTTGTCGAGAAGATTCGCCGAATCGATATAGTGAATCGGATATTTGAACCAGATCTTCTGAGAAGGCTGATCGGGAAAATCTCGGAGGATAAATGACATCTCCATAGGCTTCTCCCCGGTCTTGATCAGATCTTTGACGAGATCCGAAGCGTCGTTCCCAGGCTCAAGATTCGAGATATCGATAAGAGCATCCGCGTCCCTGGCGAAGACTCCGGAGCCAGCTCCGCGATCGATCGCTTTCTTCTGACCTGCATCGCCCTTCGGGTGGTGGTGGTCGTAGATGATAGCTGCTCCGGTCTCTTCCGCGATCTTATCCAAGGCATTACAAAATCTTGAAATAGCTTCTGCGCTATTCTCATCGCCCTGTTGGACTTTGTAGACAGGGTCTAAGATGATGGCCGCGAACGGTCCGTCCTGACGAGCTCGTCTGATCACTTTGGAAGCGAGCTGATCCAGAGGAAGAGCTTTTCCACGCAGATTCCAAGGTCTGACGTTCGAAACATTCTCTTTTGATGGTTTGATATCGAGAGCCTTGAAGATAGCTTTGAATCTGCTTTTGAGCATCTGCTTCCTGATTTCGAGGTTGATATATAGGACTTTCCCCTTCTTACATTGATATTTGCCGAGCCAAGGAGATCCGGAAGCGATGCAGACCGCGAGATTCTGCGATAAACACGTCTTTCCACTCTTGGAATCGCCTGTGATCATCAGCTTTCCTCCTTCGTAAAGAACAGAAGAGATCACTTCATCCGGCATTTCTTCATCTTCTTGAAACATGCTCCAGAGATCCTCTATCTCCGGAAGATCGTCATCAACTCCATGAATAAAATCGAGCCAGTCTTCCCACGAAGAACAGCCGATATTCGTCGATATGAGCTTCTGGCACTGGCCTGCTCTCATGGCACCGGGAAGACGAGAAAGTCTTGACGGGTTCTTATTTGCCATATCGACGATAAAGTTCTGCTTGGCGAGTTCTCCAAAAAGAAAAGATACGCGCTGCTTATATTCCTGTTCGCTGTCAGCTCCAATCTTGACGATGGCATGAACAGACTTTCCGCCTGATTCGACGAGAGCTGCTATCGGCAGTCTCATATTGATAAGAAGCTTTTTCTGATCCTCGATCGGCATCGAGTCAGCCTCGACGAGTGCATAGCGATAAGCTGTGACGTTCTTGTCAGCTGCGCCCTTACCGTCGAGAGGATTGATCCTTATCCAAGCTCCTGCTTCTTCGTTGATGGTGCCGAAAGCGGAATCCAGTTTCCTGTACTTCTTCAAGTCTCTGATGATATCTTCACACTTCCGCCATATTCCACGATTCGCAGGAACCCACTTCTCGCGATCTTCCTTGAACTCCGCTGAGTGAACATAGCCGACTATCTCTCCGGGTCTGAAGAGTGTCTCCAAGTAGGCGACAGCCATCTGATAAGGCTTATCCTTATCAGGTGAACTGTCAGCTATGATCTGCTCATATTCTTCCACTTCCGCCGGAAGATAGTCATCGAAAGACCACTTCTTTGATGGTGTGTAGCCACCGTACTGCTCGGCCAGATGGAAGATGGTACCGGCGGCGATGCCGGAGTTCTCAAAAGAACTCCACTTCTTATGGCATTCGCCTATATGGTACCGAGAATCGTTCCTCGACCAGTCGTCCCAGACATCGCAGTTGAAGCCTTCCGCTTTGAGAGCCATTCCGACATGGATCCATTCCTCATAGGTGACACGGGAAGGATCTATCGCGTCGAGTGCTTGCAGTATTTTTTCTGAATCGGTCAGCATACTCAGTCAATCTTGAAAGGCATATCATCCTCATTGAGAACGGGAGCAGTCGCAGCCTTCTTCGCAGTCGGGATGAGATACTTATCGACCTTCGCCCTCTTCTCGCCATTATAGGTCTCGTGCTTGATCTTGCAGAATCCTTCGAGCCCGACAGCCTTATCCGCCGCATCACCGATGGAGAGTGAGAGTTCCTCGCCCTTCTTCTTAAGACCGATGGACTCGAAGAAGGAGACCAGCTTCCACATCATCTTGTCGGATATGACAAGGTTGTCAAAGACTGAACCGTCCGCCCCCTGAAGGTCGAGTCTGACCTTGATCATCGGATTTCCATTTGAAGAGAATGTCTTCTCGGCACTCATGACCATGAAGTTATACTCCCCGATCGGAGGGAGCGAGAACTCCCTCTCTTCAACCTTTGCAGGTACCTTGCTATTCCAATCATACGTTTCACTCATTTGTCTGTTCCTCCTTGAACTTATTGATTAACTTGTTGATATTCTTATGAACGAACTCGATAGCCGTCGGCTCAAGCTCGTCGATAGTATTAGCCGTGATAGTAGGATCCTGCACGGACAGAAAGTGAATGAGCCACGGCTCGAATCCTTCCAGACCGTCAACGGCTTCGGAGATTTCCGCCTTCTTGGATTTCTTGATCGGGACATTCGAGAAGATATGTGCTATCTCCGAGAACTCGGCATCCATGGAGTCAGGAAGGCCGAATCTGTTCTTCGCGTCGTAGGTTGGGGAGTGTGTAGCATACATGACACGCTTGCCTCCGACCGCCTTCTTGCTCTTGGTCTTGGGATCTTCCACGATGGAGTTCTTGTAGTTCATGAACAGGACCATATCAGCCCATTCCTTGATGAGAGGTGCGGTCTTCTTCTGAAGCTTCAACTCCCAGCGATCATATGCGCCCATCTCATCCGGCTGTTCGAATTTACGCATCGCAGCGTGAGCGACGATGACGATGTTCTTGCCAGAGTCAACGACCTCGTCGCAAGCCTTGAGGACTTCGAGCCAAGCGGATGCCAGATAGGTGTAACCCTTACCGTAACCGGGTTCTTCGATGGAATTGAAGCCGTTCTTTTGACAGACATAGTCTGTAAGAAGCTGTTCGAGTCTGTCGGCCGTGTCGAGCACTACGGACTTACAGATGTCTTCCTGTGCTATACTCTTTAATAAGGTTATCAGCTCGTCGAATGTCGTAGGAGTGTCAAATCGAGCGACATCCATCGTGTCTGTTCCCTGTTCGAAGTCAACGAACACTGCATCTGGAAACTGTGAAGCAAGCGTTGACTTTCCGATACCTTCCGGACCGTAGATCACCGCGCGAAGCGAACGAGCCTGCGGTCCCTTTTTGATATTAAGTGCCATTATTTACCTCCTAAATAAAAATCTGAGTGTGTTCTTGATAGCTTCGTAGGATTCGCGAACTTCGACATGAGCCGCACTAACTACATCGGAGAATGAGAGTGTGATCATCGTCCCGTCGTCCGTGTCGCCAATGACAGCGATCTGATCAATATTGACGAGGACGGGATTCCCGATGTTCACCGTGTGGAGTTCCAAGAAGCTGGAGCCGATGATAGCAACCTTCTCGGCTTCTTCCTTATTTACTTCGTCGATAATAGGCTGGATGGCATCGTTTGACATCCTCAAGTATTCTTCTGCACTCATTTATTCACCTCCTGTCAGAACTATTCGGGAAATCAAGCTCGTCCCAATCAATTCCAACCTGTGTGATCTTGACGGGAGCAGGACAGTGAACCGGGCGCAGTTCAAGACGCTCGATCTCATCTTCGAGCTCGTCGACCTGATGTCTCCATTTGAGTTCGTTCTGATAAGATTCGTCGAGTGCTGAATCGTATGTGTCTGCTGTAATGTGGAATACCAGTGCGGCACCAAGTACCATGCCGAGTGCGAACGCACAGAATAGAATTGAAACTGACATATTAGCTTGCTTCCTTTACTTTGAATACTTCATCGAAGCCTTTTCGAGCCTCGATCATTCCGATTACTTCTTCCTCTGGATCTATTTCCTTCCTCATGGCCTTCGCCAAGATCGCGTTCTCGATAGCTGCCTTCTGCTGTGGAGTGAAAGACTTCTTCCCCTTCAGACATTCCCACACTGTCGTTCGTGACATACATCCTGCGTCTGCTATCTCCTGCGTCGTGTTGAAGAACCTTCCGAGTGCCGGATAGATCGTTCTATGCGGTCTCATGTCGCCTCCTGACTTTCGCTTCTCGAAAGCATCGGCTCAAAAAAATACACAAAAGTCATCTTCGGAGGTATGGAAAGAGCTTCGATTACTTTGATCGCCTGCTTCATGTCCCAATTACCGTCTTTTAGGTGATTTTGAATCGTGTTTTCCGAGAGCCCGACAACTTCCGCGAACTTCCTGATCGTCCCGTACTTGGCTCTGATCAGGAACTTCAGGTCTGTCGAATCATACATCTGTTTACTTGCTCCTTTCTTAAACTTTCGCTTTAGCAATTCTCAAGCGATGTATTGAGTGTACGAAAGTTTTTGAGCAAAGTCAACACCTTTTTGCGTTTCTCGAAAGAGTGTAATATAATCGTAACAGGAGGCAAGCGGATATGATGATTCAAGATGTTTTTATTCAAAGATTAAAGAAGGCTATGTCGGCCTGTGATGTGAACGCGCGAGAGCTTGCGAAGAGAAGCGGTTTGTCGGAAGGAGCGATCTCTCGCTATTTATCAGGCAAGATGGAACCCAGAATCCCGGCGATCGGCAAGATGGCCGAAGCACTCCATGTGGATCCTGTATGGCTTCTGGGATATGACGACGCTCCCGATCTGACTGTCGAGGTAGATGGAACCAAGCTTCTTATCGAGCAGCTGACACCTTCGGAAAGATCCGATGTCGAGAGATATATCAAATTCTTAATTTCGCAGAGAGGTGATCAGAAATGAACACTCCACGATGGGATGGAAAAAGATGGATAGTTCAAGAGATGAAAGACGGAAGACGGTTCACCTTCTCCTGCTCTACTCCCGGCAAGGCAGGACTCAAGGAAGTCAAACGGAAGTATGAAGCTTTTATCATGGATGAGATCTCAGGCTCCAAGACTGTCGTCCGTGTAGCTCAAGAATATCTTGAGGACCTCCAAGCCCGTCGAGGGAAAGACTGTGAAGCCTATATTCAGAACGAACGCTATATTCGGCTCTACATCGCCCCAAAATGCGGTCAAAAGAAGATATGTAAAATGACTCTCCGCGATTGGCAGAGCGTTATAAACGGCGCGTCAGGAGCTTCTGGCAAGGCTCTCTCGCATAAGACCTTGGAGAACCTCCGAGGGATCATCATGGGAATCATCAAGTTCGGCTATCAGGACTATCAATGCGAGCTGCCGAGAGGCGATCTGTATATCCCGGCAGGTCATGCCAGGAACGAAAAGGAGATACTTCAGAAGGATGATGTCGCACGGCTCTTGGAGCCTTCCGATAAATGGTATCATCCTCTCTTCTGTTTCTTGCTCATCACCGGAATGAGACCGGGAGAAGCTCTCGGCCTTCGCGTCGAGGATGTATCGGAATCAAGCGTTCGTATAAAAAGAGCCGTGAACGCAAAAGGCAAGATTACCGAAGGAAAGAATGAGAATGCCAGAAGGATCATTCCGATCGGAGCCCTCGCAAGCTCCATCCTGAAGAAGACTATTCGGAGGAACGAAGAGTTCAACCTCCGAACGAACTGGATCTTCTGTGACCTCCACGGCGGTCCCGGTAATCAGTCGACTATGAGAAACCAATGGAATGAGCTGAAGCAGGAAAGAGATCTGAAGGGAACCGTCTATTCCCTGCGGCACACATTCATCAGCATGATGAAGAATGTCATGCCGGAGCAGATGATCAAGGACATCGTCGGACACTCTGTCTCTATGAACACCTTCGGTACCTATGGCCATATAGTAGAAGGCGACTCAAAGAAGGCTGCGGAGATCATCGATCTCACATTTTCAGATGAAAGTGCATCATTTTTGCATCACGGAGAATAAGAAAAACCTCGAAAGCCTTATAGCTTCGAGGTTTGCTTTGGTGGAAGTGAGGGGAGTTGAACCCCTGTGTGTATGTTCGTCAATGAACAAAAACACCGTAAAATAAGGCTTTTTCCTTCGGGAGAGGACACTCTGTCCGCCGTCTGCGGACGAAATTGCATCATTTTTTGCATCATTTTGAGCAATAAAAAAGACCTCTCCCGGATGCGGACGGGAGAGGTGAAAACAGTGAATATTTCCGGGAGTACATGGATATGATTACAGCCTTATAGATCAGCCGCATCACTTGATCTTCGATGCCATGACGAAGCCGGAACCATCGGCGAGCTGGTACCAGTCAGGATCAGTTCCCTTCAGGTACTCGATCTTGGAGCCCTTCGGGAGAGTCTTGATGATCTCGCCTTCGGGAGTCTTTCTAACATTGAGATCGAACTGATCGGTATTGACGATGCCGATCAGCGTCTCTTTTTTGGCTTCGGCTTTCTTAGTAGTTGCTTTCTTAGTAGTTGCTTTCTTAGTTGCCATGATTATATCCTCCGATTAGTAGTGTTCATGGAGTAGTGCGTTCCATGTCAGAGCTCCGACGATGCCGTCCTGAGTGACATTGATCGTCTTCTGATATAGTTTGACAGCGTACTCCGTATTGCCTCCGAAGTCTCCGTCGACCGTGAGGCTCTTTCCGTTCTTTCCTTTGAATCCTCGTGCGTTTAGCAAGGTCTGCACGAGACTTACTTCTGCTCCGACAGATCCTGTCGTGAGTCTGGTCATCTCAACATTCACCTTGATCACTTCCTCCTGTTCTTCATATCTCAAGACATACTCCCAACCGTATTTATACTCATAGAACTTGCCGATATAGATCTCTCGACCTGTCTGATCGCCGGAGCGGCCTGTGATAGTTCCCTTCTCGCTGATAGATGCCTGGACTATCTGATTCCCTCCGAGATACATCGCTGTGTGATGCTTTTCGTTAAGAAGTACATCGCCTCGCTTGAGTTCCATTCCCTTGGCATAGATCAGAGTCCTGAAGCCGCACTTCTTGAACGCAGCTCTCATGTTCCCTGTGTATGTCGCTCCAGCGGTCTTGACCGGTATTCCTGCCTGCTCGAAGGCTGTGATTAGTAAAGAAGAGCAGTCGTAGTTCGGTCCCCAGCGGTTTATCTGATCATATCCGTGAGCAGGATCATTCGCGATCTGGATAGCGAACTGAATAGCTTTTTCGACCTTATTCATTTTTCTTTCCTCCGTCGTCAATGGTCTTCCCTGCTCCCTCAAGAAGCTTCTTGATCCATCTCGGAAGAGCAGCCGGAGCTGCTTGGTTGATATTCTCGATAATAGAAATCGCTTCGTTGATTACGATATAACAGCCGACGATCGTTCCAATCGGCATAGTGAATGGTATCTCCAGTGTGATCACTCCGAGCATGATTGGGATAAAAGCATCGAGGAAGATGCCGAAGGATAATGCCAGGAGAAGAGCAACCTTCTTCCAGAAGCCACGATATCCGACCTCGCTGGAGATCTTCTCTCCTGAAGCGAGAGCTGCCACGATACCGGACACGAAGTCCATGATGATAGCCACGCAGACGCAGATGATGATAGCTCCGTACAGGGACCAGAACGAAGCAGCGAGCCCCGTCAAGAGACTCGCCGCAATCTTGATGATATGTGATTTGTCCATCTTTTTTACACCTCTCTTATCGTATAAATCAGTCTCATGCTCATAGAACTATTCTTTGTATAAGTCTGACCGAGATTGTTTACAGTCGATACATAGCCGTATGGAGTAATAAGCCTCGAATGGGCTGTCTGCGTGGAGATTACTGTTCCATAGTCATTTCCGCTCAAACCTGCATACTCACTACCGCTTGCGACATTCATTCCGAGCCGTACCGCATACCATATATCGTTATGGAGCAATAAGCCGTAAGCCTGATTATAGGTGCTTTGCCAAAGAATATCGCCATTAGGAAGAAGGACAGATGAACCGAGTTCGGAACTCTGAATCCCCAATGTGTAAAGCGGATTGTCAATGGCTTCGATTTCCGTGCTTGCGAGATTACACTTATATATCTTCGTGTAGTCGCCACTCTGCAAGTAAACATAGTTGCCCTTGAGCGGAATCTTATCCTTCTTGATATAGTTACCGAGAGGACGGAAAGAAGCCTCGCTATAAGTGTGAGTAGTGATGGAACTCATCGTCCATGTGTCTGTGGGGATAGTAACCTCGCTGATAGTCGAACCGCTGAACCATATAATCCGAATAGCCGTTCCTGTATAGTTCGCCGAGCATTGATTCTGTACAAGACCTGTAAGACCGCTATATGTATGAGTATCGCCTATCTTACGAATGAATGAGCCTGCACTTCCGTTCACTTTCAGATAGTTAGTCGACACATCGTACTCTTCAATAGTCAACTCGGAGGCTGTCGGCTGTTTACCTATCTTATATGCTCTTCCTTTGGCATAGTCGATAATCTGACAGGATGATACATCACCGCCTGTCATAGTTCCGAGGCTGACATAAGGTGGAAGAGTTACACTCCTGCTCGTTTCATCCGCTCTCACCAAGTCAGCGATAGCAAGTTCATCCCTCGTAAGGCAGACCGACTTTATATCTCCGTTGCCGTAGGCTGTTCCCCATTCCCACACGAACTGATAGCCCTTGCCGTCTGCGGTCATTCCGCTCGGCTCTGATTGGAATACTCCAAGCTTCGTGTTATTAGCAAGGTCTCCTGCATTAGTTCCGCTTCCTGCACAAGCTACGACATTCGCATCATAGTCCATCATGGAAGTAGAGAGTGCGTTTGCGTGTTCCTTATCGAAAAGCTGACAGCCATTGAACCACTGCAACAGAGGCATTATCTTTCCCTGCTCCATCATGGAATGGAAATTCCCTGCTCCGATAGCATTCTGCACCAACGGAGCAATGCTGTTCTTCTTCTTACCCGAAGAGAAATCTATATGCTTGAACTTATCGTAGCTGAATTGTAGTTCTGTATATCCCTGTAAAGCCATATATAAGCCCCCTCTCAAAATAAATCTTCATTTGTCGCAATAATATCAACGAACATGAATTTTCCCATAGTGCATTTCCTCCTACTCAGGACTTCAAAGCCTCAAGCATGGCTATAACTTGTGCACGCCATTTTGTAGGCACTTCTGTACTTGCCATTTCTATTGCTTCATCAACTGTAATCTCGCCCAGCACAATAAGTTCATTGTAGCGATTAAAATATATCTTAGCCATAATTAACTCCCTTCATATGAATCAGCAAGTTCAATTAGCGCGTCCCAAATCTCACTGAACTTTGTGTTATTGCTTATCATCATGTCATAATCATCTTTACGCATTTTGCACTCTTTGTAGTGCCAATGCTCAGGCATTTCTTCTGTGCCTTCTACAAACTCGAAGTCCTTTCTTACAAGGACATACTCATAATTATAAGATTCTGCAAGAGGTGGTTTCTCATCTCTTCCCGAATTTGTATATCCATCAAGCCACTGCATACATATTCTCCTTTCTATGCTTTTTGAGAAATTATTCTTACTTATAAGAAAGCGACGCGCCAATGCCCCAATACGCATTGGAAAACGCATCGTTCACATTAAGAAAAAACGCACCGCAATACACCGTAGCGCTGTTACAAACACCACTCCGAGACAAATAACGAGCACCACTTGCATTAGCATAGAAATAATCTTGATACATTGTGTTACCAACTGTAGAATAGGTCGCCTTAGTGTAAAATGCTCCATCACTTGTATAGAACATTTCTTGTGCATAATTTGTCGCAGGAGCAGTATGATTCTGTGTTAAATAGTTCGTTCCGTCAGAGTTGTAATCTATAGCAGTAGAACCATCATTAATACTACGTGTGAGTTTGTAATACCACTTGTTATCTTTAAGAGCAAGACCTGCTGTTCTTCTGTATTGATTACCCCAGAAGTTCTCCATTCCGAACACTTTAACACCATAAGTACCTGTGTTGGAACCCCAAAACAGACCTTTATTATTCATAGTTCCTGTTCCGAGCATACTGGAGGCGGCGGGAGGTTGACTACTTCTTCCGTTTCCATACGTTAAAGAGGTGTTCAAAGACTTACCCATAAGTGTAAGTAAGTGGCAAATGATAATCATGTCACTTGTTACTTCTGTGTACCAATTCTTATTAGTGCCTATATTGTTCTTCTCCGCCGCAGTTACTTCTTGTGCACCTGTCTTAGACTGACACAACTTTGTATAATCAACACCACCGATAGAACGGAGAACAGTATTGATTAAAGAGCCATTAAAGATAGGTGTATAGAAGTGCTCTTTCAAGTTACCCTCTGCGTCATAAAAAGACCACGCATGATAATCTTGGTCAACTTGGTAGTCAGCGATATAGACAGAAACAGTTCCGTCAAGTTCATTTACTTGCTTATACCAAATCAGTCGATTATCTCTGCCCCACTCTATCATGGCATTATCATCAACGTCAGGTGCTCCAGTTACTTCTGTGATATTTACTCCCTCTTCTAATGCGTCACCTACTGCAATAGTGTCTGTTACAAGATACAGAACACCATTACATACTAAGTAATCGTCTGCAACATAGGCATTTGCAGATGTTGAAGAAGTCTCTACATTTCCTAAGTGGTTTATGTGAGAGGGTGTTACACCATCTTCCTGGTACTCGTAGTTGTTAGGGTCTAAATAGAAATCTACTTCTCCGTTGCGCTTCAACATACAAGGTCGGGGCATAAAGAAAGCATTACGCCATGAACCATAAACAAACGTATCATTTGCATAGTCCATGTATGCAGGGTCAGCACCCACTGCGTCAGCAATGTATGTAACTGCTTTAGTATCGAAGTTGAGATTAAAGCCATATATATGTTTTCCGCCACCTTCCCCCATATGCACATTCCCGAATATCGTCTGTCCGTTTAATATTGCTTTTGCCATGTTAGCCTCCTTATTAGTTCACATAACCTCGAATATACTTATGAACAATGATAGGTGCTGATGTCTGTGTTGCTCTTATTGCATCCGCCGAAGTTCTTTCGTTCTCTTGGCTTGACAAATCTGTATAATAGACTGTCATCGTTGCCGTTGCCCCGCTTGAATAACTAAAATCACAAACTTTTTTTGCTAAAGTTACAGGCAATAAATAAGTCGTTTTTGAATTACGATAGACATATAAAGAACCCCATTGAGTAGGTGTAACCGCAGAAGCATCGATAGTTATATCCGCCCACATTTCATAGAATTTCCCGTTCCTTTTTACCGTCCAAGAAATACCATCAACTGTCTGTGTAGTAATGTTGGATTCAAGTTCGTCTATCTTATCAGCCACACTCGTATTATCAGAAGAAGAAACGGGAATGTCCGAGCCTGTCCTGCCAAAACACGCATTGATAGCTGAATTGATAGAAGTGTTTGGTGTAAGTGTGTTGACGGGTATATCTTCGCCTGTCGTCTCTGCATCGGTCTGAATATATATAGTGCCGTTGTTCTTCTCGGCTGTGGTAAGAGCATTATACTGTGCTGTCGTAAGTTCCTTGACGGGATGATACTCTTCATCGAGGCAATACATTTTAGCATTGTCGGTGATTTTGTAGATTGAGCCATTCATCTTCTCGGCTGTTGATAGTGCCGTGTACTCGGCTTGAGTTAGCTGAATGACGGATGCACCGCCACCACTTTGAGCCGCCTCGTTTATCGCTCCAACAAGATCCTTTGCCGTAGTCGAAAGACCTGCAAATTGAGCAGAAGTTCCCACGAAATTCGCAACACTCGAAGAAGTTACCTTCTCCGAGACCTGCGAACCGCTAACTGTCCTCTCCTGCTCAAACAGGGTAGTTCCATCAACTGCACCTAATGTCAGATTGCCAATAGTAGTCTCTGCCATAGATTATTCCTCCGTATATACTGTCGTTCTTATAGTTCCGTCAACTGTCGTTCTCGTATCGCCATCAACTGTGATTCTCTGTCTCTTCGGTGTCCACAAATCAAGGTCAGAAGATTCTGTGAGGCTTGCAATCGGCAGACCGAGAACAATTCTATTTGATGCCGTGAAGTTATCAGCAAGAGCCAAATCAGGAGCAGGTGCTTGTATGGTCAACTCTGTCAAGCTATCCGTAATCTCTGCGAGAGGCAAGCCGAGAACGATGCGAGGCTCGATAGTATCCTCCAACTCGGGCAGATCGCCATCGAAGGCTTCTTCTGCAACCATCTTCTGCCCTTTGAGAAGTGCATGAAGGTCGGAAACATCGATAGTCGCTGTTCCTGAATCGACATCCGCCCAGACTTCCCAAGTGTGCTGAATGCCGCCGTCGATCTTGAGTCTCCAGTAAGGATGAGGCTGCGTATGAAGTCCGTCTTCCCCAAAGGTATCGACAGGCTCATTGAAGAGGCCTGTCTCCCTACCGTCGAGGTACCAATAATAGCGGACACTCTGTATGTCCCCGGACAGAAAATTCAAGGTCTTGGCTTCGTGCCACATCTCGACAGTCGTATCGTCGACCGTCAGAAACTTGATCTTGAATAGTTCCTGTGGAGTCTGATCAAGAGTAATCACCTCCGAGTTGATAAAGGTCTTATATGTAAGACCGTTTGACTTCGTCTTATTACGAAGACCTGTCAAGGCATTATCCGTGGAGCTTTTCGCCTTCTTCAGATTAGGCTTTGAGCCGTAGCACTGGATCTTCAGCCCGACTCCGTAGGTCCATGTCATAGACATGATCGCTCCGGAGCTGTCGTTCCCGGTATAATCGTCAAGAAATGTGACTACATCGCCGAAATCCAAGACGCAGAACGAAGGAAGCAGCTCTGCCTGGAACGGTGTGTACTGCATCAGCTGAATCTTCTCCCAGATAGCCTGCCCCATCTGCTCAAGCGTCGACTCAAGGCCATAGACCAAGAACGGATTCTCACCGAGCTCCATTCCGTAGCCGTTGATCTCTCCGAAGTAGATCGTGTCTCCGGTCTCCGCGTTGACATAGCTCATATAGTCGAAGCGTGTCTTGAAGTCCGAGTATTTTGCATTCTTCTTCCTTCTGTCCAAAGGGATCGAGATCACCGACGTGTTATCAAAAGACCTGATCGCGAAGGTTCCGTCCCTCTTGGCATAAGCAAATCCGCCTGCAAGCTGGGCGAGCTTCGAGAGCATATCACGGTATGTCTTCATATTGGAATCGACATAAGGCGATATCTCGATGGAACTGTTCGGAAGCTGAGCAACCTCCGAAGAGGTCATTCCACAGACAGCTCCGGTCTTCGTCTGGATCAGCTGCATGATGTCATACATCGTTCCGGACGTGATATCGAAGTCGAGATCCTCATCCATGAGGCTCAAACAGTCATAAGCGACGACTTCTATCGTTCCGACATTCGTCCAGTTCGCTTCTCCGACGATAAAGGTTCCTATCCTTTTCCATTCGATTGAGCTATCAGGAAGAACGGTACCGTCTTCGATAACAAGAGTCTTTCCTTCCCATGCAAAGCGAGGAAGGAGGACTGTCGAAAAGGTGATCTTGAGCGAAGTGATAGCCGCAGAACCGATGAGAACATTCTGATTCGAGCATACTCCGTTCCATACGGTCGACCTTGACTCGACATCGTCCTCATCGAAAGAGATTCCGTCGATGGTGCCGCGAAGATGATGTTCCTGCGACTCGTCGAACATGATATCTCTGTAACTATCACTAAAGTTCTGCATATCAATACTCCGTTACTTTTACTGAAACTTCATATAGTCCGTTTGGCGCGGCTTGTAGCCATTCCGAGCCTTCAACTAATCGCTCGGAGAAGTTTCTGACGCGCACCGTGTAAGTGTTTCCCATATAGATCATCGTGACCTTTGGCTTCTTACAGATCGCCTTGAGAACTTCCTTGGAGTGATAAGTCAAATTGAAGTTCATGTTCCAAGTGTTCTTTTCAGCCCTCGTGAAGACAATAAGATCAGTCCCGGCTTCACTCTGGGAAACATTCTCGACCGCATCCATAGAATGAGTCGAAGAAGGAAGAGGATTCGGAAAGCTCTTCCCATCGATAGTCAGATATTTTCCGAGCATCCTTAGTTCCCTCCTGTTTCGTAGTTATATCTGTTCATCGCATCGATGATCGCTGTGTAGAGAACATCAGAGCCGAGTACGAAATTGATCTCTTCTCTCTTATTTCTCATGAGCTCGGCGATCTGATTCGTGATGCTCTCAAGGTTCTCGAAGTGTGGTGTATAGTCCACGGTCGCTGCCTGAATAGCCTGAACGGAGCCCTGCACCTGGGCGAAGGCTTCCTGATTCTGAACAGGCTGATTCACAAGAGTTCTCAGCTGCTCCAAGGTCGTAGCATCGACCACAGAGCCATCCATTCCGAATGCCTGCATCGTGTTGGCCAGATTGCTCATGGCAGCTTCGATATTCTCATCGGAATAGTTATTCTTCAGAGCTTCAAGAACTCCGTCTATCTGCTGATTAACATTCTTCTGATACTCTGTCTGCTGTGTGATGATGCCGAACTTCTCAAGAACCTTGGTGATATTCGCATCGATGTTGGCGATCAGATCCTTGACGGAAGAAGCCTTGACCGTCTCTTCATCGTCTGACTTCTTGGAGGATCCTCCACCTCCGCCTCCACCGCCACCGGAGCCGCCGCCATATCCGGCGATGGTATTCTGTGCGGTCTCGGCTGTCTTCTGGACAGCTTGTATAGCAGCTTCGCCCTGTCGTCTCTGCATCTCTGCATATTCACGAGCTCCGGCAGTCGAAACGCTATTATTGATTCTCTCCTGCGTATTCTGCCGTCTGCCCTGAAGTGCATATCTGGAAGCCATCTCGCTCTGAACCGCGTTCGTGACATTCCTTGCCGTCTCACGAGCCGCCTCGGTCATTATCGTCTGATACTCTGTGACGACTCTGGCATGGAGCTCGATATTTCCGTTCGCCTGCAAGTCATTCAGATAGCCCTGGATAATTGCTACATCGTCAGCGACTGACGCTGTGGCTGAAGCTCCTGAAGATTCAATGGACTCTTCGATGTTCGCGAAGATCTCCTGCGCCTGTCCGTCAAGGTCGGCTTCGTCCTGGGCTCTCTGCATATCGTAATAAGCTCCGGCGAAGTTCGTTGACCAAGTAGTACAGGAATCGGCAAGCTCCAAGAAGCCTCCGATGAGAACTTCTGTGGTGTCCATTCCTGTCTGTCCGACGGCGATCATGGTCTCTTCTGCACCCTCAGCATTCTCAATGAAGTGGTTCCATGAGACATTGATCGAGACGATGCCTGCTGCAAGAGCAGCTATGGCAGGAAGAGCTGTTCCCGTAATTACGGTACCAGCTCCGGCCGCTGCCGTTCCAAGACCGGAGAAAGCAGTGCTCATACCTCCGATCACGGCGGAAGAGCCGCCGAGAACGTTGACAGCAGAAACGACTCCGAGGATATCGATTCCGATAGACGCGATCGTTCCTGAAGTCTTAAGGCCTACCAACAGACCGATGATCTCCGGAAGATGGTCTGCCGCAAAAGAAATAAGAGGGACCGCGACATCTGCGATCTCATCTGCGTTCTCAAGAAGAGCACCGAGGATCTCGACCGCAGGCTCCAGAACGTCTGTGATGATCTCGGGACCTTCAGCGACGAGTCTCTGAAGCACTTCGCGAACGCGATCGGCCGTGCCTTCACCGAATGCCTCGTCGAGGATAGGACCGATGGCATTCATGAGTGTATCTGCCGCCTCCGGGGCATTCTCCACGATCGAAGCTATGATGATGGAAATGATATCTGCTCCAAGACCTGTCAGAGCAGGCAAGACTGTGTTCGCCGCTTCTAAGATGGCAGGAGTATTAGCCTTTAAGGCTGAGGATAGATTCATGAGAAGCTGTGTGACGATACTCGAAGACTCAGGAAGGTTCTCGATAAGTGTGTCAAGAACGTCCGGCGCAGCATCCACTGCCGCCTGCCCGACCGCGTTCATGACCTCTCCGGCGACCTTGACCGCGTCCGGGATGTCCTGTCGGACATTCGATAGGATCGTAGGAAGGACTCTCGGCATATTATTCGAGAGTCTTCGGAGGATAGGCTTGACGTTATTCGTCGCGATCACAAGTGAATTTGCAAAGGCTTCTGTTGCAGCCTGAGCATCAGAGTCAGACCTCGCCAAATCGACCAGAAGATTCTGCCACGATGCGCGAACCATATTGAAAGATCCTTCAACGGTCGTTGCAGCTTCACGAGAAGTCGTTCCCGTGATGTGCATCTGGTCCTGAATCGCGTGGATCGCGTTGATGATCTGATCAAAGGAGATTCCATCGAGCGAAGAGATCCTCTGTTCAAGAGTACCGGAATCGTTAATGAGTCTGATTAACTCAGTTTTTGTCCCTCCGTAGCCCAGGCGAAGCGAATCCAACATTCCGAAGTTTCCGCGCGCGAGGCTCTGATAGGTAGCCATGATGGTCTGTAAGTCTGTTCCAAAGGTGTTCGCGTTATCAGACATATCACGGAGAGCCATGTCCGCGATTTGAGCCGCTGCCTGCGTGTCGCCTCCGAGTCCCTGAACAAGGGAAGCCGAGAAGCCGACGACTGTCTCCATATAGTCATTCGCGGAAAGTGTAGCCGATGAGTAAGCCTCTTCTGCATTTCGGATGACCGTGTCGGAAGCATCGCCGAAAATCTTCTCAACACCGCCGACGAGCTGCTCATAGCTTCCATAAGCTCCGAGGACTTCTCTACTGATATCGTAGGAAAGACTTCCGACCTTCTCAACCGTCTTGGCTGAGATCTCTGCGATCTTCTCGACAGACGATACCGCCGTTGATGCCGCGGATGCAGCCATGTCGAAGCCTTTTGCCAGAGCGTCACCTGCTGCATCTCCGACCTTGACTACGGTCTCGAGACCGTTCGACAGAAGCTCTGTCTTGTCATGGAGATTCTGGATGCCTTCGTCTGCTCCTTCAGGAACTACATCGACCTGTCCTACTCCGTTCAGAGCATTAGTCGTCTCCTGAGCCTGTTTTTCAAGGTTGTTGAGGGAAGCCTCCGACTTCAAGATCTGAGTCGTGAGTGTATCATACTGAGTCTGGGTGATATTTCCGAGATCAAGAGCCTCTTTTGCGGATGCTGCGGCGGTCTTCTCTGCTTCGAGTCTCTGCTTCGTAGCTTCGATAGCTCGGTTCAGGAGCTCCTGCTTCTTAACAAGAGCATCGACATTCCCGGGATCAAGCTTGAGAGCCTGATTCACCTGCTTGAGGTTATTCTGAGCCGCTGCGGCCGCCTTCTGAGCTTCGCCTAAGCTTTTGACAAGCTTCGAGCTATTACCGGCGATCTCGATAGTGATTCCTTTAATTTCTCTACTACTTGCCATGTCTTAATCTCCTAAATGCTGAATAGTTTATCTATGTCAGACTGCGTAGCCTTAATAGGCCAGTTATACTGATCGTTGGCCTGCTCCGTGAGCATATCGATGAGCTCCCCGGTTGATATCAGAGCCAACTCTTCAAAGTTCAAATTTAATTGTTTCGCACGCAGTAAGATGAGCGCAGTCGTCATCGGTCTTACTGTGTGCCTGCTGCGTTTTTTCCCTTCACCGAGGTCTCAAGATTTCCCGACCAGATGGAAAGAAGGTCAGCGACGAACTCGTCACTGCGCATATCTGTGTACTCGAAATCATCAAGCCAGAACAGATAATCAAGCTCATTGAGCTTGATGAGATCCTTGATATCCATCTCCTCAGCCTGCTTGGCCATGATGAATGCCAGCTGCTGAACCTTGTCGAGAATGTTGATCGCGACGGAAGCCTGAGTCCCGTCGGAACCAAGGATCGAGAAAAGGTCCTCTCCAAAGACCTTTTTATATACGATGGCCGTAATGGCCGAGCTTTCAAAAGTGATTTCTTTATCTCTAACTGTAAGTGTCTTTCTCACATTTTTTCTCCCGGATATTTAATAAAAAGGGCTCCTCCGAATGGAAGAGCCCTTGAGTGACTTTTTAGTCTCTAAATCAGCCTTCTGTGTCGTCGCCTTCTTCGCCTGATGTGAACGTAGGCTCGTAAACTGCAGAATAGAAGTTTGCGTAAGCCGTTGCATCAGTGTCGGCAGATGTGAAAGCCTTGATCAAAGCGCAGTCAACACCATCGATCTGAACGATCTTGGAAGAAGGAACTGCCTTGAACTGAACTGTCTCTGTTCCAACTTCGAGGTCAGAAGAAGGATCTGTCGTCGAAGAAGATACTCCGGGACGCTCAGCAAGAGATACCTTGTAGAAGATATATCTGTTAGCTCTCTGGTCTCCGTCAATCTCGAACATGAGAGCGAACTGCGAAATCTGATCCTTGTCTGTCTCGATCATCATGTTCTTGGAATCCTTCTTGTTTCCGAGAAGGTCCATTCTGATGTCGTCAGGGATCCTCGCAGACTCGAAGTCACCCTCGTAGCCCTGATTGTTAGCTACTGTGTAGTAAGCTGTGTTATCAGCGGCGAAGATGATAGGAGAACCTGAAGGATCAAGAGAAATGTTGACAGCTCCCGGCCAAGCCTTAACAGCACCGTAAGACTCAGTGACCGTGCCTGTCTCGGGATCTGTGGTCTGTGTGATCTTTGCATAGTGTACGTTCTTGAGACCGTACATGACCTTATTTTCAGCCATTTTTGTTTCCTCCGTAAAAATTGATATAGTAGTAGCTCTCGCAGACGTGCTCTGACGGCTCCGAGACATCCGACGAGTAGTACGGAAGTCCCAAAGAATCGAGCGTCTGTTCGAGCGAGTTGACCAAATTCCAGTCATGAACTTCGCTCTCCACGAGACGAAGCGTCAAGCTGGTAGTCTTGCCGAATGTTCTGTTATCAGCGAAGAAGTTCGGATGATCTAAATCCTGGATAACCAGATAGGGACAGGGAGTCCCGTTCGGAGCCTGATGGAGATGAACATCGAATTTCGCTTCAGTCAAAGCTGTGACAAGTTCTTCGATACTCATAAGAGTTCCTCCAATCTGCGAACGGTCTCTTCCTTCGCCCATTCTTCAACTTCTTTGATATGCGGATGAGCTTTCACTTCTCCGACTTTGACTCCATTTCTCACGATGTCGTGACCATGCTCCAATAAGTGAGCCAGCCGATAGCCGGGAGCTTTCGCTCTTACGACTGCATGAAGAGGATCCTGCATCTTGACTCCCCACGATTTCGCATAGGGACCGTCTCCGAATGCTGCGGAAGCGTTCTTCCGGACCTTCGATGCAGCCTCGTCAGCTGTCTCCTTGATAACCTTCTTCATCGACTCGTCGACCTCTTTGGTGTAAGCCGATAAGATCTGGTTGATATCCTGAGCAAGGTTGTTAGGCATTTCCCACTCTCTCCCCGATATAAAGCTCGATCCTATCCGTTCCCTTCTTGAACGTCCGATACACCGTCAACAGGTCTTCATTCACCTTGACGAATCTCTCGCCGTGATAGTTGAAGGCGGATGTCTCGATCACGCATTCAGGACGAATGCCAGCTTCGGCTGCTTGGAAGAACTCTCTTTCATAGATGCTTCTTAGCTTACCGATGCAGTCTTTTTCGATTGGAGTGGAGATGGTCTGAGCTGTGGAGTCTTTTGAAGTCGTTTCTGATACCAGTTTGAATTTAACTATCGGATTCATCGCTCGCGTCCTCCGTATAAGAAGACGAAGAGTGAGTCCTCATCTTGAGCTGAGCTTTCTGCTCGTCGTATGAGGACTTCAACTTCGCCCAGTAGTTCGTGTCGGATATCAGATCACCCAAATTGAGCTTGACATAGGTCTTAATCGCTGTGGTGACGAGCTGATCAGCGGTCTCGGCCGTATAGGGATCACCGTTCTCATCAGCGACACCGGATATTTCAAGATCGTGGAAGCCTGCGTTAATAAGCTCCATGATCTCTCCGTCCAGTGCGTCATCCATGATTCTGCACGCAAAGCGTACAGACAAAAGTAGTGATTCCATCGTCATAGTTCTTTACCTCTTAGTGTAATAATCAGCCCTCGGCATTTGCGGCAGGCTTTGTGATCGTGCAGAAAGCCTTGACAGCGATTACCTCGATGCCAGCAAAGAGCTTTCCTGTGATCTCAACCTTATCTGCCTTGCCAACTTCGTTGACAACAGTCTTGGGAGCGAATCCGTTAGGGAGATTTGCTCTCATTCCAAAGCCGAGATCGCCTACGATAGCGTAGTCAGCTCCGGCAGTAGCTGTGTCATAAGCAGGGAGTGTGTTGTCATACAAAACAGGAAGATCTGCGAACGGATCGCCACCGTTGAGAGTTCTTGTTGCCTCATACTGGCCCCAAGTTCTTCTGTTCATGATGATAGCAAGATCTTCAGCCTCGTCAGAGATCTCAGAGATAGCTGATACAACACCTGCACGGCCGGGAGCTGCTGCAACTGAAGCCTGTCCGGGCTTTGTTGCTGTGGAAGCACCCTTTGCAGCGATGATCTTAGCAACAGCAATATGCTCTGCCTTCTTAACGATCTTGTAAGAAAGCTCATCATAGACATAGTCAAGGAAAGCCTCTCCACGAAGGTCCATGACCTCGTCGGAAACACTGATCCACTTCTTGATGTTCTTGGGAACGATCGTGACTGTACCGATCTCAAGCTCTTCCTCGTCAGGAGCATCTGTGCCTTCCTCGTGTACGACTGCGTCTGTACCGGAGATCTCAAAGTCGATTGCAAGGTTGCCCTTGACCTCGCTCTTGCCGATTCTCTCGAAGATCTTAGACTTCTCCCAAGCTGTTCTGATCTTGTCCTCTACGATAGTAGGAACGGAGATCTGACCGTCTTCAGGTGCATTCTTTGAAAGCAAAGCGCGAACCTCTGTGTCGTTGCCTGTCTTTACATACTCAGCAAAAGCGTCGATATACTCTTTGCTGTTTCTGTACTCTACTGCATTCTCTGCCATGTTTCTTTCCTCCAATTCATTGAAAGTGATTTCCTTACCTTCGCCGGCGAGAACGGCCTTCATGTCAGCCTTTCTCTGCTCGTCGAGAAGGAATGCCTTGCGCTCTTCCAAGCTGTTGAGCTCTGTCTCAAGAGCCTTGAAGTCAGCCTCGGAAGATTCGTCGTCAACAATAGCCTTGATCTCAAGCTTTCTGGCTTCGATCTGATCAAGAGTCATTTCATTGATTTCCATCGTGTTATTCCTCCATAAGTTTGAATTTCAGCGAAAGTCTCGCCCGTGCCTCCGACTGCATCGCCTTCTCACTCTCAAGTCGCTCCGCTTGCAGCCTTTCGATCTCTCCGTCGAAAGCTGATCGAGTTGCTACACCGATGTCTGTCGTGGGATTTGCCGGGAATCCGACTGCGCTTATATCAAAGACCTTTTCAACTCGGTCAATGATTCGTGTGATGACGGTCTTACCGTTCTGAAGATTTCTTTCGTCCCAGTGCTGGTCTTCACGACGAACACGGAAAGCAAAAGACATCTGGGAATAGTTGCCGACCTCGATATCCTCAAAGACTCCGCGTGCAGCTTCCGTCTTGGAGAGATCGGTCTGAGTGAATAGTCCCTTCTCATCTACTGATAAGGTGACTGTTCCATTCTTAGTCCTGGCATAAACTCTGCCAGTGTGATCGAGAAGGAATACGACATCCGACATATCTGTCTCATTGAAGGCTGTCGGTTCGATTCTTTCCCTCCAGACATACTCATCGTCCTCGAAGAGTGTGTATTCCTCAAAAGTCGAAGCATATCCTTCTACTAAAAAAGAGGACTCATCGTCCTCTCTTCTTTCTCGCTTGAGCATTTCAAACGATCTGTATTCTCTGTCATTCTTGAGTGCCATTTGGATCTTCCTCCTGAATAAAGTAATATTCGCCACGTGCGACGAACCTCTTCCCCTGTCCGTCCGGGAGCGGCGGCATATTGAACACCTCGCGACCTTCGTCGATCATGAGCATTCCACGGTCGACCATTCCCTGAACATAGGCGAGCTTGTCGCTGAATTTCATATACTGAAGCCTGTTCGATGTGAGCAGGAACTGTGCTCCGAAGGAGATCTCCCTCGAACTGTAATGTGCGAAAGTCATCGTCTCTGAGAACTGAATCGCGAACGGCTCGATCGCTCCTTCGTAGAATGCGGACCAGTCATCTCCGGAAGCCTTATTCTGAAGGATGTCCATACTGACTCCGAAATACGCGAAGACATTCTGCTGGATCTGATTCGTTTGATCCTTATCTGGAGTCCAGGGCTTGAACTCAATCTGCTTAACATCCTGATAGGTATTAGGCAAAAGCAGGATTCCGCTCTTCTGCTTGGCTTTACTTCCGAAGGAAGATTCAGAGAACTCATTCTGTTCTTTGAGCAAATCTTCTCGCTTGGCGAAGTTCGTAAGCCTTGCCATGAGCTTATATCCGGCTGTCGACTTGATAGCTTCCTTGATTCCCTGATCCTGAATGGTGATAAGGTCCATCGTCGGATCAAGTGCGTGATTATTACTACCGAAGAAGTCATTCTTGAACTGGAACTTCCTCATCACGGCTGCTTCGCTCATCCGGCAAGTCGCTGATATTCTTCCGTCGTAGATCTTATATTTTAGCCAAAGCTCATCCTTATACTCCACTACCTTGACCTCGGTCGGAACTACCGTGTAGTAGCCGACCTTATTCATCCCGGCATCGTAGACCGGAACGATAATGCAGTTATTGCAGCAGTCAAGGATCGTCGAAGCTCTGTATAAGAACTGCGACCACGTGTCCCATGGATTCGGTCTCATCTGGATTCGCTTGCTGAGATCAGGCTTGGCCGAGCCTATCAGCTGA
>ODAI010764864.1_pt1 | contig 29538 bp, 24 predicted proteins | sample 1539321 | NCBI WGS metagenome assembly ODAI01 (sample SAMN02144231, study PRJEB22623) | gut metagenome | biome: sheep rumen | host: Ovis aries | place: New Zealand
AGATAGTAGTCGCGATCCTCCTCAGGAAGCTCCCAAGCCTGCTTCGGTCCAGCCTGCCGAGCCTTGGCATCCTCGAGCTTCTTGGGCAACCAGATACGACCATCGTTACGCAGCGACTCAGACATCAGTGTCAGCTTAGACTGCTTGTCGCCGTGAACGGGGATACAGGTGGGGTGAATCTGAACGTAAGAGGGGTTAGCAAAGTAAGCACCCTTACGATAACACTGAACGGCTGCTGTACAGTTACAACCCATAGCGTTAGTAGAGAGGAAATAAGTATTTCCATAACCACCGGTTGCAATAACCACTGCATTGGCAGAGAATCTTTCAAGTTTACCAGTAACAAGGTTCTTGGCGATAATACCACGTGCACGACCGTCAACGATTACAACATCCTCCATCTCGTAGCGCGTATAGAGCTTCACCTTACCAGCCTGAACCTGACAGCTCAGTGAAGAGTAGGCACCCAGCAACAGCTGCTGACCCGTCTGACCCTTGGCATAGAATGTACGGCTTACCTGAGCACCACCGAACGAACGGTTGGCCAGCATACCACCATACTCACGAGCGAAAGGAACACCCTGAGCCACGCACTGGTCAATAATATTGTTTGAAACTTCAGCCAGACGATAAACGTTAGCCTCACGAGCACGATAGTCACCACCTTTTACGGTATCATAGAACAGACGGTAAACAGAGTCACCATCGTTCTGATAGCACTTGGCGGCATTGATACCACCCTGGGCGGCAATAGAGTGCGCACGGCGTGGAGAGTCCTGAATACACAAGTTGATCACATTGAAGCCCATCTCACCGAGTGAAGCAGCTGCAGAAGCACCAGCCAAACCAGTACCAACCACAATGACATCCAACTTCAGCTTGTTCTTGGGGTTAACCAGTCGCTGATGAGCCTTATATTCCTTCCATTTCTCAGGCACTGGACCTGCGGGAATCTTAGAATCTAATACTTTTGCCATAATCTTTTTCTAATTAAAAGGTGGATAATTAGCAGCTACCGCTACAGAGCGAAGGAGCGCAACCGAATGCGAAAGCCAGAACAACGATCAGGAAGCAGAGCATGAGCAGTGTTACATAGATCATGCCGATGCACTGCCAGCGCTTCAGCCATACCTTGCCGCTCACACCAAGCGTCTGCATAGCTGACCAGAAACCATGAGTGAGATGGAACCAGATGGCTACGAGCCATACGACGTAAATCACCACGAACACAGGGTTAGAGAATGTCTCCTTGATCCATCCGAAACCATCGGTGGGGCTGATCTTGGGCATAGCACCGACGAGCTCTGCGAACATCATGTTGTACCAGAAGTTCCAGAGGTGAATCAGCAGACCGATGCAGATGATGATACCCAGAACGAGCATGTTCTTGGAAGCCCACTCTACCTTTCCGGCCTTGACCTCCGTAGCCACCTCGTAACGATTATCGCCACGAGCTGTACGGTTCTGCGCAGTCAGAATGAACGCGAAGACGATGTGAAGCACTGCCAGGGCTGCCAGACCGAGTGTTGCTACAACAGCATACCAGTTGGCACCCAGGAATTCGCAAATCATGTTGTAACCCTCTTCCGAGAAAAACGCCACCATGTTCATGCAACCATGAAAGGTCAGGAACAGAATCAGCGCAATACCCGTTACAGACATTACAACTTTTCTACCAATTGATGAATTGATTAACCACATAAGTTGTTGAATTTAAGTTATTTAAAAAACATTGCGTACTCACTATTTAGGATTGGAGGATTGCTTTAGAGTGCAAAGTTAATAAAAAATAATGATAAAACAAACCTTTTTGAGATAAAAATTCAACTTTATCTCGATTTTTTTTCTTACTTTTGCGGAAAATTATCAAAAGAGAATGAAATTCAATTATGATGTTCTGGTCATCGGAGGTGGTCATGCGGGGTGCGAAGCAGCCTGCGCCAGTGCCAATATGGGTGCCAAAACCTGCCTCGTGACGATGGACATGAACAAGATTGCGCAGATGTCGTGCAACCCTGCCGTTGGCGGCATTGCAAAGGGGCAGATCGTCCGCGAGATTGATGCCCTCGGAGGGCAGATGGGACTGGTGACTGACGCCACCTCGATACAGTTCCGTATGCTGAACGTTGGTAAAGGGCCTGCAATGTGGAGTCCGCGCGCTCAGTGCGACAGAGGGAAGTTTATCTGGGAGTGGCGCCGACATCTTGATGAGACAGAGCGTCTCGATGTCTGGCAGGACCTGGCAGACGAGTTGTTAGTTGAAGAACAGACAAAGCAAGCCATTGGTGTGCGCACTATTTGGGGAGCAGAGCTCTATGCCAAATGCGTCATCGTCACGGCTGGCACTTTCCTTAACGGACTGATGCATATCGGACGCAAGATGGTGCCTGGCGGACGAATTGCAGAACCTGCTGTAGCTCATTTCACCGAAAGCATCACTCGGCTTGGGGTCAACTCAGCGCGAATGAAGACTGGTACGCCAGTACGTATCGACAAGCGTTCGGTTCATTTCGAGGATATGGAGATTCAGCCAGGAGAGAGCAAACCCTATCAGTTTAGTTACATGAACAAAGCAGGAGCACTGAAACAACTGCCTTGTTGGACAGTCAACACGAATGCTGAAGTTCATGAGGTACTTCGTAGCGGTTTGGCAGACTCCCCACTCTACAATGGACAGATTCAATCGATAGGTCCTCGATATTGCCCGTCTATAGAAACCAAACTGGTGACCTTCCCAGAACGAGACAAGCATCCACTATTCCTCGAGCCTGAGGGCGAAGACACCAACGAAATGTATCTGAATGGATTCTCGTCATCTCTCCCGATGGATGTACAGATAGAGGCTTTGAAGAAAATGCCAGCCTTCAGAGATATAAAAGTATATCGGCCAGGTTATGCGATAGAATACGATTTCTTCGACCCTACCCAACTCAACCATTCGTTGGAATCGAAGATTATCAAGAATCTGTTTATGGCAGGACAGGTGAACGGCACGACTGGCTATGAGGAAGCAGGCGGGCAGGGAACGATGGCCGGTATCAATGCAGCCCTGAAAGCTGGAGCAGAGAGTGAGAGCCAGTTCACGCCCTTCATCCTCCATCGCGACGAAGCATATATTGGCGTTTTAATCGATGACTTGGTAACAAAGGGTGTAGACGAACCCTATCGTATGTTTACCTCTCGCGCTGAGTATCGCATCCTTCTCCGACAAGACGATGCTGACGCCCGTCTGACAGAAAAGGCATACAATCTTGGTTTAGCCAAAAGTGACCGATTTGATTGGTGGAAAGAAAAGAAAGAGCATATCGAAGAAATCGAGAGTTTCTGTCAGAACTTTGCGATCAAACCGCGACTCATTAACTCTGCCTTAGAAGCCCTTGGCACTACCCCACTCCAGTTTGGATGTAAGTTGATCGATCTGGTAAACCGTCCTCAGTTGAATCTGTCAAATCTCTCGGAAATCATTCCTCAATTGAAAGAGGTATTAAATCGCCCGAATAATCGAAAAGAAGAAATTGCTGAAGCAGCAGAGATTAGAATGAAATACAGCGGATACATCGAGCGTGAACGTGTCGTAGCTGAGAAAATGCACCGACTGGAGAACATCAAGATCCGTGGCCATTTCAACTACGAAGAACTGCAAGGACTCTCCACAGAGTGCCGCCAGAAGCTAATGAAGATTCAGCCTGAGACATTGGCCCAAGCAAGCCGTATACCTGGTGTATCCCCAAGCGACATCAATGTGTTACTCGTCCTCATGGGGCGGTGAGCAAGCTGACTCGGCAAACAGCACTTGCAATGCAGTACACAGGACAACGTTTCACGTGGAACAAAGAACATGGTATAAACTCTATAACTTACTGATTATGAACAACAAAGTACTAATTGACAATCTGAGGTGTATCCCAGATTTTCCAAAGAAGGGAATCAACTTTCGTGACGTGACAACCCTCTACAAGAGTGCCGAGTGTATGAAAATCATGCTCGACGAACTGGAGGCCATCTACAAGGACAAAGGCATTACGAAGATCGTTGGTATCGAGAGCCGAGGCTTCGTCATAGGAGCGGCACTCGCTGCAAGACTCGGATGCGGATTCGTGATGGCACGCAAACCAGGCAAACTACCGGCTACGGTGATTAAGGAGTACTACACAAAGGAGTATGGCGTAGATACGATTGAGATGCATGTCGATGCCATCGAGGAAAACGATGTCGTACTTATCCATGATGATCTGTTGGCAACGGGTGGAACGGCCAAAGCAGCCTACAAACTCGTAAAGCATTTCCGTCCGAGAAAGATCTACATGAACTTCATCATAGAAATCAAAGACGAAGGCTTGCACGGACGAGACGAGTTTGAAGGCATAGACCTCACTACGCTGATTACCATATAACCCATAAGTAACAAAAGGGGCAGCTATACGTTCCACGTGAAACACAGAGGGCTCCGAGGACATAGAACTAAGGTTAAGAAAGAAGATGACCAAAGAAGAAAACGAACAGCGTCTAAAATATCTAAAAGGTATCGTCAGCCGATTACCAGAGAAGCCTGGCAGCTACCAGTATTACGACGAGAACCATACTATCATCTATGTGGGTAAGGCGAAGAACCTCAAGTCGAGAGTCTCGTCTTACTTCCACACGGAGGTAGACCGATTCAAGACCAAAGTGCTGGTCAGCAAGATCCACGATATCAGCTACACCGTCGTGAATACGGAAGAGGATGCGCTCTTGCTGGAAAACGCTCTCATCAAGAAATACAATCCGCGCTACAATGTGCTGCTGAAAGACGGCAAGACATACCCCAGCATTTGCGTCACCAACGAATTCTTCCCGCGTATCTTCAAGACTCGTAACATCAACAGGAAATGGGGTACCTACTACGGGCCATATTCCCATATCGGGTCGATGTACGCCGTCCTCGACATCATCAAGGAACTCTACCACCCTCGCACCTGCAACACCCCACTCACAAAGGAAGGCGTAGAGAGCGGGAAATACAAGGTATGCCTCGACTATCACATCAAGAAGTGTCTGGGACCTTGCACGGGAAAGCAAGCCTACGAGGACTACCAGAAGAACATCATGCAGGCCCGAGAGATTCTGAAAGGGAACACACGTCAGGTGCTACGAGACATGAAGGAAGAGATGCTCAGACTCTCAGAAGAACTGCGCTTCGAGGAGGCAGAAGAAATCAAGAGGAAATACATAGCGCTGGACGGATTCGTAAGCAAGAGCGAAGTGGTAAGCAACACAATCAACAACGTAGACGTATTCTCTATCACCTCGGACGAGAAAATGGCCTTCATCAATTACATACACGTCTCGAACGGCAGCATCAACCAGAGCTTCACCATCGAGTACAAAAAGAAGCTGAACGAGAGCAATGAGGAGCTGCTGCAACTCGGCATCATCGAACTGCGCCAAAGATTCAAGAGCGACGCCAAGGAGATCATCATACCAACGGAGGTAGATATAGAGTTGGAAAACGTCACTTTCACCATACCCCAACGAGGTGACAAGAAGACCCTGCTCGACCTCTCGATTATGAACGGAAAGCAATACAAGTTCGACCGCCTGAAGCAGGCCGAGAAACTGAATCCAGAGCAGAAACAGACACGCCTGATGAAGGAACTGCAAGAGAAGCTGCACCTACCTACCCTGCCCTACCATATCGAATGCTTCGACAACTCGAACATATCAGGCACTGACGCAGTAGCCTCATGCGTGGTATTCAAGGCCATGAAGCCCAGCAAAAAGGAATACAAGCACTTCAACATCAAGACCGTAGTAGGTCCCGATGACTATGCCTCGATGAAGGAGGTAGTATACCGCAGATATACCCGCCTGGTAGAAAAAGAACAGCCACTACCCGACCTCATCATCGCCGACGGCGGCAAGGGCCAGATGGAGGTGATCAGAGAGGTCATCCAGGACGAGCTGAACCTCGATATTCCTATCGCAGGATTAGCCAAAGACGACCGTCACCGCACCAACGAACTGCTATACGGATTCCCGCCCATCCACGTAGCCCTGAAGACCGACTCAGAACTCTTCCACGTGCTGACGCATATCCAGGATGAGGTACACCGCTTCGCCATCGAATTCCACCGAAACAAGCGTTCTAAGCGCGCTTTGCACTCTGAGCTTGACAACATCCCGGGCATCGGTCCTAAGACACGTGACGGGCTTCTAAAGGCCCTCAAATCGGTTAAACGGATTAGGGAGGCCAACCTGGAAACACTCAGCGAGGTGATCGGCCCAGCAAAGGCGAAAATAGTATATGACTATCTTCACCGGGAGGCTGATGAGAACGAGAAGTAACTTCGTGGCCAACGAAACGTAATACAAGAGGCAGAAAGACGTAACATCGTCTATTCAAGCCATAGGAGGCAAAATGTAACAATGTAACTTTGTAACATTGTAACATTAAGCACTAACAGAGTGTAGGACTTTGCCATCGAACACTTATGACAAATGACAGATGACAGTATTTGAAAAAGAAAGGAAAAAGAAAGATTATTATTATATATATTATAATATATATAATAATAATACTCTATACTCTCTCAAAATCAAAAACTGTCATCTGTCATCTGTCACAGACCTTAATGTTACAATGTTACATTGTTACAAAGTTACAAAATGCGGAATCAGAGAAATAAGAAGCCAAAATTTGGTCAATTCAGAATAAAGTCGTAACTTTGCCGAAAAATCAGAAAGAGATGAGAGCAGTCGTACAGAGAGTGAGCCGTGCCAGCGTCACCATAGAGGGCGCAGTCAAAAGCCAGATAGGAGCAGGATTACTGATTCTGGTGGGCATCTGTGACGAGGATACAAACGAAGACGTAGAGTGGCTGGTTAAAAAGATAGCCAACCTGAGGGGGTTTAATGATGAAGATGGAGTCATGAATCGTTCCGTCATCGACATCGCCGGCGAAGCCCTCGTAGTGAGCCAGTTCACACTCTATGCCAGCTATAAAAAAGGTAATCGCCCCAGCTGGTTCAAAGCAGGCTCACACGAGCACTCTATCCCACTCTATGAAGCCTTCTGCAAAGATCTATCCGAAGCCATCGGAAAGCCAGTAGGAACAGGTGAATTCGGGGCTGACATGAAGGTTGAATTACTGAATGACGGACCCGTAACGATATGTATGGACACTAAAAACAAAGAATAACTATGGACGCAAGACAAATTATCAATTACGTAAACTTCGCAGCACTGATCTGCTACATCCTCGGACGCGTTTTAAACATGGGTATCCTCTCCTGGATTGGTCTGGGAATCATGACCCTATCGAGTATCTGGACCATCATCCATTGGAAGGAGAACGACAAGATGTCAAACTATATCTCAGTGGCCTTCCTAGTACTCGTCGGACTATCACTTTTCGGACTCTAATTCTGCAGCTATGAGCATCAAGGGATTCTTCCAAAATACGTATTACAAATGGGGATTCTTATTCCTATTTATGTTTGCATTACACATACTACCAATCCCTATTAAGAAGTGGATTTGCATAGTGTTTCTGATTCTTTCGCCAGTTATACCTATTTGGGGTCTGACAAAATGGAAACAGAACAGCAGATTATTAAATTACGAATGGATAGCACTATTGGTAATAATCATCTTAGCCTGGGCATTACTTTTATACTTTATAGGACCAAACAATATAATTAGCTTCGAATGAAAAAGTATCTTCGGGAAATAGAAATGGCAGGGGTGATTCTGGCGTCTACTGGAATCGTCAACTCACTGATTTGGGGTTCGATTTATGGCGGATGGATCTGCGGAATCGGTATCCTGCTGATGCTGATCGTATTCCTCTATAAAGCCTTTCACTGGAACGAATATGCCCGTGATAATAAGCAATATATCTGGATTATCCTACTGACGATAGCCCTATTATTCATTCAAATGTTAAGAGCAAGATGACCATCAAAGAAGCACAAGAAGCAGTAGACCGCTGGATCAGAGAATATGGCGTGAGATACTTCTCAGAACTGACGAATATGGCGGTTTTAACGGAAGAAGTGGGCGAACTGGCACGTGTAATAGCCCGAAAATATGGTGACCAGAGTTTCAAGGAGGGCGAGAAAGACAATCTGGGCGAAGAAATGGCAGATGTTCTTTGGGTACTACTCTGTCTGGCCAATCAGACTGGCGTAGACCTCACCGAAGAGCTTCAGAAGTCCATCGAAAAGAAGACAGAAAGAGATTCACTAAGACATATACACAATAAGAAACTTTTAGCATAAAACGATTATGGCAGAACACAATCATGAGCATGAGCATCACCACCACGAGATGCCACAAAAGAGCCGTATAGAAGAGGCTCTGAGTAAGTATAACCTCGAAATCAGCGACGAGGAAGTACGTGAGGCAGTGAAGAAGATCATCACTGAGAAAGTACATGAGAACGACAATCTGGAAACCAAGAAATTCCTGATGGGAAGTGTAGAACTAACCACACTGAAAACGACAGATTCAGACGAGAGCGTGATGGCCTTTACGGAGCGCGTCAATCAGTTCGATGAGCAATATCCTAACCTCCCCCACGTAGCGACCATCTGTGTGTATCCACGATTTGCAAAGATCGTTTCAGAGACACTTGAGGTCGATGGCGTTGAAATAGCATGTGTATCGGGCTCTTTCCCGTCTTCTCAGGCACTGATTGAAGTCAAGACGATAGAGACAGGACTGGCGATAAAAGACGGTGCTACAGAGATTGACATGGTTCTCTCCGTAGGCGCATTCCTCTCAGGTGATTACGAGACAGTCATAGACGAGATTCAGCAGATGAAAGAGGCTTGCGGCGATAAGAAAATGAAGGTAATCCTCGAGACAGGTTGCCTGAAGACAGCAGCCAATATCAAGACCGCCTCAATCCTATCCATGTATGCAGGAGCAGATTACATCAAGACCTCTACTGGTAAGCTTGAGCCTGCAGCTACACCCGAGGCTGCCTACGTCATGTGTCAGGCCATTAAGGAATACTACGAGGAAACGGGCATACAGATTGGTTTTAAGCCCGCTGGAGGCCTTAACTCGGTGATGGATGCACTGATATACTACACGATTGTAAAAGAGGTCCTGGGCGAGAAATGGCTCACGAATCAGTGGTTCCGCATGGGTACCTCACGCCTGGCAAACTTATTGCTCAGCGAAGTCATCGGAGAAGAAACAAAATTCTTCTGATTGACGAATCATTAAAACAATACTCTTCAAATAAAAAAGCCCTCGCGATGGCGAGGGTTTTTTCATTATAGCTTGCGCTGTATCACATAATCAAGATAAGCAGTATAAGCTTGTTTCAATTCTGGTTTCACGGATTCATCGATATATTTCTGAGCTTCTTTAGCAAACTCATTCATCTTCTGTTCTGCGTATTCAATACCTCCATTCTGCTTTGTAAACTCAACAAGAACAGCGATTTCATCAGCATTAATCGTCCCAGCTTTCACCTTCTTAGCAAGGGTAAGCATTGCCTGAGAATCTGAATGAGTCAAGGCATAGATGACAGGAAGCGTCAGCTTGCCTTCTGTCATATCATTACCTGTAGGCTTACCAATTTCCTTAGAATCATAATAATCGAAAATATCATCTCGAATCTGAAAGATCATACCGATATTATGTCCAAACTTTTTGGCTTTCACAACATCATCATCAGCGACACCTACAGAAATAGCACCCAAACCAGCACATGCTTCAAAAAGAACGGCCGTTTTCTTCTCAATTACTTGATAATAAGTATCTTCTGAAATCTCTTGATTCGAAATATTCGAGAGTTGGAGAATCTCACCAGCAGCTAAAGTTCTTCCTAATTCAGCAAGATGCTGTACGATTTGTGGATTATCTGAAAGAGCAATGCGCAATAACGCTGTAGAAACAATATAATCACCCACTAACACTGCCACCTTATTATTATAAGAAGCATTAACAGAAGCCTGGCCACGACGCTCACTACTCTCATCGACAACATCATCGTGAACAAGACTCGCCGTATGAATCAGTTCTAAAGCCAAAGCAGCATTTTGCGTCATATCTGAAACCTCACCATAGTTCTTGGCAGACAAGAGGAAGAGCATAGGGCGCATGCGCTTTCCTCCACGTTTACGGATATGCGAAAGAACGTGCTCGAGCAATCCATCACCGTGAGTCAGACTTTCATTAAATAGTACGACGAAATCGTTCATTTCCGTCGCTATTGGCCTTCGTATCGTTGCTAAAAAATCCATTCGAAACAAAATTTTCGATACAAAAATAGTAAAAAAGGACGGATTTCAAAGAATTTTAAGTAATTTTACACCGAAAATTAAGAAAGTTATGCAGAAATTATTTCTTTTAGACGCTTATGCGCTCATTTATCGCAGTTATTACGCGTTCATTAAAAACCCTCGAATCAACTCGAAAGGTCTAAATACCAGTGCCATTATGGGCTTTCTGAACACGCTGAATGAAGTGCTAACAAAAGAGCATCCCACCCATATTGGCGTAGCCTTCGATCCTCATGGGCCTACATTCCGTAGTGAGGCTTTTCCTGAATATAAGGCCCAGCGCGAAGAGACGCCAGAGGATATCCGTAAGGCAGTGCCTATCATCAAGGACCTGTTAAAGGCTTATCGCATTCCTATACTGCAAGTTGATGGTTTTGAGGCAGATGACGTCATCGGAACACTGGCAACAAAAGCTGGCGCTCAAGGCATAGAAACTTTTATGCTGACACCAGATAAAGACTATGGCCAGCTGGTGCGAGATAATGTTTTCATCTTCCGCCCTCGTCATGGAGGTGGCTATGAAACAATGGGTCCGAAGGAAGTCTGTGAAAAATATGGTATTCCATCGACAAATGCTGTCATCGATCTCCTGGCGCTGATGGGTGATTCTGCTGATAATTTCCCCGGCTGTCCTGGTGTGGGTGAGAAAACAGCTGTGAAACTGATCAATGAGTTTGGTAATATCAATAGTCTGATTGAAAGGTCATCTGAGATCAAGGGTAAACTGCGCGAAAAAGTGGAAGAGCATGTCGATGATATCAAGATGAGTTACTTCCTGGCAACCATCAAAACAGATGTGCCTATCGAACTCGATATGGAAAATCTGAAACTCGTCGAGCCCAACGAAGATGAACTGGGCAAATTGCTGCTCGAACTGGAGATGAAGTCGTTCGCAGACAGAGTTCTTAAAAAAAGCCAAAAACCCCAAATTCCCGTTAATGGACAACTCGATCTCTTTGCAGAATTTCCGATCGACGGGGCGAATGTGAGCGAAAATTCAAGTTTTGAGAGCCTTAAAACGACTCCTCACGATTACAAACTCGTTGAAAATGAGGAAGATTTATTGAAATTACGTGATTATTTCTTAACAAACGAAATTCTCAGTCTAGATACAGAAACCACATCAACCTCTGCGATTGAGGCAGAATTGGTTGGTTTGAGCTTCGCTGTGAAGGAATTTGAGGCATTTTACGTGCCCATTCCTGCCAACCGTGAAGAAGCGTTGCGAATTGTTAATATCTTTAAAGAGGTCTACGAGAATGAGAATATTTTGAAAATCGGACAAAATCTGAAGTACGACCTCGAGGTGTTGCGCAACTATGGCATCGAACTCAAAGGCAAGATGTGGGACACGATGATTGCCCACTACCTCATCCAACCAGAACTTAGGCACAACATGGACTACATGGCCGAGATCTATCTCAACTATCAGACCATCCACATCGATGAACTGATAGGTCCTCGAGGCAAAGGACAGAAATCGATGCGCGACCTCCTACCCTCTCAGGTCTATGAATACGCCGCAGAGGATGCTGATATCACCCTCCGGCTGAAGAACAAGCTGGAGCCAGAATTGAAAAAGTTCGAATGCGAAGACCTATTCTATAATATCGAGATGCCACTGATGCCTGTACTCGCAGAAATGGAGATGAATGGTGTCTGTCTCGATACGGAATCACTCAAAGAAACGTCAAAGGTTTTGACGGATCGCATGAACGAGCTTGAGCATCGTATCTACGAACTCGCTGGCGAACAATTCAATATCGCATCGCCCAAACAAGTTGGTGAAATCTTGTTCGACAAACTAAAAATCGTTGAGAAGGCCAAGAAGACCAAAACAGGTCAATACGTTACATCAGAAGAAGTGCTACAGCAACTCCGAAACAAGCACGAAATTGTGGCAGACATCTTGGAACACAGAGGTTTGAAGAAACTGATAGGAACCTATATCGACGCACTACCCAAGCTGATTAATCCTCGCACAGGACACATTCACACATCCTTCAATCAGACGATAACAGCAACAGGGCGCCTGAGTTCCTCTGATCCAAACCTTCAAAATATTCCCATTCGTGGTGAAGACGGTAAGGAGATTCGCAAAGCCTTTATCCCAGAGCCTGGCTGTCTGTTCTTTTCAGCAGACTATAGCCAGATAGAACTGCGCGTGATGGCCCATCTTTCGAAGGACGAAGCGATGATAGAGGTGTTCCGTGAAGGCAAGGACCTCCATGCGGCTACAGCTGCGAATATCTATAAGAAACCTATCGAAGAGGTCACTCGCGATGAACGCACCAAGTCGAAACGTGCCAACTTCGGTATCATCTACGGCATCACCGTCTTTGGTTTAGCTGAGCGTCTTGACATCCCCCGCGATGAAGCTAAGATGCTGATAGACGGCTACTTCGCTACCTTCCCACAAGTACACGACTACATGGAGAAATCCAAGGAAGTGGCTCGCCAGAAAGGTTATGTCACTACCCTATTCGGGCGTCGCCGCTATCTGCCAGATATCAATTCCCACAATGCGACAGTTCGAGGTTTTGCTGAGCGCAATGCCATCAATGCTCCCATTCAGGGCACTGCTGCCGATATCATCAAGGTGGCGATGATTCATATCCATGAGCGTTTCAAGAAAGAGGGCATCAAGAGCAAAATGATTCTCCAAGTACACGACGAACTCAACTTCTCAGTCTTCCCAGAGGAGAAAGAAAAGGTGGAGCGCATCGTGATAGAGGAAATGCAGGCAGCCTTCCCACTCAGTGTACCCCTCGTAGCTGATTCCGGATTTGGCCAAAACTGGCTCGAAGCGCATTAATCACCTGCGAAAGGCTGAAAAAAAGCATTAATAGCTTAAATAATAAGGTGAAAAAGGAACATTTTCTGAGAAAACCTTTGTTTCTCGGAAAATGTTTCTTAATTTTGCAGCCGAATATAAACGTTTATAGAAGAAAATGGCATTAAAATGTGGTATTGTAGGACTGCCGAATGTGGGCAAGTCCACATTGTTTAATTGTCTGTCGAGCGCCAAGGCTCAGGCAGCAAACTTTCCTTTCTGTACGATCGAGCCCAATGTGGGTGTCATCACCGTTCCTGATGAACGACTGACGAAGTTGGCAGAGATCGTGCACCCAGGCCGTATCGTGCCTGCTACTTGTGAGATTGTAGATATCGCTGGCCTTGTAAAGGGTGCCTCTAAGGGCGAGGGATTAGGTAATAAGTTCCTGGGAAACATCCGTGAGACGGACGCGATTATCCATGTACTCCGTTGTTTCGAGGATGAGAATATCACCCACGTGGATGGCACCATCGATCCTATCCGCGACAAGGAGATCATCGACACTGAGCTACAGCTGAAGGACCTTGAGACCACCGAGGGCCGTCTGGCAAAAACGGAGAAGGCCGCTGCTGCCGGCAATAAGGACGCCAAGGTGGAAGTCGCCGTACTCCATGCCTATAAAGAGGTGCTCGATCAGGGTAAGAACGCCCGCGTGGTGGAGTTCGAATCGAAAGAGGAACAGGACTGCGCCAAGAATCTCTTCCTGTTGACTTCAAAGCCTGTGCTCTACGTCTGCAACGTTGGCGAGGCCGATACCAAGAACGGTAATGACTTCACCAAGAAGGTGGAGGCATTGGCCCAGGAGGAAGGAGCCGAGACGATGATCATCGCCGCCAAGACAGAGGAGGACATCGCCGAGCTGGAATCGTATGAGGACAAGCAGATGTTCCTCGAGGAGCTGGGCTTGGAGGAGAGCGGCGTGAACCGTCTGATCAAGAAGGCATACGCCCTGCTGAACCTGGAGACCTTCATCACCGCAGGCGAGATGGAGGTGAAGGCCTGGACCTATAAGAAAGGCTGGAAGGCTCCGCAGTGCGCCGGCGTGATCCATACCGACTTCGAGAAGGGCTTCATCCGCGCCGAGGTGATCAAGTATGAGGACTATCTGCAGTATGGTTCTGAGGCAGCAGTAAGAGAGGCCGGCAAGCTGGCTGTGGAAGGTAAGGACTATGTGGTACAGGATGGTGATATCATGCACTTCCGCTTCAATGTATAATGAGGTTTTGAGATTATAAGAAAATGAACAGGAAGCTACTCTTTGCTTCAGCTCTGTCGCTGGTATTGACGGCAGCCGCACAACAGTCACGTGAGCAGTTCAGCATAGCCACGCTGAACGTTGACGGAATGCCACAGAAAATACTCTTCTTCAACGTCAATGCCGACGGCCCGGGGAGCGCTGGTTCAGTACGTATCGGGCAATACCTGTCTGAACGGCAGTACGACATGGTGTTCACTCAGGAAGATTTCAACTATCATGACGAGCTGACCGTCTTGCTGGAGGATGACTACCAGATTGACACCTGGACCGGTGACGTAGGAGTAGAGGGCCACAAGATCGACTTCCTACACCCGCAGAACCACCGCTTCGAGTGCGATGGACTGGGAGCATTTGTCAAGAACGACATCACCGTCGGGTCGGTCAGTTGCACGTTCTGGAAAACCTACTTCGGCAAGTTCAGCCACGCTCTTGACGAGATGGTGACAAAGGGCTTCCGCCGCTATGAGCTCACCCTCACCTCTGGCCATCAGCTGGTGGTCTACAACATGCACATGGATGCCAGCGACAGAAACGATGTGTACGATGGCACAGATCAGAAGGACCGCCAGGCACGTCGCGGAGAGTGGATACAACTGCGCGATGACATCATGGAACGGCTCGATGAGCGCCCTGTCATCGTGGTTGGCGACTTGAATAGCTTTTACTCTCGTGACAGCATCCTGGCCGACTTCATCGAACCCATCAATGCCACAGGGAAAGCCAAGGCCAGCGATGTATGGGTAGAGCTGGAGCACAAAGGGCAGTATCCCGAACTGCGCCCGATCACTACCGGTATCGTGAGGGAGGGATACGAAGTTGATGGCGAAAGCTTCGACAAGATCATCTACATCAACCCCACCAACGGCCGACAGCTGAAGGCTGTTGCCTACAAGCGCGACACCGAGGACTATATGCACGACGGCAAGCCCCTGGGCGACCACGACCCCGTGAGTGCCGTCTTCGAATGGGTTGGCAGCGGTAAGGAGTCAGGCACCGGGATATTGTCCATCTCACAGCCTGATGCCAACGGCAACTCTGGCGAGTTATTCGACCTGAACGGACGACGCATCAAAACCGCCAGCGGAAAGGGCCTTTACATCGAGAGAAATGAAAAAGGAACCTACAAACGTATCGTAAAATAAGACAGCGCTATGAAGATAATGATATCCACACTGCTGGTATTGGCCGCCATGACTACAGCAGCCAGCGCACAGAATGCTGAATACAAGATACTGGCCGAACGAGACACCACCATCAAGGCTGAGTATGAAGGCTTCAATTTCGGCACACGTGACATCCACCACATCCTTTACGAGTATCCCTCGAAAGACCCACAGGGCAAAAACGTCACCATCAGCGGTGTCGTATGGGTGCCGAAGAATATCTACGACGGCACCGACCCCTGCGACGGTGTGCTGCTCTACAATCACTACGCCCACGCTACGAGTTCAGCCACACCTTCGGTGGCAGGTGAATTGGTAGCCAACGGTTTCCTGGCCAGTCCACTGAAACCAAACTACATCCTCGTGATGAGCGACTACGTGGGCTTCGGCTCCAGTGCCGACCGTCCACAGGCTTTCCTCTGCGGCGACGTGAACGCCCGCAACTCCCTCGACGGCCTGGTGGCTGCCCGCCAGCTGATGAGCGACCATCAGATTCCCCAAGGCAAATACCTCTTCAACCTAGGCTACTCTATAGGTGGCACAGAAGCTATGTTCGCAGCCAAACTGCGCGACATGGAGTATAAGCAGAAGGGCATCAACTTCACCAAGACCTTTGCCGGTGGCGGACCGCTTGATTTCGAGAAGATGTATTCCGAGATGATTAAGGTTCAGTATAGCGCCTACCCTGCCGGCATCGTAATGGCACTCGTGGCACTCAACGAGAACTATCAGCTTGGCATCGACTACCGGAAGATGTTCTATGAGCCGCTGGCCTCACACGTCAAGGAGTGGATACTCGACAGGAAGTACAGCGCTGGCGAGATAGGCAATTTCATCGCCGCCGACAGCATGAAGAACATCCTGCAGCCCGACTATCTCAATCTGAAGAGCGAGGCCACACAGGTGATCATCAGGAAGATGAAGGAGCTGAGTCTCATGGACGGCTGGGAGCTTGACACACTACAGAACTACTTCCTGCTGCATGGCCGTCACGACGACTATGTGCCCATACAGTCAGAACGCTGCATCATCCCGTGGATGAAGCAGAAAGGCTTCAAGCCCAGCCTGGTGCCTGGCAAGACATCACTGCAGACTAACAAGCTGATGATCAAACTGGATCATAATATGATGGGGATCGTATGGTTCATACAGACCGCTGCAGCCATCCAGCTATGGCCTGTCCTCTACTACGAAGGCGAGCAGAACCGCTACTACCACGCTGTGGTGAAAGACCTGAACCTGATGAAAGTCATCAAGCTGCTGGAAGGCTTAGGCATCGATCTGCACAAGGCTGACAGTGGGCAAAGCTCAGGCAGTACCAACATCATTGAGATACTGTCCAAGTTCTCGGACACACTGGCCAAGGTAGACCTGACTATCTACGACCTCCTGGAAATGCTTGACGATTCTGGTATCACTATCGCTGACATCATAGAAGTAGTTTCATATCTCAATACCCCAAAATCCGAGGATGGTGAGACTACCCCCAGTTCAGCACGACTGTTCGGTCCCACCGAAGAAATGAACTCGCCTGCAGCCTTGCTCCGACACTACGAACAAACACTGGCCGCATGGCTGCTGATGGGTGGCATCAACGTGGATTACGATAAATGGGGATGGTAATACGTTTCTAATAAATCAATGAAGATGATGATGAATATTCTGAACTATATCGTATGGAATCCAGACTTGGAGGCATTCCATCTGGGGCCGATTACTGTGCGCTGGTATGGGCTGATGTGGATCATCGGCCTGGCGCTGGCCTATTTTGTGGTGCAGCGGTTGTATAAGGAGCAGAAGATCAAGGACGAACTCTTCGATCCGCTCTTTATCTACTGCTTCGTGGGTATCCTCGCAGGAGCCCGTCTGGGTCACTGCATCTTCTACCAGCCAGACTATTTTCTGACCTCCTGGAAAGGGTTCGTAGAGATGCTGCTGCCCATACATTTCCTTCCAGATGGAGGGTGGAAGCTGGTGGGCTATGCAGGTCTGGCATCGCATGGCGGTACCTTGGGTCTGATCATTGCCCTCTGGCTCTATGTGAAGAAGACGAAGCTGAGCATCTGGACGGTACTTGACAACATCGCCATCGCCACTGGCACTACAGCCTGCTTCATCCGTCTGGGCAATCTGATGAACTCCGAGATTATCGGCAAGATAACCGATGTGCCCTGGGCCTTTATCTTCGAGAAGGTGGATGCCATGCCTCGCCATCCCGGACAGCTCTACGAGGCAATTGCCTATGCTGTGCTCTTCTGCATCCTATGGGTGCTCCACAAGCGGATGCCCGAGAAGATCGGTACTGGCTGGTATTTCGGCTTCTGCCTGACCTACATCTTCACCTTCCGCTTCTTCATCGAGTATACGAAGGAGGTACAGGAAGCTTTCGAAGCATCGCTGCCGATAGACATGGGGCAGATACTCTCGATACCTTTCATCATTCTCGGTGTATATTGCATGGTAAAGGCGAAGAAGCAAAACTGTTAACGTAAGATTTTTACTCATCACAATAAATAACTGTCATCATGAATAAATCAATTACTATCTTTATCATTTGCGTTTTTTCTGCGTTCATTCCAATTATGAGCCATGCCAATGCCAAAGACGACCTTTATAACGAAGCCATCAGAAAAGGCAAAAGCCAAAATTATTGTTACCAAATAGACTGTAATGGCAAAAAAATAATAAAGGCACAGAAAATGTGTGAATATCTTGTGAAAAAGAATTATGTCATCACCGATCTTAAGTATGACAAAAATAATGGCAATCTGATTCTGCTTGAATTTGTTGGTCATGACAATTATTACCATTTTTTGCACTTCACGTTGAACAGCAAGTCGCCTGCCGTAAAACCACTGAGTTGCACTGGCAAAGTGTATCTCTTAAAAAATGCATGGAAAAATCTATTTAAAGATGTGAAGGTAGCTTATTGGAATGGCAAAATAGTAAATGGTTTTATCGATGGTGAGGGCTCTGGAATTATTGAGGATAAAAACAATAATTATATCATTTTCGAAGGAACATTCATATCAGGCATTCCTATTTCTTCAACCATTGTAAAAACCTATGATGCTCAAGATATAGTAGTAGGTGACGGAAGAATAAATAAGAAATTTTTAAAATCAGTCCAGTATAAAAAACCTGAACTTCAAGAGGTTGTTTCTGAATATGAGAGAGCTCAAGGAGATTTGAAAACAGCCTTGACAGCTCGGATTTCCGCCATACAGTCCGACCTGCCTGAAAAATATATAGCAGAGGCAAAACAGGTCATTAATAATGGTGTGACACCAGTTCTCAGTGAAGATATTATTGGTGGGATAGTCAGGCCTAATACTAGATTTTTCTCAGGAGACGCTGTTGCTGCCGATAAGCGTAAGACACTTCAGGGTATAGAAAATCTGTATCCAAAGGCAAAAGAGGCCTTGGCATATATGGATTTGCTGGACGGCATATATCTGTGCCAAACGGCCAACATCAACAAGGCAAAGCATTACCTGAATAACCATTTTCAAGCCATGTACAACTCAAACTATGAAACCAAGATAAAGGCTGCCCAGAAAGCACTTGCAATCCTGAAAGGAACAGCATCAGCTTCAGATATCCACAAAAAACTCATCGCCTCCGAACCCACAATCAACAAATGGGCAAATAGCGTTATATCGACATTTGAGAATACTAACAATAAAAACAGGCAGGCCCTAAAGAACTTTTTTAGTTCCTCATCAGAAGACTCTAAAAAGATGAGGATAAGTGATAATGTAAAACCCAGCGGAAAACTTATCGGACTGTCAGTCAAAAAACACACATCAGGCGGCTTTCTCAGTATAAGCGGACTGAACCATGTAGTTCAATACAATAAATACTATTATAAAAACGGAGATGTCAAATATAAAGTTAATATCCATGGAGACTACTTTCGAAAATTCCAAGACTGGGGAACCAAGCATCATAATGTGGCATTTGAATTCGATTCTGAAAGCGAAATGATCAGTGCCGTTTTGGAGGCTCTTAGCAAATAAACTGGTCACAATAATTAGGCACGGATTACACAGCTCTTATTCTAAAAAGGCACGACTTTTCTTTCGATAGAGAGTCGTGTCTTTTTAGAATAAGAGCTGTGTAATCCGTGCCTAAAACTACTTGCCTGATACGATCTTCTTGATGTCGTTGAGTTTGTTCAAGGCTTCGAGGGGCGTGAGATTATTCACATCGAGACCAAGGATCTCATCACGCACCTGACAAAGCACAGGATCGTCGAGCTGGAAGAAAGAGAGCTGCATGCCTTCACGAGAAGCGGCTATCTCTGCCGTGGGTTTACCCACCTTGCCCACTTGCGCATTATCAGCCTCCAGCTGCTTCAGAATCACGTTGGCGCGCTTCACAATCGATCGCGGCATACCCGCAATCTCTGCCACGTGAATACCAAAGGAGTGCTCACTCCCACCCTTTTCGAGTTTTCGCAGGAAGATCACCTTGCCATCCACCTCCTTCACAGAGACGTTGTAGTTCTTGATGCGCGAGAAATTTTTCTCCATCTCGTTCAGCTCGTGATAATGGGTGGCGAAGAGCGTGCGAGGATGGCCCTTGGCGTTCTCGTGCAGATATTCCACAATCGCCCAGGCGATGGAGATGCCGTCGTATGTACTCGTGCCTCGGCCCAGCTCATCGAAGAGCACCAGGGAGCGCGAAGACACATTGTTCAGGATGTTCGAGGCCTCCGTCATCTCCACCATAAACGTGGATTCACCCAGCGAGATGTTATCCGACGCCCCTACCCTGGTGAATATTTTATCCACCAGACCGATTCTCGCGGCCTCTGCGGGCACGAAACAACCAATCTGGGCCATCAGTACGATCAAGGCCGTCTGACGCAGCAGCGCGGATTTACCGGCCATATTCGGACCCGTAATGATGATGATCTGCTGTCGCTCGTTGTCGAGCAGGATGTCATTGGGCACATAGCGTTCTCCCAAGGGCAGCTCCTGTTCGATGACGGGATGGCGGCCCTGCTTGATGTCTATCACTTCTGATGAATCAATCACTGGCCTGATATATCCGTTCTCCTCTGCTGTCTTGGCAAAGCTCAGCAGGCAGTCCAGACGGGCGATGATATTGGCATTGATCTGTATCTGTGGGATAAACTCCTGCATCGAGAGCACGAGGTCATTGAAGAGCTTGGCCTCAAGGCTCAGGATCTTGTCCTCGGCTCCGAGTATCTTCTCTTCGTATTCCTTCAGCTCCTGGGTGATATAGCGTTCAGCCTGAGCCAGGGTCTGCTTACGCACCCACTCCGGGGGCACTTGTTCCTTATAGGTGTTGCGCACCTCGAGGTAGTAGCCGAACACATTGTTATAGCCTATCTTCAGCGAGGCGATGCCCGTCTGCTGAGCTTCACGCTCCTGAATCTTCAGCAGGTAGTCCTTGCCACTATAGGCTATCTGGCGCAACTCGTCAAGTTCAGCACTTACACCGTCCTTGATCACCCCACCCTTCGCAACGAGCTGCGGCGGATCGTTCTGTATCTCCTTCTCGATGCGGTCTCTGAGGCTCTCGCAGAGGTTCAGTTGTTCCCCTACCCTCTTCAGGGTCTCGTTCTTGGCATAGAGGCAGGCCGTCTTGATAGGTTGGATGGCTTGCAGGGCCACCTTCAGCTGCACCACTTCACGAGGCGATACACGGCCTACTGCCACTTTCGAGATGATACGCTCCAAGTCGCCGATACGGTGTATCTGGTCATCGATGCACTGCCGGAACTCAGGCTCCCGGTAGTAGTATTCCACCACCTCGAGTCGCTGGTTGATGGGTGTCTCATCTTTCAGGGGAAACACCAGCCAGCGGCGCAACAAGCGGCCTCCCATGGGCGATACTGTCTTATCGATGACATCGAGCAGCGACTTGCCGTCATCCTGCATCGGCTGCACCAGTTCAAGGCTTCGGATAGTGAATTTGTCCAGACGGACATACTTCTCCTCCTCGATGCGTGAGATAGAGGTGATATGGCCTATCTGTGTATGCTGGGTCTGCTCCAGGTACTGTAGGATAGCACCGGCAGCTATCATACCGTTGTGTAGGTGATCCACACCGAAACCCTTCATATTCTTCACGTGAAAATGCTTCAGTAGCTTCGTCTTGGCCGTCTGCTCAGTGAATACCCAGTCGTCAAGTTGGAACGTAAAGTAGCGGTTGCTGAAGTGGTGTTCGAAATCCTGCTTTCGGCTACGGTCGTGCAGAATCTCCTTAGGGGCGAAGTTGCCTAAGAGTTTCTCTACGTAATCGTAGGTACCCTCTCCTGTGAGGAACTCTCCAGTAGAGATATCGAGAAAGGCTACACCACAGGCAGACTTGCCGAAGTGGACAGCTGCCAGGAAGTTGTTCTCCTTGTAATTCAGCACGTTGTCTGAGAGGGCCACGCCAGGCGTCACCAGTTCCGTGATGCCACGCTTGACGAGCTTCTTTGTCAACTTGGGGTCTTCCAACTGGTCGCAGATGGCCACACGCTTGCCAGCCCTGACAAGCTTGGGCAGATAGGTATCGAGGGCGTGATGGGGAAATCCTGCCATCTCATCGCCCTTCACCCCTGCCCCATTGTTACGATGTGTCAGCGTGATGCCAAGTATCTTTGCAGCAATCACTGCATCCTCACAATAAGTCTCGTAGAAGTCACCACACCTGAACAGCATCAGTGCATCAGGATGCTTCGCCTTCAGATCGAAGAACTGTTTCATCATCGGGGTCAGTTCCTTACCCTCTTTCTTCGCCATCGTCTGTGATCTATCCCTTAATATAATTCAAGATAAGTTCCACGATTTGTTCCTCGCTATGCCTGTCTGCATTGATCACCAGGTCATAGTTTAGGGTGTCGTAACGAGAAGTGCCTGTATACTTCTTGACGTAATTCTCTCTTCCCTTATCCACCTCGCTGATAATCTGTTGAGCCTCTTCGCAACTGATGCCGCGCTTCTTTACCAGACGGTTGATACGATGGTCCATCGAGGCCTGGATGAGAATGCTCAGGTGGTTGGGATGTTGACGGAAGATAAAGAATCCGCTGCGCCCTGCGATGATGCACGATTCATCCTCTGCAATGCCCTTCAGAATCTCCGTCTCCGACTGGAACAGGTCGTCGGTGATCAGGAAGTCGGGCATCGCCGTATTCTTCGGAATGATGTTTGGCGCAGAATAGCTGGGCATGATTTTCAGGCTACGCTTGAAGTCTGCCCACCAGTTGTGCTGCTGACCTTTCAGCCGTTCTATTTCTTCGGTGCTGAGGTCGTATTTCTCCTTCAGGGCCGTAATGACAGCCTTGTCGTAAAAGGGCACTCCCAGTTTCTGGGCCAGTTTCTCACCGATGGTCCTACCGCCGGAGCCAAGCTCACGGTTGATAGTGATTACAAATTTCTCGTTCAGATTCATATCGTTCTTGTTGATTATCTCGGCAAAGGTACGAATAAGTGAGCAGAATGCCAAATAAAAAACGATTTTTTTGTTTGGCATTCTCGAACGAGAGTACCTTCGGCAACGCCAAAGGTACTCATAAAATCCGAAACGGCCAAATAAATTTGGCATTTCGTGTACTTATTAGTACCTTTGCAGCCGTGGACGACAAGCGTTATCTTCTGAGCCTCATCCGTGAGGGCGAGCACCAGCAGCAGGACTTCAAGTATCGGGTGGCCGATGCTGCGAAGCTCGCTAAGTCGGTATCGGCCTTTGCCAATACCGACGGGGGCCGACTGCTGATAGGCGTGCGAGATGATGGCCACCTCTCTGGCGTGCGCTCTGAGGAGGAGATATTCATGATGCACCAAGCTGCTTACAAGTACTGCCGCCCGGAGGCCAGCATCAAGTTTGATACTTATCATGCCGATGGCCGGACTATCGTCATTGCCACCGTTCCTCCCTCCGAGCGAAAGCCCGTCAGCGCCCTTAACGAGGAGGGCCGCCAACGGGCTTATATCCGCATCGCCGACGAGAATATCGTGGCCTCGCCTGTCCACCTGGCCATCTGGCGCGAGCAGCAGTCGGAGCGTGGCTCCATGATGACCTATACCGAGGGGGTACGCCGTCTGCTGCAGGCGATGACCACCGCCGAGCCTCAGCAGTTCACCCTCAACCAGGTGGTGCGCCGCTCCCGTCTGCAGCGCCCAAAGGTCATCACGCTGCTGGCACGTCTGATTCGGTTCGGTGTCGTCAGCTGGCAGTATCGCGACCAGCAGTTCTTCTTCAGCCTTTCTTAGGCGGTTTCTTACTTATGGTTGCCGACCACCTTCGAGATGTCGAGCATCATACCGTTGCCGCCAACAATCTGGGGCATCTTGCCGTCCCACTTCTCAATCATGTCCTCCTGCACGATCATCGGCGAGAGCGAGGCAGCGATGGTCTTATTGTAGTACGCCTCGGCATCGGCCTTGATGCGCATGGCCTTGGCAGCACCTTCGGCCTTAGCAATCTCGATCTTGGCGTTGGCCTCGGCCTCTTTTACTTGGTTCTCGGCCTTCAACGCACTCTGGATGGCCGTATTCTTGGCGTCGATCATCGCCGTCAGCGAACTGGGCGGCGTAATCTTACTGGTGAACTCCTCCACGATGAAGCCCTCAGCCATCAGCGACTTCTCCAGACGGGCACGGACATCGCGCTCGAAGTTGGCACGGTTAGACATCAGTGAGTCCGAGGTGTACTGGTTGGCACAGGTACGGTAGGCCTCGTAGATGCAGGTACGGATGTAGCCCTCCTCCAGCTCCTTCACGCCGACGCGGTACTTGGTGAAGATATCGCAGGCCTTTTCGGGATTGATGCGGTAGGCTATCGTGGGGTCCATCTCGAAGATGGAGGCATCCTTGGCGTTCACGCTGAACGTCTCGTACTGCTTGCGCTGGGTGAAGGTGGGGTAGGTGAACACACTCGTCGTGATGGGGTTATAGAATACCCAGCCCTTACAGGTGCCCTCCACGCCGCCGTAGTCCTGCTCGGATGCCGACCACTTGTGGAACTTGATACCCACCTCGCCGGAGTCGACCACGGTGCAGCAGACTGCGAAGAAAATCAGCACCAGCACGATGCCGCCAACAACGTACATCAACGGGCGGCTCAGCTTGTTGTTCATAAAGGATTTCGTCATGATCGAAAGGTTTTTAAACTACTTAGCCCGCTTCCAGGTCTGCGTCTCGTAGAACATGCCTAAGTAGCCCCTCACCTTCAGCTCGTTGCCTTCGGGCCAGATGGAGCACTTGTAGGTCTTGCCGTTCTTCGGGTTGTAGATCTTGCCGCCCTCCCACTTGTCCTTCTTCTTCGACAGGCCAGAGAGGATGTTCACGCCCATCAGCTTGCGCGACTTCAGCTTGGCGTCCTTGTTGTTCTTGTCCACCGTATCGGGGCCTTTCTGCAGCCACACAATCTTGCCATTCAGCACGTTGCCCTGCTGATAGATTTCCACCTGTGCGTCGCCGGATTCGGTGATCCACTTTCCTGTAATGCCCTGCGCATACCCGCCTATTGACAGCAGCATGAGGGCCATGCTCAATAATGCCTTTTTCATCATAGTTATAATAATTGCTTCTTTAATCAGCGGCAAAGATAGTGATTTTGCGACAATCCTCCAAGCTTTTTCCGAAGTTTTCCACAAAAACCTCATTTCCTCATTACTTTCCTTGGCCCGTCAGCTGTCTGCATAATCACTACACCGTGCGAGTCGGAAGATACTGGGCGGCCCTGAAGATCGTAACAGCGGCCATCCTTGTCCTCTTGACTGCGCAGAACAGGTGCGACAGCCGTCGGCTCAAACTCCTTGACCGTTCCGAAATAGCACCAGGGAGCATCCCGATAGTTATCCATACAGCCCTTGGGCACATAGAGCACCGACTGCTCCATCGTCCAGTAGCGGAAAGCATCCTCATCCATTTCTGCCGGTGGCTCCTCGGAGTACATATAGACGGTATGCGACGAGAAATTAGGTACGGCAAAGGCTGCCCACTCTATCTTCCTGACCGATGCAGGTATGTGCCACTCCTTCAGGTGGTCGGCACCTGCCAGCGCCCAGCGGCCAATCTCCTCCAGCCCTTCGGGCAGCTTGCACTCCTTCAGGCGATAGCACTCGTAGAAGGCCGACTGGCCGATGCGCTTGAGGGTGGGCGGCAAGACAAGCCGCTCAAGGTCCTGACAACTGTAGAAGGCTGCCTTGGGTATGCTGTCGAGCGGGGCCTTGATCTCGAGGTCCTTGATAAGGGTGAAATAAAAGGCAAACTCATCGATGAACTTCACGCTCTCGGGTATCACCAGCTTATCCACAGATAAAGTATTGAATGCGTATTGTTCTATCGTCTCCAGTCCTTCGGGCAGCACCAGGTTGTCCAGAAGGTTGTTGTAGAGCGCTCTCGCACCAATATACTTCAGTTTCGCAGGCATGTGGATTTGATCGATGAAACAGAAGGAAAAGGTGTCATTAAACAGAGAGTCCACATTGTCGGAGATAATGACCTCGTCCATATAGCAGTTCTCAAAGGCATACTCGCCGATGTAGTTCACGCTGTTGGGAATCACCAGCTTCTTCTGATGGGGCGCAATATTGTTGAGCGCATATCTGAAGGCATAGGCGCCGATGTGCTCCAGGCCCTCGTTGAGGGTGATATTGTAGGTACGGTGGAAGTTGAAGGCCTTGTCGTCGATGGTCCTGACCTCCGGACGGATGGTGAACGTCTCTACCCGCGAGCTGATTTCACCGAAATACGACAGCAGGCGACTGTGGTCTCGGGTATAGAGGTAGCCGTCTTCAAGCACGAAGAAGGGGTTGTCAGGATCGAGGGTCACATCGGCCAGTGTGATGTTACCGTTCAGTGCTCCGTTACCAATGTGGTCCAGCGAAGCAGGCAGGTGCAGCTTCTTGAAGTTATTGTTGGTGAAGGCATGGTCGCCCAGCCAGGTCAGCGAAGAGGGCAGGTTGATGCTGTCGCCGCAGAAGGAGATGGCATAGTCGCCGATCTTCTTCAGCGTCCAGGGCAGCACCAGCTGCTTGAACTCCTTGTCGCCGAAGAGATAGGAACCGAGAACGTCGTCCTCAGTCGTGTAGTCTTCGTAATAAGGTTCTCCGCCGGCCACGATGCGGCAGTCCTCCAGGTTCAGCGTCCTGAAGTCGCCGGCCCAGTCGCGCAGCACCTTCAGGTCGCTGCCGTTGATGGTGCCTACCAGCGTCAGGTCTTTCTCGTACTTCAGCTCGTAGGTCTTGAACAGATTCTTCAGCTCTCCGGCCTTCAGATGCAGGGTTCTGCTGTACGTGTGCTCGGTGCCTGCCAGCAGAAAGCAGGCCGTCAGAATGGTAAATTGGATACGTTTCATGAATAATGGTATTAAAAAACGGCTGCAAAGGTACTGCTATTTCTACAAACCGCCAAGCGTTATCCGATGTTTTTCCTCTCTTTCCTTTGCTGTTTCGAATTCTTTCCGTATCTTTGCACCCATGCTGACAGAGAAGACGATGGAGAAGCTGCGCATACTGGCAGAATCGGCGAAGTACGACGTGTCGTGCTCGTCGAGCGGCACGGTGCGCAGCGGCAAGAAAGGCATGGTGGGCAACACCGTGGGCGGCGTGGGCATCTGCCACTCCTTTGCCGACGACGGCCGCTGCATCTCCCTGCTGAAGGTGATGCTGACCAATCACTGCAAGTACGACTGCGCCTACTGCATCAACCGTCGCTCCAACGACATCCCACGCGCCACGCTCTCCGTATCGGAACTGGAGGAGATCACGATGGAATTCTATCGCCGCAACTACATCGAGGGCCTGTTCCTGTCGAGTGGGGTAGTGCGCAACCCCGACTACACCATGGAGCGCCTCACGGCCATCGCCCGCGACCTGCGGACGGTGCACCGTTTCAACGGCTACATCCACCTGAAGAGCATCCCCGGCTGTTCGCAGGAACTGCTCACGGAGGCAGGACGCTATGCCGACCGTATGAGCGTCAACATCGAGATTCCGAAGGAAGAGTCGCTGAAACTGTTGGCTCCCGAGAAAGACCACCAGAGCGTGTTCCAGCCCATGAAACTGATTCAGCAAGGGGTGCTGGAGAACAAAGAGGACCGCAGGAAATACCGTCACGCCCCGCGCTTCGTACCGGCCGGACAGTCGACGCAGATGATTGTGGGGGCCACGAAGGAGACCGACCGCGACATCCTCTCAATGTCGTCGGCCCTCTACGGACAGCCCACCATGCGGCGTGTCTACTACTCCGGCTACATCAGCGTAAACACCTACGACCCCCGACTGCCTATCCTGAAGCAGCCCCCATTGGTGCGTGAGAACCGGCTCTATCAGGCCGACTGGCTGCTGCGATTCTATCATTTCAAGGTGGAGGAAATCGTTGACGACCAGCACACCAACCTCGACTTAGAGGTAGACCCCAAGCTGGCCTGGGCCCTGCGCCACCCGGAGGCCTTCCCCGTAGACATCAACACCGCCGACTACGAGCAGCTGCTCCGCGTGCCGGGCCTCGGCACCAAGTCGGCCTGGCTCATCGTCAACTCGCGGCGCTTCAATCGCCTGACATCCTTCGACCTGAAGAAGATGGGCGTGGTAATGAAGAAAGCCAAATACTTCATCACCTGTCATGAACTGACCACCAACTACTCCATACCCGTCGTCGGCATCAACGAGCTGCACCCCGAGCGCCTCCGCCCGATGCTCATCTCGAAGAGCCAGCAGAAACGTGCTGCCGAAGAACTACAGCTAACCCTCGACTTCAAGGAGTGATGACCGCCTACATCTTCGATAATACCCTCGACGGGCTGCTAACAGCCGTATTCGATGCCTTCGCCCTGCACGAGCAGCCGGAGGCACTGCTCACCGAGGGCGAGCCGCTGCCACTGTTCTGCGACCGGCAGTATCTGGTGCATACCGATGAGGAGAAGGCCCGCCGCGTATGGACAGGTCTGGAGAAGCACCTCGACCGCGAGGCCCTGCATGTCATCTCCCTGAGCTGGCTCTCAGAACTGCGCGAGCTCAACCAGCCGCTCTTCAGATATATCTGTAAGGTGTTCAGCCCTCCAACGACAGAGAGTCCCCACAGAACTAACTGCCCTACCCCTACAGGGGGAGTCGGAGGGGGTCACAACTATGCCGACCCCGACGTGCTCGCCGTGCGTAACATCGCAAAGAAGGTGGCCCACGAACAGCTCCGCATGAAACAATTTATCCGTTTCCAGAAAGCCAAGGACGGCACCTACCTCGGTGTCGTCGCCCCTGACCACAACGTGCTGCCCATCGTTGTAGACCACTTCCAGGACCGTTTCCGCGACCAGCCCTGGCTCATCTACGACGCCCGCCGCCACTACGGCTACTACTATGCGGGCGAGGAGAACGGCGCAGACGTCACCCGCATCACCTTTGCCGACGAGCAGGCCGTACCGTTCAGCCTCACTAACGGACAGCTCAACGATGACATCCTCAGCAGCGACGACCAACTATTACAGGACCTCTGGCGCACCTACTTCAAGGCCATCTGCATCAAGGAGCGCCTCAACCCCCGCAAGCAGCTCAACGACATGCCCCGCCGCTACTGGAAGTACATGACGGAGAAACGCTAATGAGTGAAACATTCACGACTTTTAACGTTTTCGGATGCAGTATTTCCGCCTTTCCGCCATTTATCTGGATAGAAAATCAAAACACGAGAGAACGATGAAAAGAAACAATCTGTGGCTGGCCACCGCCCTAATGATGGCCATGACAATGACAGCCTGCTCTGTCAACAACGACGACGAGAAAGAACCCGAGGTAGTTATCTGTCCCGTTGAACCCGGTGACATCGATCCCAAGGACGTCGACCCGAAGGACAACCAACTGAAGTACATCACGCTGACACGCGCCGAGCAGCAGTTGGTGGAGGGCAACAACGACTTCGCCTTCCGACTCTTCCGACAGTCGAGCAACCCCCAGAAGGACCAGATTGTCTCGCCCATCAGCATCACTTACGCCCTGGGCATGCTCAACAACGGAGCTGCCGGCGAGACCCAGGCCC
>ODAI011728740.1_pt1 | contig 29531 bp, 11 predicted proteins | sample 1539321 | NCBI WGS metagenome assembly ODAI01 (sample SAMN02144231, study PRJEB22623) | gut metagenome | biome: sheep rumen | host: Ovis aries | place: New Zealand
ACCTCAGCATCCTTTGCCGGAATCTTGAACGATTTAGTATTGCGAATGTCTATACGCTTGAACTTGCTTTTATCGAAGTTTGACACATTGAGCTTCGCCTTCTTCATGAAACCGCCAGACGCAAGACCGGCATCCTTCAACTCCTTCATTGAGCCGATGAACACATAAGCCTCATTCATCTTATCGGTCTGCTGCTCTATTGCCTCGTCTTTCACTTTATTGGAAGCCTCAAGCTCGTCCATCTGAGTATGAAGATTTATCACATCGTTACGCAGGTTCTCAATATCGAAATCGCGACGATTAATTTCCTCCGTGAGATTGATGATTGTCTGATTCTTCTCATCTATCTGCTGTTTCAGCGAGGCTATGGTCTTGAGCATCTTAGCACTGCCGGCTTCCTTGTCCTTTAGAGTCGCTTCGAGCTTCGCAATGCGTTCTTTCTGTCGGTCGAGCATCAACTTATAAGCATCAATCTTCTCTTGTATCTGCTGCTTTACAGATTTTGGACTCTCATTGGTGGTACGCAAAATGTCGCCTTCCATATTGACCACACTATCCATACTCACGTTGACAGCATCGAGAAACAGATTCATCTGATCCATTTCGGACGATTTCACACTCAACTCATTACGAAGCGAGTCAGCCTCAGGATTGCCTTCGGTCTTGTTACCGCAACCCGCTGTCAGGAAAAAGGCAGCACATGCGAGAAACGAAAATAGGAAATTCTTGTTCATAATAACTGTTATAATAATTATTGTAGCTCATTTTCCACACAATGCAAAGGTAAACAAAATAATTGAAGATACCGACAAATGTCAAAGAAAAACACATAAATCATGATTTTTTAAGAATTGTTTAAGGGTCGTTTGATGTTTTGAGACAAAACAAAAACTGCATGAGACATATTCAAAAACGCGTGTTACGAAAGAAAAAGCCGCGCATACGTATATTAAAAGCTTTTAATATTATTATGCGTAATTTTGCAATCGGAAAAAACAATCGCAAAATTATAAATTCAAAAAAAACTAAAAACGTATGAAATCCGAAAAATCATTTTGGCAACGGAACCGGCACCTAATGCTGGCATCCGCACTTGCGCTGACAATGGGTGGCGCAATGATGTCGTGTTCGGAGTACGACTTGGATGAGAAGACGCCCGACGGTTGGGGGTCGAGCATCTACAATTGGCTCTCGGAACAAGGCACCTACACCAACACCGTGAGGATGATTGACGACCTCGGTTATCGCGAGATCCTTGCAAAAACAGGTTCAAAAACGCTGTTCGTAGCCGACGACGCAGCCTATGCACGCTTCTTCCAGAACAATCCCTGGGGAGTAAGCAGCTACGCACAGTTGACGCCATCACAAAAGAAAATGTTGCTATTCGGCAGCATGCTGTCGAACTCAATGCAGCTGGCATCGCTCTCAAGCGTTCAGGGCAATCCGCCACGAGAAGGAGAGTGTATGCGCAGATATGCCGAAGGGTCGGCTTTCGACTCCGTGCCATTGCTGCGTCCGCAGGACATGCCTGACAATCCATACTGGAAGCGTCATCGCGATGCAGGCAAAACGATGGTCTGCATGGAAGACAACAGCATCGTTCCGGTTGTAATGTTCATCGAGAAACAACTTGAGAATAACCGCATCACAAACGACGACTACAACTTCCTCTTTAACTACACCACCAACCGGCAGGCAGGCGAGGCGAGCATCAACGGCGTTCAAGTGGAAGAGCCGAATATCAAGTGCTCAAATGGATTCATTCATAAGATGGCAGAAGTAATCACTCCACTGCCGAACATGGCAGAGTTGCTTGCCAAGAAGAAAAATGCCAGCCAGTTCTACAAACTCATGGAACGTTTTTGCGCTCCATACCCTGACAGAAATCCCACGCGCGAAAATTCTACTACCATGAGATACAATTATCTTTATAACGCACAAGTAGATTCCGTATATGAAAAGCGGTTCTTCTCGGCAAAGTCGCAGAACGGACTACCCATCGAAGAACTGCCAGACGGTGGACCCGTCCCAGCACAGCTGAAGTTCGACCCGGAGTGGAATGCCTATTTCGCAGGTCTTGACGACCAGGAAGGCAACATTGCCATGCAACGCGACATGGCTGTCATCATGGCGCCGAGCAACGAAGCTATGGACAAATACTGGAACGAGGGCGCAGGACGAGTACTCCGTGACTACTACGGTTCCTGGGACAAGGTGCCAGACAATGTCGTGGTCGAACTCATCAACAACAACATGCTTTCATCGTTCGTCTCATCGGTACCGTCGAAATTCCAGAGCATTCTCAACGATGCCAACGACCCAATGGGCGTTGATATCAATCAGATTGACTCGGTATGGCTGGGTTGCAACGGTGCCGTCTATCTCACCAATGTAGTGTATTCGCCCACATCATACGTCAGCGTGTTGTTCCCGGCGCTCATAAACGAGACGATGAATATTCTGAGATGGGGTGTTGAACAGCTTCAATACAACTACTACCTCAACTCACTGAACTCATACTACAGTTTCTTCATCCCAACTAACAATGCGCTACTCGAATACATTGATCCATGTTCATACGGAAAGAGCCACACGCAGCTATTCCGCTTCCATTACGATCCGACTCAGGAAAAAGCAAATCGAGTATGGGCCAGTATCTACAACTATAACGCAGAAACCGGCGAGTTAGGCGACTCTATTGGGGTGGAGAGAGACCCGGGCAATATCAGCAACCGTCTGAAGGACATTCTTGACACACACATCGTAATCGGCAACATTGAAGACGGAAACAAATACTACCGCACCAAGGGCGGTACGGAAATTTGCATCGACAATGTAGCAGCTGGAAAGAATGGTATGACAGTGGCTGGAAGCTATCAGATTAACGAAGGACAGCCAATCCGCATCAGCGATATTTATGACCAGACAGGAGGCGAAGAAGGCGCAGGAAACGGAAAGAGCTATATCCTGAATGGACAACCTATCATGGGAACCAGACAGACCGTGCGCGACATTCTCGCAGCCAGACCCGAATACTCGAAGTTCCTGGAGCTCATGGACGGCAGCGGACTCTTCGAGATTATTCACGACAAAAGGTACGCATGCGGAGGCACGAACATCTCGGTATTTAATACATATCATTATACAGTATATGTACCAACCAACGAAAGCATTGAAGCACTGCAGAAAAGCGGTAAGCTGCCGTCATGGGAGAGCGTAGAGGCACTCGAACAAGCAGGCAATCTCACAGAAAAGACGCGCGACTCGCTACTCATTGTTGACTTCCTGAAATACCACATCCAGGACAATGCGCTCTTCATCGGAGCTGGCGACAACGAAGGTGACTTCGAAACAGCTGTTGTGGATCCGTCCACAGAACGTTTCTACAAGTTACATGCAGTTGCCAACAACAACGGCATCACCGTGCGCGACAATGTAGGCAATATCCGTAAGGTCATCACTACCGACAAAAACCTGTACAACCTAATGGCTCGCGAGTGGCAGTACAACTCAGACAACGCAGCTGCAGCGTCGTTTATTCAGACAAGCTCGTCGGCAGTAGTACATCTGATTGACGGACCGCTACTTTACAAGAAATGATAATTGGAAATTGAAAAATTGAAGTTTTTATGAAAAGAAAGGCTATATTAAGATTCTTGGGATTGATAATTATCAATTGTCAATTGTCAATTGTCAATTCATACGCACAGCAGGCCGGTGACATCATCAGCGGAACAGTAAGGGACGCCTTCGGCCCGGTGATGCTCGCCAACGTGGTGGAAATAGATGCCGCCAACCGTATCGTTGCCTCGGCACAGACCGACCTCAGCGGTAATTTCTCGTTCAAGCTGAAAAATCCCAAAGACCGCCTGCGCGTCACATACGTAGGTATGAAAACACAGATACTGAAGTTCGACAGAACAAAATTCAACATCACACTTCAGGACGCAACCACCATCCGCGAGGTGACAGTTACTGCAAAACGCAGGGCTCAAGGCTCAGGACTGGCAATCCCCGAAGACCAGATTTCTACCGCACGGCAGACCATTGATATGAAAGAGTTTGAGGGTCTCGCCATCACTACCGTCGATGAAGCCCTCCAGGGACGTATCGCAGGTCTCGACATCGTGGCCAACTCAGGTAACCTCGGTAGCGGCTCGTCAATGCGACTCCGCGGTGTGTCGAGTATCAACGGTTCAAGCGAACCGCTTATCGTTGTCGATGGTAATGTATGGGAAAACGGCACCGACGGCTTCGACTTTCAGTCGGCCAACGACGAGAAGTTTGCCGAACTGCTCAATGTCAACCCTGAGGATATTGAGAGCATATCAGTACTCAAGGACGCTGCCGCTACAGCCATCTGGGGATCGCAGGGTTCCAATGGTGTAATCGAAATAAAGACAAAGCGCGGTGTCCGTGGCAAGACACTCGTCACCTATAACTTCCGCCTCACAGGAACATACCAACCCAATGGATACGAAATGCTCAATGGCGACGAATACACGATGATGCTCAAGGAAGAGTACTTCAACCCACAGCTCAGCGATGCCAATAGCAACATTCCCGAATTGAGCTACAACCCGACATTCCCGGAATACGAGATGTACAACAACAATACGGACTGGCTGAAAGAGGTGAAGAAGACAGGATGGCGACAGAACCACTCTCTCTCGCTTACCGGTGGAGGTGAAAAGGCACACTTCCGCATCAGTGCAGGTTTCGACCATGAGACGGGTTCTATCATAAAACAGAAGCTATACCGCTTCACATCGCGCGTCAACCTCGACTACTTTGTCAGCGACCGCATAAAGATAGAAACGAACCTGGCGCTCACATATACGAAGAACTTCAAAAACAACGGTGACCTGCTTGCCATCAGCTACGTGAGAATGCCAAACCTCTCAATTTATGAGCAAGACCGCAACGGAAACGACCTCGGAGAATACTACTCTATGCTCCCGACGGTATCAACGCAACTTCGTGACCAACTCAACAACGTCAATCCGATTGCACTGGCAGAACTTGCAAGCAACGACGAAACCAACTACAAGATTACGCCAGAGTTCAAACTGAGATATAACCTTCTCGGACTTGACGAAGACAAAACGCGCCTGACATACGAGGGAAAGATTGTATTCGACATCCAGAACATCTATAACGACAGCTTTATGCCGCTATCGCTGAGCACCGTGGGATGGAACGACCCCGAGACCTCTAGTCCACGCCATCAGTCGAATGCCAACCGCTCCACCGCAAGTTCAAACAAGAGCCTCGGTATAACGACAACACACACACTGACTTTCACCCCGGCGTTCAAGAACAAGGACCACTACCTGACAATGATGTTGCGCGGACAGCTCACAAGCGGTAACAGCAACTCGCAGGCAACAACGATGTGGGGATTGCCCACAGGAACCATTACCAGTACGGCTGCCCCGGGTATCATCTACGATATGAATACAGGTAGCGGACAGTGGAGAAGCATTTATCTCACATACTCTGCTCACTACGCATTCAAAGAGCGCTACATGATCGACTTCTCTGTTAGACGCGACGGCAGCACCAAGTTCGGAAGCGACCAACGTTGGGGTACATTCCCCGCTGTGTCACTGAGATGGAACATCAGCAAGGAGCCTTGGTTCAAGAAAGCTCTGCCGTTCGTATCTATGCTCAGCATCCGTCCGGGTTGGGGTATGGTAGGAAAGCAGCCGGGTTCAGAATACCTCTACTTTAGTAAGTACGGCAGAGGAAACGGATATCTGGGCGAAGGAAGCGTTTATCCGCAGAACATACAGCTAAAGAACCTGAAATGGGAACAGAAGACCACATGGAACATCGGTGTTGACTTCGGATTCTTCAATGACATGATTACCGGTAACCTCGAACTTTATCGTCAATACACCACCGACCTGCTGATGATGAACCGTGGTATTCCCACATCCTCAGGCTACCCTACCCTCGCATACCAGAACGTGGGTGACATGAGGAACGTGGGTTGGGAATTCAACCTCAACGGAAACCGCATCGTGAAAATAGGAAAGTTCAGTGCAGACTTCAACATCACCTTCGCTAACAACAGAAACGAAATAACGGAAATGGACGAGACGTGTCTGGCAAGCCTTAACAACGAGTTCAACCGCCAAAACGGAAGTTACCTTACACGCGTCGAACTGAACCGTGCGCTTGGAAGCATCTACGGATTCCGCTATAAGGGAGTATATCAGTACTCTGAATATTCGCCAACGGAAATCAAGGGTGTCAGCGGACCGAATGCACCTGTGGCGCGCGATAAGTTCGGACAGGTAATCCTCGACGAGAAAGGACGCACCACACCGATGATGTTCTGTGCCGGTACGGTAAACTATGAGTTCCGTGGAGGCGATGCCATCTATGAAGACATCAATGCCGACGGACAAATCAACGAACTCGACATCGTATATCTCGGCTCGTCGCTGCCTAAGTTCACCGGAGGTTTCGGATTCAAGCTCAACTTCGGCCGCTTCACGCTGAACAACCAGTTCAACTTCCGCTACGGAAACAAGATTATCAACGCCGCACGCATGAACGTTGAGAATATGTACTCGAACAACAACCAAAGCCGTGCCGTGAACTGGAGATGGCGCGTTGAGGGCGACTTGACTGAAATGCCAAGGGCACTGCGTCAGACAGGTTACAACTGGCTTGGAAGCGACCGCTTCGTTGAAGACGGTTCGTTCATCCGTCTCAACTACACGCAGCTGAGCTACTCTTTCGACCCGAAGGTGATAAAGAAGTGGGGACTCTCAAAACTCAGCCTCTACATATCGGCCAACAACCTGTTCTGTATCACTAAGTACTCAGGTGCTGACCCCGAGGTGGGATACGGCTCATTCGGTATTGTAACCGACAATGCCAAGACACCGAGAGCAAAATCGTTCACAGGAGGTGTTACTGTTCAGTTCTAACAGAGAGTTGGAAAATGATAATCGACAATTAAGTAATAAGCAATATGAAAAAGTCATATATATATAATAAGGTAAGGAGATGGACGAAAAAGGTGGTACTGATCATCTGTCCGTTATCCTTTAGCGCAGCTCTGACTTCATGCAACGACTTCCTCGACATCCTTCCGATGAACCAAGTGGTGCTTGAAAACTACTGGACAGAGAAAGCCGATGTCACCAATGTCATGAACAGCTGCTACGAAGCTATCGAGAATAGTAACTGCCTCACACGCTTCGCCGTCTGGGGGGAGCTGCGTTCAGACAATATGCGTCAAGGCGGCGGTGCCATTCCCAATGAAATCAACGAAATTCTCAAGGAGAACATCCTGCCTTCGAATCCAATGGCCAACTGGGCTTCTGTATATGAGTGCATCAACCGATGCAACATCGTATGTCACTATGCTCCGGAGGTACAGGCAATCGACCCGAACTACACCGAGGCCGAGATGAGAGCAAATCTCGCCGAGGCTATTACTCTGCGCTCACTCTGCTATTTCTATTTGATACGTACTTTCCGCGATGTACCATACACTAACGAGCCAAGTATTGACGATACACAAAACTACGTAATCGCTGCATCTTCGTTCGAAAGCATACTCGACACACTTATCAACGACCTTAAAAGCGTGGAGAAAGATGCGGTAAGAAGATACTACACCGATGATAGTCCCAGCGCATACATCAACTCAAGCAAGGTAACAAGAACAACGATTCATGCACTACTTGCCGACCTGTATTTGTGGAAAGGCGACTGGGAGAACTGCATACGTTATTGCGACCTTATCCTCGACTTCAAGCGCCAGCAATATGAGGATATGCTCGAACGTGAAGGAAACATCTACGACATGGCCCTCTTCGACGACATACCGCTCATTCTCGACATGCCGGCTGGAACAACACAGTGCGGAAACGCATACAACGAGATCTTCGGACAAGGCAACTCATTCGAAAGCCTGTTCGAGCTCCATTTCCGAAGCAATCAGGGATTACAGAATTCATGGGTAAGCAACTATTACGGCAACGATGTCAATACAATTGGCTATCTTGCAGCCCCTGCATTCCTTTGCGATGGTGTTCCCTCAAGCGAGAACAACATCTTCACGAATACCGACGGACGCTTCTACTCGAATGTCGAGCCTACCAACTCGCGATATGCCATAGCTAAGTATTCGCGCCAGACAGTATATTTCACCACGAAGAACGTTTCGATAAAGACAATGGCCGACATCAAGCTCTCTGCCACACGCCGTTCGGTTGCATCTGCTAACTGGATTATCTACCGACTGACCGAGATAATGCTTATCAAAGCAGAGGCACTCATTGAGCGCGGCACCGGCGACGACTTCGAAAAGGCATTCCGACTCATCGATCTCGTAAACCGTCGTGGCAACAACATCACTGCCGAAGCAGCCAAGGGAACACTCGACAAGTCAAAATATATCGACTCGAAAGCAATGATGGAAAACCTGCTTCTCGAAGAGCGTCAGCGCGAACTGATGTTTGAGGGAAAGAGATGGTTCGACCTTGTGCGCACTTCACGCCGTGACGGCAACACCAATCGTCTGGTGACTCTCGCAACACGCAAGTATCAAGAAGGCGTCAACGCCATCAAGATCAAACTTGCCGACCCTAACATTATCTACATGCCTTACTCGAAAAATGAACTGAAAGTAAACCCACTGCTGAAACAGAACTCTGCCTACGCTAATGGCGAGGATTCGGAACTGCTCAAGTAAGGAACGTTGAATATTTAATCTGAAAATGACAAGTTTATGAAAACGATAATTATTAATAAGGTTAAGGAAATGATAAAGATTGGGCTGGCTGCTGCCGTATTCGTCTCACCGCTTTTCCTTTCCTCTTGTGTTGATAACGACTCCGACGCACCGATAAACTACTATTCGGCAACGAAATTGACTGCAGCTGAATTCCTTGAGGAAAACCAGGGTCAATTCAGCCAGTTCACAGAGATGCTAAAGCGCACTCCGTATTTCTCTCTACTGGCCACTTACGGTACATATACCGTATTTGCTCCGAACAACGAAGGTATGACTAACTACCTTCAAAGCAACGGCTACTCATCGGTGGCTGAAGTTCCGACAGCAAAATGCGATACCATTGTCCGCACGCATATCATCAAGAAGGGTGCATTCTTTACCACCGATGTTGGCGAAGGACGTATGCCTGAAATGAACATGATTGACGGATATATAGAGTTAACGAGTGATTCTGATAAGATGAACAATAACGCGCTGATATATTACATCAATAAGAATGCGCGTATGGTTGAGTACGATGACTCGGTGACTAATGGTGTAGTACACGTAATCAACAACGTTATTACGCCAAGCAACAGTCTGCTCTCAGACAAAATTGCCGAAGACTCTACCCTGACCCTTTTCTCCGAAGCACTGAAGGCAACAGGTATGGCCGACTCGCTGCGCAAATATATCGACGAGACATATTCATGCGGCATAGACTCTGTGGAAGACGGAAAGATGGTACGCTGCACCAGCGGTTCAGCATTATACACTCTCGCCAAATGGCCTGAAAAGAGATACTTCAAATACACAGCCTTCGTTGAACAGGATTCCGTGTTCCACAAAAAAGGCATTTATACCTTCGACGATCTCAAGGCATACGCCAAGAGCGTATATGATGCCACATACCCCGAAGATGCCGGCCTCTACGACGACGACCTGACTAACCGCAAAAACCCGTTGAATCGATTCGTGTCATACCATCTGTTGCCACGCATCGGCCACTACAACAGCTGGGTAATGAGCGGCGATATTCTCACGCAGTGCTGGAACTCCAGCGTATGCGACCCCGAGGAATTCTTCGAGACGATGTGCCCCGGAACCATTATGCGTTTCGCAGGTCCTTCCTCCGGACTGTTTATTAACCGCAAAGGCGTGGGACAGCGTGCCACCGTTCGTGGCGTGAAAGTCTTCTCACCCTCAGAGAGTGGCAGTCAGGATCAGATGGCTCTCAATGGAGTATATCACTACATCGACGACATACTATGCTACACTCCTGAGGTACGCGACGTTGTACTCAACTGCCGCATACGCATAGATGCCACTGCATTGTGTCCCGACTTCATGAATTCAGACGCACGTGGCGGATATGGTGCTCCAGACCGTCTTGTTGGATTCAAGAAAGGCTACCTTACCGACTGGAAGATTACCGATGAGACCTTCGTCGGTGTACACAATGACGTCATCTACTGGTGGTCATACCAAGGCAATGCCGTTTGTGTCAGTGGTATCTTCGATGCTGCATTCAAGCTGCCGCCGGTACCGGCTGGAACATACGAGATCCGACTTGGTTACACGAGCGGCGAAGAGCGCGGTATCATACAGGTATATCTGAACAATGAGCCTTGCGGCATCCCCATCGACCTGCGTGTGTATGGAGGCGACCCGAATATCGGCGCAGTACCAGACACTGACGACAAAGAAGAGAACACAGCAAACGACAAAGCCATGCACAACCGTGGCTACATGAAAGCAATGGACTCCTACTTCCCTGGAGGCGGCGACCAGTCGATGCGACAGCTCGGTCCATTGCGTCGTGTGCTCACGACCAACTATCTTGACCCCAAGAACACATATTATCTGCGTGTGCGCCAGGTACTCGACAATCCTATGTGCTACTGGTCGTTCGACTACATCGAGTTATGTCCGAAGAGCGTCTATGGAAGCCCTGAAGGTGAAGACACTCACTAAAAAGGAAAATGAAAAAGTTGAAAATTGAAAAAGTGAAGTTTTATGAAAACATATATAAATAATAAAATGCGTAAATGGAAGAAGGGCTTCTCACTTATCATTTATCCATTGACATTCAGTGTAGCACTGGCGTCATGCTCTGACTGGTCAGACCACTATAATGGAACTGATGGGCTGGAAGGCGGAGGACAGACACTCTGGAATGAACTGCAATCCAATCCTCAGTTGTCAGACTTCTGCGAAGTGCTCAGTAACACAATGGTATTCCGTCATCACAAGAAAACACCTGTGAGCTACGCACAGATGCTCAACGGCGGACAGTCGTTTACTGTTGTAGCTCCACTTAACGGTACATTCGACAAATCAGCCCTGCTGCAACTCGTGCAGACTAACCAAGGCGACTCCGTTGTAGAAAAATCGTTCATTCACAACCATCTCTCGCGCACGACCACCTCGCTAAACGGGGAGAAACAGAGCATGTTATTGCTCAACGGCAAGCATGCTGTAGTAGAAGCAGGAAAAATCGAGGGTGTTGATATTGCGACACCCAACATACATGCTTCTAACGGTATCCTGCACATAGCCAACACACGGCTGCCATACAGGTATAACCTTTACGAGGCTCTCTGCGACATACAAGAATTCAGCAATATCGGAAGCTTCCTGCGTCAATATGAAGAAGACTACTTCGATGCCGAAAATTCGGTTTCAAGCGGTATCATCGAGGGTGTTCCCGTATATGTAGATTCTGTTGTAGTTGAGCGTAACAGAATGCTCGAACAGATAGGTCTCATCAACGCTGAAGACTCTGTTTATTGGGTTGTTGCACCCTCAACACAGGGATGGCAGACCGCATGGGACATGGTCAAGGATTATTTCGTATATGACGAGAAAGTGTTGCGCCGCGACTCGCTTCAGCAGTTCTGGACAACACGTGCACTACTCGATGACGGAATATACAATCTCACCGACCAGAAATCCACCAAAGACAGTCTCATCTCTGTACAATACAACCGCCGCAGACCAAATTGGCACGTGTTCTACAAGCCGTTCGAACCTAATGGAATCCTCAACGGTGCCGAAGTGGTTGAATGCAGCAACGGCATTCTCTACAAGACAAGCGTATGGCCGTTCACACCCGAGCAGACCTTCTTCCGTGAATTATGGACAGAAGGAGAGGACGAGAGCCACATCACAGCAGAGAATCTGTGTTCACACGTACGCATGTCTGTTGCTGCCGACAGTATTTCTGAAAACTCTTTCCTCGACGTTATACCTTCAAGCACAACAGCTCAGTGGAGCATGACTTTCAAAATTGACAACAATCTCAGCGGAACATACGACATCGCTGTTGTTGTGCTCCCTCAGACAGTCACTGGCAAGAAAGCTGCTAATCCGAACAAGTTCAAGGCAACAATCAACTACATAGACACCAATGGTGGGAAGAAAAGTTTCAACTGCAACAACAAACAATTTGAGACCAATCCCGAGAAAGTGGATACTGTATGGGTAGCTGAAGGGTTCAAGTTCCCAACCTGCAACTATGCACAGGAAGCCATCAAGAGCGAGTTGAAGATTGACTGTTCTATCACATCGCGAGAGAATCTGAAATTCGCCCGTGAGATGTATATCGACTGTATCTACCTCAGGCCTCACAGAGAATAAAAAGAAAGTTATTAATGATGAATAGAAAAATTATAACGATATGATTAAGATATTCAAGAAAACAGTCTTTGCGTTCTGTGCCCTTGCCGCCTCTATGCAGGTTTCTGCCCAGGACAACCTCAAGACAATATCTGGTAGCGTCACCGACGCAGCTACCGGCAAGCCATTAGCCGGTGTCATTGTTGGCGCATACGGCGACAACCACTATACATCGATGACCGATGACGACGGAACATATACATTGAAAGTTCCTGAATGGGTTACATCAGTGACAATGCGAGTTGAAGGATATAGTCTCCAACAGCGTCCCATCTTCGACGGTAAGGCAGATGGAAAACTCTACAACAGCGTTTTCCGCGAGACATACAAACACTCTACTGATGCCATGCTCAGTGCAGAGGCAAAGAGCTTCGACAACACGTCGAATTTAAGTATCGACCCGATGATTCACGAACAATTAGGTGCCGACATCCACAGCATCGAGCGAAGCGGTATTCCAGGCATTGGAAACGCAATGTTCATCAACGGTCTCAACTCAATCAAGGCCAATGCACAGCCTCTCATTGTCGTTGACGATGTGATACTCGACATGCAGCTTTCGCGCGAAATGCTCCACGACGGCTATCAGGGCAACATGCTCGCCAACCTGACACCCAACGACATCGAGAGCGTGCAGGTACTCAAGAATGGTACAGCCATCTATGGTGCAAAAGGTGCCAACGGAGTAGTGCTCATTAAGACAAAGCGAAATAAGAGCATGGCTACCAAGATTGACGTAATCATCAACGGCCGCTTTGAGCTCACCCCGAAGACTCCGACGATGATGGGTGCTGAAGACTACCGTCAATATAGCACCGAGCTGTTGGCGAACAAAACTACAAACCTCGGCAGTATGAAGTATCTCATCAACGACCCAGGTTACTTCTACTATAAGCAATATCACAACAACACCGACTGGAAAGACCTGACCTACAAGACTGCATTTTCGCAAAACTACGGCATCAACGTTCAGGGAGGTGACAACGTTGCCTCATACAACCTCTCCGTAGGCTACTCTATGGGAAAGAGCACGCTAAAGGAAAATGACTACACGCGTTTCAACATGCGACTGAACACCGATATCGAAGTGCTACGCAAACTTAGGGTACGCTTCGACGCAGCCTACAGCGACGTTGACCGTAGCCTGCGTGACGACGGTGCTCCTGCCGATCCGCTCAATGGTGTAATCACATCGCCAGGATTCTTGGGGCTGGCGAAAGCTCCGTTCCTCTCATACGTAGCATTCGACAAGAACGGTTCACCAAGTCAGTATCTTGCAGAAGCCGACGATTATCTCGAGGGATTGTTCCAAAACAAAGGACGGCTTGCCAACCCTGTCAGCATACTTGCTCACGGCGACGGCAAGAACCGCAACTCGTATGGCAACCGGCTCATCACCTTTGCCGTGACGCCGCGCTTTGAATTCAACAAGAATCTCGTGCTCAGTGAGCATTTCTCACTGACACTCGTCAATACCAACGAGAACTACTACTTGCCTATTCAGGGTGTTCCGACGTTTGAAGTTGAAGGTCTGAACGAAGGAACATATCTCCAGAACATTGTACAGAGTATGGCTGCCCGCCAGACAGTGATTCAGAGCGACACACGTCTTGCATGGAATCACCGCTATGGCATTCATGCCGTTGATGTATTTGGTGGTATGCGCTTCATCAGCAACACCTATAGCAGCACATCGCAGATTGGCTACAACTCCGGCAACGACAAGACCCCGAACATGAGCCAGTCGCTCAGTTTCAAGAACACCGGAGGTGCCGATGACAAGACACGCGAAATCATCTGGTATGCTCAGGCAGGCTATAACTACGCAGAGAAATACTATGCCAACTTCGGCATCTCAGCCCACAGCTCGTCACGCTTCGGCGACGATGCTGGCGGAATGAAACTCGGAGGAGTAATTTGGGGTATCTTCCCCAGCTTCCAGGGAGCATGGGTGCTCACAAACGAGAAATTCATGAAGGGTGCAAAGTGGATTGACTATCTCCGACTGAATCTTGGCTTCGATATCACAGGTAACGACAATATCGACTATACGGCATCACGCTCGTATTTCGTTGCTAACAGAATGTTCAACAGCTCGGCTACAGGACTGTCTATAGGCAACATCGGCAACACCGAGTTACAGTGGGAATCTACAAAACGTCTGACGTTCGGTTTCGAAAGCAACCTCATTAACAACATCCTCAACATAAAGTTCAACTTCTTCAAGAGCTGGACAAACAATCTGCTTACACTTCGCCAGCTGGCATGGACAAGCGGTCTGAAAGAGAACTGGAGCAACGACGGAAAGCTTTCTAACACTGGATTCGACATGAGTCTCACAGGCAAGATTCTGAACAGGAAAGACTGGCGATGGGAAGCAGGTCTGTCGATAGGCCACTACAAGAATGAGGTTACAGCCCTGGCTGATAACAACCGTCCCTTCTCCACCGAAATCTATGGTGCCACCATTCTCACTGAAGTTGGCCAGCCGGTAGGAGTATTCTATGGCTGGACTACCAATGGTGTTTACAGAACTCAAGCAGAGGCATCTGCCGACGGCAAATACATAGTAAAGGAGAATGGCGACTGGGAATACTTTAAAGCCGGTGACATGCGATTCAACGACCTCGACGGCAACGGCCGCATTGACGACAATGACCGTACCGTGATTGGCGATCCTAACCCATCGGTATATGGCAACATCTTCACAAAGGTGAACTGGAAGCGACTGACGCTCTCGGCTGTCTTCAACTATTCAATAGGCAACGATGTTTATAACTATCAGCGCTCTCTGCTCGAAAGTGGTGCCTATTTCATGAACCAGACAACAGCAATGAATACTCGCTGGACAACCGAAGGACAACAAACAAACATACCACGCGTGAACTATCGTGACCCGATGGGCAACTCACGCTTCAGCGACAGATGGATTGAAAACGGAAGTTATCTCCGTCTGAGCAGCCTCACACTGAGTTATTCATTGCCCATTCAGAGCACTTACCTGCAGGGCATCACCATCTGGGGAAGTGCCCAGAACCTCTTCACCATCACGAAGTATTTAGGCAACAATCCGGAGACATCACTTGGCGGTAGCGTGCTCTCGCAAGGCATTGACAGAGGTCTGGTATCTGCCGGCCGCACTTTCTCTCTCGGCTTAAACATCAACCTGTAATTGACAATACAACAATTTGAGATAATTATGAAGACAAATATAATGAAAAAGGTGTGTAAAGGAGCTTTCTATATGCTCCTTGCCCCTGCGCTATTTGCAGTTTCGTCGTGCAGCAGTATGCTCGAAACCGACTCCGAACTTGTGGAATTTGAAAAAGACAACACCCTCAACCACCCAACCGATTCGGTATATAGCGTATTGGGAATAATATCAAAGCTACAGGTGATAGCCGACAGAGGTGTCATCCTTGGCGAAGCCCGGGGCGACTTGGTCAAGACCACCGTTGCAGCCTCTGCCGACCTAAAGGATATTGCCTCGTTCAAGGTTCAGACAGAAAACAAGTACAACGAAGTGAGCGACTACTATGCCGTCATCAACAACTGCAACTATTTCATCACTCATGTCGATACACTGCTTGAGCGCAGAGGACGTCGCATCTTTGAAAACGAATACGCTGCTGTAAAAGCCTTCCGCGCCTGGACATACCTTCAGATGGTTCAGATATATGGCGAAGTACCCCTTGTGATTACTCCGGTGATGACAGAGATTGAAGCCAAGGAAGCAATGTTGCAGCCGAGAATGGGTATTACCGATATCTGCAACTACTTCATCAGCGACCTTACCCCATACGCCGAAAGAAAAGTTCCCAACTATGGCACTATCGACTCAAGGGACTCAAGAATGTTCTTCATCCCCATGAAGCCTCTGTTAGGCGACCTCTGCCTTTGGGCTGGACGTTATCAGGAGGCTGCACAATGGTATCACAGCTACCTTGCCGACAGGGACAATCCCGTGCGCACATCAACCACAAGAAGTTCATGGTATAACACTGAGTTCCAACTCTCCTTCCCCTCGCTGATAATGAATGTAAACTCTTCTGATGAGATGATCAGCTATATCCCGATGGAGACGAAGGTGTTCGATGGTACTATCAGCGACCTGCCTAACATATTCACGAGCACCCGCCACAACAATTACTATTATCAGCTAACACCGTCAACAGCAATGTTCAACCTTTCAAAGCAGCAGACATACTGCTACCTTGACAAGCGTGCAACCATTACCGACACACTCTACGTTACGAAGCAAGGCCTTCAAAAAGATGTGTATGCCGGCGACCTGCGTTTAGCATCAGCATATAGCGAGACTTCCGTCAATCAAGATGCCTTCTCAGAGTATTCATCCTTACGCCAGACTATTGGAAAGGTTAGCAGCAATTTAGTAAAGACATATCGCAAGACCGTCATCTATCTGCGCTATGCCGAAGCCCTGAACCGTTGTGGACTGCCCCAGTCGGCAATGGCAGTTCTGAAATACGGTCTTTATCCTGACAACGTGAAACTGTATGTTGACAGCCTGGAGCAAGCGAAGGCAGGCAATCTGATCACTTTTGATGCCAACCAGTTCACGGAGTACAACACACAAGGAATCCACTCACGCGGCAGTGGCAGCAGCGAGGCAAATGCCTACTACACCATGCCTATGCCTGAAACGGCTCTTGCCACACGCGAGGACACCATCAACTACCAGATTACGCATGTTGAAGACCTTATCATCAACGAGATGGCTCTTGAAACAGCATTTGAAGGCTACAGATATTTCGATCTGATGAGAGTAGCCCTTCGCCGCAATGACCCGTCATATCTGGCAACGCCCGTGTCACGTCGTTCAGGCACCGAGGATGCAACAATTAAATCTCTGCTAATGGACAAGAAAAACTGGTTTCTTCCCCTGCCAAACTGAGTCAACTGACAAAGAAAGCTTAAAAAAAACATCCTTGAAACAATTATGAAAGAAAGCGAAACGATTATTATAGTCGTTTCGCTTTCTTCATGCTATCTTTGCACACGAATTAAAAGGTAATCGAATAATAGTTTTGTTTTTCATATAAAAATAATAGTTTGTTTTAGTTAGTAAAAAGTAATTTGAGTTTTTCATTATTTGTAGTTAGTTATTAATAGTAGTTGAAAGTTATTTTAGGTTTATTAGTTATGGTAACTAATGGCGGTCGTCCTGTATGAGAATATCGGCGGCCGCTTTTTTGATTTCCGTCTCTTCAACATTACCTTTTAAACATTTAATAAGACAAAACAGATAATAATTAATAACAAAAGAGACGCTAACAAAAAGAAAATTTCGTACCTTTGCACCAGATTATTAACGAAAACCAACTGAATTTACCATAACTATCTTATGAGACAAGTTATTTTAACCTTGATTTTTTCATTATTACCGTTACTGACGACAGTAGGACAAACAGGCACATACATCCCATCAGAATCTTTTTCAAGCAGTCTAATCTCTGATTTGTGTCAGGACAATGACGGATTTATATGGATAGGCACTGACTATGGAATAAACAAATTTGACGGCTATCGCTTTAAGCAGATGTTTCACGACGACAATGACAACACCTCCATCAACATCAGCTGCGTAAGAAGCATCTTTTGCGATAAGCAGGGACAGTTGTGGGTGGGTACCAACCGTGGACTCGACAGATACGACAGATGCAGCGATACATATATTCACTACAACTTTCCTAATGGCATCCGCCCCCACATCAGCTGTATTACCCAGCTTCACGACGGCACCCTCGCAGTGGGAACTGCCGGCTACGGAGCCTTCATCGTTGGCGATGATATGAAGCTATACCGCTCAGACAATTTTGATACCACCAAGAAGCGCGAATATTATTCAGGAATCTATGAAGACAGCCACGGCAGAATCTGGACACATGGTTACGACAAGTTTATCACCATGACCGAAAACGGCAAGAGCCGCCACTTTGAGTCTTCAGTAGGAATATCTGTAACCTTTACTGAGTTGAACGGGCAGTTTCTATTCATTGGTGTACATGGGCTGATGACTTACAAGAACGGCCAGCTCATCGATGCCGGGTTTGACACAAGTGTACTTGAACGTGATGGTGCCGTTATTATGAGCGCAGCCGTCAACCATGAAGGTACGCTTTTCTTAGGCACCCGAGGCAACGGTTTGTATTACGTGCAGAAGGGCAGCCGGCGCATCGAGCGCTTTGAAGTCAATACATACGGCATTGACATGAGTACAGCTAAAGTAAAGACAATCCTGTGCGACGCACGTAACAACCTGTGGATAGGATGCGAGCGCAAGGGACTTGTACTTGTTTCCGACCGTCCTCTTCAGTTCCGAAACTTGAGCTTCTCCAACCAGAACATAAAAGTCAGCTCACCCATCACCATGATATGCGAAGGCGACAACGGCATCAAATGGTGTACGGTACAGGGTGTCGGCATCTATGGCTTCGACGATACCGGACATGTGGTGGCCCATCCCAAGGCTCCCTCTACCATCGAGTCGATAACCCGCGACATGCAGGGACGCTATTGGGTTGGAACAATGAACACTCTTTACCAGTACAACCCCCTTACGGGAGAGTCTAAAAAAGAATTTTCCTATGAAGGCGACCGCATGAACGACCTTACGATCGGTAGCGACGGTAAAATATACGTCTCGGTATTCTCGCGCGGCTTATGCATCTACGATCCTAAGACGAAGAGTTTGAAGAACCACAACATGTACGAGAGGCAAGACAAAAAGAAAGGACGCCTGTGCAACAACTGGATACTGTCGATGTCGCCCGACAAGAAAGGGCGCATCTGGCTTGGTACCTCCTCTGGAGTAACATGCTACGACCCTTCCTCCGACAGTTTCAAGCCTTTCGGCTGGGAGAGCCTGATGCCCGACACTATGTGCTTCTCGCTGTGTGAACTTCACGACGGCAGCATACTCGTTGGCACCGACCATGGCCTGTACCGATACAACAATGCCGGCAAGCGCATGGAGCACTTCCCCGGCAGCGAAGTGCTTAACGACAAGATCATCAGCTACATCGTACAGTCAAACGACAATGATATATGGTGCGCAACATCGATGGGTATATGGCAGTATGACTGTCAGAACAAACGCTTCATAGGATACGTCAACGGCAACGGACTGACCACTAAGGAATATCTCTACGGCGTTGGTATGCATACCGATGACGACCACATATATTTCGGCACAAACCACGGTCTGACAGCATTCAGTCCGAAGCAGATAGAGGATAATCGCCCATCGCCCGACACCGTTCATCTTGTAGCACTCCTTCTTGGCGGCCAGGCCATCAATTCCCGAACTATGTCTGATGGCAGTCCTATTTTTGAAGGGTGCTTGTTTGACACCGACTATTTCGCCCTCTCGTATCTCGACAACTCGTTCACTCTCGTTTTCTCGCAGATGAACTTCGAGAATCCAGCCAACATCAACTACGAATACCGTGTCAACAACAGCGAATGGAAAAAAACTTTGAAAGGTGAGAATGGAATCACGCTAAGCCACATCAATCCGGGTACATATATAATAGAGGTACGTGCCATCACTGAGGGGGCGGTGTCGCCCATAAAGAAACTGAAAGTTTACGTGAGGGCTCCTTGGTGGCGCTCGCCGCTGGCATATTCAATATATGCCTTTCTACTCCTGATGATTATATTGTATATCTTCTATATCTACCGTCAGCGCACACGGGAACAGATGAACGAAGACAAGATGAAATTCCTAATCAATGCCACCCATGACATACGTTCGCCACTCACCCTAATAATGTCGCCATTAGCAAAGATAAAAGCACAACTGTTAGAGTCGGGCAGTCCTTTTGGTAATGACGAAGACTTACGCAACTCGTTCTCCATCATCGAGCGCAATTCGCAACGCATACTAAACCTCGTCAATCAGATTCTCGATGTGAGAAAGATTGACAAGCAGCAGATGCAGCTTCACTGCCGCAAGGTCAACCTCGTAGAACTCATAGGCAGCATTTGCAAAATGTTCGAATTCAGCGCGAAGGAACGCAACATTGTTTTCACCTTCGAGCATGAGAGCGATGTCGTGGAAGCATGGATTGACAACAACCAGTTCGACAAGGTAATATCCAATCTGCTCTCCAATGCTTTCAAATACACTCCCGATGGCGGCAACATCAGCGTACTCCTTGTTAGAAACGAGGAAAAGATATCCATGAGCGTAGCTGATAGCGGGGTGGGCATCGACGACGAGACCTCAAAACACATTTTCGAGCGTTTCTATCAAGGCGACAACACACAGAGAATGGGAATTGCAGGCACGGGCATCGGTCTTAATCTCTGCAAGATGATTGTCGATCTTCATCACGGAACAATTACCGCTTCAAACCGAACCGATATAAGCGGTTCAATCTTTACGGTTGAGATTCCCACCGGCAATAGCCACCTGAAAGCCGACGAGATAGAAAAAGAGGCCGAATTGCCAAAACACACTCCGGCAGAGACATCATCGAGTGGCAAACGCATACTCGTAGTTGACGATGATGAGGAAATCCGAAACTATATATGTCTCGAACTGGGCAAATACTACAAGTTTGGAACTGCCACCAACGGCAAGGAAGCCCTCAGTGAGCTGCTTGCCGGCAACTACGACCTTGTGGTCAGCGATGTTATGATGCCCGAAATGGACGGCTTCACCATGCTACGCATGATAAAGACCAATATGAATATTTCGCATATTCCTGTAATAATGCTCACATCTAAGGCCGATGTCGGCAATCGTCTGGAAGGTCTCGAACGCGGTGCCGATGCCTTCATGGCCAAACCATTCGACATGAAGGAACTCCATCTGACCATCGACAATCTTATCAACAATCGCCAGCGTCTGAAAGGCAAGTTCTCAGGAGCACAGCAGCAGGCCGACAAGATTGAGCAGAAGGAAGTTAAGGGCAACGACGAAATCCTTATGGAACGCATCATGAAGGCCGTCAACAAGAACTTGTCGGACAGCGACTTCAACGTTGACATGCTCACCCAGGAGGTTGGCATTAGCCGTGCACAGTTGCACCGCAAGATGAAGGAGATGACCGGCATCTCTACTAGTGAGTTCATACGCAACATTCGTCTGGAACAGGCAGCACGTCTGTTGAAAGAGCAGAAGATCAATGTCACCCAAGTGGCGTATGCCACCGGTTTCTCCAATCTTGCTCATTTCTCTACCGTATTCCGTAAGCATTTCGGAGTATCACCGAGTGAGTTCGTCGAACGTGAAACCTACTCTGCCCAAAAAGAATAACGACAATGTCTTACCTGTATTCGGCAAATACAATATGTGGTATAATTAGGAAAAAGAGCGTTATGAGACATAAACAAAAACTTATGGAACAAAATAGGATTGTCTGCTATTAATAAATACAATAACTTTGCAGCCAGTAATAAAACTATAACAGAAATGGAACAAGGATTTTACAAGCTGTCATGGTTACAGCGCATCGGCTTTGGAAGCGGCGATTTGGCGCAAAACCTCATCTATCAGACCATCTGCATGTATCTGCTGTTTTTCTACACAGACATCTATGGTCTCAATCCCGGAGTGGCTGCAACAATGTTTCTCGTGGTGAGGCTCGTTGACGTACTGTGGGATCCACTTGTAGGAACATACGTTGACAAGCACAATCCTCGCTGGGGTAAATACCGTTCTTACCTTGTCCTCGCCGGCATACCGCTGACGGTGCTTGCCATTCTGTGTTTCTGGAATGGAATGGACGGACAGAGCGACACCATAAAACTGATATATGCATACGTGACATACGTCGGCCTATCGATGCTCTACACGCTCATCAACGTGCCTTACGGTGCTCTCAACTCATCGCTCACCCGCGACACCAATGAGATTACCATACTTACGAGCGTCCGTATGTTCATGGCAAATGTCGGCGGACTGGCAGTGTCAGCAGGAGTACCCATCATCGTAGCATTGCTTGCAGCAGCCAAAGACCTTCCTTTAGAGATGGCACTATTCATGGGCCTCGGCTCCTTGCCATCGTTCATTTTCATGCCTTTGGTGCCTGCCATCAAGCGCAAGGTAGGAAAGAAGAATATGTTCTACATTTTCCTCACCGTGGCAATCATTGGAATGATGATGCTCTATGTCATCAGCCGCATGGGACCTGTGAAAGACAATATCACATTAGTATATATAGCACAGTTCATCAAATCTACGGGAGTTATCGTGGCAACAGGCTACATGTGGGCACTGATACCTGAGGTTATCTCATACGCAGAATACACCTCAGGCCGCCGCATTTCAGGTATTGTCAACGCCCTCACTGGAATCTTCTTCAAAGCCGGAATGGCTCTCGGAGGTGTCATCCCCGGAGCTGTGCTCGCATATACCAATTATCACGCCGCCGAGGAGCAGGCATCGACACTGCCCACCGACTCCGATGCATGGTTCTACACCATGCTCATCTATTCGCTCGTGGGACTGGTGCTGCTCGTCTTCTGCTTCACTCAGACCAAAGAACGCGTAGTGATGGACAAGAAAGAGACCAAGAACGTCAAGGTGAGCGACCTTTGGATGGAATTCTTCCACAACCGTCCGCTTCGAATCATTGCACTGTTCTTCATCACAGCCTTTGCCATGATGAGCGTAGGCAACGCTGCCGGAGCATACTTCATGAACGACATGGAGCAGCAAACACCCCTGGCACAAGAAGGAATACGCTGGCTGGTATGTATAATTCCTGCCATCCTGCTGTTGCTTGCAATGTTCATCATTTCTAAGTATGAGCTGTCGGATGAGGTAATCGACAAAATCAACCGCGAAATCGAACAAAGAAAGAAATGATATGAAAGCAAGGTATTTATTTCCAAAAGACTACATGGCGGATCCCTCGGGAAACGTATTCAACGGTAAATTATACATCTATCCGTCGCACGACTGGGAGAGCGGCATTCCCGAGAACGATAACGGCGACCACTTCAACATGAAAGACTATCATGTCTTTCGTCTTGACGACCCTGACAACGGCGAGGCAGTCGATTTAGGCTGCATTCTTTCTACTGATGACATTGCGTGGGCAGGCCGTCAGCTGTGGGACAATGATGTCGTCGAGAAAAACGGTAAGTACTACCTTATTTTCTGTATGAAAGACAAAACCGACGTATTCCACCTCGGTGTGGCTGTGGCCGACAGCCCTGAAGGTCCGTTCGTGCCGGAGAAAGACCCCATACGCGGCTCCTACTCCATCGACCCCTGTGCATTCAAGGACGACGACGGACAAGTGTATGTATATTTTGGCGGTATCTGGGGCGGACAGTTGCAGCGCTACAGCCGCAATGGGAAACATCTTGAGAACGCTTGCTTGCCAGAAGGCAACCAAAAAGCATTGCCACCCCGGGTGGTACGCATGACCGACGACGTGCTGCAGTTTGCCGAGGAGCCCAAGCCAATCCTTATCGTCGATGAAAACGGCGAGGAGCTAAGTGCCGACAATCCACACCGATTCTTCGAGGCATCGTGGATGCACAAATACAACGGCAAGTACTACTACAGCTACTCCACCGGCGACACCCACTACCTCTGCTATGCCGTAGGCGACAATCCATACGGACCGTTCACCTACAAAGGCGTTATTCTTGAACCCGTCGTGGGATGGACCACCCATCACAGCATCGTGGAATTCAACGGCAAGTGGTATCTGCTGCACCACGACTCCCAGCCCAGCGGCGGACGCACATGGCTACGTTCGATGAAGATTATGCCTCTCGAATATGACAGCGATGGCAACATAAAGACAATGACAAGTGAATAACATAACATAATCATAATATTAAACAAACAAAACATTATGGCAAAAGAGTATTTTCCGTTTATCGGTAAGATTCCTTTCGAAGGAACAGAGAGTAAGAATGTGATGGCTTTCCACTATTATGAGCCTGAAAAAGTTGTCATGGGCAAAAAGATGAAAGACTGGCTGAAGTTTGCCATGGCATGGTGGCACACTCTCGGCGCTGCCAGTGGCGACCAGTTTGGCGGACAGACCCGCAGCTACGAATGGGACAAAGCCGGCGATGCCGTTCAGCGTGCCAAGGACAAGATGGATGCCGGTTTCGAGATTATGGACAAGCTCGGCATCGAGTACTTCTGCTTCCACGACATCGACCTCATTGAAGAGGGCGACACAATAGCAGAGTATGAGGCCCGCATGAAGGCTATCACCGACTACGCACTTGAGAAGATGAAGCAGTACCCGAATATCAAGCTTCTCTGGGGAACAGCCAACGTGTTCGGCAACAAGCGCTATATGAACGGTGCTTCTACCAATCCCGACTTCGACGTTGTGGCACGAGCTATCGTTCAGATAAAGAATGCCATCGACGCTACCATCAAGCTCGGCGGTCAGAACTACGTGTTCTGGGGAGGTCGCGAGGGCTACATGAGTCTGCTCAACACCGACCAGAAGCGCGAGAAGGAGCACATGGCAACAATGCTTACTATGGCTCGCGACTATGCCCGCAGCAAGGGATTCAAGGGAACATTCCTCATCGAACCGAAACCAATGGAGCCTACAAAGCACCAGTACGATGTTGACACAGAAACCGTATGCGGATTCCTCCGTGCTCACGGACTCGACAAGGACTTCAAGGTGAACATCGAGGTTAACCACGCCACTCTCGCCGGCCATACCTTCGAGCACGAGCTGGCTTGCGCTGTTGACAATGGTATGCTCGGAAGTATCGATGCCAACCGTGGCGACGCTCAAAACGGATGGGACACCGACCAGTTCCCCATCGATAACTATGAGCTGACACAAGCCATGATGGAAATCATTCGCAACGGCGGTCTGGGTAATGGCGGCACCAACTTCGACGCAAAGATACGCCGCAACTCCACCGACCTCGAAGATCTCTTCATCGCTCATATCAGCGGCATGGATGCCATGGCACGTGCCCTGCTGAATGCAGCTGCCATCCTTGAGCACTCAGAGCTGCCTGCAATGAAAAAAGCTCGCTATGCAAGCTTCGACAGCGGCATTGGCAAGGACTTCGAAGACGGCAAGCTCACCCTTGAGCAGGCATACGAATATGGCAAGAAGGTGGAAGAGCCGAAGCTGACTTCGGGCAAACAGGAGAAATACGAGACCATCGTAGCTCTATTTGCAAAATAAGCACTAAAAAACGCCCCTTAAACAAAGGCTACTGCGGCAAAACCGCAGTAGCCTTTGTTTAAGACGGCCCAAGAGCTGTTATGAAACAAACAGAAAATGAAATGAGACGCGCAGCGGACATGTTTGACACGTAACAAAAACGTAATGAAACATAAAATAATATAATGTAATAAATAAACGCATAACTTTGCAGCAGTAATTTTCTTTTTTATAAACCCTATTAAAAAAACTGTTATGAAACATTTTACGAAAATGATTACTGCACTCCTGCTCCTCATGTTAGGAGTTACGAGTGTGAGCGCACAAGAGTCACGAGTGCCTCTTAGCGCTGACATGTGGAAGCAGTGGGATGGCGTTATGGGAGACGCCCAGGTGACTGGCAATCTCAATGGCGTCCTCCGCCTTGGCGAGAATCTCGCCGGTGGCGCCACATTATTTGGTTCAGGCGCCGGTTCCGTGGTTTGGACGCAGTATGCCGACATCACAGGCTACAAGCGTATCGAATTCAGGGGAACCCCCGGAACAAGAGTGCGCTTTATGCTCAACCGAATCGTTGACGAAGGCCGTTATGTCCAGAAGATTATCGCCATTGGCGACGACGGCAACGGAGTGCTCGACCTCACCACTGGTATGGGCGACATGAGCGATGGCAGCACAGAAGTGCTCGACTTCGTTCACCTCAACTGTATCAAGCTTCCCGACGGAGGTCTGGTTAGCAAGATGGTCCTCATTAAGGATCCCGACAAACTGACAGCCGACATGTTCCTGCATTGGGACGGTGTCTATGCCGACGCAAAGGTTGACACGGCTGAGTGGAAGGCACGGACTGACAGCGTTGTTAATCCTGTTGCCAATTTCGGTGTTGAACTAACTAACGGTGCTACCGTTTGGGGCGACGCCAATGGTATGGTTCGCTTCCATGAGTATGCCGACCTTTCAAAATATTCGAAGATTCTCTTCAAGGCCACTCCCGGCAAGGAAGTTCGTTTCATGTTCAACCGCATCGTTGACGAGGGCAAATATGTTCAGAAGATTGTTAAGGCCGATGCCGATGGCAATGGTGTTGTTGACCTCCGTGAAGGCATGGGCGACATGACCGATAACAGCAAAGAGCCACTGAACTTCGTTCACCTCAACTCTATCAAAATTCCTTGGGGTGCTACAGAGACAACCGTTTCAGAGATTCTCCTTCTCGAAGAGGAGGCAAAGTCGCTGGTTAATCAAGTTGTCGTGAAGAACGACATTATGCGTATCGACTTAGGCTATCCCATCGACACCGAGAATATTCCTGAAGATGGTTTGCTGATTCCTACCGAAGCATTCAACGTGACCGTAAACGGCCAGGCTGCAACTCTGCTTTCAGCTGAAGTTCGCAAAGATGGCAAGTTCTTTGTATTCCTCGACGATCCTTATCCCACATCTTCTGCAGAGCCGGTATTCGTAAGCTTCACCAACCCTGCCGAAGCTCCAAACATCAAGTTCAAGGATGAGGATGCACCCGCAGGTGCCGACATCACCTTCGACGGTGTAATGGCTTCATGGAATGATGACATCGAGGATGTTCACTCTTGGGTTATCGAGATGCCTAAACTCGTAGAGGCTAATCCCGAGGATGGCTCTTTCAATCTTCCAAACACCCTTCAGGACTTTGTTCTTACCTTCAACAAAGCAGTAGATACTTCTCTTATCAAGGCCACTTTCGACGGCGAGGCTCTCTCCGTTACTCCGGCTAACGATGAAAATTCTACCATCAAGTTCTCTCGTTCTACTGCCGACGCAGTGTCCGACGGTGCACACACTCTGCTCATTACCGACATCTTCCCGGCTATCAACTATATCTATGAAGATGGCGACAAGTACGAACTTACCCTTGGCTTCGGCAAGGTTAAGGGCGACCCGAGCGACACTGTAAAGGTTGTCATGACCGACGGTTTTGCAGAATCAGGAGCCAACACTGTTGCTCCGGGTTGGATTGTTGCCAGCGACGACGAGATGCGCACCACTGGTAACAACTATACCGGCGGTTGCCGTATCATTGCAAAGAACAATGGCGACCTGCCCATCGGTCTCTACCTGAGCTCACGCGGACGTACTGACCGTCACGACGGCGAAAAACCCGGATTTGCTTCTTACGGAGAAATTGCCGAAAAGCCTCTCACCCTTACTCCAGGTAAGTATGAGCTGAGCTTCATGGCTACACGTTGGGATCGTGACGAAGGTTCTATAAGGGTTAAGATTTTCGATCCAGATTCAGAAATCATAGCAGAAGAATTATATCCTCTTGACAAGGCTCCGCGAGCCGACCAGACCACTGTCGGTGCTCCCACATTCACCGTTAAGGTTAAGGTTGAGAAAGAAGGCAACTACGTGATGAAGTTCTATCCTGGTCTGAACAATGGTGAGCCGGGCGGTTACAACGATCCTATCTATTTCGGTAATGTTAAGTTCACTTATCTGCCCTCTACTCCGGGTGCTGCTGAAATGTTCGCCGTTGAGCAGGCTATCAAGAACGCCAAGGCTTGTCTGGCAGCTAACGACAGCGACCGCTACGACGGTATTGACAAGGAGACTCTGAAAGCAGCTCTTGCCAAGTATGAGGGTGTAGAATTCACATCTCCTGCAAAGTGCACCGAAGCTGTTAAGGAACTTGAGGCCGGTATCACAGCCCTCAACGACCACCGCAAGCTCTGCGACGACTTCGACGCCCTGCCTGCCAAGGGTCAGGAAATCATTGACAAGTTCGCAGGTACTAAGTTTGAAGTATTGAAGTCTTATACCGACCTCGTTGCAGCCGTTGCACAATATGCTCCGCTGAAGCCGGTTGACAACAATGAGCTCAAGGCTGGTATCGAAGCCATGACTAAGGGTATCAATATAGCCAATGGAATGTTCACTGAGGGAGAATCGAAGTGTAACATGACAGGTATCGCAACTCTCATCGAGGGTATCCGTCTCGGTGCCGAGGCAGCTCTTAAGCTTGGTGCTTCGGAAGAAGAATCATACATCATTGCTGCCAAGAAAGCTCTTGACGACAACGACGCTCTCCGAGGAAAAATACAGAAGAACCTCCGCAAGCTTGTTTACACCGAGCTGGCAAAAACCGGTGAGAATAAATTCACTCCGACTATCGACGAAATCACATACGAGACTATCCAGCCAAGCTATGAGATGACGGTATTCGTAAAGAACCCGAACATTTACAACAACTCCGGCACAACAAACATCGACGGTGTTCCTGGCTGGAACCACAATGCAAACGCAGGTTGGACCCACGGATGGAGCCAAAACATTAATGCCGACGTACCTGCCGGCGACGGTATGTTCCAGACATGGAATTCAGAGATAACGGTTGACCAGACTATCACAGGTCTGCCTGTGGGTATCTACGACATCGTGCTTAGCTTCGGTGAGCGTCAGGACGACGGTATGGATGCTGCCAATCCTTCATTAAGCTGGATTAGAAACGGCGAGGCTCTCGCTAAGATGGAGCAGGGCGACACCACTTATACCGACAGCATTCACGCTAAAGTTATCGGACAGTCATATCCTGTAAACAACGTAACCTACAAGGATGTTGAAATAAAGGACGGCAAACTTGCACTTGGTATCTATGGCAATCCTAAGTCTCACACCTTCTTCAATCAGGTTAAGCTCTTCATCAAGGGTCCAGTTGAAGGATTCGACTACGCAAAGGCTGCAGAGGAAGAGGCTACAATCGAAGGCGACATCAACGGCGACGACCAGGTTAACGGAACCGACCTCGTAGTACTTGCCAACATGGTGCTTGGACAGACTGATAAGACCCCGGCTGCCGACATCAACGCCGACGGCGAAGTTAACGGAACCGACCTTGTGGCACTTGCCAACATCGTGCTTTCGAGCGAGGCTCCCGCTTACAAGATGGCTCCTGCACAGGCAGCCGACGGCGCAGCCGCACTCTCTATCGAGGG
>ODAI012850097.1_pt1 | contig 29531 bp, 29 predicted proteins | sample 1539321 | NCBI WGS metagenome assembly ODAI01 (sample SAMN02144231, study PRJEB22623) | gut metagenome | biome: sheep rumen | host: Ovis aries | place: New Zealand
CAACCTCTCCGCAATTGATGTCTCTAATAACACCGCTTTGACAAGCTTGGACTTATACTCCAACAACCTCTCCGCAATTGATGTCTCTAATAACACCGCTCTGGAATACTTGTATTTATACTCCAACAACCTCTCCGCAATTGATGTCTCTAATAACACCGCTCTGGAAATCCTGGATTTAGATTCCAACAACCTCTCCGCAATTGATGTCTCAAATAACATTGCTTTAGTGGATTTATACTTGTCCAACAACGCCATCTTTGATTTTTCTTCAGCCAGGGACCTTAATCTTGATATGGATTATTCGTATTTCGATAATCAGAGCGGTACAGAAACTACGAACACCAGCACCTATGTCTTACCACCGCTATTTACGCAAGTAAGAGATTCGGAATGGGACATAATGTATACGGACCAGCCATTCATACTGACTAATGCGACAATAAGTGATGACGGCAAAAGCATTACGATAACTGACTTAACTCAACCCGCCACAATTAAGGTGCAGGGCGGAGCAGCAGACGGCTCTATACTTACGATTAATTATGTTGCTCCACAATATACCTATAGCCTATCCTTTGACGCCAACGGCGGCACTGGCGCACCAGAAGCTTTAACTTACGGTCCAACAAGCGACGATTCGCACACATTCGTCATCCCCGGCACGGCGCCAACTCGCCAAGGTTACACCTTCCTTGGTTGGGCCGAGGAAAGTAACGCAACTTCTGCTACTATTCATGCTGGAGATAATATCACCCTTTCTGCAGACAAAACTCTGTATGCGGTGTGGGAGCTTGAGCCCGAGCCAGACCCAGAACCGACCCCAACCCCAGACCCAGAACCCGAACCGGAAGTCCTAGCCCCAGACACTGGCTTCAACACTGGCGACTTAGGCAACAACATTGGGCAAAGCCTAATAGCAATTCTTGGTGCATTAGCGGCTGGCATATCAGTATCGGCCTATGGTGTCAGTAGAATCATCAAGAGGAAAAAAATCTAAATTATAAGCATTTATGATAGCTTGGAATTGGCCGCAGGATGTGCTATAATTAGCACAGTGCCGATGTAGCTCAGTTGGTAGAGCAGCTCATTCGTAACGAGCAGGTCACAGGTTCGAACCCTGCCATCGGCTCCAAGCTTTTAAAGGAGGTTAAATGCTAAAAGCTGAAATTATCAAACGTCCGGTTGAACAAATCGGCAAAGATGTCAAAAAGTCCGCCTGGTCTGCCGTTATTGAGTCGCTCGCGATTCTGATCCTCGGCATTCTTTTTATTGCATGGCCAGATACTATGGTGAAAGTTGTCGCCTATATCGTTGGGACCTTCTTCATTGTTAAAGGCATTTTTGAGGTCATCAACTATTTCGTTGAAAAGGGCCAAAACGATTTCTTCAACAACGGGCTCTTGATTGGTGTCATCTCAGTCTTGATCGGTATTACCGCTTTTGTCATGGGCGAAGACATCGCGAACATTTTTCGCATCGTCGTCGGCATTTTCCTCATTTACGAATCACTTGTCCGCGTTAACACCGCTATCAAGCTCAGCACCGTGGGCGTTCCTATTTGGAAGTATGTCCTTCTACTCGCAATTGTTATCCTCGTCCTCGGCATCTTCGTGACCTTCAACGATGTGGCCACCGTCATTGGTTGGATGATGGTAGCGGCTGGCATCGTCGGTATTCTTGGCGACGTCTTATTCATCGGCCAAGTCAATAATCTAGTAGATAAGCTCACAAAATAATATGAAAACTTTGGGCGCTGATTTAAAAGTTATTTATCAGAACGAGCGCTTTATGCTTGCGCTCATGATATTGAACCTGTTCGCGTCGATTGCCTTATTCATCCTCGGCGTCGTCAACCTTAGCCCCTCCAGCGCCGTCGTTCGTGTTGGCTACGGCGACATTGGCGGTTATCGCAGCGGCTCGTGGACTGATATGCTCGCCTTTCCGCTCCTCGCCGTCGTGCTCGGTGTCCTTCATAATTTCATCGCCATCCGCATTTTCAAAAAACGCGGCGCTGGCATGGCTAAGTTTTTCTTACTCACCACCTCGATGCTGATCACGGGCGCCTTTATTGTGCTACTTAGACTCCTGGAGAAAATTTAATGCGTCGCAACCTTGAGATTCCGCAGGGTAAGCGCACTAAAAAGTACCGATTTTTTGAAATCTTACCCGGCGCCCTTTCATACGGCGCCATTATTTTGCTATTTTTGCTTTCTTGGCTAGACCCAGTTCTTGGCAGCATCTATCTTTTCATCATCATCGCTAGCACTCTCGTCAAAGCCGTTGGCATTGCTTATCGCACCATCCAGGGTTATGAAGTGATTAAGCGCGCCGAGCGCGTGGATTGGCGGGGGCGCATCGAGGATTTAGCTCATCCGCATGAATCATTCGAGCGTCTTCGTGACGACGACAATAAAAGTTATCATTTTAACGAACACGTCGAAAACCTCAAACTCATGGCCGCCATGCACGGCGACTACCCAGACCCAACCAAAATCTATCACGTTGTCATCATCACCGCCTACAATGAGGGAATTGAAATTTTAGAGCCGTCCGTCAAAGCCGTCGCGGACACGACCTTTCCAAACGATCATATAATTGTTGCTCTTGCCTACGAAGCTCGCGGCGGGGAGGCCATGGAGCAAACCGCCAAAACTTTGCAAAAAACTTTCAAAACTACCTTCAAAGACTTTCTGATTATCAAACACCCAGACAATCTCCCCGGCGAAGTGATCGGCAAAGGCCCGAACCTTACCTATGCTGGTGCACGGGTGGCCGAGTATGTCAAAGCCAAGCGGATCTTAACAGAAAACGTCATCGTCACCTCGCTCGATAGCGATAATCACATGCACGAAAAGTATCTCGACTCGGTGGCCTATGAGTTCATCACGCATCCCAACCGCCAACGCTTGAGCTATCAGCCAGTGTCACTTTTTATGAACAACATTTGGGACGCTCCCGCCCCCACTCGCATTATCGCCCTCTCGAACTCTTTCTTCAATGTCATCACCACCATGCGTCCGCACGCTTTACGCAACTTCGCCTCTCACTCCCAGCCGCTTCAGGCTCTTGAGGCGATGGATTTCTGGAGTAAACGTACGATTGTCGAAGACGGTCATCAATATTGGCGCAGCCTCTTCTTCTTTGGCGGCAATTATTCTGTGCTACCGATCCGCATCCCGATTTATCAAGATGCCGTGATTGGTGAGACCTTCTGGCAGACCGTCAAGGCTCAATTTGTTCAAGTCCGCCGCTGGGACTATGGCGCTTCCGACGTCGCGTATGTCGGCACCAAACTTTTCGTGAAAAAAGATCAGCGCCTGATGCCGTTCACCAAACTATTTCCGAAGTTTTGGCGTTTGTTAGACGGGCACGTTACGCTCGCCATTATGGCGCCGATTGTCGCGTTTGGCGGTTGGGTGCCCATGATTATGAATTTATCCGCGCACACTATGGTTGGTTACAACCTGCCAAACATCGTCAGCGTGGTCGAGACTTTCGCCGCCATCGGCCTGATCGTCACAATCTTAATTTCTTTCCGTCTACTTCCGCCTCGCCCTGCTAAATATAAAAAAGGGAAGGAAATCGTCATGCTTCTTCAGTGGGTTTTAATGCCGGTCACGTCGATTTTATATCAATCGCTGGCCGCTTTTTACGCCCAAACTCGCCTCATGCTCGGGGCCTATATGGAAAAGTTCGACGTCACCAAAAAAATCATCAAAAAATAGTCTATGGCAAATAGACTGACCGAGGGGCGGCTGAAGAATAAACGCTTCAGGACCACCGAAGAGTCAATTCTGCTGGCTTGCCTCGCTATCAAATGCAGATTCACTCCTTACCGGCTCGCCCGTGCCGCCCAGATTTCGCGCGCTACTTTCTATCGCCATCACTGCAGTGCCGCCGACATCGCTTCGGACTACGAAGATTATATTTTGCAGAAAACTCGAGCTAATTTCGCGCGCCTTTTAAAACTAAAGCGCGTTAGTCTGCGTATTATTTACGAACAATTTTTTAGTACTATGTTTTCAAATCATAGATCTATGATTTTTATTCTTAGATTTGGCACTCCGGACTTTCTTGAAAAAATGTTATTACTGGTAAAACCGAAGCTCATCGCAGCCACCAAGCTAAAAAACCAGGAAGCGCTGCGCGTTTATCTTGGCGAAGTTTCGGCGTTGATTAAATCCTGGTGCGATGCCGGCTTTGACCGCGAAGCTATTCCGGATTTTGTCGACAAGATTATTTATTTGACTGATACGGCACATGTTCGCCTCTCGGCACTAGGCTCGTTTGACCATCAACGAGAGTCCCGAATGCCGGCTCGGGATCAAGCAGAAAAATAAGCTTAAATCTAACACCAATTAGTTCTAATTAAGAAAGACTTCTGATAAAATCAATAAGTTTTTTATTGCAGTTCGCTTTGATAATGATGACGCCCTGATTTTCGGCAGCCATAAGATAAAAATTAGTCTTAGTCTCTATAATCTTATGCAAATCTTTGTACGGAATAGTAAGGTTAAAGTTCTGACTTTTAACTTCTAAAGCATCCTCGTTGAATAAAATTTTATACGTTTCATTGCGCACCGCCCTATTGGAGTCATAAACTCTTTTAACGCGAACTTTATTCATAATAAAACACATGGGCACAGCAATAGCGCAACCGATTAGCTCGCCAATTAAGACACTGACATTGTGGTTAATGATAAGGAGCGCCAAACCAACAACCAAAATTAGCGCGAGCAGTGGCACAAAAACATTAAAAAACCTTGCAGCTAAAAGTGCGTTACTGAACTTTTTAAACTCTTGGTAAGTATTCTTAGTATGGGTTTCGTACATTGATCTATCTCTAGCGCGTGGTGGGTGATGAGGGGCTCGAACCCCCGACCTTCTCGGTGTAAACGAGACGCTCTAGCCAACTGAGCTAATCACCCGCATCTTAATTATATCACATCTGATAAAAAAGTGGTATAATTGGCTCAAACGGAGGAACTATGAAATTCAAAAATTACGTAAGGGTGGCACGACTTGCGGCGGGCGCCAGCTTGTTGATCGGGCTGGGCGATTACGTCCTACTCAAAATCGGCACCCCTATCGGTCCGTTTTTGTTTGCCTTTGGGCTGCTCGGAGTTTGCGTCCTGAAGCTCAATCTCTTCACTGGCAAATGCGGTTTTCTCTTTGAAGACGGCATCAAGCCTAGCGAGCTTCTGGCTATATTGATTGCCAACCTCATTTTTGGCTACCTAATAGGGGCGGTCTTTGGCCTTATCGACTTTGATGTCTTTTCTGCAGCCACCGCTAAGGTCGCGAGCTGGGATTTTTCAGCGGAGTTTTTCTTGAGGTCGGCACTCTGCGGCGTCATCATGTATCTCGCGGTAGCTATTTATCGTCAAGGTTCACCTCTTGGCATTCTGTTCGGCGTCCCGCTTTTTATCTTTTGTGGCTTTCAGCATTCGATTGCCAATGTCATCACGCTCGGCGCCGCTTTCACTTTTGATTGGTCGCTAGTTCTTTGCGTTGTCGGCAACTTTGCCGGCGCCCTCGCTGCTTGGGGCCTTTGCGGCAAGACGATTTTTTGCCGTCATGCCACAGAATGTCAGCCGGCTCCGCAGGCCGAGATTAACCACCCGGCAGTACTTCCGGGCAGAGTCTACCGGCACTTCAAAGGCGATTCCTACGTGGTCGAAGGCACCGCATGCCACAGTGAGACCAAGGAGGAGCTAGTGCTCTATCGCGCGCTTTATGGCGCCGGTGAACTTTGGGCCCGCCCGTACAAAATGTTTATTCAAAAAGTGGATCGCACGAAGTACCCAAACGCCAAGCAAAAATACCGCTTCGAGCTCCAGGATATCGATAGCCAGGCCACGGACAAGCCTAGAAAATAGTTTACGCGCTTAATTCATCAAGGGACCTACAGGCCGTAGGCCCCTGATTTTGATGGTTTTTGTCGACCATATTTAAAGTTATGAGACAAATGTCTCATAACTCGGAAGACCAAAAAATTAGCCTCGGGATTAAGTGGTACAATCTTGGCATGGAGGTATGAAAGGAGATAAATGTTAAAAATCGCGGTCTTTGATACCGGATACGGTGGCGAACTCTTTGCCGATCGGTTAGAAAAAGAGCTGCCAGTCGTGGAAGTGATCAGAGTTATCACTTGGCGAAACGCCAGGAAAATGGAAGAACATCCACTTGCTGCTCGCAAACTTACCGAAGAATCCTTGCGCCCTTACATTGGCAACGTAGACCTCCTCGTCATCGCGAACTATCAACTCTCTATAACCTGCCTTTCATACCTCCGCAAGAAGTATCCGAATCAGAAGTTTATTGGTTTCACATTGAAGCCAAAGCGCATCGTTAAGCGCCCCACAATTATATTGACTACGAAGGCTACTACCAAGAACCTTGCCTATATTGCAGCTGCCCATGCCTTAAAGGCTAAAACCATTTGTCTAGATCGCTGGCCCGCCCTTATTGATGACGGCGAGCTCACCGACGACCACTTTAAAGCCGATCTTGAGCCGGCTTTGGGCCGCGTCGCGGCGTCCCATTTCAAGCCCCAGCAGATACTTCTAGCCTGTGGGCAGTTCTCAGAATGTACGCCCAGGCTTCGTAAGGTCTTTGGCCATAACGTTCGCATCGTAGACAGTTTTGATCATACGATAGCAGAAGCCGCCCGCACGTTGCGATTAAAGCGCTAATTGTGTCCGCGCCCTGTTCATGTTAAAATGGTTATGGATAAACCAATTATGAATATTGAGCTGCCCATCTTTTATACTCGTCTTGGCGCCATCGCTATTATCATGGCGCTAGGTTTTCTGCTCGGCAAACTAAAGCTTATCAGCGATAAGACAAACAGGGAACTTACCAATTTGCTCCTCGTCGTCTTTATGCCAGCCTCCCTCTTTGTTGCTTTTCCAGCCGAGTACGACGAAGCCTCCGCTGGACTTTTTTTCTCCGGGCTTCTCGCCGGGGCGATCGTCATGTTTGCGCTCATTATCCTAGCGAAACTTATTTTCAATAAGAAATGGATCAAAGGCGATCTCCATGCAGAAGCGCAATTTGCACTTATCTTTAACAATGCTACTTTTCTCGGTTACCCGATTGTCGCTAGTACTTTCGGCCCCGGCGGCATCCTTGCTTATTGCGGCTTTATCATCTCTTTCAATATCGCACTTTTTTCCTACGGCATTTGGCTATTCGAAAAGAGAATTACCCTACATCTCCTGCTCAGCATCATTCTCAACCCAAACATCATCGCCGTCTTACTCGGCATGGCGCTGTTCCTGCTGGGCATCCGTCTCCCGAATCTCGTCATGGATGCAGTTAGTTATGTTGGCGGCGCCACTACGCCGCTATCACTAATCTGCATCGGCTACATGCTTTCTTGCGCGCAACTAAGCAAAGTGTTCAAAAAATGGCGACTGCTTCTTGCCGCTATCATCCAACTTATCCTTGGTCCAGTTGCCACCTGGGGCTTGCTGACCATATTCAATTTTCCCACCGAAGTTGTCCAAGTGTGCACGCTTATTCAGGCCCTTCCAACTGCCACCTCACTCAGCCTCTTTGCCGTCAAGTACGGCGGTAACGCCTCGGAGTCATCCGAGCTAGTCACCATCTCGACACTATTATCTGTTGCCACGATGCCGCTCATGATTTTCTTGCTGCTCGGGGCCACTTAGCGCCAAGGCGCGCGTCGTATCTGAAACGGCTGCTAAATCTCAACAAATATGGTATAATATAATATAAAGTTAAACGGAGTTAACATGGACAACCTAGAAAAAATGCGCCACACCTTGAGTCATATTCTCGCGGCGGCAGTACAGGAGCTCTATCCAGATGCCAAATTTGGCATTGGTCCAGCTATCGACAATGGTTTTTATTACGATATTGATTTTGGTCAGACTAAAATCAGCGACACCGACCTGCCGAAGATTGAGAAGAAAATGCGTGGGATCATTTCTCGCAAACTCCCGATGACAAGGCGCGTTGCTTCTAAGACCGACGCTGCAAGTTGGGCTCGCGATCATCGGCAAGATTACAAAGTAGAACTGATCGAAGAGCTTCCCGATTCCGAAGAGATTTCTTTCTATGATATGGGCGACATCTTTACTGATTTGTGCCGCGGCCCACATGTCGAGAATACCGGCATAGCAGGTGCCTTCAAGCTCGTCCGCGTAGCGGGTGCTTATTGGCGTGGCGACGAAAAGCGAGAAATGCTTACCCGCATCTATGGTGTAGCCTTTGATACCGAAGAAGAGCTCGACGCGTATCTGAAGCGTCAAGAAGAAGCCAAGGCCCGCGACCACCGCAAATTAGGCAAAGAGCTAGATCTATTTTGTTTCTCTGACTTAGTCGGGTCCGGTCTGCCGCTCTTCACTCCGCGCGGTACTATTCTGCGTGACCTACTTAATGATTTCACCCAGAGTTACCGCTTAAAGAACGGCTATAAGAAAGTTTGCATTCCACACATCGCGAACGTTGAACTATACAAGACCTCTGGCCACTACGAAAAGTTTCCGGAAATGCTACAGTTTATCTCTCAGGAAAGTGGCGACCATCTCGCTATCAAACCAGTTTCTTGTCCGCACCACTCACAGATATTTGCCAGCTCACCTCGCTCATACAAAGATTTACCAATTAAGTATCTTGAAACCACTATGGTTTATCGCGACGAACGCAAAGGCGAACTCGGCGGACTCTCTCGCGTGCGCGCCATCACCCAAGACGATTCTCATGTGTTCTGTACGGAAGAGCAGGTTGGCGACATCTTTGGCGAATTAATTGAATCTGCCAAGGACCTCTATCGTAGGATAGATATGAAACTTAAACTCCGCCTTTCGTTCCGCGACGACAGCGATGGTTATATTGGCACCCCAGAGATGTGGAAGAAAGCCGAGACTGCTATCCAAAAAATGGCAGATAAGTTCAAGATGGATTACTTTATTGGCGAAGGTGAAGCTGCCATGTATGGGCCTAAAATGGACTTCATGGCCGTAGATGCCTTGGGCCGTGAATGGCAGCTCGCCACCGTGCAGCTAGATTATGCTATGCCGGCTCGTTTCCACCTAGAATATACCGACGCAGACGGCAGCAAAAAGACTCCGATCATGATTCACTGTGCATTGATCGGATCGATCGAACGCTTCATGAGCGTCTATCTGGAACATACCGCTGGATGGCTGCCAATGTGGTGCGCGCCAGAAAACGTCCGCATCTTAACCGTTAATGACCAAGTATTAGATCACGTAGCCAAGATCACCAGTACCCTAGACGATGTTAAATTAGACGAGCCGTTGCCGAACAATAAAATTCGCTACACGGTGGATGCTTCGGCTGACTCGCTCGGCAAAAAGATCAAGCGCGCCACTGAGATGAAAATCCCCGCCATTTTGATTGTTGGTCCGAAAGACGCTGAAGCCGGTACGGTTTCGATTCGCCTCCGCGACAAAGAAGAAACCATTAAGTTGCCAGACCTTGCTGCCTACTTGAAAGGATTGTAATGGCGACTATAGCGGCCGACGCCCTCAGCGGTCAGCGCCGGCGGAAAGACACCACGGTTATCATTTTGGGCCCTACCGGATCAGGGAAGACTAGCGTTAGTATCAAAATTGCGAAAGCTTTGGACGGCGAAATCATTTCCGCTGATTCCCGCGCAATTTACAAAGGCACAGACATCGGCACCGCAAAGCCGACTAAAGAGGAAATGCAGGGCATTCCGCACTATGGCCTCGATTTGGCCGAGCCTGGCGAACGTTTTACCGTGGCCGACTGGAAGGCTCACGCCGAAGAAAAAATTGCCGACATCAAATCACGCGGCAAAGTGCCGATCATTGCAGGTGGAACCGGACTCTACATCGACGCGCTCATTTACGATTATCATTTCAAAGGCCCGACCGGGCATAAGATCGGTGACTTTGAGCAAAAAACTTGTTCAGATCGCAAATCGATTAAAGGTGACTACCTCATCATCGGCATCAAATGGTCTGCCGAGGAGCTCCGCGCCCGGTTGATTAAACGCGCCGATCAAATGTTTTGCAAGGGCCTAGAAGATGAAATTAGAAAACTTGTTCAAACTTACGGTTGGAACAATGGCGCGATGAAAAGTAACATCTATCAGTTTATCTGGGGCGTCCTCGAAGGGAAGCTAACGCTAGATGAGGCCAAGGCGCTATTCGTTTATGATGACTGGCATCTCGCCAAGAGGCAACTTACATGGTTCAAGCGGAACCCCGACATCATTTGGCTGAAATTAGAAAAAGTTTATCCATACGTTATAAAATATTTCGCCAACTAACGAAAAAGCCAAACAAACTTCACTATATTTTATTATTTTCGTGATACAATATTCATAGAATGAGCAAAGAAAATAGTACCCCCATTGAAAAACTCTTTGGCAGCAAGACGCGCGCCAAGTTACTCCAGCTTTTCTTTGAAAATCCAGAAAAGTCTTTCTATGTTCGTGAAATGACTCGCGTGATTGACGAACAGATCAATTCCGTTCGGAGAGAGTTACTCAATCTTGAGAGCATCGGCATCATCAAAAATGAAACTTTCGACAACAAGGTTTATTACTCGGCCAACAACAAACACCCGTTTGCTCACCCACTTAATGAAATGTTCACCAAAAAAGTTGATCTTACCCGCGAAAAAGATGTTCACTCTACCACTTGGGACGAGTACACGCGCCCAGTTCGGCACTACTTGCGCGGGCTGATCGTCACCAATCGTTTGCCAGGCCAGGATGGTATCGACCTTCTCATTATCGGTAACGACCGGACCAAGAAGCTTACCCACTGGGCCGAGGTGATCGAGAAAAAACAAGGCAAACCCATCAACTATGTTATTATGTCAGTTGAGGATTTTACCTATCGCCGGAGCGTCAAGGACCGTTTTGTCGAAGACATTCTCGAGATGGAGATCAGCGAGGTCTTTGATCCAGAAAGAATAATAAAATCATAAGGAGTATTATGTTTGAAATTGAAAGCAAAAATCCAGACGAAATCACCATTATTACCAAAAAGGACTTAATTAAGTTCAACATTGCCGATGCCGTTATTGACGCGGGGCTTTCCGTCGGCAAAATCACCGGCCCTGGCGAATTTGAAATTGGCGACGCCACCATCTGCGGCATTGGCACGGAAAGCGGTAAAACCATCTACTCGGTTGAAATCGGCGGCGTTCACATTGGCATACTTGGTGGTATCGAAGAAAATCTTGACGACATTGTAGCCGACATCTTGTGCACTTCATCTGTTCGCGCCATCCGCGAGATTGAGCCGAAGCTAGTTATCGCCATGGGCAACGTTGATGGCATGGTTGCCGATCTAAAACTTACCGCTCGCGCCGAGAAGAAACTCAAGGTCAAATCCGTAGATAGTCTTCCGACTACGAAAGAAGTGGTGGTTCTAAGCTAATGCAGTCTAGTTCGCTTTATATTATAGACCCGCTCTATATTATAATAATTTTAGTCATTATTCTTGGCTCGGTTGTCTTGCATGAACTAGCCCACGGACTGGTCGCCTACTGGCTAGGCGACAGCACCGCGAAGGACGCCGGACGCCTTACCTTAAACCCCATCAAACATATCGACCTATTTATGTCCATTATCGTGCCGGTCGTTCTCTACATCATGAACGCGCCAGTTTTCGGCGGAGCCAAGCCCGTCCCAGTTAACTACCGCAACCTCAAATGGCGTGAATGGGGAATGGCTCTGGTCGCGCTCGCCGGCCCATTCACTAATTTTCTGATTGCCCTCTTGGCCTTCCTCATTGGGTATTTCTCGGGTGCCCTCAGAGATCTTAGCAGCGGAATGGCTTTTTTCATTTTCGCCAAGATCGTCCAGGTCAACCTTGGTTTTATGCTGTTTAACCTCATTCCTATCCCGCCACTCGATGGCTCGCGCGCGTTATACGCAATTGCCCCAGATTCTGTCCGCGATATTATGGCACAGATGGAGCGGTATGGCATAATTATCATCTATATGCTGATCTTTCTTTTTAGCGACATCTTTTCTGGCTTTATGGCAAACGGCATCAATGGCATCCTCCATTTCTTTTATTCGCTGGTTGGGGTCCAGTAGAGCGTAAACTAAGTAGCTGCGTATTATGAGACGAGGCTGGCCTGCCACTCTCTTTACAAAGAGAACCGCACCATGTATAATTAAATTAGCCCTGCTGGCAACATGATTTTCCTGAATAATCATGTTATAGGGATTTCGTGGCTTACGTCCGTGGATGTATCGCATAAGATTTTACCCACCTTGTATATATTACGGGGAAAACAGGCCAGCAGGGTTTTAAGGGTGGCATGAAACAAAGAATTCGCGTAGTTGGCATTATTAGAAACGAGGATGGGGTATTAATTTTTAAACGGAACCGTGGTCGCAGCGAAACCCCGGTTTTTTGGGAACTCCCAACCGGCAAGATCAAATTCGGCGAACAGCCAGAAGAAGCTATGGCGCGATCTCTCTCGGAGTACACTAGTCTCACCGCAGGCTCCATTAAACTCAAAGACGTCATCACTTTTGTCGCCCTTGAGGGCTCTAGCCGCCTTAGCAACCTTTATATTATTTACGAAATCACTTTGAGGCCCGATGGCAAGAAGCCCGAACCAAGAGACCGATATACCGCCTACAAGTTCGTCAAAGATTTTGCCGCCGCAAATGTTAAGCTGAACGAAGCCAGCTTGTCAGTGGTCGAAATCATTGACGGCAAGGTCACCGCCGGGCATATCTCGCCTCGTGACACGGCTTCGTCGGTTACGATTTACGTTGACGGTGCCTCAAGGGGCAATCCCGGACCATCCGGTATCGGTTACCGAGTGGTCGACGTGGACGGCCACGTTATCGAACAGGGTGGCGAGTTTATCGGCTTTGCCACCTCGCGCGTTGCCGAATACTACGCCATGCGAAGCGGTGTCGACCGCGCTATTAGGCTCGGGCTCAAAACGGTGCGCTTCGTCTCCGATAGCCTCATGGTAGTAAACCAGTTGAACGGCGTATTTACGGTCAAAAACCAAGACATCTTACCGATCTATAAAGACATCGAGAGCAAACTAAATAATTTTGAAGCAGTGTCCTTTACTCACGTTGATCGCTCTAAGAATTCCGTCGCAGACTATGAGGCCAATGCCGCCATTGACCGAATCATACAGGGGAGATAGCTGGCCGATTGGCTTGACTTATCATGAGTTTAGTGTTATAATGTATAGGATATGGAATCACAAGAAAATACATCTCCGCTCATCGTCATCGGCTCAACTGAATTTGTCGAGGTGGCCGGAGTTTGTAACATTCCTGCTAAAATTGACACCGGGGCCGACACTTCTGCTATTTGGGCTTCCGACATCAATATGGACAAAAACGGCCGTTTATCGTTTGCGCTTTTTGCTCCCGAGTCTCCGCTCTATACTGGCGAGCGTATCGCCACCACCGAATATCGGATTAAAAACGTCCGTTCATCGCACGGCGATCGTCAGATTCGCTACTGCGTCAAGCTACCAGTTGTGCTCGGTGGCGAGCCGTTTGAAACCACCTTTACCCTTGCTAACCGCTCCAATAATCGTTTTCCAGTACTGATTGGCCGACATACTCTTGAGGGAAAATATTTGGTTGACGTGTCCGTGATGTCTGCCCCCCGCGCGAAGCCAGAAAAGCTCGCTAAGCTTAATACCGAGCTAAAGGAAAATCCCTACGATTTCCATCAGCGTTATTTTAAGAAAAAGGAGAACAAATGAGAATAGCTATTTTATCAAACGGACCAGGGAATTATTCCACCAAGCGTCTCCTAGAGGAAGCCGAAAGGCGCGGTCACGAAGCTAGGGTCATTAAGTATAAAAATTGCTACCTAGCACTTGACGACAAACATCCGGACGTTTATTATGACGGGGAAAAGCTCGAGAAGTTCGACGCCATTTTACCGCGTATCTCGAACGGCATGACACGCTATGGTTGTGCCGTAGTGCGCCAGTTCGAAATGCAAGGAGTTTGGACTTCGGCTCCATCTGTTGCTATCACTCGCGCTCGCGACAAATTGCGTGCGGCCCAGATCCTTGCAAAATACGATGTTGACACTCCAAAAACCCTCGTTTCACGCAACACCTCTGATATCGACGACCTGCTCGAGCAGATTGGCTTGCCGGTTATTATCAAACTAGCCACCGGCACCCATGGTAACGGCGTGATTCTTGCCGATACCCGTAAAGCTGCCAAGTCGGCCCTCCAGGCCTTTTATCTGTATAACGAGGATGGCACCAACATTTTACTTCAGGAATTTATCAAGGAATCTGCCGGCACCGACATCCGAGCTTTTGTGGTGGGCAATCGAGTTGTCGCCTCAATGCAGCGCGCTTCGTTAGACGACGACTTCCGCTCCAACCTCCATCAGGGCGGCCAAGGCACGCCGGTCAAACTTACCCTAGAAGAAAGACGAATTGCCCTTAAAGCCGCCAGAGCTATGGGGCTTCACGTTTGCGGTGTTGATCTGATGCGTTCCGCTCGCGGGCCTCTCGTGCTTGAAGTTAACGCTTCACCTGGGTTTGGCATCGAAAAGGTTACCGGCAAAGATGTCGCCACCAAAATCATAGAGTATATCGAGCAGAATGCTCCTCGTCGCAACGGCAAAGATCGCGTCGGCGCTTAGAGCTAGCATTATGGCGACTCTTATGATATAATATGCACTGAGCCAGAAAGGCAATCGCTTGGGATCACCCAAGAGGAAAGTCCGGGCAACACAGAGCAAGGCAGTCGCTAACGGCGACCGTCCGTAAGGATAGGGAAAGTACCACAGAGACAATACCGCCCCGGCTATACGGGGTAAGGGTGAAAAGAGTGGGGCAAGAGCCCACAGCGCGTTATAGCGATATAGCGCGGCGGCAAACCCTGCCTGTTGCAAGGAGTGCTATTCGCTTTTGCTCGAAGACGCACGCTCACCGCTTGAACACTGCAGCAATACCGTGTCTAGATAGATGATTGCCAGCTATATATTATATATAGTCACAGAACCCGGCTTATCGATGGCTCAAATTTACGAGAGAACCAGAAAACTTGTTTTTCTGGTTCAGAGTAAACGCGTATATAGTACGACTTATTTCAAAAATTGGCGGCATAGACGCCGATTTTTGTTTGGATTTGATGTAAATTTTACAACGAATAAGATAAGGCATGAAAAAACGATGACTTTTCAACATTGTAATATCGACAACAAAAATCACCCTTGCGGGTGAAATTTGCTGTAAATAAAATACAATTAAGCAGCTTTTTTCGTTGCCTTTGGCGATTCGATTAGGCCTTTTTTCTTCAAAGTCCTAAGCGCCGAAGTCGAAACATTGCACTTGACCTTCTGGCCATTGATCACCAAAGTTCGCTTACTTACATTCGGCTTAAAAACCTTGCGCGTATGACGCTGGGAGAAGGACACGTTGTGACCATACATCTTGCCTTTGCCAGTAATTTCACAAATTGCCATCTTATTTCTCCTTCACTGCGTTAACAATTGCCTTGAATGCTTCAGGATTGTTCACGGCGATGTCGGCTAGGACCTTGCGATCGAGCGAAATATTCTTAGCCTTCATTCCCGCGATTAGCTGCGAGTAGGAAAGACCAAGTTCCCTTGAAGCGTTGTTGATACGGGTGATCCAAAGTGCTCTGAGGTCTCGCTTTCGATTGCGACGATCGCGATAAGCATATCGGAGCGCCTTAATCACACCCTGTTTACCTAAACGGTAGCTCCGGGTGCGTGCATGCTGCATCCCCTTCGCTGCCTTTAATGTCTTCTTATGTTTGGCCATTGCGGCCACGCCACGTTTTACTCTCATGATTAAACCCCTAATGCAGTCTTAACGTTTTTCTTGATTTTGCCACTGATCGCAGCTGAGGTTTTCATGTTGCGCTTTCTGGCTTTAGATTTCTTTGCGAGAATATGATTCCCGAAGGCTCGCTCGCGCGTGATCTTACCACTACCAGTGATCTTGATCCGCTTCGCGGTGCCTTTATGCGTCTTTAGTTTCGGCATAACTTTCCTTTATTATTTATTGGTTAATATTGCTTATGGTAACCTGTTTTTGTAATTTTTACATCAACAAGTGACCGATGTACAATCGACTGGCCTTGAAAGTAGGAAATTACTTTTTTCGTACCTGTGTCGATAGGTTGCGCCCGCTGAGCTGCGCTTTGCCCTCGATCACGACATCGTCACCGATTAGCCCCAATACCTTGTCGAGCAACTCTTGCCCGATCTCTTTGTGAGCCATTTCGCGACCACGGAAGACAATGATAATCTTCACCCTGTCGCCATCATCTAGGAAATTACGCATCTTGCGAACTTTAATGTTAAGGTCGTTGTCCGAAATCTTGAGGCCAATCTTCATCTGCTTGAGCTCGGATTGCTTTTCACGAGACTTCTTCCGATTTTTGGCATCTTCTTTCATCTTTTGATACTGGAATTTACCCCAGTCAATAATTTTAACGACCGGTGGATTGGCATTAGCGGCAATCTCCACTAAGTCCACTCCCTGTTTCCTCGCGAGAAGCTGAGCGTCGCGACTAGACATAATACCTAGTTGCTCACCACTTGAACCAATTACGCGTACCTCTGGATAACGAATTTCTCCATTAATTCGGGTGCGTGCTAAAGTTTTGATAGTAGTCCTTTCTTCTCTCGATTTAACCTGCTAACAATTATACATCACCTTTTCCGAAAAGTCAACGCCTCTGCCAGGTGTTTTGCCAGGATCAACGGCGCTCCGTCCAGGTCAGCAATCGTCTGCGCCACTTTAATGACTTTAAAATACGCTCGCGCCGACAGGCTTAGTCGCTCCGACGCCGCATTGAGCAATTTTTCCGCCGCGGGTTCCAACTTTAAATATTGAGACACTTCAAAAGACGAAAGGGAGGAATTATAAATTCCGGCTCCGTAACGGGCCTTTTGGCGCGCCACGGCCCCTGTTATAGTATTTTTTACAACATTATGTTCGCGTGTCTCATCCGGCACACCTAACCTTAAATCGTCATTTTTTACCTTTTCCACGCTCACATACATATCGATGCGATCAAAAAGCGGCCCAGACAGCTTTTTCTGGTAGTTTTGAATTTGCGTTTCCGAACATTTACACTCGTGCGTTGGGTCTCCGCAGTAACCGCAAGGGCAGGGATTCATTGTCGCGATTAGCATGAAATCTGCTGGGTAGGTGGTCTTGCGGTTGGTCCTCGATATCGTGATGGTCTTATCCTCAAGCGGCTGTCGCAAGGCCTCCAGCACCGAGCGCGGGAACTCTGGCACCTCGTCGAGAAATAGCACGCCTCTATTTGCGAGCGAGATTTCCCCCGGCGCCGCATTTGCTCCGCCGCCAATTATCGAGGTCGCACTGGATGTGTGATGGGGGCTCCTGAAGGGCCGGCTTTCGACGATCTCATCCGTTGTCATCCCGGCCATAGAGTAGATTTTTGTGATACTGATTTTTTCCTCCAACGTTAGTTCTGGCAGCAGATTCGCCGCCGCCCGCGCGAGCAGGGTTTTACCAGCACCTGGCGGCCCCGAAATCAGGATGTTGTGGTGCCCAGCGACCGCAATTTCCATTGCGCGCTTTGCGATTTCTTGTCCACGTACGTGATCGAGCAGCGGCCCAGTGGCGTCCTTGTGCTGCTCTAAGGCCGTTACGCGGACGTCGGACCGCGTTTTACAGAACGCTCCCTGCCTTTTTAGTTGCAAAAATAAGTTTTTCAAAGTGTCTACGCCGAACACCTCAATCCCGCCAATCATCGCCGCCTGCGCTAAGTTTTGGATTGGCACATAAACCTCGCTTATGCCGGCCGTTTTTGCTGTTTCCACGATATTGATGATGCCCTTGATGGGCCGCAATTTGCCATCTAAGGATAATTCGCCGACAAATAGCTTATCTTTCACGTCTAACGCCAAAAGCTGGCCGGATAAGACCAATACTGACAAAGCTATCGGCAAGTCTAGGTATGAGCCGTCTTTTTCCAAATCGGCCGGAGCTAAGTTTATCGTAACTTTTTTGCTGGGGAAGCTAAAACCGGAATTCACGATCGCGCTTCTGACCCGCTCTTTCGCCTCGTTAATAGTTTTATTAGCCATGCCGACAATATTGAATGCCGGTAGCCCGCGGTTCATGTCGCCCTCAACCTCCACCGACCGCCCGTTGAAGCCATATGGTATTGCTGAATGTATTTTGCTGATCATACGACTTCTCTAGCATGAGGCTCAAAAATTTTCAACCCCCCACTTCCTAAATGGGAAATGTGTTGCTGAATCATTGACGAAAATGGCACAGGACGGCCCGCAAACCGTCTGCGCCGGAGCTCAAAATGCTTGTGGAAAACTCACACAAAATGAACAAAAATTGTTCATAAAATGTATTGACACGAGCACTTTCGGGCGCTATAATAGGGATAGCTTCTGAATAAAAAAATTATACAGAAGGTCAAAACAAAAATCTTAGCCAAAATAACTCCACACTCTACTTAAGAAAGCCGGTTTTCCTCGCAGTTACCGGCTTTCTTCTTGTGTTAACTGCATATATATTGTATAATTAAATACAGTTGGGGCTGACAAAGCTTAGACGGATCGTTAACAGGCATGAGGCGTACCGATTGAATACCGTAAGTATTAAATAAGTGCTAAAAACACTAAAGTAGCGCATGTTGCATACATGCCTGCATATGCTTAATTAATTTAAGCTGGTCTGCGTTCGAGGTTCCGTAGGACGTGGATTATTATACGACGGAAATACGGTCGCGCGGGCGGCAGCGCGCGATTCGACAATCAGCCACGGCGGTTCTAAGTTTTGTTTTTTGCAGCTTAGGACGTTCGCCAAAACGAAACAAGAAACTATGTATGTAGAATCATGCCCGCGTGACGACTCGGACGGGGAGGCAGTATCCCCCAGCTCCACCATGAAAAATGTTCCAAAACGCGAATGAAAAAATAGGCCTTAGGCGGCCTATTTTTGTTAGTCAAATCCTATAACCCCGCCCGCAAACATTGCAAAACGATGTAAAAAACACAACAATTTGAACAAAAAGTTAGAACAGGGGCCAAAAGGGAAAGAAATTGTAAAAAATACATCAATAAAATTGAATAATTCTATTGCTTTTTTCGTAAACTTGTGCTATCATCAAAACAGTCGAGATGACTAAAACAAAAACATTAAACAAAAAGGATGACCATGCAGCGACTAAACCGGAAAGCCAGAAACAAACCGTAAACCTTGGCGGGCGAAAAGGTAATTTCTAGCCATAAATTACAGAATTAGGAATTACCTAGGGCTCCGCCAAAAGCGTCGAGCGCGCCGTTAAATCTTCCATTAGCACCTTAGAAAAACATAAACAAGAGTGGAAGAAACAAACGACAAGGACTCATGCTTCGCCTAGCGCGAAGCGGTCAAAAAGGGAACGCGGGACCAAGGTTGTGGCTAATAGTTAAGATTTTAGGGCCAGATAACCTCCCGCTTCCCCCAATAAATTTCTTGGGGGTTTACCAGAAGCGTGATATAATAATGGTTATGAAACTAAACCGTATCTTTATCGCCATGAGCGTAGCAGGACTCGCAGCCTTAACGCTAATCGCTAACCTCACCTCACCAGTAGAAATCGGCCCATTAGGTGTTTTAGTATTTTTCACAACATTATATGTATCTGTTTTTGGTATTATTGCGCTCGCTTTGCGAGCATTTTTTTATCTCGCCTACAAGAAAACCACCTTCAAGAATAAAGATTTCCTCTATACCGCCGTGCTGTCATTTGGCCCCATCATGATTCTCATGGCGCGCTCTTTCAGTGCTATTACGCCGTGGACTATTTGTCTCATCGCGATGTTCTTGTTTTTAGCGGAGTTTTTTATCTACAAAAGAATTTAAAATATGCTAAAATAAGCATATGGATAATGGTCAAAGTATGCAATTTAAGGAGGGCGGCTTTACGGCTGGTGTCGGCAATCAGCCGCCGGAGCTTAGTTCCGCCACCGAGCCCACCCCTGATCTAACCGCTGGCGAGGGGGCTATTCCGAGTCTGAATATAAACCAGACGCCCTGGAACGGCGCTGAGCACGACCAGCAAGCTCTCGGTCATCAAGCCATGAACTCCACCGCAGATTTTGCTGAGGCCATTCCGCAAGACGCTAATTCAGATAACAAGGCCATGGGCAAGGTCATCCCATTCAGACCAGCCGGCGCAGGGCAATCGCCCGTGAGGCCAGAGATCAATTTTAACCCCGACGACGTCCACGCCGACAACAAACGTATTGCGAAGTCCACCATAAAAGCGATCAGTCGTCAACTTAACAAGTTTGACCAGACTGGCAACATAGGCGAGGCATATCCAGTGCTCCGCGGGATGGGCGAACTCTATATGAACAACTCGTTCAAGAACAAGAGGAATCTAGGCGCGGCAGCTATGTTTGACAATTCAGACATGAGGAAGGCGGCTTAATGGAACCTTGGGTGGTCGCACTTATCATTGCTCTGTCGGCCCTTGTTGTTGCTGCCATCATCTCGACCTCGCGCATCGGCAAACTGCGCAAGGCCAAAAAATATGAGCGTGGTCTCAAGATGGTTCCACTTCTTATCCATCTGCCGCCAACCACCGATGATATCGACGGCGGCGGGCGTGATAAACGCGATGTCGCCGGCGAGGTTATTTCTAAAGCCCAGATCACTTACTCCATCCTATCTTCTACGCTTACGAAAGGTTTCAAAACCCGGCTCTACGGTCAACGGCATTTCTCATTTGAAATTATCGCCAAAGATGGATTCATTAGATATTACGCCATCGTCCCCGCCGTTCTCACGGAGATCGTCAAGCAGGCCATCCAGTCTGCTTATCCAACCGCTCGCATCGAAGAAAGAATGGAAGAGAATATCTTTGGGCCCGATGGACGCATCGAAAACGTCTCTGGCGCCGAACTTACCCTGAACAAAGACTTCTATATCCCGATTGCCACCTATGAGGATAGTAAGCGGGATGCTTCTATGGGCATACTCAACGCGCTATCGAGCGTTGGTGAGGGCGAAGGTGCTGCTGTACAAATTTTATTCCGCCCCGCACAAAAAAATTGGTCCGCGCCATCCAAAGAACGCATCGAGACCATCACCAAAGGCAAGAAAACTAAAACTATTGGCGCCGGCCTCGGGCAACTCGCTATGGACGTTATTCGTGCTCCGTGGGAAGTCCCCAGCGAGCACGAAAAACACGAAGAAATCACCCAGATTACCAGCGTTAAGCAAGAAGAAATTACCGCAATTTCCAATAAGATGCGCTATCCGGGCTTCGAAACCCTCATCCGGATTGTGGCTTGTTCCGAGAATAAACCTCGTTCCGACGCCATTGTCGGCGGCATTGTCAGCGCCTTTTCGCAGTTCGAGGCTCCAGAGCTCAACGGCTTCAAGGTTAACATGCTGAAAGACACTAAGAAGCTTGCCATTGATTACACTTTCCGGTTCTTCCCGCTAAAGACGAGCTCTAATATCCTAAACAGTGTCGAGCTTGCCAGCATCTATCATCTTCCAGACCAGAACGCCATTCCAAACTCTCAGGTTGAACGTCAGCTCACCAAACAGGTGGACGGCCCAGCAAAACTGATGCAAGAGGGAATTTTCCTAGGCACTAACGAATTTAGAGGTGTTAAGAAACCAATTTACCTAGGCGAGAAAGATCGTCGCCGTCACATGTATGTCATTGGACAAACCGGTATGGGTAAGTCGGTTTTCCTCGAGAATATTGCTTTTCAAGATATGTGCGATGGTCGTGGGTTTGCGTTTATTGACCCTCACGGCGACGCGGTCGAGGCGCTTTTAAAGCGGGTGCCAGAGGAGCGCATTGACGATGTTATCTACTTTGATCCAGCCGACATTGAGCACCCAGTTGGCATGAACATGTTTGAATTCACTAGTCCGGACCAGAAAGACTTCATTGTCCAAGAGGGAATCAGTATGCTGCAGTCGCTCTTTGACCCATCCAACCAAGGCTTCTTTGGCCCGCGTGGCCAGCACATGTTCCGAAATGCCGCGCTTTTGCTGATGTCTGATCCGGCGGGAGCTACTTTTATCGACATCCCTCAGTGCTTTACCGACCCAGAATTTGTAAAGTCTAAACTAAAATATGTTACCGATAAGGCGGTTTATGACTACTGGACTAAAGAGTTCCCGGCCTCTCAGAAGTCAAACGACGCCGGCGAGGTGATCACCTGGTTCGCTTCCAAATGGGGCCCCTTCCTCTCTAATACTATTATGCGAAACACCTTGGGGCAGATTAAATCAGGATTCAATATTCGCGATATCATGGACAACAAGAAGATTTTCCTAGTCAACCTCAGTAAGGGGCGACTTGGCGACATTAACGCCAATCTTCTCGGTATGATTTTTGTCATGAAGTTCCAGCAGGCGGCAATGTCGAGGCAAGACGTTCCGGAAGATCAGCGACAAGACTTCTGCCTCTATGTTGACGAGTTTCAGAACTTCGCGACCGACTCTTTTGAGTCTATCCTTTCCGAGGCCCGCAAGTACCGCTTAAATCTTATCGTCGCTAACCAATTTATGACCCAGCTTACTGAGAAAATTCGCGAGGCGCTCCTTGGCAACGTTGGCACCATCGTCTGTGGCCGTATTGGTGTCACCGACGCCGACCTCATGGTTAAGGCGTTCGCCCCCACCTTCACCGCCGAAGACCTCACCAAGACGCCGAACTTTGCCGCCGTAGCGAAAGTTATGATGTTTGATATGCCATCGGCCCCGTTCACTATGAGTCTTCCAGCTCCAATGGGCAAGCCGAACGAGGAGCTGATGAATTCACTCAAGGTCTACTCCGCCACCAAATACGCCAAGACGCGTTCTGAGGTAGAAAGGGAAATTAACGAACGTTGGTCGGCCGCCGAAAAACCCGCTGAGAAGCCCCTAGCTGCCGCCGAAACCGCAGAAACGCCAGAAAAAGGCTTTTTGGATGGTTGGCTCGCGAAAAAGCCTTGATTTTTCTAGCTTCTAGACATATAATATATAGGTATGTTTAAGAAGAGGTATTAAGATGGCAAAAGAAGCCTATGATTCGTCTGAGATTCGCGTCTTGGAGGGCCTAGAAGCCGTTCGTGTGCGCCCAGGTATGTATATTGGCTCCACCGGGTATGATGGCTTGCATCACCTAATCAAGGAGATCGCCGACAACTCTATCGACGAGGCAATTGCTGGTTATTGCAATAAGATTGATATTACTGTTCAGCAAGACGGCGGCGTCCGTGTTGAAGACAACGGCCGCGGGATTCCGGTCGACATCCATCCCAAGACTGGCCGCAGCACGCTAGAGACCGTTCTGACCGTTTTACATGCTGGCGGTAAATTCGGTGACGGGGGTTACAAGACTGCTTCTGGCCTTCACGGCGTTGGCTCGTCCGTGGTAAATGCCCTCTCTACGCGTATGATCGCCGAAGTTTACCGGGAAGGCAAAATCCACCACATCGAGTTTGATACCGGTAAGCCGACCTCAGATCTCCAGATTACCGGCACGACGACCAAACGCGGTACCGCCATTACTTTTTACCCCGACATAGCCATTTTCAAGGGCGGCATAGATATTGACTTTAACTGGGTCCTAAATTACGCTAGGCATCAAGCCTACCTCAACAAGGGTCTCCTCATTACCGCTACCGATGCCCGCACCGGCAAGCACGAATCATTCTACTTTGAGGGCGGCATCAAAAGTTATGTTAAGCGGCTCAATCAAGGCAAGGAGGCTCTCTCCGATGACATTTTCTATGTTGACAAAACCATTGATGACTGTGGTGTCGAAATTGCCATTCAATACAATGACTCCTACGCCGAAACCCTCAAGCCCTTTGCCAATAATGTTCTGACTCCAGATGGCGGCACTCACGTTGTAGGCTTCCGTACCGCGCTTAACCGCACGATCAACGACTATGCTCGCAAGAGTGGACTGCTCAAAGAGAAAGAAGACAACCTTACCGGTGACGATATCAAAGAGGGCCTCACTGCTGTTATCTTGGTCAAATTGCCCAACCCTGAATTCGAGGGGCAGACCAAGAATAAGCTCGGCAACCCTGAGGCTCGCGGCATCGTCGATAAGGTCATGACCGAATACTTTGGCTATTATCTTGAAGAGAACCCCCAGATTGCTAAAAGGATTGTCGGGAAAGCTACTCTTGCTGCTCGTGCCCGCAAGGCTGCCCGCGCTGCTCGCGACAACGTCATCCGAAAAGGCGCGTTTGAAGGCCTCAATCTCCCGAGTAAACTCGCCGACTGTTCCTCTCGTGACCGCAGTGAGTGCGAACTCTTTATCGTAGAGGGCAACTCCGCGGCTGGTTCCGCCAAGGAGGGCCGCAACCCCCAAATTCAAGCCATTTTGCCACTTCGTGGCAAAGTTCTCAACACCGAGCGCGCTCGTCTTGATAAGATGCTAGCTAATGCCGAGCTGGTCTCCCTGATTAAGGGTCTAGGCGTCGGAATTGGCGATCAGTTTAACCTGGATGGTCTCCGTTATGACAAAATCATCTTCATGACCGATGCCGACGTCGATGGTCTCCATATCGCTACGCTCCTCATGACCTTTTTCTTCCGCTACATGCCACAGGTTATCGAGGCTGGCCACGTCTATTTGGCGAAGCCACCACTCTTTGGGCTTATTAAGGGTACAGGCAGCACGCGCAAGATTGACTATGTTTACGATGAGGTTGCTCTAGAGAAGAAACTCAATGAGAAGATTGAAGAACGTAAAAAAGCCGGTACCAAGATTGACGAGACTCAGGAACGCTTTAAGCAGGCTGGTTATACTGCTCAGCAACGCTTTAAGGGTCTTGGTGAAATGGACGCGAAGCAACTCTGGGAGACCACTATGGATCCCAAGAATCGTATTCTGGTCAAAGTTCATGTTGAAGACGCCGAAAAGGCCGACGCTGTGTTCACGAAGCTAATGGGAGACCAAGTCGAACTCCGCAAAAACTTCATTCAGGCCGGCGCTGCATCAGTTAACCTTGACGATTTGGACTTTTAAGGAGGAAAGATGGAAGATGACAAAAATATAAACAATAAGCCATCAGAAAACCCATCCGAGGGAGCATTCGCGACGACGGGAGCGAACGGAGCGCCCGAGCCCCGTAACGACGGGCGCGAGGGTGGCGTTCCCGAGGATGGTGTTTCTGATGGCATTCAAGATGGTTTAGAGATCAAGCCAGTCGAACACACCATGGAAGACTACTTCCTGAAGTACTCCATGTCTGTAATTATCGATCGCGCCCTTCCAGATGTCCGCGACGGCTTGAAGCCAGTCAACCGCCGCATATTATATGCAATGAACAAAAACGGCTGGAAAGCTCCGCATCCTACTGTTAAATCCGCCCGTATCGTCGGTGAAGTGATGGGTAAATATCACCCGCACGGCGATTCTTCTATTTACGACGCGATGGTGAACCTCGCTCAGCCGTGGAAGATGCGCTACACCCTAGTAGAAGGCCAGGGTAACTTTGGTTCTGCTGACGGTGATGAACCGGCTGCCTCTCGTTACACCGAGGCTCGTATGGATAAAGTAGGCGCCGAGCTACTTGCCGACATCGAGAAGAATACCGTTGATTTTCGCGACAACTTTGATGGCACCGAGAAGGAACCGGTTGTTCTCCCGGCCGCTCTACCAAACATTCTTCTCAATGGACAAATGGGTATTGCCGTCGGTATGGCCACCAATATACCACCACACAACCTCGGAGAGCTAGTAGATGCCACGGTTGCCTTGATTGACGATCCAGAAATCAGTCTCGAGGGCTTGATGAAACATGTCAAAGGCCCAGATTTCCCAACTGGTGCCGAAGTTTACGGTGGCGCACCGATGAAGCAAGCCTATGCGACAGGGAAAGGCTCAGTCACGATTCGTGGCGTGGCCAACATTGAAGAGCGCAAAAATGGCCGCTACAACATTGTAATTACTGAGATGCCCTATGGCGTCAGCAAAGAAAGCCTCATCGAAAAGGTCGTCCATCTTGCCAAAGAGAAGAAACTCACCCATATCGCCGACGCTAGAAACGAATCTGCCCGCGGCAAGACGCGCGTGGTAATTGAGCTAAAAAAAGACGCTTTCCCGAAGAAAATCTTGAACCAACTCTATAAACTTACCGATTTGCAGACCACGTTCCACTACAACGTTCTAGCCTTGGTTGACGGAATTCAGCCTCGCGTGCTAGGCCTCAAGGAAATCCTTAGCGAATTTATTAAGCATCGTCAGATGGTTATTCGCCGCCGCACGGAGTTTGATCTTCAAAAAGCCAAAGAGCGCGCCCACATTCTCGAAGGCTTGAAGATCGCCCTAGACAACATCGATGAGGTTATTAAGGTTATTCGCGCCTCTTACGACGATGCGGACAAGCAACTCATGACCAGGTTTGGTCTCTCCGAGATTCAGGCCAACGCCATCCTCCAGATGCAACTTCGCCGTCTCCAGGGTCTCGAACGCGACAAGATCGAAGCCGAGCTAAAAGAGCTTCACGAACTTATCAGGAAGCTCGAAGCTATTCTGGCCAGCGAGCAAGAAATTCTCCGCGTTGTAAAAGAAGAGCTCATCGCCATGAAGGAAAAATATGGTGACGAACGACGCAGTAAGATTATTAATCATGAAGTTGGTAAATTCTCAGAGGAGGAGCTCATTCCAGAAGAAGAGAGTGTGATCTTGCTCACCTCAGAAAACTATATGAAACGTGTCCCGCAAGCTGATTTCAGGAAGCAAAATCGTGGTGGTAAGGGTAAGCGTGGCATGACTACTAAAGAAGAGGATGTCATTGCTCAGATTTTAACCGCCAATTCGCACGACCACCTCCTGTTCTTTACTAGCCAAGGCCGTCTTTTCCGTCTAAAGGCTTACGAGGTTCCACAGGCCTCGCTTGCCGCCAAAGGCACTGCAGCCGTTAATATGTTGAACCTTCACCCAGAGGAGAAAATTACCGCCATCATCAAACAAGGTGAGACTAGCGGCGATGGCTACCTCTTCATGGCAACCAAGAAGGGAACCATTAAGAAGTCCGCCATTAAAGATTTCTTCAACATCCGCAGTAACGGCCTCATCGCTATTAAACTAGACCAGGGTGACGAGCTCAGATGGGTCCAAGAGACCACCGGTGAGAACGACATCGTTATTAGTACCTCGGCTGGCCAGGCTACTAGATTCAACGAGAAAGAGGTTCGCGCTATGGGGCGCGCCGCCATGGGTGTAAGGGGCATGCGTCTTCGCCCGAAAGACGAAATCGTTGGCATGGACGTTATCACCGACCCAGAACAGAAACTTATCGCTGTATCAGCGAACGGTTATGGCAAGGCTACTCTTGTGTCCAACTTCCCGCCTCACAAACGTGGCGGTGTTGGCATCAAAGTTGCCGCTGTCACCGAAAAAACTGGCCCGATCGTCGCCGTTCATACCTTAGACCCGCTTGCCAAGGAAGTCATCATGATGTCCACCAAAGGCCAAGCCATTCGCGTTGCCATGAAAGAAATCCCAACTCTCGGCCGCGCCACTCAAGGCGTCCGCATCATGAAGATGAGCGATGGTGACACGGTTGCCTCCATCGGTATTGTCCTTCCTGAGGACGAGGCCGATTCGACCGAAGCAGCAAATTCCGAAAAATAGTTTTTGCCCTAAACTTAAAGCAATAGCGTCTTTCGATTTTTTCCAGAGGTGAAGCCTCTTATGCTCTTAAAAATCAAGGTGGGGGGTTGACTTTAATTTTACCCTGTGCCTATACTCCTGCAAAATTACAATCGAAAGGAGTATATGAAGAGGAAAAGCCTTTTTATAATATCAATCACAATATCTCTGGCCGGTCTTTTTGTGTCTAGACCAGTATCTGCACTTGACTATGAAGCCGAACTTTGGACGCTTGCCGACATGGAAGAAGCTAGCGCTGCTTCGTTTGCAGAGGCAACGGCACTTTGCGCCGATAGCGATCAACCCAACTGCTGGAGCGAATATCTAAGGCAACGCAAGAAAAGAGGCGGTTTTTACAGGGCGATGAGCAATTTCGAATCCAGAAAACTGATCATTACATCAGTCAATCCTACTACTCGTAAGATAAAAGTAATCTATTATAACCATGCCAGACGGTGGCAGTACTCTTATTCACCAAAGGACCCCGCTGAACCGAAGTCACTTTATATCGGAAGGACGACCTATACTTCGACGGACAGAAGCCCCTGGCAAGAGATGAGGACGATCATTAGTGAGGGCACCACTTCCCCCGAAATCCATATTGCATTCCGATGGGAAGTAGCGAACAATAATGGTATAGCCTTGGCTCCTGGCGTCGAACACGAGTTCGACCTAGAAGATATTTCGCTCGATCCAGAAATATATAACATCTTTTACTATGCTCTGGACGATAGCCTGGGTGGGCAAGACGACGTTAACTATTTGAGCTCTTGTCTAGACAACTATCAAGAGGGAACTGAATGTAGGTTATTTTATACGCAGTCTAACCCTACTTACATCGCGATAACGCCCACTTTACAACCAGACTCCACCGAGGAAGGCCAAGATGGCGGTGATGACACTCAGCTAGCAGAACCAGAGATTGAGAGCGACGATGAAGGGGGCGACGTTCCTCCAGAGGACACGGAGCCGAGTACAGACGCCCCCGGTGATGACGCGAGTCAGGATGGGGCTGTAGCCGAGAGCGTGAAGACCCCTGAGGAAACTAAGACAGATCCAGGCCAGTCAGCATCGGCAATTGACACTCCAAAAACTCCAGACACCGGCGAGCGCACCAGCTCGGAACACGGAGAAACTTCATTTTGTTCATTTTGGTGGCCAAGTTTCCTGTCGGTCGCCAGTCTAACCTACGCAATTTGGTGGATAGTTCCAGTTAGCAAAAAGCGTAAACAGTGAAGCGTGTTCTAAATGGGGTCATCAAAGACCAAAAAAAGTCTAAAAAGGTCTTGACATTTTTTGCCGAGTGCGATAAACTATTAATTAGTCTAAAGCTGCGAGAATTTTTAAGAGTCTTTAGAAATAATTTAACAATTTAGTTGTGCAATTTATTCGCTGTAAAATTTATTTTGTAGCGAAAATCATCGTCAGTTTATTTATTTAATTTGAGTTTTCAAATTTTCTATAATGGAGAGTTTGATCCTGGCTCAGGATGAATGCTGGCGGCGTGCCTAATACATGCAAGTCGAGCGGTAACAGGGGGTCTCACCGTTTCCTTGACACACCTAGCGCATATATCGTAGGTTGTTGACTTCGAGGGAACAGTGAGACCCTGCTGACGAGCGGCGGACGGCTGAGTAACGCGTGGGAATGGACCCCAAACTGAGGGATAACTAGTCGAAAGATTAGCTAATACCGCATATGCTCTTCGGAGTAAAGCTTTCGGGCGGTTTGGGACTGGCCTGCGTACGATTAGATAGTTGGCGGGGTAATAGCCCACCAAGTCGACGATCGTTAGATGGTTTGAGAAGATGATCATCCAGACTGGGACTGAGACACGGCCCAGACTCCTACGGGAGGCAGCAGTAGGGAATCTTTCACAATGGGCGAAAGCCTG
>ODAI011369593.1_pt1 | contig 29529 bp, 28 predicted proteins | sample 1539321 | NCBI WGS metagenome assembly ODAI01 (sample SAMN02144231, study PRJEB22623) | gut metagenome | biome: sheep rumen | host: Ovis aries | place: New Zealand
AGCACTGGTACCGCAAATATACGGGAGAAAAGTATGGCCTTCCACCGACAATCCGTATCCCGTCTGCCTGCGTTCAGAATGTTTCTGGCAAAGAAAATGCAGAAAATCAGCAGATAAATGATGCCAAATAGTTGACACAGTTATTCTGCTTTGCTATAATATTAGTACATTTTGCGGCAGTCATATAACGGCTCATTATCTCAGCCTTCCAAGCTGATGACGAGGGTTCGACTCCCTTCTGCCGCTGAAAAAGACTTTCTCTTAGCGAGGAAGTCTTTTTTTATGCTCCGGCAATTGAATCGTAAGCGAGTTTCGCCGCATTCTGTTCGGCTTCTTTTTTGTTTTTTCCCTGTGCGGGACCATATTCCGTGCTTCCCAGGTGTACGCTTACCCAGAAAGTCTGGTCATGGTCAGGTCCAGTTTTTTTGATAAGTTCATAAGACGGGCAGACCTTGTATTTTTTCTGATAAAATTCCTGCAAAAGTGTCTTGTAATCTTTTACGCCTTTGTTCTGCTGAACTTTACGGATTTCAGGTACAATAAATGACAGAACCAGTTTTTCTGCCGCTTCGTAACCGCTGTCCAGGTAATATGCTCCGATAACGGCTTCAACAGCATCGGCCAGAATAGCCTTTTTCTGCCTTCCCCCGCTCTTTTCTTCTCCCTTTCCCATTATCAGCATGCGGTCGATACCGATATTTACTGCGATTGGGGCAAGTGTCTGTTCGCTTACTACAACGCTTTTTATACGGGCCAAGTCTCCTTCCGGATTGTCCATCATATCTTCGTAGAGAAAAGTTGCCGTAGCCATACCCAGAACGCTGTCGCCTAAAAATTCAAGGCGTTCATTGTTTACATGCTTGTGTTCGGTATTTTCATTTGAAAAGGAACGGTGATGAAAAGCGAGGTCCAGCAGTTCTATGTCGCTGAAACGGATTGAAAGATTTTTGCAGAATTGTATGAGCATTTTTTTCCGCTCAGGGGAAAGATTCGTTTTTTGGAAGAATTTTCTCATGAAAAACCTGTGTATATAGTGCTAAAAAGAAAAAACACAGACTGCAAGATGAGCCTGTGTTCTTTTTAAGGGATGTCTGGTTTTCAGAAATACTTATTTCTGTTCAGACTTGATGAAGTTGTATGCGTCACGAACTGTTTCAAATTCGTTAGCCTTTTCATCAGGAATGCTTACGCCAAGCTCTTCTTCGATTGCATAAACCAATTCGTAAGTGTCAAGGCTGTCTGCGCCAAGGTCGCCACGGAAAGAAGCATCCATCGTTACCTTGCTCTCATCGATTTCCAGTTTTTCAGCAATGAGCTTCTGGATTTTTACAAACAATTCGTCCATCTTTAGTCTCCTATTTGAACCAAACCTTTTTTTTGGAACCAAACATTGATTTTTTTGCGCAATTACGCATTTGTTTCAGGAGTGATTACCTGACGTCCACGGTAAAAGCCGCATTTGGGGCACACGTGATGCTGAAGAACAAGGTTGCCACAGTTGTTGCATTCAACCAGCTGCGGTGCCTTCAGGTGCATGTTTACACCCCGGCGTCTGCGTGTACGGGCTTTTGATGTTTTCGCTCTAGGAACTGCCATATATAAACCTCACTATTTAATTTTGAATTGAATAACGGGATTTATACTACTACAGTTTCCACCCGAATGTCAATCCATTATACCATTTATATTTGCTTTGTCAAGGATTTATTTCAACAAAATTACAAAAAATGTCATTTTGCGAGTTATTTTCTGTCCTTGGCCGGCTTCTTTTCCATTTTTTTCAGCATCTTCTCTGCTACAAGCGGTGGAACCATGCCGGAAATGTCACCGCCAAAAAGAGCAAGTTCCTTTATGGCGCTGGATTTAATGATGGAATACTTCTGCTCTGTCGGAATGAAGAGTGTTTCTATCTCAGCGTTCAGGGTATGGTTCATCAGGGAAAGGTCAAACTCATAAGAGAAATCATTTGCGCTTCGGATGCCCCTCAGAAGGATATTGGCACCGTGTTCTTTTGCATAATTAACAACAAGGCCTTCCCACTTGTGAACTGATACATTGGAAAATTCTTTGGTCAGTTCCTTTATGAGCGTAAGGCGTTCGTCTGCAGTAAAAAGGGAATGCTTTTCCGGATTAACGGCGATAAGGACATCAACGGAATCAAAGAGTTTGCTTGCCCTTTCTATAATATTTAAATGGCCATAGGTCGGAGGATCAAAAGACCCGGGGAAAACAGCTGTTGTCATTGTAATTTTTGATGATAATGGGTTTGACGGAATAATGCAAGTGTTGTATTATAGTTATATGGGTGTGAAGAATATGAAATTAACCACGATTATTTCCCTTTCAGGAATAGTTTTCCTTACTGTCATTTTTACTGCCTGCGGAAGTACTAAAGTTGAGGCAGTTCCAGTTGTAGAAGAAGTTGTTGTTCAGGAAGAGGTAGTTCCCGCTGAAAAATCAGAAGAGGAAAAAGAATACGAGCGTTCTATCGGTGATACGGGAGTTTCTCTGGATACCTTTAATCAGGATAAGAATGCAATTCTTGCCATTATCAATGAACTTGCAGACGTTATGAAAAGCTATAATTACAATGCCTGGCTCACCTATCTTGATGATGCGTCAATTTCTTACTGGTCAAAAAAGCCTAACCTGTCTGCCGCTCAGAAAAAACTTCCGGTAAAGGGACTTCAGCTTCGTACCCTTGAGGATTATTTTAAGCATGTTTTTGTTCCTGCCCGCCGTGGAAAACAGGTAACGGAAATCCGCTATATTTCCGATAAAAATATTAAGGCTGTTCAGGTTCAGGAAGATGTTGATATTGTCTATTATAACTTCAATAAAATAAACAATGTCTGGAAACTCCATATTCCTGAAAACGAATAGTTTCGCCCTAACCATGAGTTGCAATTGGCGTTTGAATATTATATAATATTGTGATTGCCGTTATCACTTTCCGGCAGTCAGGAGGAATCTTTCATGAAGGTTTGCAAAAAAGTTGCAGTTGTGATGCTTGCAGGTATTCTGGCAGCAAATGTCTATGCCCAGCAGTCTGAAAAGACAGTTGAAAGCGAATATCTGAGCAGTGTTGAGGATATCGTTATTACGGAACTGGCAACTTCTGAGGAACTTGACAACAAACTTGTTGCACTGCAGTATCTGGAGGCCGCAATCAATGATGGCCGTACTTCTCCTGATATGATGGTTGCACTGGACTCTCTCGCTGGAGAAGGCATTACTAATCAGTCCCGCACAAACGGACGCCTTGTAAATAACTATCCGCAGGTACGTGCTCAGGCTTGTGATCTGCTTGCAAAGGTGCCTACAGAAGAATCAAAGACTACACTTAAGAAAATTGCACTGGCTGATAATGAACCTATGGTTGTTACATCAGCAATCCGCGCTCTGGGTGATGTTGGTCTGAATGACGGTGATGATGTAGTTGATACCATTAACTGGGTAAGCCAGAAAAACCTCTATGTAAACCCCACCAGTTCTCTTGCACTTGAAATTATCATTGCTTATGAAAAGCTTTTCGATAAAGTTGAAGACAAGAGCGCAATGCTTCAGTCTGTAAACAAAATTGCTGCGAACTACAATTATGTTCCTTCTGTACGAAACCGTGCAAAGGAACTTTCTAAAAAACTTATTGCTGCAAGTACTTCAAACAAGAAGAATGATGCCAAATAAAAAAAAGGAACGGTTTTACCGTTCCTTTTTTAAACGAGAGATACAGGATTCGAACCTGCTACCTTCGGCTCCGGAGGCCAACGCTCTATCCAAGTGAGCTAATCTCTCAATGTAAGTAAAGATACAGAGAAAGCGTAAAAAAGTCAATTAAAAAGAGGCACTGTTATGGAACCAATAATACTCGCATCGGCATCCCCGCGCAGACAGGAAATCTTAAAGTTGCTGAATATTCCTTTTAAAGTCATTATTCCTGATATCGATGAAGTTGCACCGGAAGGAATGCCCCCGGAAAAAGTGCCTGAATATCTTGCTGCAAAAAAAGTTGATGCGGTTGCCCGTTCCCTCCCTACCGGCTCTGAACTTCCCTGGATTTTAAGTGCAGATACAGTCATCATTCTGGATGGTAAGATTTATGGCAAGCCTGAAAGTCAGGAAGATGCAGTTGAGTATCTGAAAACCTTGCAGGGAAAAACTCATAAAGCAGTAACGGGAATTGCCCTTTATAATGGAAACTTACACTATGTATCAACCCGGACATCCGTTACAAAAGTGACTTTTGCCCCTATGAGTCAGGAAGAAATTGACTGGTACATAGGTACTGGTGACTGGCATGGAGCTGCAGGTGCATACCGTATTCAGGGACTTGCATCATGCTTTATCAAAAAAATTGATGGAACTAACAGTTCTGTGGTGGGCTTGCCTATCTTTGAACTTTATGATATGTTAAAAGAGCAGGGATATTCCATTTTGGACTAAGCTCTGCCGGGCGTAAGCAGGGTCGTAGACATGACTTACGTTACGTAATCTTCCGGACAGGACTTGCTTTTCTGCAATACCCTGTTACGAGAAATAGAGATTGGAAGGAAAAATGGCGCAAAGGGCGTCTGAATTTTTCCGGTGAAGGAGAACTCAAATGGCAGTAGTAACCATGAAGAGTTTGCTTGAATCTGGTGTACACTTTGGTCATCAGGTAAAGCGTTGGGATCCGCGCATGAAGAAGTACATTTTCCAGGCGCGTAATGGAATTCATATCATTGACTTGCAGAAGACAATCGTAGCAATCAAGGAAAGCTACGAGGCAGTTCGCAAGGTTGTTTCTAGCGGCAAATCAGTTTTGTTTGTCGGTACGAAAAAGCAGGCTCAGCAGGCTATCCAGAAGGAAGCAGAACGCTGTGGCATGTACTATGTAAACAATCGCTGGCTTGGCGGTATGCTTACAAACTTCTCTACTATCAAAAAATCACTGCAGAGACTTAAGAAAATCGAAAAGATGGAAATCGACGGTACTTTCGATAACCTGACCAAGAAAGAAGTGTCTGCCCTTTCTAAAGAAAAGGCAAAGCTTGAAAAGAACCTTGGCGGTATCAAAGAAATGAAAGAACTGCCGGGAATCATCTTTATCATCGATACACACAAAGAAGAGATTGCTGTTGCAGAAGCACACCGCATGGGAATCCCGGTTGTTGCTGTTGTTGATACCAACTGTAACCCCGAAGGCATCACCTACCCCATTCCGGGCAACGATGACGCTATCCGCGCAATCACACTCTTTACTTCAATCATTGCAAATGCAGTTATCGAAGCTGACAACGAACAGGGCCTGAAGATTATTGAGACTCTGGGCGATGAAGAAGACGGTGTTCAGACCGATGCTTCAACAAAGACTGCAGATGAAGAAATCGTTGACTATTCAAACTACACGCCGACTGAAGCAGACGTCAAGAAAGACGATGTTGATGATGACGATGAAGATGAAATCGACGAAAGCAAGATTAAATAAGTGGAGTTTATAAATGGAAATTAAGGCTAGTGACGTCAAGGCACTGCGCGAAAAGACTGGCGCAGGCATGATGGAATGTAAAAAGGCACTTGCAGAAGCAAATGGCGATGCTGCACAGGCAGAAAAAATCCTTAAGGAAAAAGGTCTGGCTGCTGTTGCAAAGCGTGCTGAACGTGCTACCAGCGAAGGACGCATTTTTGTCCGCCAGAACGGCAACAAGATTGCAATTGCAGAAGTAACCTGCGAAACTGACTTCGTTGCAAAGAATACTGACTTTATCGCTATGGGCGAAAAAATCCTGGACGTAATTTTTGCCAAGGGATACACAAAAGTTGAAAAAGAACTGGAAGACATGGTTCTTGAACTGGCAACAAAGATTCGGGAAAACATGTCTCTCCGCCGCGTAGAAGTAATTGAAGTTCCTGCAAATGCAGCTGCTTCTACCTACGTTCACTCAAACTTCAAGACAGCTGCTGCAGTTGTTATTGAAGGTTCTGACAACGACGTTGCAAAAGAATTTGCACACGACTGCTGTCTGCATCTGGCTGCTTTCACACCTGCATACATCAACAAGGCTGACATTCCTCAGTCTTATATCGATGAGCAGAAAGAAATCTTTGAAGCTCAGATGGCACAGGACGAAAAAATGGCTTCTAAGCCGGAAAATGTCAAGGCTGGAATTCTGCAGGGTAAAATCAACAAGCACCTTGCTGAAATCTGCTTTGTTGACCAGATGTTCGTAAAGGACGACAAGGTTTCCGTTGCTAAGAAACTGGAAGAAGTTTCCAAGACTGCCGGTGCAAAACTTTCTTTTGGAAAAGTAGCACTCTTTGTTCTGGGAAAGTAAAATCTTAAGGGATTGAGCGCAGTCTGACTGGCAGCATGCTAAATCAGGCTGCGCCCCTTCTTATTCTTTTTTATATGGAGAAATCTATGGCATTTGATGCAAAAGCTAAAATGGACAAAACGCTTGAAGCGCTCAAAAATGAATTGAATACAATCCGTACCGGACGTGCATCAGCATCTATTTTTGATAAGGTGCGTGTAAATTATTACGGAAACAAGTCTCCCCTTAATCAGGTGGCGACAATTTCCATTCCTGAGGCCCGCACGGTAGTGATTTCTCCTTTTGACAAATCACTTATTACAGAAATTGAAAAAGGAATCCTTACTGCAGATTTGGGTTTGAATCCCTCTAACGACGGAAAGGTTATCCGTATTTCTATTCCGCCGCTGACTGCAGACCGCCGCAAGGAACTGGTAAAGCAGGCAAAAGGCATCGCAGAAAATTACCGCACTACTATCCGCAATATTCGTCGTGACGGTAATGATGATTTGAAAAAACAGCAGAAAGCTGGTGAACTGACTGAAGATCAGCTCAAAAAAGAAGGCGACGATCTGCAGAAACTGACTGACAAGTACATTGCAGACATCAACAAAGTTGCGGACGACAAAGAAAAAGAAATAATGGCATAAGCTGGCGTAATGAATACTGATGAACTGAAAGCCCGCGGACTTCCCGAACATATTGCGATAATAATGGACGGAAATGGACGCTGGGCAAAACAAAAAGGAATGCCGAGAACGGCTGGTCACAAGGAAGGACTGACGGTTGCAAAAAAAATCGTCGCCGCTGCGGCATCTCTTGGAATCAAGTATGTTACGCTTTATATGTTTTCCACGGAAAACTGGAAAAGGACGCAGGAAGAAGTGGGCTATCTAATGATGCTCCTGAAAAATCACCTGCGTCCTGAATTTGAATTTTACAAGAAGAACGGCATTAGAATCGAACATGCAGGAGACCTTTCTGGTCTGCCTGCCGACATTCAGCAGGAAATAATCAAGGCAAAAGAAGATACGGCACATTTTACGGGAACTACCTGTGCTATAGGCATTAACTATGGCGGACGTAATGAACTGGTTCGTGCCGTAAATAAACTTGTCCAGAACAATCAGGAAATAACAGAAGAATCTGTAAAAGGTGCTCTTGATATGAGCCCTGATGTAGACTTGCTCATCAGGACGGGCGGTGAAAAACGGCTCAGTAATTTCCTCCTCTGGCAGACGGCCTATGCAGAATTTGTCTTTACAGATACCTTGTGGCCGGATTATAATGAAGAAGAGTTCTACAAAGATATAGAAGAATTCCAAAAAAGGAGCAGACGGTTCGGCGGCGTTCTGAATCAATAGATATGAATAAAGTTGCACAGAGATTACTGGTATTTTTTTTGGGCATTCCGTTTGTCATAGCCCTGGTATGGCTACCCTATTGCAATCATATTGCCATGCATATTCTTGCTTTCTGCGCGTCTATTCTTGCTGCCCGGGAACTTCACACCATGCTGGGTTCAAAGTTTGGGATTCAGCCTAAGGCTTTTGTACTGGTATTGGATGGTCTCCTTCCCCTTATGGGTATTTTATGTGCCCTTCTTGGCTGGGAACAGAAATTCATTGACTTTACTTTTATTGCAGCTCTTCTGATTATCATGGCTTACGAAACCGTTACGGCCCAGTCATTTGAACAGTCAAACTCCCGCATTATTACATCAGCATTTATTGTGCTTTACTGCGGATATTTTTTCACCTTTGTTTCAAAAATGACGCTTTTCCCAAATGCTACCTACTACATCGCATTTTTCCTTCTTTTTGTGTTTATGTGCGATTCTCTGGCATGGTTTTTTGGTGTTCTGTTCGGTAAAAATAATAAAGGATTTATTAAGGCAAGCCCCAACAAAAGCATTGCGGGATTCTGCGGAGGCATTTTTGGTTCTGTGCTGGTAGGATTGGCCGGCTACTACCTTGTGCCCAAATACTGTAATGTGGTTATTTTTGACGGTGCAGTCTGGAAAATCATTGTGACCGGCATTATCATGGGACTTTCTGCGATTATCGGTGACCTTACAGAGTCTGTCCTCAAGCGTTCAGCAGAAGTAAAAGACAGCGGAAATCTTATTCCCGGTCGTGGTGGCATGCTTGACTGTGTAGATTCCATTGTATTTTCTGCACCTATATTCTACTGGCTGGTCCACACTTTCTTTACTGTTGCATGGTAAATCAAATGGCATATCCTAAAAGAATTCTCGTTCTGGGCGCTACCGGTTCAATCGGTACAAGTACCCTTGATATAATCAGAAATCAAAGTGATAGATTTATCTGCTGTGGAATACAGGCAAACAGCAAAAAAGAAAGTCTTTTGTCCCTTGCCGCTGAATTTCACTGCCCTTCCACTCTTACCGCTGATGAGGGAATGGATGGTATTCGGCGCCTGCTTGAAGAATCTAAGCCCGACATCGTTGTAAACGGAATTGCAGGTAGTGCCGGTCTTGTGCCGAGTCAGCTTGTGCTGGAAGCGGGAATTGATCTGGCACTGGCAAATAAAGAAACAGTCGTTATGGCCGCTCCCCTTATGTTTGCACTTGCAAAAAAGAATGGTTGTAAGATTCTTCCGGTGGATAGCGAGCATTCTGCAATTTTTACCCTGCTGAATCAGTGTGGCCGGGAAAATGTTGATTCTCTGGTTATTACTGCAAGCGGAGGCCCCTTCCGTACATGGCCTGCTGAAAAAATCAGGACTGCAACCATACATGACGCCTTAAAGCATCCTACCTGGAACATGGGTAAAAAAATCACGGTCGATTCTGCAAGTTTAGGAAATAAGGGGCTGGAAGTGATTGAAGCCCGCAGGCTTTTTGACTTTCCGACAGATAAAATTCAGGTTGTTGTCCATCCCCAGAGCATCATTCATTCACTGGTGCGCACTAAGGACGGCATTGTATACGGACAATTCAGTGAGCCGGATATGAAACATCCGATTATTCAGGCTTTGGACTTTCCTCAGATTCATGCGGATTTTATGAAGCCTTTTGATTTGACGGATACGGCGGGCGGCTGCCGGACCCTTACATTTGAAAAACCCCGCTACGATGACTTTCCCCTTTTGCGTCTTGCCTTTGATGCGGCAGAAAAAAGTGCGGCCTACCCCATTGTTTTTAATGCGGCCAACGAGATTGCGGCCTGGTCATTTATTGATGAAAAAATAGCTTTTTCTGACATAGCACGGATTGTAGAAGGCGTGATGAAAAATGACTGGTCTGGAGAAATCCGTGACATGCAGGATGTGTTTACCGCTGATACCGAGGCGAGAAAGCAAGCGAGAGCATTGTTGTGATAGTTCTTTACGGTCTGATTGTACTTTGTCTTATTGTCTTTATCCATGAGATGGGGCATTTTCTGATTGCCCGGGCCTCCGGTGTGCAGGTGGAATCCTTTTCTGTAGGTATGGGCCCTGTCCTGCTGCATAAGAAATGGCATGGAACGGACTGGCGGCTTTCCCTTATTCCCCTGGGCGGTTACTGTGCCATGAAAGGAGAACAGGATTTCGTAAAGGCCTATGATGACGGGCTGGACACGATTTCTGCAGACCCGGATTCAATGTTTGGAGTGCGTCCTGTCTACAGGGCGGCAATTGCTTTTGCAGGGCCTCTGGCAAATCTTCTTTTTGCGGTCATTGCCTACACTATTGTTGCCATGGCTGGCTATACCTACTATTCTGCAGGAAATGAAATTCAGCTTGCAAATGAAGTTTACCCTGAAATAAAAAGCCCTGCGGCTGAGGCCGGACTTTTGACCGGTGACAGGATTTTGCAGATTAACGGGGAAACAATTCAGAATTTTTCTGACATTTATGGATTTGTCGCCCTGCATCCTGATGAAGATCTGCAGGTGCTTGCTGAAAGAAATGGACAAGCGCTTTCCTTTACAGTGCACACTGACATGGCAGAAAACGGAGCCGGAAAAATTGGTGTGGTCAGTCTGCCAGGAAGCGTGAGACAGTATGAGGCAAAACGCTATTCATTTTTACCGGCAGTCTGGCAGGGCCTAAAGGAAACCGGTTCAAACATTGGACTGACCTTTAAGGGTGTCGGCCTGCTTTTTAAGGGAGCAAAAGTGACGGAATCAGTGAGCGGACCTGCCAGAATTACAACCATGCTGGGAAGTACAGTAAAAGACGGATTCAGCGCTGGCTTCAGGACAGGTCTTTCTTCTCTCCTGCAGTTTATGGCCATTATCAGCATATCGCTTTTTATCATGAATCTGCTTCCCATTCCTGTACTGGACGGCGGACTGATTCTTTTTTCACTTATAGAGGCAATTTTTGGCGTAAGCATTTCCCCAAAGGTGCGAATTCGTGTACAATATATAGGGCTTGCATTCATTGCGATTCTTTTTCTTGTGGCAATGGCTGGCGACTTAAGTTATTTTTTGAAGGTGTTCCATGAAAAATAAATCATTACTTGCTTTTATCTCTTTTTCATTTTTATCCGCATGCAGTCTGTTTGCCCAGGCTCACATATCCACACAGACTCATCAGTCTCCCGTTATGGATCTGGCAGGACTTCATACCACTATGGTTGAAGACACAAGCGTCTTTAGCTGCGGAACGGATGGTTTTCTGGTCAAATGGACGGATGACGGTCTGGGAGAACATTATCAGATTACTGATTTGCAGATAAAGCAGATTGCACGAAGTCCTAACGGAAATGATGTTGCAGTCTACGAAAGCGACGGAGCAAGTTTGAACCGTGTTACTATCTGGAACTGGCACAATCTTTCCAGAAAATATTCATATCGTTTTGGAGATCCTGTTACTGCCCTGACCTTTTCGGAAAAAGGTTCTTATTTGATCTGCGGAACGGCTTCTGTGAGCGGAACTGTTTTTATCAACGCAAACAGCGGTCAGATAATTCAGAGAAAAATCAAGGAAGATACCGGTGCGGTCAACATGATTCACACTTCCAAAACAGAAAACAGTGTGATAATGTATGCGCCTGCCGGAAACATCACCTACTACAGCCTGAAAAACGGCAGTCAGAAAGCCCGCTTTAGTGCAGAAAGTAATCTTAGCCAGGTGACCATGTTTAACAACGAGGTCTTTCTTGCGGGCGTCAAGAACAATGCCGTCTACATTCTGCAGGCAACAACAGGACAGAGAGTTGCTCAGTTTAGCGCCCAGAATCCCATTCTGGTTGGCTCAAATATCAGAAAAGACCTGCTCTATGTGGTACAGGAGGGCCGTGGCTTTAAAATCTATTCAATTATGAATGACAGGAATAAGGCAGTTGCTGCTCCTCAGCTGGCAGGCTTTTATAACGGTCTGAAGATGAATGAATCGATTATCTGTGCGGAAATTGCCGGAAATATGCTTTATGCCGGTTCATCCCAGGGAAATGTCTATAAAGTGGAACTGACGGAAAATCCCATGGATGCGGAAACGATTTATCCTCTGACCGATAATATGTATGACTATATTTACGATGTTGCGGTAAAAGAAGAGAATTTTTACTTCCTGACTCCCCATGCCATATTCCTTTCTTCCTATGACAATGGTGTCGTTGATAAAAAAGGCGATAACCCCGGCTACACCAATCTGATTCCCTATGGTGAAAATATTATTTTGTGGTCAAAAGATACAAAAAAGCCTGTTCAGCTTCTGGATCTTTCTGCAAATGCACTTTCAGTTCTCTTTACGCCGGAACAGACTGTTCAGTCACTGCGTCTTTACGGAGATTCACTGGTCAGCATTGAGGGAAATGCAATTGTAAACCGCTATATGATTGCTGATAAGAAAAAAGAACAGCTCTATCTGGGAGCAAGCCTGCAGGATGCCATTTTGACATCTGACACGGATTTGTATGTTGCAAAATCAAGTGCAACTAATCCGGCGGTTCCCCTGCTCTATGTAAACTGCACTACAAAAGAAACTGTTCCCCTGTCACTTCGTGGAAATGTTGCCTATGCCCTCTGTTATGATGCCGCCGCAAACAGCAATGAACTATACGGTATCCTCATCAGCACAAACAGCAGCAAAAAGACGGTAACATCCCTCTTTAAGTGGAATGTAAGGACAAAGAACGGAAGCACATTCCTTCCCATTACCGATGAGGATTCAGATTCCCTTACCTATCTTGTCTATCCGGCCCTCTTTACGACAATGGGAAAAAATCAGGTACATTCTTATAATCTGCAGAACAAAAGGGATTTTATCTATAAGCGAAGTGCTTCCATGCCTCTGAAAATTGCACAGAACTCAACCCGTCTGGTCATTCTGAACCGTGACGGTTCCATAAGCTGGTATAATCCTGCACTGAGCGGCGTGCTGGCTGACTGGTATCTGACAACAGACGGTCAGTGGTTTGAATTCTAACTGATACTGAAAAACTGACAATATAAAAAATACGTCGAGTCAAGGCACGCTAACGCTTAAAGCCTTGACTTCGCCGTTTTGAGGATTTGTAATAAACCCTCAATAAGGCGGAAGAAAATGAAGTGTATTTCAAAATCTTCCGCCTTTTTTGTTTTTATGCTTTACATGAAAAATTATGCATGCCAGCCAAAGCCTCGCGCCATGGCTTCTTTGTAGACATCCACATAGTTTTCGCAGCTGACTTTCCAGGTGAAGTTCTGCTCCATGCCGCGTTTCTGCATGGCCTTGATATGGTCTTTTTTGTTGTAGTAGGCATATACTGCCCAGCCGACCGTGTCATAAACAGACTGGGGGGTGAGCTGGTCAAACATAAAGCCTGTGCCGCCGCCTGTAGATTCATCGTAGTTTTCTACGGTGTCTGCCAGACCGCCTGTTCTGCGGACGATGGGAAGAGTTCCGTACTTCAGGCTGTACATCTGGTTCAGGCCGCAGGGTTCATAGCGGGATGGCATGAGGAAGAAGTCAGAACCGGCTTCAATCAGGTGGCTTAAGGGCTCTGAGTAGCCGATAAGTGCCTTGAAATTGGGAAGTTTGCTCTGGAGTGAACGGATTTCATCTTCACACCATTTTTCTCCGCTTCCAACCATGACAAACTGCATGTCCATTGTGGTACACATGCGGTAGAGGCTGCCGTAGGTCGGTGCAAAAATTTCTGCCACGCCCTTCTGATCTACAAGGCGGCTTACAAGACCGATGACCGGTACATTGGGATTTACAGGCAGGCCAAACTGTTTCTGCAGTTCAGCCTTACAGACTGCCTTTCCGCTCATATCTTTTACACTGAAGTTTTTGGGAATGAGTTTGTCTACTTCCGGATTCCAGACTGCATCGTCAATGCCGTTTACAATGCCGCGGACAACGGCACTTCTTACGCGCAGAAGACCGTCCAGCCCAAAGCCGCCCTCTGCCGTCTGAATTTCGCGGGCATAGGTTGGCGAAACGGTGGTAACCATATCTGCGGAAGAAATGCCTGCCTGGAGGAAGTTGATTGCTCCGTTGTGTTCAAATCCGGCTCCGTAGAAGAGGCCCCAGTCAATGCCTAAATCGGTAAATTTGTCTTTTCCGTATACGCCCTGATAGCCCAGATTGTGGATTGTCATGACGCTGGCGGTTTTTGCAAACTGGGGCTGACTGCGGCAGACATACTTTAAGAGAACCGGTGCAAGACCTGCTGACCAGTCGTGGGCATGAACGATATCCGGGAACCAGCCCAGTTTGTTACAGACCTGAAAGGCACCGTGAGCAAGAAGTGAAAAACGGTAGGGATTATCATAGAAATCCGGCTCAGCCTTTGTTCCGTAGACACCGTCGCGTCCAAAACACTGTTCGTGGTCAAGGAAGTATACATCTACTTTGGGAAAACCGGGAAGCTTTGCGGTATAGAGAGCCGTCCATTCCTGACCCAATCCGACGGGAACGCCCAGAGGTCCGGGAATCTGCTCCAGTTTTTTGCGGTCAATTTTATAATAACGCGGCATGACTATTTTGACCTCATGTCCCATGAGGCTCAGGTTGCCGGCCAGTGCAGAAACAGCATCTGCAAGTCCGCCTGTTTTTGCAAAGGGTACGGCCTCTGCGCTTACCATCAAAATTTTCATTTCTATGTCCTCCACACATCAGTTATCATTCATTGCTTTAACGAATGCTTTCTCTGAATTAACAATAGTTTCTTCACTTACACAGTAGGCCAGTCTGAACCAGCCCGGCCCGCCGAATCCGCTTCCGGGAGCGCCCAAAATCAGATATTTTTTCAGGTAGTCACAGAAGTCCATGTCGTCACCCTTCCATTTTGCGGGCACCTTGCAGAAAAGGTAAAAGGCACCTTCCGGACGGTAGTATTCAATTCCAGCCTTGTCCAGAACGGCCATGAGCAGGTTGCGCCTTTTTTCGTAGGAAGAATAGTCTACTTTTGCATTCCAGCTTTTTGTGATGACTTTCTGGAAAAAGGCCGGAGCATTTACACAGCCCAGGGTACGCAGGGCAAAGGCAGACGCGGTGATAAAATCATCTGCATCCTGAGATTTTGGATTGACTGCAACATAGCCTATGCGTTCTCCGGGGAGACTGAGGTTTTTTGCAAAAGATGTAACGATAACAGTTTCGTCATAATGCTTGAAAACAGGAGCTACGCTTTTTCCGTCGTAGACAATGGCCCGGTAGGGTTCATCACAAATCAGATAGGGATAGCGGCCACATTTCTTTCCGTGGGCCTTTAAGCTGTCAGTTAATCTGATGATGTCTGATTCTGTATACACTTTTCCACTGGGATTGTTGGGAGAATTGATAAGGACAGCCGCAACTTTGTCGCCGTTTTCCTCCAGCACCTTGGAAATCTGCTCCAGGTCGGGAGAAAAGTCTTCTTTTGAGGCGACTTCAATCAGCTGGCCCTGAAAATTCCGCACATAATGACGGTATTCAGCAAAAAATGGCCGGGGAACGATTACGATGTCGCCGGGAGTAAGAATTGCCTTAAAGACACAGTTGAGGGCACTTGCCGCCCCCACCGTCATCAGGATGTTTTTGCCGCTAACTGCGACACCCTGCTCTTCTGCTGTTTTTTCTGCCATGGCCTGGCGGGTTTCCATGTAGCCGGCATTGGGCATGTAGCCGTGGCGACCGTGGCTGCTATCTTCTGCAACTTCTTTTACCGCCTTTACTACTTCATCGGGCGGATCTAAATCCGGATTACCAAGCGTAAAATCATAGACATTTTCTGCGCCGTATTTTGCTTTTAACTGAATGCCTTCCTCAAACATTTTTCTGATTACGGAAGCACCCTTGCTGTATATAGTTTCCTTTATGTGTGGAGCAATCATAATATTTAATTATAACACATTGTAACGATTCCAACAATCAATTTTTTATAGTATGATTACGCTGTCTGGAGGCTGATATGAAGAAAATTCTGGCACTGATGATTTCTTTTGCCATGATTGGAATGATGACGAGTTATGCCGACCCCTTTAACAAAAGGCTTACCAGTGAAGAAAGAGCAAGGCTGGAAAAAGGCGAAGTAGTTATCCGAAATACGGGTGACATTGATAAAATCTGTGTGAACAAAAATGACGACACGCGTAAAATGATTGACATTATCGAGGAACTTGATCCTGCCTATCTTGCGGAAATCATTCAGGTCCGCCCTTATAAGGGGAATGAGGATTTGATTGAACGGACAAAAGCTGTTATGGTTAAGATTGAAGACTACACCAGCATTCCTTTCCGGGCACGAGCTGGGGATTATATGCTTTACAATGCAGTTTCAATCAGACAGAAATCAGCGGTTGCTAGGGATGACGGAGCAATCAGAACAAATATTCTTGCGGATATGGACATGGATCCCTTTGGGCTTATTGATGCCAGCATTATTATCGACGAGAAGATGGACAGCATTTTCTATCAGATGATGAACTTAAATCAGTTGCGCTATCGTGATCAGTACAATGCCGTAAAGCCTCAGAAGATGAAGTCTGTCATCACGGTATTCAGGGACGGAGACAACTGGATTCTCTATGCCCTGGGAACAGTAGATACCTACAAAATCTTTTTCTTAAAAGACCGGGTGGAAACATCCTTTATGAACCGCATAAAAACCTTCTGTAATTTTATCTTTGAGAAGATTTAAGAATGAGCATACAGATTATCACAGAAAAAATGGTGCTGGGCGGAAACTGTCTGGCAAAAGTAAATGGGAAAAATGTATTTGTACCTTATGCCCTTCCCGGTGAGACTCTGGACGTAGAAATAACAAAATCCTTTCGTGACTATGACCTTGCAAAAATCACCGGGATTGTAAAGCCTTCTCCCCACCGTGTTCAGCCTTTTTGTCCCCTCTACGGAATCTGCGGAGGCTGTAACATGCAGCATATCGACACAGATTACCAGCGGACCCTTCGTGCAGAAATGCTGAGAGACTGTTTTGAGCGTGAGGGCATAAATCCACCAGACATTCAGATTATAAGCGGAAAGGAAAAAGGATACCGGGCCCGCATCCAGCTGACAGACGGAGGCTTTAATGAAAGGGAAAGCAACAGTATTGTTCCCCTTGCTTCCTGCCCGGTTGCAACAGATGCCGTCAATGCATATCTTTCCCGCGTAGAGCAGAAAAATCGTCCCCGTGGCCGTGTCCACATCTTTGGCGATGAGCGGGTTCAGAATGCATCTCTCTTTGACCATCTGATTCTTGCTGAAGAAAAAAATGCAGTCAAAATCGGTGAGAGAAATCTGGATGAAAAATTAAAAAAGAAAATCAAACATTATGTAAAGCCCCGTTTTGCCGGTACGAGTGCAGATTCCGGTAACTTCTGCAAACTTTCAATTTTGGGAAAAGCAATTCAGTTTGATGTTCAGGGCTTTTTTCAGTCGAATCTGGAAGTTCTGGAAAAAACAGTCTCTACCCTCACTGAAAACCTTGGTGGAAAGCGGGCTTTGGATATGTATGCGGGTGCAGGAGTTTTTTCCCTCTTTCTTTCCGACATTTTTGAAGAAATTACCCTTGTTGAACATAACCGCGATGCCCTGGTACAGGCAGAAATCAATCTGGCGGGAAAAAAGCACCAGAGTTATGGCGTAAGCGGAGCAAAATGGGTCAGGCAGAATGCAGAGCAGATTCTGGCAAACGAAGGCCCCTATGATGCGGTCGTGATAGATCCTCCCCGGAGCGGCATGGAAAAGGAAGTCCGGGACTGGCTCTGTCAGCATAAAACGGGTCAGATTCGCAGCGTGTCCTGTGATGCGGCAACCCATGCCAGGGATTCTGCAGCCCTAATAAAAGCCGGATACACGCTGGAAAAATTGTATCTTCTGGATTTTTATCCCCAGACGGCACACATAGAAAGTCTTGCCTTTTTTGGATGCTTTGAGGACGAATGATTATGCGGGCAGTGATTTGTATGGTCTTGATGTCGCTTTCCCTGCTGACTTTTGCAAAGGAAGCAGAGCAGGCTGTCAGAACCGCAGACATAAACAAACAGCAGTCTTCATGGCTTGCCGTCTGCAGCGGTGAACTTGTAGCTCCTCCTGTTGATACGGATTACGGTTTTGCCACCTACAATGACGGCCGTATGGTTTCTGCCCTTTCTAACGATGGTAAAGTCCTCTGGCAAAAAGCTGTAAGCGGCCGCCAGTCTCCCTACATTTCTGCCTTTGGGGAATTTCTCTATCTTGTTTCTGCTTCAAAAAAACTGAATCTGGTAAATCCCAGCGGCCTGACCCTGTGGACGGTAAATCTGGGCTTTGAACCGGTGGAATCTCCTCTGGCTGGCTTTGACGGCCGGGTTTTTGTGAGGGGAAAATCATCTCTTGCCTGCTATGGAATAAATGGCGTGCGGAAATGGAGCATTACTACCGGAGCCCCTTCTAAAATTCCCCTCCTCAGCCTGAATGACGGCAGTCTTCTTGTCATCAGCAGTCAACTTAAAAATGGAAATTCAACTGCAATCCGGGTTTCTCCCTTTGGCGAACTTTTGGAATCCATTACATTTTCAGGAAAAATTCTGACGGCGGTTTCCTGTCAGCAGGGGGTACTTTTATCTCAGGAAGGCCAGACTATAGGATTGTGCCGTATTGAAAATGGAAGTGTGGTTTCCAAATGGGTAGCAAATTCTCTTGCAAGAAAAAATTTTACTCACATCATTCCTTCCAGTGACGGAAAAACAGCCGCATTTTTTGCCCCTGACGGAAACAATGCTGACGCCGTTCGTGTGGACATTCTTTCCGGGAAAGTTCAGGGACGCTTTTCGCTTGGAGCCTTTAAGCTTTCTGACCTTTCACTCCTAAAAGCGACTGCATCAGGTTTTGTGCTTGCTGATTCTGAAAACGCTCTGGAATGTAGCCCGGAAGGAAAAATCATCTGGACGGCAAAACTCCCCAAAAAAAGTAAATGGACCCACCTGTATTACACGTCAAAAAATGCCCTGGTTGTCTGTGGCAAAGACTGGAGCATGAAAGGCTATGTAATGAATCAGTCGGTAGAAAAAAAACAGAAAAAGCGGACCGAAATACAGAATTCTTACCTGCAGACTAAGGGCGGAACAGGAATGACGGCAGGCTCTTTGAATTTTGAGCGTCTTTCACTGGAGCACATGCAGGAAATTTCCCGGGGACTGGATAAAGGAAATTACGCAAAAGATGAGGAAGACTGGCTGAACGGCATAAAACGGGAGTCCAGAACCTTTATTGATGACCACGCTTCACTTGTTCGGAGCAGCCACGACGGGCTTTCATATTTTGCGGAAAATCCCGTTTACACACAGACTCTTCTCATGCTGATGGCAAAAACAGGCACCACCAGCTTTGTACAGGATTTTGTTTCCCTTCTTTCGTCAGAAACAGATCCTGCCCGCCTTGCCCTTGTCATTCAGTATGCCGGAAAAGAAGCCTATGACAAAAACGGTGAAATCCTCAAGGCATTTGAAAATCTTCTTTCCCGCAGGCTTACCCCCCGTGACGCTTCTACGCTAAAACTCATGTGCGATGCCACGTATGAAATCTGCCGTTTTATGGGAAAGCCAGCCATAAACAAAAAGGGAAAGGATATACTCACCTATCTTTTTTTTCCTCAGTTTGACAGGACTACGCGTGATTACGCAAGGCAAACTCTTTCAAGAATTATGGAATTAGAACTGTAACTTTTTTTTAACTTATGATATAATAGATTTGCTTTATGCGATTGCAGGCTTTATTGGAGGCTATGATGAATTATAAAAAAGTGTTGGGCGCAGTACTTGCATTCTTTACCCTTTCAACAGTTCTTTTTGCTGTTGAAGTTGATGAAGAAGAGATTAAGAGCATCAGTGCGGATGAAGTAGTATTTGAAAACTACATGGGTCCCCACGCCATTATCAATACGATTGAAGAAATTCGTGCCATCGGTTCAAGAATTGGTGCTGAAGTTTCAAAAGATATAGAAAAAACCGGCACATTTGGTAATTCAGCCAAGTATTCTGTCATTCATGCTGTGGATGCAGAAGAAAAAGGCAAACTTGACGCCGATATCCTTATTCTCGGGCCAGACGCAAAGGTAGACCACATCAAGAACCTTCGCAGAATTATTTCAGCATATCTTACCGCCGCTTACGGCTATTCAAATGCAGATGCAGATACCGTTTCAACTTTCGTAACAGTTTACAATGCCGTTTACCGCGGAAATCTGGATATGTTCAATCAGAAATACAAGAAAGTTGTTACTGATAATCTGACTAAAGAAAAGACTGGTATTGCCCTCTCCTACCGTGAATGGCCTGGAAAGACACAGCTTGTCATTCCTCTTTATGATATCAACGGCGGTTTGAGCACAGTTGAGACTTCAGTTATTTCTGACAAGGAAGTCATCGGCTCCATGAAGGAAGATGAAGACAAGGGCATTGACGACCGCAAGCAGATGGTAGACATCAAGGAACGCGAGGCAGACAAGGCTGCGGAAAAGGCAGCGGAAGCTCAGAAGAAGGCCGATGAAGAAAAGGCCAAGGCTGATGCAGCCCGCAAACAGGCAGAAGAAGAAAAAGCTAAGGCAGAAGAAGCCAAAAAAGCCGCTGAAGAAGCTGCAAGACAGGCAGAAGAAGCCAAAAAAGCCGCTGCTGAAGCAGAAAAGAAAGCAGAAGAAAATCCTTCTGATAAAGAAGCCCAGAAAGAAGCCGCTCAGGCTGAAGCCGAGGCAGAAGAAAAACAGGCAGAAGCCGCTGAATCTCAGGCCGCTGCTGAAGAACAGGAAAAGGCTGCTGAAGAGCAGAAAAAGGCTGCTGAGGAACAGGAAAAGACTGCTGAGACTGCCCAGGAGAAAGCCGACGCCGCTCAGAGTGCCGCAGATCAGAAACGTGCTGAAGCTCAGGAAGAACGCACTTCTATTGCAGAAGATCAGCAGAAAGTGGCAGAAAAGCAGGAAAAAAATGAAAATGCTCCCAATGTATACGGTCTTACCGCAAAGGACGAACTGGGCATGAACTCAGGAATTGTCCGCATCAATGGAAATGACGGCGAAATCATCAAAGAATCTCCGGTAACGGTTATCCGCGGACGCACTTTCTATGAAAGCGGAGACAACTTTATTGCCATTGCCGGTGAAAATGCTGGAAACGGTGCCGTAAAACTGGTTCAGCTTGACAAGACTAACATGGAAATCGTCAAGGAAAGCAATGAAATTATCGCAGAAAATTCTGTTCTCGTAGAAGATGCAGGCAGCTACTACTGTGTTATTCAGGAAGGCGCAAAATTCGTCGTGGGAAAATTCAATGCAAACCTTGAAAACCAGCTCAAATCTCCTGTAAATGTAAAGCCTTCTACCCCCATCACCGTGACCAGTGCAGGTCTTGTTGTGACAACGATTACGGGAAATCCTGTACTGCTGAACAAAACTGATTTGACACAGATATCCGCCCAGTCACAGTCTGATAAGATTGCAGGCAAGGTTCTGGATAACATAGATGCAAAATAAACTTTTAGTAACTGCAGGGCTTTTTTCTGTGGCAGTCTCACTCTTTGCCCAGGAAGCCCTGAAGTCTACTGAAGAAGAATATTACGATTTTCTCTCCCTTTCAGGCATAACGCGCCGCCCTACCCTCGGCTACCGCACATTAAGCGACAGCCAGTGGCAGTTTGTAGAAAAAGAAAACCCCGTTTTTGACGAGAATGGAAATCCGCTCCTGGATGAAAAAGGAAATCCCGTCACGGAAAAAACTCTTCCCGAACACGTCTGGCAGAACAACAATCTGGGCCGCAAAAGAATTCTCTGGCAGTCAGAAAACAAGGGCGAAAACTGGTTCACCCGCGGCTTTGACCACAGCATCAAATTCAAGGCATACGGCCCCGAATGGTACAATTCCTTTAATACAGGCAGTCCTTACGGTCAGAACGACGGCGCCCTCTGGCAGGGAAAAGGCTACAACAGCAGCCTCACGGGAGGAGCCAGGCTTGAGGCCTATGGATTTGAAGTGACGATTAAGCCCCAGGTGAGCTTTTCGCAGAATCTGGAGTTTGATTATATTACTCCAAATTACAGTGGTGATAGCTTTTCAGGAAAAGCTGCTGATTACGGTTATTATGGTGTTACGAGTGTTGATGCCCCTCAAAGATTTGGAGATAAAGCATTTTTTACCTTTGACTGGGGAGATACCGAAGCCCGCTGGACATGGAAAAAACTTACAATGGGATTTGGTACTCAGTCAATTTGGCTTGGACCCGCAAAATTAAACCCGATAATTCACAGCAATAACGCTCCATCCTATCCCAAATTTGATATAGGATTAAGAAAAACACAGCTTAAAATGCCTCATTTTGGCTGGAATCTAGGATATATAGAATTCAGAGGATGGTGGGGAAAACTTACTGAAAGTGACTGGTTTGACAATGATAGTAATAATAATAGCAATCTGATTTCTGGATTAGGATTGTATTATCAGTTTCCATTCTTTAAGGAATTAACGATTGGTATAAACAGAACAATGTTAAGCAAATGGACTGATTTTGGTAGTACAACATTGTTTAAGATTTACAATATATTTGGCGCAAAAGATGGTGGCACAGACAGCAGTGATCAACGTTTTTCTGCAACAATAGATTATAAGAATGAAAAAATTGGATTTGAAACATATCTTGAATGGGCAAGAAATGATTATAGTCCTAATTTTGATTATTATCTTCGCTACCCTTTTCATACCCAGGGATGGACTTTTGGTTCTAGAAAATCTTTTTCATTACCTTGGGGTTTAAGAGGTGCAATACAACTTGAGTTGACTTTTTTAGAATGTTCTGCGGATTATGACAGATTGATAGACTGGTATTCAACATTTTACGCTCATCATATCATTACGCAGGGGTACACCAATCGAGGACAATGGCTTGGAGCTGGCATTGGAACTGGAGGAAACTCACAATATCTTGGTTTTACAATATATCATAAAAAAGGAAGTATAACCCTATTCGGACAACGTAGAAACCCTGATTTAGATTATACGATGTTTTTAGATACTCGCAAAAATAAAGAGGAATATGAGAAACATAATTTTGTAGCTGAAAGAAATATTCGTGTAATGCTGGATATCGGCTTAACGGGAGATTTTTATATTCTGCCAAATGTAAGGCTCTTTGGAAAATTTGTATTTGAAAATGATCATAATGCACTAAACGTAGAGAACACAGGAAGATTAAATTTTGTTTTTTCTGTCGGGGCAAAGTATGTACTTTAAAATTACTTTATCTTGCTACAAATATAATTATTTTTCGATTGAAAACTGATATATTTACTTTCATCAGTTAATAAATTATAATGTTATTAGATGACTACATATCACTTTTTAATAGACAGCACATATGCATCTGATTTTATTGATTTTATCTGTGAAAATTATAAGGATGAATTTCATAAATTTGTCGTTTTAACCTTTTTAAATGAAAGAGAATGTGTAAAAAATAATAAAAATATAGACAAGATAGCTATTCTTTATAAAAACCGCGAATATATTAAATATTTATTAAAAATAAAAAAGAATGATAGATTAATTATTCATGGACTTTTTAATAAATGGGTTATTTACGCTCTTTTTTTGAAAAGAAGACTTTTAAAATGTTCCACCATCGTCATGTGGGGAGCCGATTTATACATACATAGGACTTATTCAAAATCAAAAAAGATAAAAGACAAAATTTTAGATTTTATGCGGGGAGTTATTTTTAAAAGAGTAAAAACCCTTGCTTTTGATATGCCAACAGATTATCAGTTGATGCAAGAGTGGTATAAGGTAAAAAGAAATGCATTTTTTATTACTTATCCTCAGCCAATAAATACCGGCTTAATTGATCTTGCTCTAAAAGCAAAAACAGAATCATCTTCTGTTACAAACATACTACTTGGTAATAGTGCAAGCAGAGAAAATAATCATCTTGAAGCATTAGATCTGCTTTCAATTTTTGCTGAAGAAAACATTAAGATTTACTGTCCTTTATCTTATGGCGATACTGAAGAGTATAAGAAAAAAGTAATAGAAAAAGGAAAGGAAATTTTTAAAGACAAATTTGAACCTGTTATTAAGTTTATGTCTTCTGAAGAGTATGCAAGTTTTTTTTCCAAAATGAATGTTGCAATATTTAATAATAACAGGCAACAGGCAATGGGAAATATAACATTGGCAGCATTTTTGGGTTGTAAAGTTTATTTACGGCAGGATACTACTATGTGGCGGCAGTATGTTGAGATTGGTGGCTGTCATTTTTTTCCAGTTGAAACGATAAAGAGTCAGAGTATTGTAGAGTTACAGTTCATAGATGAGGAATCAGTAGATATCAATAAAAAATATTTTGAAAAACTGCAAGATAGGGATTTTATGAAAAATACTTGGAATCCTTTGCTCTATCAGAATAATTGATAAGGAGATTTTATTAGTATGGAAAATAACGAAAAAAATTCTATCATTGATTTTAATGTTCCGCCAATTGTTGGAACAGAAGGAAAATTTATACAGGAAGCAATTGATTCTCATCAGATTTCTGGTGATGGTTCATTTACAAAAAAATGTAATAAGTGGATGGAAGATCGCTTTAATGCACAAAAAATAATGCTTACAACGAGTGGCACTACAGCGCTTGATATGGCTGCCCTACTCTGTGAAATAAAACCAGGAGACGAAGTAATTTTATCATCATTTACTTTTTCTTCTACAGCCACTGCATTTGTTTTAGTTGGAGCAAAACTTGTTTTTGTAGACATACGACCTGATACCATGAATATAGACGAAAACCTTATCGAAGAAGCAATTACACCAAAAACAAAAGTAATTGCTGTTACTCACTATGCAGGAGTTTCCTGTGAGATGGATAAGATTATGACAATAGCACGAAAGCATGGGCTTAAAGTAGTTGAAGATGCAGCCCAAGGTGTAATGAGTTCTTATAAAGGAAAAGCACTTGGAACAATTGGTGATTTTGGCTGCTATTCTTTTCATGAGACCAAAAATTACTCTATGGGTGAAGGCGGTGCTATTGTTATTCAGCATGCGACAGATAACGAGAAAGCAGAAATTCTAAGAGAAAAAGGTACAAACCGTTCAAAGTTTTACAGAGGTCAAGTAGATAAATATACTTGGGTTGATTTTGGAGATTCTTATCTTCCTTCAGAATTAAACGCTGCATATCTATGGGCACAACTTGAAGTTGCAGAAGATATTTATGATGATAGAATGAATACTTGGAATCAGTATTACAATGCATTTGAAAAATATGGAAAAACTGGAAAAGGTATTGTTGAACTCCCGATAATTCCAAATGATTGTAAACACAATGCTCATATGTTCTATCTGAAATTTGCAGATTTACAAAAACGAACAGCCTTCATTGATTTTATGAAATCGAAAAACATAAGAACTACATTCCATTATATACCCCTTCATTCTGCACCTGCAGGATATAAATATGGAAGATTTCACGGTGCTGATAATTATACCACAAAAGAAAGTGAAAGACTTGTCAGACTTCCTTTATACTACCATATTGGGGAAGAGAATGTTCAGAGAGTCATCAAAACAGTAATAGAATATCTGGAGAAATAATAAAATGAATCCTGAAATCAAAACTCATTTTTTTTCAGTTATTGTTCTGGGATACAATATAGAAAAGTTTATCAGTGAATGCTTAAATTCTGTTTTATCACAAACTTATGATAATTTTGAAGTAATTATTATTGATGACGGTTCCACTGATAACACTGGAAAAATCTGCAAAGAATATGAGCAAAATGATTCACGAGTCCACTATTATTTCCAGGAAAATGCAGGTACAACAGTTGCAAGAACTCATGGCTATTCTTTAGCAAAAGGCGATTATGTAATAGCTGTTGATGGTGATGACACTGTAAATGAGAATTGGCTGGAGACTATAAATAACTGTCTTACTGAAAAAGATTATGATTGTGTATTTTACAATTTTTATAATTGGGAAAATGGACAACACAAGCCTTCAAATACTGTATTTTCTGCAATTGGCCAAGTTGAACCTGTTGAAATGATTAAGAATGTAATTGAAACAAGGAATCATCCTCTCTGGAATAAAGCTTTTAAGCGAGAATTAGTTCTTAACTGTAATTCTATAGCAGCAAAATTGCCCAAGCTGTCAATGAACAATGACACAATTCATATTTTTTATATTCTTGCAAATATGAAAAGTTCATATGTTTGCGATGAACGCTTAATGAATTACCGCATTCTGCCAAAAAGCGCTTCGCATGGCTTTAAGCTCCGCAACATAAGCGACGCCCTTCTTTCAATATATTACGCGATTGACGCGTTAAAAAACGACAAGCAGAATATCGATGAATATAAAAAACTTTTGCTGATTTCCCTTCTTCGAATGATTTCTTTCCGCCTGCCAATGCTGTATTTTTCGGACACAGACAAAAATGAAAAAAAACTTGAGATCAAGAAAATATACAATGATCCGCTTTATAGGGAATCAAAAAGATATGAAACACTAAAAAACTTGAATTTGAAGGAATTTATTTTTCTAAAAATATTTAGATGGCATGTTCCCTTCTTTTATTCAATTCTCAAGGTAATCCATAAATTCATAAAAAAGTTATTGGGAAAAAAATGAATCAATTCAATTATGTATATATAATTTCTAATAAAATCAGCTATAAATTGCGTAAAAGAAACGCTTTATTAGATAAAATTGCATTACTCTTCTTAAAAATATATTTTATTGGTATTCAAAGATTTATTAGTTGATCATATTATTTATTTCCTTATAAAAATGATCCATTATGCAAAGAAATGTTAGATTCAATTCCAGTAAATAATCCGAATGTCTCATTTTTGCAGTATGTTCTTTTTCAAAAATTTGAAACGGAAAAATGGGAATCCCTAAAGAAAGACACATCTTTCTTTAAATTAGACTGGAAAGCAAAAATTACAAATGAAGATGAGAATACATTTTATAAGATGTTAGTTTATAAAGAATTCTCATAATAAAATTAATTTACATATTAAATTGTAAAATCTTTTCAACTAATGAATTATTCTTATCATAAATTTGTAAGAGCGAATGTAATTGTTCGTCATTTTTGTTTTGTAATGCATTGGTTAGATATAAAGCATTAATTTGAGTTAATGGAATTTCTATTCCTGTAAATTTACTGGTTAAGACAACAGGTGTCGGAGGGTTATGCAATAATTCCATAATCTTAAGCCATAAATCGTCTGCGGCAAGGCAAAAATTCTTTAAATTGGTTTTGTTAAATACTTCTTCATTCAATGAATCTGGAGGATATAATACTCCGCCAATTCCAAGAGGGACTGTTTTCAATGATGGAGTATCAGTAATTACACAATTTGGCCATGTATTATATGGTGAGATTTTATTATTTTCAATTTTAATTTCACGAGCATGGCAACATGAGATACAGGTAGGAAATCGTCTATAACTGTTATATAAATCTGAGACTAGAGTTTCTGGATAATAAGTATCATCATCAACAGTGATAATTATACTGTCAGGATATTTTTTCATGACATCGTAATATTTTTTATGAGAACGCAAATCTTCAGTCCAGATTATTTTCAGGCCATTTTTTATTTGCTTTCGTATTAATTTTGGTAATTTCCTTTTAGGGAATTGAGATTCTGCTAAAGTTAATACAATTCTATTAGGAAGAAATGTTTGTTGCATAATTGATGCAATAACAATACCTGCGGCTTTGATTCTTTCGGGATATGTTGTTAAAGAAACAATTATATCTCCTGCTATTTGTTTATTTGGAATTTTTCTTAGTTTGCCAAATGATTTTTTATATAGCTTATTAAATTTTCGATAATCCTGAAAACTATAAGGAAATCTTTTCTTGTATTTTTTATATATAAATGTTTTTTTTAGTACTTGTTTAATCATTTGCCAAACTTCCCCTTAAGTTTCGTTATAAAATCATTTGTAAATGATACTGCAAGTTTATGTTTTAATGCAAGTAAAGCAATATAGTATGTAAGAGCTCCAGTTATAATACAAATAATAAGTGATAGAAGTTGAGACTCAATGATAGTAGAGATGAGTTTTACAACTATTCCCATAATTGTAACTGAGATAATATATTGAATTAGTTCCATAAAATGAGACTTAAATGATATATACTGATATGAATTAAGAATTTGAATAAAAAGGACAATAGTTTCAGCACTAATTGTTGCAATTGCTGCTCCTAACGCAAAATATTTAGGAATTAAAATCAAATTCAAGGTGAAATTTATTATCGAACCAAATGTAACTGCAATAATAGTATATTTTTGCTTATCCAGGGGAATGAAAACCTGACTTCCAATAAAATTGCTTATGGAAATTATAATGATTATAGGATTCATAAGTTTCATAATTGGAGTCGCTGGAATAAAATTTGGGCCGCTGATTAGTAAAATTATTTGTTCACTTAATACATTTAGCCCAATAGTACATGGTAAAGAAATCATGAATATTAATGAAAGATTTTTATTTAATAGATTCTTAAAATCTTCTATTCTGTTTTGTTTAATATAATAAGATAATCTTGGAAATAAAACTGCACTAAAAGCCGTTACGAGGGTCAGAACCATTCTATTAATTTTTGTTGCTGCAGTATAGTAACCTACTTGCTGATCTGTTGATAGAAAACCAAGCATAGAAGTGTCTAAGGTATTATATACGCTTGTAATTAATGCAATTGAAAACAGTAAAATAATTGGTTTAAGATGCCGCTTTAACTCTAAGTTTCTATTGAAACTGATATGAATATATTTCCGTGAGTGAATTAAATTTAAAACATTTGAGCCGACATTGCTAATTATTCCTATCAATAAATATATTAAAACGTCTTCCTTTTTCTTTACGAAAATATATAATAGAAGAATACTGATTATTTGAAAAATAATTGTTCGAATAGTTATAAACTCATACTCTTCGATTCCACTATAAAACCAGCCAATACCAAAAGTTGAAAAAAGTATGGTAATGCTGGCAACAATAAGATAAAGTCTATAATCTTTTAGGGTTGGATTTACAAATATAAAAACAAAATACAACAAATATGCTATACTGCAAGTAATAATATTAATTGCCAGCATTTCAGAACATCTTTTGCTTAGTTCTTCTTTGTTATCCCGATATTTTGCAGATTCTCTTGTTCCATAGGTTCCTATTCCTAACAGCGAAATGATTGTAAAATATGAAACAATAGAATTTACGAAATTAACCTTTCCAACTCCTTCTGGCAAAAGAATTCGGCTTGCATAAGGAAAGGTGATTATAGGGAAAATGATACTCATTAATGTTCTGATAACATTTAATACTGCATTTCTTTTTAATGATTTCTCTTTCAAAATTAAAACCTGTTAGTGGCGCTTGTAATGCTGATGCTCCGAATCCGCTGTAAATAATTGTAGCACAAATTTATTGCTTATGCTATAATCTTTCCTATGAAAATCACCGTTGCTGGAACCGGGTATGTCGGTCTTTCTCTTTCTGTTTTGTTGGCTCAGCACAATGAAGTGTATGCTCTGGATATCTTGCAGTCTAAGATTGACTTGATTAACGGTAAAAAATCTCCTATCCGTGATAAAGAAATTGAAGAATATCTTTCAACAAAGAACCTGAACCTTAAGGCGACTACGGATGCTGAATCTGCCTACAGGGACGCAAAGTTTGTCATTATTGCGACTCCTACAAACTATGATCCCAACAAGAATTATTTTGACACATCCAGTGTTGAGGCCGTCATTGAGCTGGTAAAAAAATATGCGCCGGAAGCCGTTATCGTTATAAAATCAACAATTCCAGTAGGCTATACGGAAAGCGTTGC
>ODAI012090717.1_pt1 | contig 29529 bp, 23 predicted proteins | sample 1539321 | NCBI WGS metagenome assembly ODAI01 (sample SAMN02144231, study PRJEB22623) | gut metagenome | biome: sheep rumen | host: Ovis aries | place: New Zealand
TCCCTTATGAGCTTATTAAATGGTATTACAGGCTTTGTAAGACCCACATTCGATGAATATCCAAACAGATATCAAAAAGAGGATTCGATCAACTTTATACCCGATGATCCTGATTATAGTTATACCGCTGACGATCTGATAACTTACTTCGATGATAAGGATATACAAAATCTGATAGTTGTAAATCCGGATAATCCAAGTGGCAATTATATCCCCAAAAAAGATCTTTTAAAGCTAGTATCTTGGGCACACAAAAAAAATGTTAAACTTTTGATAGATGAATCTTTTGCAGATTTCGCCGATGAGCCTGATAACACTCTTATTACTCAGGAGATCCTTTCAAAAAACCCTCATTTGTTTGTAATGAAATCCATATCAAAATCATACGGTGTACCCGGACTTCGTCTAGGTGTTCTTGCCTGCGGCGACAACGAGATGATATCACGTATGAAAAAAGATGTCGCTATCTGGAACATAAATTCGTTCGGTGAATTCTATATGCAGATCGAAGAAAAATACAAAAAGGACTATGCCGCAGCACTTGTACAAATTCGTGCGGAAAGAGACAGATTTGAAAAGCTCCTTGCAAGCGTTAAGGGCGTAAGAGTAATTCACTCGCAGGCTAATTTTGTAATGGTGGAGCTTGATGAAAATATATCTCCAAAGGAACTGCTTAAAACTCTCCTTATCAAGCATGAGTTGCTTATCAAAGAGCTTACAACCAAGACAAACGGCCGTAATTATCTTCGTCTTGCGGTAAGAAATTCTGAGGACAATGATAAACTCATTCAGGCTATGAAGGAAGAACTCGGAACAAAATAATGGAGGTTGCTTATGAAAGTAATTTCATTTGATGATATTAAACAGCTTAATATTTCTCCCTTATGTTGTTATCAGTGGGTAAGTGAAGTTATTTCGCATAAACGTGAATTTTATCTCCCCGCAAAAATACATATGGCAATGCCGAATGATTCGTTTTGCAACGTTATGCCAAGCATCTTAGAATTTAGCACTGATAATTGTGCGAGTTGCACAAACGGGGGGGTAAAAGTAGTATCTCGCTACCCTAAGAGAGAGCCTTCTTTAGACAGTAAACTGCTCCTTTTTAATGCTGATAATGGAAATTTCCTTGCATTCATGGATGCAAACTGGATCACAGCAATGAGGACAGGTGCTGTTGCTGCGCATTCGGTACTTACACTTGCCAAAGAAGGTTTTTCAACCATTTCAATTATCGGTTTAGGTAATACAGCAAGGGCATTTTTACTTGTATTGGCTTCTGTATTACCTGATAGACAGATAACAGTAAAACTTCTGAAATATAAAAATCAGGCTGAATTGTTTATGGAGCGGTTTTCGGGATTCCACAACATTCATTTTACAGTCGTTGATAATACGGAAGCAGCTATTAGAAACTCTGATGTCATTGTTTCATGTGCTACCTATTTTGAAAATGACATTGCAAAAGATGAATGGTTTGATGAGGGTGTCCTTGTTGTACCTGTTCATACACGAGGTTTTACGAACTGCGATTTGTTTTTTGATAAAGTATTTGCAGACGATACAGGTCATGTAGATCATTTCAAAAACTTTGATAAATTCAAGTATTATGCGGAAATGACCGATGTTGTAAATGGGGTATCCGTTGGCAGAGAAAATAATAACGAAAGGATACTTGCATACAATATAGGTGTCTCTATTCATGACATTTATTATGCCGCGCAAATCTATCATATGATTGAACTTGACAAGAATAAACTTGATAGTCTCACAGAAATAGATTTACATGAACCTAATAACAAGTTTTGGATATAAAAGTGAATGTACTAAGCGGCAAGTATGCGTTAAGGATAAACGCTATGAGAATAACGATTGTTGGCGGTGGAAACATCGGAACGCAATTTGCCGTTCATTGTGCTGAAAAAGGTCATGAGGGTATTATCTATACTTCTATTCCATTATTTTACGAGGAATGGGATAATGACTCTTCGCAATTATTGATGGCGTGTGACGACGAAGTTCAGAATATATGCAGAGCCTTGCCTGAATTTCACTTGGAATATGTAAAGTCCTTAAGAGAACACTATGAAAGTCCGACTGTTGAGGCAATGACTGAAAAAATCTCCGGCATTATCGCGTTTAAGGGAATAAAAACTCCAGCAGTTAAAGTAAAAGGTGGATTCATTCCCGATCTGCATTCAAGATATTTTACCGCTGATTTTTCTTATGGACTTGCAATCATAAAACAGATAGCAATTTTTGCAGGAGTATCAACGCCGCATATTGATTTGGTCAATGATTGGTACAAGTCAATTGCAATCGAGAAAGATGAGTTTAACTTCATGGACTATTCCATCACAAGTTTAAATGATCTAAAAAGGTTTTATTCAAAATGAATCTTTTCCGACCTGTTATACCAAAGAAAAATACCTATTGAGCATTTTGAAAAGAACTCTGGTTACTTCAAGAGAAAGCTCATTGTTATTCGGATCAATCCTCAGATTTTCGGGTATAGAAAATTTCTCCTCAATTATGTATATTTATAACTATTTTCTTGACAGCGGTATAGCAACGTGATATAATGGCAAAAAGTTCAAATGTTGGTACTTGAACTAATGATGAAATAGAATATTATATCAGTTTAATGGGTATATAACTGATGCCGATTGGCGATTATTCAAGTTGCATTTAGCGATGTTCCGGTTTTATAGGCAAAAAAAATAGCGTATAGCGCTCCTGACATTCATCATAGAGCGATATACGCTAAGATGTTGATTTCCATTTTTCTACCATGGTGAACTTTGCTTGATTTCTACCACATTTCTACCAACCTTTTCTTTCTACCAGCCTTGTTCTCGTTATCTTCTAACACACTTCTACCAAATCAACCTCTTTTTCATTTTTCACTTTTCACGTATTTTCGTAGGTTTGAATTTTGAGTGCTTGAAAACCCCCGAAAATACGGAATGATTTGCAGTGAGTTGCAACGCTTTGCAACAAATTGCAAAGTTGCCTATAATTCTCAAAATCTGCCGGTAGCAATACCGTACCGGTTCAAGTCCGGTCAGCGGCATACAGGTAAACGCAGACTCTTTCGGGTCTGCGTTTTTGTTTTATTCGTATCTACGGAGCGTGGATTGACTTTTCACCTGCTGTGAGTTAAAATATAGGCAGAGGTGAGGATAATGGATCAGATAAAAACAGGCGCTTTGATAAGGCAGCTGAGACTTGCGGCAGGGCTTACTCAGAAACAGCTGGCAGAAAAAGTCAACGTAAGCGACAAGGCGGTATCAAAATGGGAATGCGGCAACGGTGCGCCGGATGTTTCTCTGCTTACCGACCTGGCAGAAGTATTCGGCACAGATGTGAACACCCTGCTTTCGGGCAGTAAAGATATAAACGAAAGTGAGAAAGGCGATATGAAAAAGATAAGATTTTACGTATGCAAGGACTGCGGCGGCATAATGACTTCGACTTCGGAGGCTTCTGTCAGCTGCTGTGGAAACAGGCTTTCACCCATAGTGCCCCAAAAAGCGGAGGGTGATGATGTTTTGAAAACCGAGGTGATCGACGGCGAACTGTTCGTGACCGCCGACCATGAGATGACAAAGCAGCATTATATCTCATTTCTGGCTTATGTCTGCGACAGCACGGTGATGATGTTCAGGCAGTATCCAGAATGGAAGATGCAGGCAAGGCTGCCCCTTGTGCGCAGGGGAAGGCTGATATGGTACTGCACCGAACACGGGGCTTTTTATCAGGATATCAGATAATATAGAATACCCGTTCTCCAGACGGTTTACGTCATGGAGAACGGGTGTATTTTTTTGATCTTATTCTGCGTGTGCAACTATATTGCTTTCCATATCATCAAGATATTCACACACTGCGTTAAAGGCTAATTTAGCGTTGGCAGTTTTCAGTTCTGGGGATGAGATAGTTAGTCCTCGTCATCGTTATAATATGTCTCGTAACAGCTCATTTCTGCAGCTGCGTCCCAATCTATTTGTTCATCGGGGCTCTGGGGAGGGTCGGGATATCTTCCTATGATCCCTGAATTTTCGTTCTCGCGCCAAAGAACATGGAAATCAGGGCTCTCGGTGAGATCACCATCAAACGTTACACCAACTATGCCTGTTGAATCGTTGTAGCCAAGCTCGCGTGCGGCAAACTCGGCTGCTTCTTCCTCGGTGGCTGTTGAAAGCTTTCCTTGTGTTTCCAGGTCGGCAAGATATTCAGCTACTGCATTATAGCCTGTTTTTGCATTTCCGTTTGCGGTTTTCAGCTTTGATTTTGACACATATCCGCCTGTCAGGGCATTAGCTAAAGCATCACCGAAAGAACCGCCGTTTCCGCCTGAAGTACCTGCATTTTCAGATGCACTGCACTCGCCCTCTGCATTTACATTCCACGCGGGGCTGTCTTCAGGAGTTTGTGCAGGCTCGGGGTACTGTCCGACTATCTCGGGTTTGTCAGCTGAACGGAACTGCACTGTGAAGTTTAGAAAGCCATAGTCATCCGCTTCATCGAACCTTACGCCCACAGTGCCGTTTATATCGCAGTTATTTTCAAGTTCTTTGAGTGCGCGTTCAGTTGCTTCCTGCTCGGTCGCTTCCGAGATCCTGCCTTGTGTTTCCAGATCGGCAAGATATTCAGCTACTGCGTTGTAGCCTGTTTTAGTACAGCCGTTAGCCTTTTTGAGTATCTCCTCATCGGAAAGAGAAGTTCCGCTGTTTTCTTCCTGCGATGCAGCAGCTGCAGCGGAAGATGTTTCTTCTGCTGGTTTATCTTTATCTTTTGAGCAGGCTGTCATGCCAAGTGCTATAACTACTGCTGTAATGAGTGCTGTTGTTCTTTTCATTTTTGTTCCTCCAATATATCATAATTTTTTGTACTGCCGTCTTCAAACGTCAGCCTGATGATTTTTGTATCTGTCTGTTCTGCGGATATCACCCATTTATCGGATATCCATTTGCATACCATATCGGGGATACGGCAGACAACAGCTCCGCAACCGTATACTACTGCGAAACTTTCGTCTTTGTCTATAAGTGCGCCCTCGGGGTCGCCGTACATATCGCATACGGGAAAAGTTCTGCCCGTTCTTTTATCGATAAGCACGGCGTCCTCGTAGCAGCTTTTTACTTTGAAATGTTCGCTTTCAGCCAGAAGTACGTCTGCGTTTGAAGCCATCTCTCAGATATCCTCAACGCACAGACCTGTGCCCTCGGCGGGTCTTATTTTTTTGAATACTATCTTATCCATATCAAGTCCGCCCAGACCGAAGTGAAGCCTGAATATAGTATACCGTGAGAACATGGGCATTTCTTCCACGGCGAAGGTCACGGGTTTTCCGCCTGTGCCGTTCCATGTGAATGTGCCCCATGCAGTACCCATGCTGAATACGGTCACGGGCATCTGTGCAAGCTCGCTCTGTGTGGAGCTTGCTGTCATTTCCATGCGGTACTGACCGAACTGTGCCACATCTACAGTGAAGCTGTAATCGAGATTTCTCTCGGTCTTAACACCACTCATATCTATGGTCAGGTCGCCGTCCAGCAGGAACACTCTGTCACCCTCGCCGTCATCAACGGTCTCGGCAGGCTTGTTGATAACTTCTACAGCCTCGTCCTCGCCAAGCTTTCTTGCCATAGCATGAGTGCTCATCATAAATGAGAGTATGTTCCTTGCAGACCTCTGAAGTTCTGCGCGGGTAAGTCTTCCGTCTGCCAGTGCCGCTATAACATTGTCACTGCCGCTTTCACCGTCTGCGCATACCATATAAACATCATTCTGCGCACGTACCATAGCCGCAAAATTGTTCTTGTCGGGAGCACAGCCGCGGTCATTGATATTTGCCCACCAGTCAGTCATGGTAAAGCCGTCAAAGCCCCACTGCTCACGGAGTATCATAGTATTAAGGTCAAAGCTGCCTGCTGTCCAGAGACCGTTTACCTTACCGTAGGTCGTCATAACAGAACGTGCCTTGCTCTTTCGTACAGCTATCTCGAATCCTTTGAGGTATATCTCACGGAGCGCTCTCTCACTTGCTACGGAGTCGATGAAATGTCTGTTGGTCTCCTGATTGTTGGCGCAGAAATGTTTTATAGTACCCTCAACGCCCACGCTGTGCAGACCTTCAAGTTCTGCCGCAGCCATTGTACCCGTCAGGTAGGGGTCTTCAGAAAAGTACTCGAAATTTCTGCCGTTGAGGGGGTGGCGGTGGATATTCATACCCGGTCCAAGCAGGCAATCCACTTTGTTTGCCCGCATCTCCAATCCGAGATATGTGAAAAGTTCGGTGATAAGAGACTTGTTGAATGTTGCCGCGATGAGTGTACCGTTAGGCAGGCTGAATGCCTTTGTACCTACATCAAGACGCATTCCCGAAGGACCGTCCGAACAGCACCCTGCAGGTATGCTAAGTTCTTCCAGGTGCTTAGCCACACCTCCGAATGCCGCAGCCGTACCGGGAGTGACCTTGGGAGAACACATACCCTCGCCGCGCACAAGGCAGTTAAGGTCATTGTCATCAAGCTGTGCTATGAACTCATCAAGGGTGTTCTTACCATGAGCCACATCGGAAAGGGCTATACCCTTATCACCTGTATATGCTGTTTCCGCAGGCAGATATCCAAGTCTGCGTGCAGCTTCGTCAACCTTTGAAAGAGGGGTATCCTCATAGGAAAGACCCTCTGCGGTGCGAACCATCCTCTTGAAAGGCGTAACAGGTGCCAGTGCCTGTTCAAGCTGTTCGATGACCTTGGTAGAATCCAGTGTGAAAACAAAGCATTCCTTTGCACTGCGCACATCACTGCCTGCATAGAATGTGTACTCTCCTGCTTCCTCTACCCATGCGAAGGCATTTCCTGTAATGCCGCTGTCATCGTAGGAAGCTATATCACGCTCGGTGACTTCTATCGTCAGCGTCTGTTCTTCATTCGGTGCAAGTACCTTTGTCTTTTCAAATCCGCAAAGCACACGCGCAGCCTTGCCAAGCTTACCGTTGGGCGCTTCAAGGTATACCTGCACGACTTCCTTGCCTGCCGCACTGCCGATATTCTTCACTTTAGCAGTTATGACAACACCGTCATCAGTCTTTCTGCCCTCGGCACTTATCTCAAACTGCGTATAGCTAAGTCCGTATCCGAAGGGGAATCTCACCCTGTCCTTTGCAAAGGTATCAAAGTATCTGTATCCCACGAAGATATCTTCAGCATAGATGTCCACATCCCTGTTGTGGAAATTTTTGTCAGAGGGATAGTCTGTGATATCATAAGCGATAGTATCGGGCAGCTTGCCGCAGGGAGATACCTCACCCAGCAGCACCCTTGCAGTGCCTGTACCGCCTGTCATACCGCCCTGCCATACATACATTACAGCATCGGGGGAGAATTCGTCGATAAAGCCCATGTCGATTATATTGCCCACATTGAGCAGTATCACCATTTTGCTGAAATTATCCCTTACCTTGCGCAGCATAGCCTTTTCACCGTCTGTCAGCAGATAAGAACCTGCCTTGCAGCTGTTGTCCTGTTCCTCGCCTGCGGTGCGTCCTATAATGCATATCGCTGTATCGGAACTCTCAGCCGCCCTTTTTACAAGGCTGTCATCAAGAGGCATCTCCTCCTGACACCAGGGCTCGCCGCCCCAGCCCTCGCCGTAATCGTAGGGATGTTCAGCAACATAGTCCTTGTAAGCCTTCAGCACATCCTCATTGAGTTTTGCACCTGCTTCTATAAGGCCATCGGTTATTCCCGTGACCTTTGCAACATTCACCATTCCGCCAGAGCCCGTACCGCTTTTATAATAATCCAGCTGTATACGTCCGAAAACTGCCGTAACGGCATTTTTATCCAGCGGCAGGACGCCGTTGTTCACAAGCAGCACTGCGCCCTCAGCGTTTACCTCTGCTGCCTTTTCGAGATATTCGTTCCAATCAAGCTTTATCATATCTTACCTCCGTATCACAGTCAGGTCAATTGGCAAAGAAACGTCACAGGGATTCAGCTTTTGTGCATCAGTCCCAGTACTGTTTCTTCGTCAGGCTTTACGGTTATCGTATAATTATGTGTGAATATCACCATACCTGGCTTCGAGCCTGCAGGCTTCTTCACAAACTTCACGAAGGTATAATCAACATCACACCTTGATGAATTCTTAGCCTTTGAGTAATATGCCGCTATCATAGCCGCTTCCTCTATAGTGCGGTCAGGCGGCAGCTCATCGGGGGTGAACTTTGCAGCTTCTCCCCTGTCGGGACAGCTGATTATCACGTGACACCCGGTTATATCTTTCGCGTGCAGCCATACATCGGTCTTCTTTGAATCCTTGCAGGTCAGTCTGTCATTCTGGGCATTGTTCCTGCCGACACGTATATCATACCCCTCGCTGGAGGTAAACCTCATGGGGGGCATAGCCTTGGGCGGCTTGCCTTTCTGTCTGCTCTTGCTGATATAGCCCTGCTCGGTGAGTTCCTGTCTGAGCGCGGCGATATCGCCCTCTGTTCTGGCACGGGTAAGTGCATCGAGGACAGTATCTAAGTATTTTGCTTCTTCCTCGCCCTGAGCTATCAGTTTTTCAAGGACTTTTTCCGCGGTATCAAGCTTGCGGTACTCCTTGAAGTACTTCTGGGCATTTTGGACAGGAGTCAGGCGCTTATCAAGCTTCACCGTCACTTCGGGCTGGGCTTCGTCGTAAAAGTTTACGAGTTTAGCCTCTGTCATGCCTTTTTCAAGGGCATACAGATTCGCTGTGATGAGGTCGCCGTACTGTTTCAGCTGTTCGCGCCTTGCACAGTCTTTCAGTTCAAGCTGTTGATTTTTTACTCTTGATTCCGTCCTGTCGATGGTATTCGCAAGCAGCCTGAAAAGGTCCTGAGCTTTCTGACGTGTACGCGAAAGGCTGTCACGCTCGGAATAGAAGTAGTCCAGCAGTGCCGAAGGGCTTTCAAAGTGTTTGGTCACCATAAGTCCGCCGTACTGATCTATATTGCAGAAACAGAAATCCTTCAGTTCACCGCCCGTAGTCTTTATCACAGTGAACTTGTTAAGGCTGTTTTCAAGCTGTTCCCTTATCTTCTTTATGTAGAACCATAACCTGTCCTTATGGTCATCGGTCATATCCTCTACATTCACCTCAGCCGAATGGGATGTAAAGAATGCGCATTCTCTCGCAAACACAGGTGATATGCCCTGCAGGGTCTTCATTATGCCCTTTGAAAGCTCCTGCTTCGGGAACTCTGCAAGCCTGTCCTCGAATTCTTCCCTTGTACATCCTGTCAGCGATACTCTCCCGTCGCTTTCGGGCAGAGTGTACACAACTCCCGGCAGCACAGGTGTTTCGGATACCTCTGAAGATACTCTTTTTATACTGTCGATTATCCTGCCGTTTTCATCTGTCAGGAGAAGATTCGCTCTTCTGCCCATCAGCTCCACAGTGACCGTCAGTCTGACCATATCCCCCAGCTCGTTAGTTGCATCAAAATCAAGCATTATCACTCGTTCATGTTCAGGCTGTCTAATGTCTGCAAGCTTCGCACCCGACAGGTGCTTTCTCATCAGCATACAGAACATAGGCGGCTGCTTGGGATTTTCTATCTCCGCAGCTGTAAGGTGCAGCCTTGCCGTACCTGCCACCGTATTTATCAGCAGCTTCTTTATACCGTCATAGGTGCGCAGCGCAATGAGCAGCTCCCCCTTTGACGGCTGATGTATCTTATCCACCCTGCCGCCGATAAGCGGCATGAGCTCTTTTTTTATCTCACCGAGAAAAACTCCGTCCAGAGCCATTCACTTCATCTCCGTTTTCTGCTTGATCTTTTCACAGGACATTCTTACCTTTAAAATACTCGCCCATAAATTTCCTGTATATGGCAAATGCCGCATTTCCCGGCGAATCGGGAAAGATAGTTTCTATCACCTTTTCCGCAGGCACCCAGTCAGCCCAGTCAACCTCAGATGACAGCACCAGCGGCTGCTTTTTCACCCTTGCGATGAAACCATGCATAAGCAGACCCTGCTTCTCGAACCAGTAAGTTCCTGCGTAGTCAAGGCTGTCGATCTCAAGCCCTATCTCCTCCCTTACTTCTCTCACCGCTGTCTGCTCAGCATTCTCCCCGGGAGTTATGTATCCCGAAACAAAGGTCGTGTACCTGTCCGACATATAATCCTGCCGAAGCAGCGCTATCTCATCGAACTCATTTGCCGCCAGCACTATCGAACAGCTCGGGAACGTGTCGAACCACAGCTTTTCACAGTCCTCGCAGTATGGCACGAACCCTTCATCGCCTGCAGGTCTTTCCACCAGCTTTTTTCCGCACTGCGGGCAGTAAATATACCTCATGCTCTTCCCTCCGCAAAAAGGCCGGAACAGTATGCAGCAAATGTGATATCCTCACATTTGCTGTTATGCCGTCCCGACCGTAATGATTGTGGAACGTATGCCGTAACACTATTGCAAAATACGCATATAAAGCTCATACGAGCCTTATATGCGATGATTTTGTTATAGGGTCAGACAAGCTCCCCCTGATAAGCATTACTGCTCGTCAGAAGAAGATACTGTGATATCAGGCTTTTCGCCCTCAGCAGCCTCCTGAGCTTCAGCCTCAGCAGCGGCAGCCATAGCAGCGTCCTTGCTCTTCTTAAAGTTTATAAGGGTCTGCTTGATGGATTCCAGCATAGGCTTGGTGAAAGGCAGGTTGTGCTCCCTGGTAAAGGGGTTTACAACAAAGCCTTCAACATTCGGGGTGCTCTCTGTCAGGAAAGCTATATCGCTGAACTTCATAGCAAAAGGTCTGTAAGACTGCTCTGTTTCCATCTTCTTCAGCTCTTCTGCATCTGTAAATACAGGGAAGAAAGATATTGTACCGGTCTGATTGCCGTTCTCGTCGCGTACAGCCTTGTTTACCAGCATGAACTTAGCTTCCTGCTTGTCCTTGAACTGTACGTGGTTGTTTTCGTCAGCCACCAGTTCCTGATTCTTCTCAATGATAGCGGGGATGAGGAATGTGGATCTCAGTGCATTGTTGATGACCTTGTTCTGTGCATCTGCACTGAATTCCTTTCTCATAGCGTTGATAGCCTCTACCAGTGCGGTATTATCTATCTTCTCATTGGAGACCTTTCCTGAGATCTGTAAATTCTGCTCTGCCATTTTTCTTACTCCTTTTTAAATGAATTTTATGATTTACTCAAACTTACTTTTCCTCTAAATTTATGTCAACAATAAACTTAGGTCTTGCCTTTGTTTCAAGATATATCTTGCCGATATATTCGCCGATAACTCCTATTGCCAGCATCTGCAGTCCGCCAAGCGCCCACACAGATGTTATCGTCGAAGCCCAGCCCTTTACAGTCGAGCCGAACGCCTTTGTGAACAGGAAGTATATCAGCATTATCACCGAGATAACGAATATGAACACGCCCAGCGCAGTGATGAATCTTATAGGCTTTACCGAAAGGGACGTTATGCCCTCCACTGCGAAAGCCAGCATCTTTTTCAGCGGATACTTTGATTCGCCTGCCACACGCTCGTTTCTCTCGTACTTTACGATGTCGCTCTTGAAGCCCACCATAGGCACCATTCCTCTGAGGAACAGATTGACCTCCTTGAACTCTGCCAGCGCATCAACAGCTCTCTTGCTCATAAGTCTGTAATCAGCATGGTCGTAGGTTATCTCAACGCCCATGAATTCCAGCATTTTATAATAGCTTCTGGCTGTGTTCCTCTTGAAGGCTGTATCGGTCTCTCTTGAAGACCTTACGCCGTACACTATCTCACAGCCCTCGGCACGCTTTTCAAGCATACCGTCTATCGCATTGATATCATCCTGTAAGTCCGCGTCCATAGATATCAGTATATCCGCATATTTTCTGGCTGTCATAAGACCTGCCAGAAGTGCATTCTGGTGACCCTTGTTCCTTGAAAGCTTTATACCCGTGAACATATTCGTCTGCTCCATATCATGCAGTTTTTCGATTATCTCCCAGGTATTGTCCTTTGAACCGTCATCCACGAACATTACTTTGCTGTCACTGCTTACCTTTCCCTCTGCAATAAGCCCGTCCATTTTTTTCATAAGAGCCTTTGCGGTTATGGGCAGCATCTCCTCCTCATTATAACATGGTATCACCAAATACAGTGTTTCCGCCAATTTTTTCATCTCCAGAATTTTTCTTTATTTTATCGGGCAAACGGCGCTATACCGAAAAGCCTGCAGGCATTCTCGTTTGTAGCCCGCAGTATCTCATCCGCGGTAACACCCTTCACCTCAGCCATTACCTTTGCGGTCTCGGCTATCATAGAGCTTTCGCTGCGTTCACCCCTGTAAGGCGGCGGTGCCATATAAGGACAATCCGTTTCCAGCAGGAGCCTTTCGATAGGCACAGCCTCGCAGGCACGTTTAGCTTTTTTGTTGTTTTTGAAAGCCAGCGAACCTGTAAAGCCTACGTACATACCAAATCCCACAACTTCCTCAGCGGTTTCCGCCGAGCCCGAAAAGCAGTGCATCACTCCTGCAGGTCTTAGTTCGCTGAGTATCCTCATGCATTCCTCCGTAGCATCACGGCAGTGTACTATTATCGGAAGCCCTTTTTCGTTGGCAAACTTCACCTGACTAACAAAAAGCTCTGTCTGCTTAGCGGCATTGTAACCCTCATAGTGGTGATCAAGTCCGATCTCACCCACTGCCCTGAGTTTGCCTGTGCCCTCCGCTTTTTCATAGAGTGCCGTGAGCAACTCCATGTAATTATCGGGAACGTCATCGGCATACTCGGGATGAAAGCCTATGGAGGTATAATAATTCTCATACCTCTGAGCTGTTTCTATGCCGAACAGTGAGGACTTCTCATCTACCGCCGCATGAAGCATCTTATCGACCGTATGACCCTCATTCACAAGCAGTCTGTCCAACAGTTCATACCTGTCCTCATCGAAAGCCCTGTCATCATAATGACAATGAGAATCAAATATCAGTGCTGCCATAGATATCTCCTTCCTGTTCGCATATACTCAACAGATATTATAGCACATTTTTCCTCTTTTGTAAAGAACTTTTTTTGTTAATTTCGTGAAAAACCACGCAAAAAATGCGCCCACGTTTACGCAGACGCATTTTGCCGTTTTGTTGTCAGTTATGTTTTAAAATACTCTGTTTCTATTTTTGGGGAGTAATTGCCAGAAGTCCGTCCTTATCAAGACGTCCTACAAGCTCAGCAGTCTTATTAACGAAATTTACATTGAACACTGCGTAATCCACCGACTTGCCTGTGTCTTCACTTGTGATTTTAACTGAAAGAGTTTCGATCTTTTTACCGGAGATATCCATCGTGATCGAGCCGCCTGCAACAGATGCACCATTAGCTATATGCTGGTAAGATATAGGGTTACCTTCTTTGAATATATCAACATTATAAGAACCACGCAGGCCTTCGGGTACAGGCAGGCTTATCGTCAGTTCAGAACTAGCGTCGACACTTTTGGATATGCCGATATTATCATCTTCGCCGTTATTGTTTGAATTCGATGTTTCGCTCTTCGGAGAATTGATCGCGAGCAATCCTTCCGTATCCAGACGGCCTGCAAGTTCAGCTGTCTTTTTATCATAATTTACATTGAACACTGCGTAATCTACTGACTTGCCTGTTTCATCACTTCTGATATTCACAGTAAGTGTTTCGGTCTTTTTACCGGAGATATCCAGATCGATCGTACGGCCTGCATAAGCCTCTCCCTTTAAAATAGCCTTTTGATATACAACATTACCGTCTTTGTATACATCAACAGCATACGGACCGTTCAGACCCTCGGGTATAGGAAGACTTAACGTCAGATCAACAGGATCGGACTCACCGGTGGATACATAGATAGTGACTTCGCTGTCCCTATCAACTCTTCTGCCGCCCTCGATCGACTGATCGATAACCTTGCCCTTGTCACCGTCATGGGGCATTTCCAAAACCTTAACTTTCAGGTTGTTATACTCGAGGATATTTGTAGCTCTCTCCTTGGTCAGACCGACAACATTCGGTACCTTTACCTGAGTATCAAGAGGACCCTTGCTGATGTAAAGTGTAACCATATCATCGGCTGCAAATTCAGTACCTGCCGCCGGTTCGGTACCTATCGCCTGACCTTCCGGAACTTTATCGTCATACTTGGATCTGAGCATGACAGCAAATCCTGCAGCTTTAAGCTCACTTTCCGCCGCATCAGACTCATAGCCTGAAACGTCAGGCACCTTGACTTTTGTCTTGCCGGCACTGATAAGAAGTTCGACTTCGTCTTCAGTACCTTCAATCAGTTCGGCACCTATTGCCTTACCCTCAGGCACTGTGAGATCATACTGTGTTCTGAGAATTACAGTGTAGCCTGCCTCTCTCAGCGCACTCTCTGCATCCGCCGCATCCATACCTGCTACATCCGGTATCGAAGCATAGCTGCCCAGCGGACTTGTACCGTCCTCGGCAGCCGACAAACTGCTTCCCGGATCTACTCTGTCATATCCGTCTTTGAGTAAATAAACTCCTCCGCCTACCGCAAGTACGCCTGCAATAGCTGCAGCAGCTATCCTGCCGCGTCTTCTTACCTTTGCCGTACCTGTTACTTTATTATTATCCGTATTGCTGATACTTATTGTTTTGTTCTCCATAATAATATCACCTGCTAAGCCTTTCCGAATGCGAGCCTTGACAGCGCTGTCTGCACGCACATTATCGAAAGCGGCTGTAAGCTTATTATCAAGCTCCTTGTCTGTCATAGTCTCACCCTCCCAACTCTTTTTTAAGCTTTTTTCTTGCACGGTGTATATAGGAATATACTGTATTCTCACGGCATCTCATCAGCTTAGCGGTCTCTGCGGCGGTATAGCCCTCGTAGAGATTCAGGTAAACTGCCATTCTTTCATTCTCGGGCAGACGCATCACCGCGTCTATAACCTCCCTGTACTGAAAAGCCACACCCTTATCTGCCGCGGCATCAAGCTCTACATCTTTCCTGTGATGCCGCCTCAGCATATTCTTGCAGACATTCTGTGCCGTAACTATCAGCCACGCCTTGGTATGCTCTCCCATTTCGGGAACTTCGTTCGCTTCAAGGTAATGCATGAATACCGTCTGAGCTGCATCTTCCGCATCGGCAGAATGACCGTGGAAATACACGTAGCAGATCCTGTACACCATATCAAAATATTCATCATAAACGGCATCAAAGCCGCTCAGCACGAAACAAGCTGTTTCCATAGCCAAACCACCCCCTTACTGTCCGCCGCCAAGGGGGAAGGCAGCGGTCGTTTTTGGTTTTCTGTATATAATACGTTTGAGAACTGCATTTCCTTGCAGCAAAAAAATATTTTTTTGAAAAAATTATTTCGATGTGCCGAAACAAAGCTTTTACCGCATTTTATACCGATATTTTTATTCTGCAGCAGACGATATTTTATGACATAACATAAGCGCAGGCAAAGATCATGCCCACGCTCATTACCTTATGATCGTACATTCTTCAGTCCTGTCCGTAGTAAGCATTTTTGCCATGCTTGCGCAGATAGTGCTTGTCAAGGAGTTCCTGCTGTATCGGCGCGATACCAGGATTCAGCATAACTGTATGGAAATTCATGAATGCAGCTTCTTCAAGTACCACAGAATTGTGTACCGCATCAAATGCGTCCTTGCCCCATGTGAAAGGTCCGTGGCTGTGTACAAGCACTGCGGGTATGCTCATAGGGTCGATGCCCTTGAAACGCTCGATTATGACCGTTCCTGTTTCTTTTTCGTACTCCCCTGCTATCTCCTCGGGAGTCATCTTTCGGGTGCAGGGTATCTCACCGTAGAAATAATCGCCCTGTGTTGTACCGTATGGGATAACGCCCTTGCCTGCCTGGGCAAAGCTGGCAGCCCATTTGCTGTGGGTATGTACTATTCCGCCTACCTCAGCAAATGCCTTGTAAAGCTCCAGATGTGTAGGTGTGTCGCTCGATGGCTTGTAATGACCCTCAACAACATTTCCGTCAAGGTCAACTACAACCATATCTTCTGCTTTCATTCCATCATATTCAACACCCGAGGGCTTTATAACTACAAGTCCGCTCTCACGGTCGATCTCGGAAACATTTCCCCATGTGAATTTTACAAGTCCGTACTTTGGCAGAAGCAGATTAGCTTCCAGTACTTTCTGTTTGAGTTCTTCTAACATGATCTTACCTCCTGTTATACTACTAGAAATTATAACACATAAAATTGCCGTTCTTTTTGAACCCGAAATCGGTATACAAAAGCACGCCCATATCCGATGCAGTAATGTGCACCGCCCCGCATCCTGCTTTTCTTGCTTCATCGACTACCAGCGACAGTAACTTTTTCGCTATGCCTTTTCTTCTGTACGATGGGTCTGTGAACATACTTGAAAGCAGTCCCAGTTTACCCGACGGGCAGCTGAAATAGGGCGGTTTCTCAACTATTGACATTCCGCTGGTACCGATTATCCTGTCACCGTCCAGCGCCAGCCACGAAACGAAAGTCCCGTCAGCCATATGCCTTTTGTAGTAGTCCGCGAGGTTCGGGCGCAGGTCGATATCCTCCTTTGCGCCCTCCTCCCGGAGCTGTGTTATACGCATGGTTATAAAAGTATCAAGGTCTTTTTCTTCGAGTTTTCTATAGGTTATCTCCATGTCGTTCACCTTTCTTCTGCCGGGATATACGTGCTTATTTCACTGAGCATATACTCCGCATAATCTTTTCCAAGGGAGCTGTCATACACACCCGCTTTGTCAGATAAATATTCATTCAGCGCTGTGTTTATCAGTCCGCGGTATTTTCCGGGGATATTTTTCAATCCCCATTCGCCGCCCTCTTTCTTTGAGAGTATCAGACCATCACAGCAATAAGCCAGCACCCTTGTCAGGTTAAGTACGATGTACATGGTGTCATCGGATATGTCCTCCGCGGCATTTTTGATATCGCACCATATACTGTCAAGATAATGCGCCCCGTCCACTTCGCCGAAAACTTCCTCAATAGGCTTGCCGTAAAGAGTCCTGCCGCGGCGGGTGATTATCGTAAAATGCGCCGCAAGGTCTTTGTCTTCGCCTCTCATGTTACGGATATAGCCTTCGGCGTCGGAATTATACCACCCCAGAGTACCCGAAGAAAAATGCAGTTCAAAAGGTGTCGGATAGACGAAAGGTCTGCACACATCTGCTTTGACTATGCTCATCTCAATGCCCTTTGCCGGGGCTTTTTCGTTCAAAGTGACTATCATTTTCATTAATCGCCTTTTTCTGTCATCGGCAACTGAATCCCTGACGACAACGATAAGGTCGATATCGCTCTTTTCGGGGTTGAAGCACCCCATTACCGCCGAACCGTGAAGATATATCCCCACAAGTTCATCGCCCAATATTTTGCTGCTTTCCATGACAAAATCTTCCGTCAGGTCACTGTATGGATATTCGCTCATTGTTTTTTCCTTTTCTGCTTTTTATCCGTCAGCTGAAAGCTCTGCTCGATAAGCTCGAATATCTCGCCTTCCTCGATATCGCTGTCGATGAGTATGCTCACCCACAGACGCTTATTCATGTGGTACGCACGCAGAAAGCTCTCACGCTGTACAAGTATATCGACCAACAGAGGGTCACACTTGACATTCATAACATCGACAGTACCCTCGCCTTCTATACCAAGTGTACTGCATTTGACTTTCATTATTATGCCAAACCATTTCTTCGTATCGTTATGACGGAAAACAGCGGTGTCGAAATCCCCTTCAAAGAGGTATTCGGGAGATACGCTGTATTCACTTTTTATATGTGCGATAACTGTTTCTCTTCTGCTTATCATTTTGTTCCAAGCTAGCTTTTATATCTCTCCGAAAGCCTTAGCACCTGCCAGACCTGCGGAGTAGTTTTCCATATACTTCTTCCAGCCTGCATTACCTGCGGCATCGGGCGAAAGTGTGGACTTCTCCATGCCTGCGAAAGCACGCTTTTCAAGCCAGTCTGCCAGAGTTTCGCCCTGCTTTTCGATACCGAAGGCCGCCAGCAGAGCCATGCCCCATGCGCCGCCCTCGCCTGCGGTAGACATTACGCTCACATCGCTGTTAAGTGCGTCAGCAAGCATTTGCTGAGCCACGCCCTTAACCTTGAAAAGTCCGCCGTGACCTGTTATGCTCTTAGGCTGAACGCCCTCTTTTTCAAAGAGGATATCGTTGCCCGCTTTCAGTGCTGCCATAGCACCGTAGAGTTCAGCGCGGAAGAAATCTGCCAGTGACATAGCACTGTCGGGCTGACGGAAGTATGCAGGCTTGCCGTTTGCAAGACCTACAACAGGCTCGCCCGATATAGTATTATATGAAACCACGCCGCCGCAGTCGGGAGCGCCATTCAGAGCGTTCTTATACAGCAGTTCATAAGCTGTCGATACATCAACGGGATCACCTGTCAGCTTAGAGAACTCTATGAACATATTCACCCACTTGTCCAGTTCACCGCAGCAGTTGTTGCAGTGGACCATAGCAACATCTGCGCCGTCGGGAGTGGTAACAACATCTATCTGAGGATAATGACCTTTCATGGGCTTTTCAAGCACTATCATCGAGAATATGGAAGTACCTGCCGAAACATTTCCTGTGCCCTCACGAACTGCATTTGTTGCCGCCATGCCTGTACCTGCATCACCCTCGGGAGGACAGAAAGGCACACCTGCTTTAAGATTTCCCGACGGGTCAAGTAGCTTTGCGCCCGATTCGGTAAGTTTAGCTGTGCTTCCCTCCATAGCAGTATGTACAGCAGGCAGGATATCAGCGATATCCCAGCCGAAAGCCTTTACCTTTTCAAGTCCGCGGAATTCAGCCAGCATATCAGCATCATAATTGCCGTCCCTTACAGGGAACATACCCGAAGCATCACCAATGCCCAGTTCTCTTTCGCCTGTCAGCAGGAAGTGTACATATCCTGCAAGGGTATTTATATGAGCGATATCCTTAACGTGTTCCTCGCCGTTCAGTATAGCCTGATACAGGTGAGCAATACTCCATCTTTCGGGGATATTGAAGCCGAAAAGCTCGGTAAGCTCTGCTGCAGCTTCGCCTGTGATGGTGTTTCTCCATGTTCTGAAAGGCACCAGCAGTTCATCATTTTTATCAAAAGCAAGATATCCATGCATCATGGCAGATATACCCATACCTTTGAAAGTTGTCAGTTCAACACCGAATTTATCTGCAACATCTTTTCTGAGGTCTGCATAGCAATCCTGCAAACCACTGATGATATCTTCTTTTGAATAAGTCCATACACCGTTTTCTAGCCTGTTTTCCCAGCTATGAGCGCCGCCCGCTACTGGGACAAGGTTTTCGTCCACCAGGCAAGCCTTGATACGTGTCGAGCCGAATTCAATACCAAGATATGCCTTACCCTGTTCGATGATCTCTTTAGTAGTCATGTCGATTCTCCTTTACGATATGATTTTTTACGTTTCAATTATTGTTAGTTTTTTTCGGAAGTTCCGCTTTATCGTTGAATATGCTTTCATAGCCTGTAGCTATGGCTTTTCCCGATGCCAGATCCATATATCTCTCCGCGTCCTTTGATTTCATTATACGCAGATCGCGGTCAGCACTGTGCTTATCAAACGGAAACCTCGGAAGACTTCTCAGCAGTTCAAGATCCGAAAGCACCACACCCAGTCTGAAATACACAAACAGCAGATATGCCAGCATCAGCAATATCTCCGCCGATAATTCATTAAACAAAAAGATCACGAAAGGGACCATCAATGCCGACGGTAAAAATATGAGCCAGCGCCGCCTGATGCTCACAGTGCTTATCATCGCGCCGCTGACCGCAAAGCCGATATAGTAAAATGCCCTGCCCACAGTAAAGCTCATAGCGCCCTTGACAAAACCCGAAGCTTCATATGTCAGAAAGCTTGTCCAGCCGATAAATCCATATATCACCAGCGCAGGCAGAAGAGGTATAAACGTCATACGTGCCAACCGCTTTTGCTCTCTCAGCCTTTTGCGGTATATATCTTTCAATTCCTCATCAGGCATAGTCAGACAGCATTCATGAAGATCCTCCATATCATTCACCCCTTAAAATTGTACTTACAACTCATTATACCACATCACAGAGGTAATTACAAGTCAATGATCGTTGATCTTTATTCATAAATTGTTGTGTTTTTCACCAATGTTACGCTCCATGCCGATCTCAAACCAGAACAAATATTCCACACGGAACATTTTTACCTACGCAAAAGGAGCAGTAATGCATCACATTACTGCTCCCGAAATATCATTCAACAGATTTAAGGCTCTCTGCCATATTTATCTTCTCCAGCTTGTTTTCCATTACAAGATTTACCAGAAGATTGAATATGACCGTAAGACCTATGCTGTATATGTAGCTCTTGAAAAGTATACGTTCCTTGAAGCATACCATATCAACGACCAGGTAGGACATTACAAAGTGCAGCAGCATATTTCCCAGCACCAGACCCACAGCTATGCCGAGCCCTGTCAGGAACAGGTTCTCTCTCAGCACATAAGCCGAAGTTTCTTTCTTGAAGAATCCCAGCACCTTTATGGTGGCTATCTCCCTTTCCCTTTCGGTGATGTTGATATTTGTCAGGTTGTAAAGAACGATGAATGCCAGCAGCGCCGCACAGATTATGACCAGCAGTACCACGTAGTCAAGTGAAGCCATCGAATCTGTCATACGCTTTTTTACATCCTCGAACAGCGTGACATTCTTTACACTTTTCAGTTTCGATATATCTGTCTGTGCCTTGTAAGCATCAGTATTCTCAGGGAAGTTTATATAAGCTTCATTCAGCCCGACCTTCTCGCCAAGCTGTCTTTCCACAGCTTCATACGGCACAAAAACATAGTTGTATACATGATTATCGAATACTGCCTTGACCTTGAATTCCATGACACGCATATTCTCATCTCGCAGTGTGATGGTGTCGCCATCTTTCACACCGTATCTGTTCATGATACTTACGCATACAAGTGCCTCATCACCCACGGGAGCATCTATACTGCTGCCATCGGGTCTGTTGAAATTCATACTGCCTTCAAGCTCTGCAAAATCAACAGGCGCAACAATGCTTATGCTCTTTACAGCATCCTTTGTCACCAGATCCCATGAACCTGTATAAAGCTCAGCATAGGAAGCACCTGTATTATCCAGCTTTTCTTTGAGCTCAACGGGCATATCACCGCTGCTGTCGGATGAATAAGTGACCGAAGCATCCGCAGTTACTATCTCCTCATACTGTACCACCGCAAAATCTCCGACCGAGTCGGACATACCGAATCCCGTGAGAAGCAGTGCCGTACAGCCGCTTATACCCACAACCATCATAAAGAATCTCTTCTTGTAACGGAAGATATTTCTTATGGATACCTTGTGAAGGAATTTCATTTTGTTCCATATAAAGGGTATTCGCTCCAGCAGCACCCTTTTGCCTGCCTTAGGCGCTTTCGGGCGCATAAGTTCTGCTGCTGTTTCATTAAGCTCATATCTGCAGGACAGCCACGCCGCACCCACCGAGCATATCAGCGATACCGCACCTGCCAGCAGCGCAAGTTTCCAGTCAAAGAGATATTCAACATCAAGCTCGATATACATAAGCTTATAGTTCATCCATATTACCTGCGGGAATATATACGTTCCCAGTGCATATCCCAATGACCAGCCCAGTACTGCCGCACTGCCGGCATACAGCGTGAACTTGCTCATTATCGCCCTTTCGGAATATCCCAGTGCTTTGAGAGTTCCTATCTGGGTACGTCTTTCCTCAACCATACGGCTCATGGTGGTCATACACACAAGCGCCGCCACAAGTATGAAGAATACAGGAAACACCTTTGCAAGCTTGCCCACTATGGAAGAATCGTTCTCAAAGCAGGCGTAGCCTATGTTGGTATTCCTGTCCAGAAGGAACACATCGGGCTTTTTGAGGTCGCGGAGTTCCTTTTCGCCGTCTGCGATATCCTGCTCCGCCTTGGCTATCTCCTCATCAAAGGAGGTCACGCCGTCCTCATATTCAGCCTCCCCGTCTTCGTACTCTTTTAGTCCTTCTTCGTATTCGGCTTTTCCGTCCTTGTATTCCTTCCTGCCTTTTTCCAGATCTTTCCTGCCATTTTCCAGCTTCTGCACACCGTCCTCATACTCGGCTCTGCCGCTGTCGTACTTCGCCTTGCCCCGCTGATATTCCGCCAGGGAAGCGTTGTATTTCGCATATCCCTGACTGTACTGCACCTTGCCTGCTTCCAGCTGTTTCCTGCTTTCTTCAAGTACTGCACGCTGTGCATCAAGCTCTGCCTGACCTGCCGCAAGTTCTTCCTGCTTCGCCGCAAGCTCCGCCTTTGCCGCTTCTATCTGAGCAAAACCATCATCTATCTGAGCCTTTGCAGCGGCTATCTGCTCAGCCTGCTCGGGAGGGAGCATATCCAACATTTCAAGATACTCGCCGTATTCCGCCATGAACTGCGCGTACTGCTCATTCAGTGCCGCAGACTGCACTTCTGTCTCCTCAAGACCTGCCGTTATCTGTGCCGCACCCTCATCGAGTTCAGCCTGTGCCTTTGCAAGTTCTGCTTCGCCGTCTTTGAGTTTTTTCTCATTGGCATCTATCTGCGCCTTGCTTGCTGCAAGCTGATCCCATGCATTGTCAAGCTGATATTTGCCGCTCCAAAGCTGTTTTTCACTGCTGTCGAGAGTTGACTTTGCATCGCTGAGCTTTTTCTCGTTATCCGCGATCTCCTTTTCGCCGTCAGCTATCTCTTTCTTCGCATCTTTGAGTTTTTTAGCAGCCTTATCCAGTTCGCTCTTAGCGTCATCCAGTTCAGCACGGGCATCATCAAGCTTCTGCTGACCCTCCTCACGGGCATCTTCCAGCTTTTTCCTGCCGTCTGCCAGCTCGTCCTCTGCATCTGATACTATACGGTCATACCTTTCCTCGGCAGCATCCTCGGCTGCCTTTTCCCAGCTGTCCTCACGTTCTGACATATAGTCCTTATACTCATCCGAATAGACCTCCAGTTCATGATCCAGCTTTATATAAAGTTCGGAATAGGCTTTCATATCAAAAGCACTTCTGTTAAGCAGGATGAATCCGTTTATCGTGCCGTTGCCGAGTGAGGGGGTGCCTCTTTCAAAATGTACATACGCAGGTGAATACACAAGCCCCACAACAGTCACCTTACGCGGCTTGAAGCTTTCAAGAGTATCCTCCTCGTTCTCACTGCTGACTGTAAGCACGTCACCGACCTTATAAGCTGTCTTGCCGTCCATGACACATTCACTGTCATTTTCGGGTAGCCTGCCTTCCAGTATCTCAGGCACATTCACGCCTTCCGTCAGGGAATGGACCTTTATGACCACGTCTTTGCCGTTTCCGTCCCTGAACATCATATCCAGTGCGTAGGCACCATCTGCCGCACGAACGTCCTCACGTTCACGCAGCGTTTCTACCTCGCTCTCCTCCCAGCCAAGGGTAGACACTATCCTGTAATCGAAAAGCTCATGGTCATCCATGAACCCGCCAAGTGTCCTCACCATCGCGGGAGTGGTTATCTTTACGCCCGAGAAAAAGCCAACTCCCAGCGCGATTATAGACATTATCGCCACGAATCGCCCAATAGTGCTTTTTATATCCCTGAGCGTGGAAACTCTCAGCTTAGACCTCATGTATATCACCACTCGATGTCTTCTACGTCAACTATCTCTGTGTTTATCCTCATACTCTCCACAGTACCGCTCTTAACGGTGATTATCCTGTCAGCCATAGCCGCAAGGGCGGAGTTATGGGTGATAACTACCACTGTCATACCCCTTTTGCGGCAGGGATCCTGCAGAAGCTTCAATACTGCCTTACCCGTGTTGTAGTCCAAAGCACCTGTAGGTTCATCGCAGAGCAGAAGTTTGGGATTTTTTGCCAGTGCCCTTGCAATAGCGACTCTCTGCTGTTCGCCGCCCGAAAGCTGTGCGGGAAAATTCTTCATTCTCTCCCCGAGACCCACCTGTTTCAGCACTTCTTCCGCATCGAGAGGGTCTTTGCATATCTGTGCTGCAAGTTCCACATTCTCCTTGGCGGTAAGGTTCTGCACCAGATTATAGAACTGGAAAACAAAACCGATATCATACCGTCTGTACGCAGTAAGCTCCTTTTTACCGAGAGTAGATATCTCCCTGCCATCCAGCTTCACGCTGCCCGAGGTCAGGGTGTCCATACCGCCGAGGATATTGAGTATAGTGGTCTTGCCGGCACCCGATGCCCCGACTATGACACAGAACTCTCCCTTCTCTATCTCGAAAGAAGCATCCTTTATGGCGTGTATCTCCACCTCGCCTGTCTTATAGGTCTTTTTTACATTTTTGAATTCAACAAAAGCACTCATCCATGATCCCCCTTACTGTAAAACTTTCACAAAAAACAACTATTGCTGATTATATCATATATTTCCGGAAAAGTAAAGATACGCATCCGGACGAAAACGTTTTATACATAAAACCACAGATCAAAATTTCCATTGTGGCAAAATAAAAAACTCCCCTGCATAAACAGGGGAGCAAAGTACATTATTCAAACTTGAGGCAGTCTTCCAGATTGAGCTCATACATATTGTTATAGGTAGGCTCAACTGCGGGCTGACCGATAAGTCTGTAGAACTCGTCAGAACCATACTTCTTGATGAAGTCAGTAGTATGACAGTTTACTGTCAGTTCTTCAAGAAGCTTCTTCATAACGGGACTGTCAGTGCCGTATGCTGCTTCCATAAATACGAACATATTCTTCAGACCTGTCATGGACTGGCTGGTAACGTTCTTGGCACCGTTAAGCAGATTGGTGAACGCATTCTGTATGATGATGGTACATCTCTGCTTGTTGTCACGGCCTTCGTTGGTACACTTGTCCATGTAAGCTTCCAGATTGTGGATTATCCAGTGCTGTATCTTCTTATTGGAAGGTGAGATGATACGCGCCTTTACAGCCATATCCAGATTCTTCCTTGTGGTCATGATATGCTCTGCGATTATCTGACGGCAGGAAAGACCTTCGTTGATCTTGATAAGGATATCCTCCAGCTTGGGGTGTATCTGTCTTATCATCTTCTCCATCTGGATAGTCGTTCTCATAGTATAAGTAACGCCGTCCATCAGCAGGTTCATCAGTGCCACAGCTTCTTCGATATCAGCCTTGCGTGCTCTGTCAACAGCTTCCTGAGTGATGTTGCCGTCCAGCAGATCATCGGGATCGTATACCTCACGCAGTTCATTGAATCTGCAATAGAATTCATAGAACATAGGAGCAACATCGTGATCCTGCAGATACTGACCTACCAGTTCAAGAGTAACAGCCATGCCTGCACTTTCGTACAGCTGGATCATCTCGGAGAGATCCTCCCATGCACGAGCGGTTATGATCTTGTAGTTGTGTCTGTCAGTAGCATCTATCTCGTAGAACAGAGTGGGGTGGAGTTCGAGGAAAGCTATTATGCTGGGGTGAACACCGCCGTAGTAAGCGTATTCCTTCCAGCAGAGGAATTCAGCATCGATCTCGACCTTCTTGAATCTGTCCCAAGTAACTATATCGAACTCATTAACTGATTTGTTGAACTGAGGGGGGTTACCTGCGGTAACTATTACCCATCCGGGAGGGATCTGGTGCAGACCGAAGATCTTGTACTGCAGGAACTGGAGCATGATAGGTGCAAGGGATTCGGATACGCAGTTGATCTCATCGAGGAACAGTATACCCTCACGGATATGAGTCTGCTCCATAGTATAGTAAATATTAGCAATGATCTCAGACATGGTATACTCTGATACCTTTACATCTGCACCGACAAAGTTTCTCTCAACGATGACCGGCAGACCCATCGCAGATTCTCTGGTCTGGTGAGCCATTGAGTAGGATATCAGGTTTACGCCCGTTTCCTGTGCTATCTGGTCCATGATAGCGGTCTTGCCGATACCGGGAGGTCCAAGCAGGAAGCAGGGTCTCTGATGCTCGATGCTTATCTTGTATTCACCAAACTCATCTTTTTCAAGATAAGCCTTGATAGAATCGAGCACTTGCTGTTTTGCGTCTTTTATGGTCATAAGCAAAAACTCCTTCTTGCACAGAATAGTCAAAAACTATCCCAAAAATTTTCACTTAACATTATACACTATATCCAAAACGCTGTCAATAGGAAAAATAAATTTCGGAAATGTGACTTATTTTGTTTAATTAAATATATGCAATTTGGCAATTCGGATATCACACCTATGATAACATCTGTGAAAAAACAACAATAGCGCCCTAAGACAGAAATCGCCGGAAGTTCACAGATGATATCCGTATCCTGCAGAAGCATAGGAAGTACCCCTTGATATTTTAAGATCTTTCATGTAAAGATATGAATAAATAAAAGGATCGGATCCGATCTATGTACGCAGAGTATAAATTCAGCACAATATTTTGTGTAATATTTTCCTAATTAACCGCTTGAAAAATAAACAAAATTATGTTAGAATAAACATATAACATAAGCTGACATAGCAAAACCTGACCAGAGGTCAGCGTGAGCTTTGATAAAAAACCGGAAGAACGGAGCAAGTGCAATGAAGATAAATCATAGTAAACCTACTGCTGATGATTTTGTCAAAAGCCTTGATAGAAGCATTCGCAAAAAAAGAATAACCTTGGTAACTCTGCTGGGCGTGCTTGCAGCTGTAGTGGTAGTTATAGCTTTAGTTGGCATGAGCATAAGCCGAAACAACAGGATAAATACTGCAAAGAACGCCATATCTCAGCTGGATATACAAAGTACATACAAAGAGCCAGAATTCCCAGAAAACGAGGACTGGGACGACGACGGGATCATGAATCAGCTTGAATCAGACTCTGAAACGAGCGTTCAGAATGCGGACACTGACGGTGACGGACTTTGTGACGGCGACGAGATAAAGCTGGGCACCGATCCTCTCAATCCCGACACTGACGGCGATGAGATGCTGGACGGCTACGAAGTAATAGCAGGAACGAGCCCGAGACTTGATCTGACGGACGGCAGCACCCCTGACAATACCCGTGTAATGGTAGTGGAAAAACGACTGAACGGCTGTAAACTGCACCTGAGCGGCAACCCGAACATAGCAGGCGCTTCCATAGAAAAGCTGGATCTTTTTGGTATATCATCAAACCCCAGTGTGGTATCAGCGGCTTACGATTTTTACTCTGAGTATCCTTGCATGGAAGCGACTATTAAGATATCCGTGGATGAATCAAGGCTGAGAAAATGCGGCTGTGAATTCAAGGATCTCAAGGTGATGAGGTTCGATGTTGACAGCAGGGAGTATATCCCCCTTGAATCAAGGTCTGACAACAAAAGAAGATATGTTCAGGCAACTATCACAGAGCCGGGCACATACGTTGTAGGTGCAGATGCATCAGTGAATGAGGCCGCAACTACCAGAGTTGCTTTCCTTATCGACAACTCGGGTTCCATGTACCCGAAGGAGCTTTGCCCCACGTCATCGGAAAACGATGTGGATTTCAAGAGGCTTGATTTCACACAGTCGCTGATAGACAAGTTCGACAGTGATTTCCGCATAGGTATAAGCAAGTTCACGGGAACATACACCCGTATGTGCGGCTTTACCGATGACAGGACAGCGCTAAGTGATGTTATTAAAAGGATAAGGACCGAAGATGAGATCTTCGACGGTACACATAACCAGACTGCTCTAAAAAGATGTATAGAGGAGTTTACCGCCACAGGTGACGGAAAATATGTTAATATCATCGTTATGCTCTCTGACGGCGAATCAGATGAAACAAATGCCGAGTCTATCAAAAACCTGGCAAGGCTTGCGAACGAAAAGTCGGTAATAGTTCTGACTGTTGGTCTTGGCAGAGAGATAGACCGCGCATGGCTGCAGGAAATGGCTTATTCCACAGGCGGAAAGTACTACTCGGCCTCGGAAGCAAATGCACTTGACGATGTATATAAGCAGATAGTGACCACACTTAACTACGACATAGTCTCATATTCGGATTCATCGGATACCATAACAGGTTATTCGCTGTACAATACGGGTTTTGAACCTGCTAAAAACGGATTCTCCTTCAAGAATTTCAGAACGACCACCTCCGCAAGTGTTGATTTCGGCATGGCGGTCATGGCAAGGGACTGGTATCTCGGCAATTTCCGTATGTCCCTGGGAGATATATCTCCCGCTGACCCATCTCTCCAGAAGGTGGACGCTGCAGGATATGACCTCAGCGGCACAAGTACCGCCAAGACTTATGAGGAAAGAAAAACGCTGAGTGCAGTATCCGCCGATATATTCAGGCATCGCTATTCAAGAGTGACCGATTATATCGACTACACCAGCAAGGGTGATGTCCTTCAGGTCAACAATGATTACCGTGCGGATGCAGAGAACAGAGGTTGGAAAATATCAAAACGCAAGTTTGAATCAGGCAACCTGCCCTGGTCAAAGGTAGAGCTTCTCAGCCTGGATATCGCAGAGGGTATGGAAAAGATAGCCAAGGGCTACAACAACGATGATGCGCAGCTCTGCGCGGCGCTTTACAGACTCAACTCATTACAGTGGGATGACAAGGACGAGGAATTCAACCTTACCAACGGTGACGAAGGCTTTGATATGCTTTGCAGTCAGCTGAGCCTGGGCGTGCCTGTCGTTACTACTATAGATGATACCCATACGGTAAATACCATAGCCCTTATCAGGGATTCAAGCTGCCACAGGAAGTACATACTCAGGATATACGACAACAATTATCCCGAAAAGGTAAAGGAGCTCTATCTCGAAAAGCGTCCCGTAGCTCATATAGATATCGACGTAAAGGGAAACATAACAGTAAAGGAACAGAGTTTCACATACGTCGCTACTTACGAGGGCAAGCGCGTCGGCGTAGCATTCTCGGGTGTGGAGGCACACTGATACTCACAGGCAGGTGATATAAAAACGACATTTGAAATTGGCTCCGTGAAACGGGCAAAAGCCTGATATATCGCTATTTAAGCTTTCAAAACAGCAATTTCAATGTCGTTTATCACAGCTTAATACACCAATGGTTTAGTATACCTTTAACTTAATTGAAAACGATTTCTGTCAAAACTGCACAAAACCATTGTGTAAACTTTGTAATAGTTTTTGTAACCAAATCGAAATTATTTTCTCGAAATGCTTGACATTGTGAGAAAAAATTGATATACTGTTAACTAGGGATCGGGGATATAACTGTATCCCACAAACAAATAATATGAAATTTGGAGGTAATCTATATGAAAATTTCTAAGATCTTTGCAGGAATGTCTGCAATGGCTATCGCAGCAACAATGGCTATACCTGCATTCGCAGAAAAGACTTTCACTAACGACACAGGACTTGACTATATTGAGGTCAAGGAAGGCAATCAGCTCTACGTTGATCTGGCTGCAAGCCCTTATGATCCTGCTACTGTATCCGCAGTTAAGATCTCTTTCAGCATTGATGATTCTGACGGA